>Ga0209572_1000348_pt1 | contig 77121 bp, 79 predicted proteins | sample EBPBio232012_DNA_FD_185867 | JGI IMG/M metagenome (GOLD analysis project Ga0209572, IMG submission 185867) | Wastewater treatment Type I Accumulibacter community from EBPR Bioreactor in Madison, WI, USA - Reactor 1_1/23/2012_ DNA (SPAdes)... | ecosystem: Engineered > Bioreactor > EBPR >...
GAATACTGACGTTTCAGTTGCCCGAGCTGCTCATTGAATGGATGGCCAGAGCTAACAAGCCAGAGCTATTCCGTGATCCATTAGCGTTCTTACGGTTTACGCTTGTTCCGGGTTAGTTGACTGAACCTTACCTGCACCAAAAACCCTACCTAAGAACAATTGCGTGAATAAACCTGTGCACGCCGTCCCACGGAGCGAACTTTGACAACTTACTGCCAGCATCTAGGTCGGCGGCGAGTGCCGTCAGCCGCTTTAGCTCGGTAGGAGTAAACATCTTAGCCAGCTCTTGCTGCTTTTTGGCAACAAAGGGGTGTAGCCCTAGCTCTACAGCAACAGTAGCTGCCGGTCCATCAGCAAGCGACACCGACACGACCTGCGCCCACTGCCCCATTAGGAGCGCCATGGTGCGATGCGCATCATCGTTGCGCACTAGCTCAGCAAGCAGCGCATCTACGCGGTCGGCCTGCCGCTTGGCAGCCATATCTAGTAAATCGAATACTGTATCGCCAGGCGCCTGGGGCAGCACCGTCGCGATCATATCATCAGTAACTTTGCCTGCCCCTACTAATGCTTTTACGGCTTGGGCCAGCTGCATTTGGTCAATAACCCTGGCTGTTGGCTTTTCGCCCGGCACTAAAGCACGCCCAACCATATTGCGTAGCTGCGGCCGGCTTAGCAGTACTTTATGGTTGTTAGCCAGTGTATCAAGCCACTGCTCGGCCATACCATGGTCGCGCTCCAGTAGCGGCTCAGCCGCAATTACTTTTGCCTGCTTGGTAAGTGATTTATATGCCTTGGTACGCTTATCCAGCTTGGATTCCAGCAGCACAATGGCTGTATCGGCCGGCACTTCGCTCGCCCACTCGGCCAACCTTTCAAACACCGCTTTGTTGTCTGAGAGTTGGCGCAGCACTACCAGCCGTTTTTCGCTAAATAACGAGCCGCCACGCACAATATCGGCAAGCGTGTTTTCGCTTAACACGCTACTATCTAGCCGCTCCGGCGCCACATCGGATTCCTTAACAAGCCGCACTAACTCCTGCTCGGCCCTGTAAGCATTCTCTCCCAAGATAAGGTGTATCATCAATCCTATTTTTACACACATATCCCCCTACTGCAAAAAATCACCCTGGTAATACCGAGGTGATTTTGTTTCTTACTACTAGAACCTTTGCCAGAACGATTGTTTTTGCATAAAGGGCTTGCCAGGGTTTTGGTTCGCACCGGTACCATAATCCCAGCCATTAGCACCAGCATCGAGCCATCCGTAGTACTTCTGCGCCTCTTTATTGTCATCGTTTTCCATACGTTCTCCCTAGCGTGATATACTGCCTATATGAATAATCCTATCATTTCATCGGCCTACCTCTATGCGACATTGGCGCTTGGTTCTAATGCAAACGCTCAACTTCAATCTACAGGTCAACGTGGACTGTTGCAACTAGGCGATGATAAGATACTCAGCTTAATGCAGGTAAATGACAATGACCAGACGATGCAGACCGTCTTTTCCGTACCACTACCCCAGGTAGGCATTGTAGACCAAGGTCAAGCGTTAGATATCACTCTTGGAGATATGCGCTACCGAGTAACCCTCATGGAACGTCTATCAGCTACGAAATTGACCTTCTTATATGGCTACTACATGTATTTTAAACGAAAACATGCTTACGAAGAGGTAGATAAGTGGGCTACTTTGCTTCGAGCAGAAGGTGTAGCAGTTGCGCCAGGAGAGCTTGGCGGTAAGGGTTCACAGTGGATGGTGACGGCATTTCCCGCAGCTATAGTTGCTATCTTTGCAGGATTGTTTATCATCGGTGTGATTATAAAAATATTTGCGCACTAGCCTGTGAACACGAGATTAAAGCGCCAACTACAGGCACAAGGCCTCAACCCTTAACGGATTTACCTGTCACGACAGGCTGGCACACAGGGCAAATGTGAGTGCCGCGGCCCGCTACACGTATTTTTTCTATCAGTACATCGGGGTGGCGCGGGCAGGCCTGGCCCTCACGGCGAAAAACATTAGCAAATTGCAGGTAGCTACCTCTTTTGCCTTCGGCATCAACATAGTTTTTATCAGTGCTGCCGCCCTTTTCGATACTGAGGGTCATCACCGCTTTTATATGTGCAAGCAGTTCAGCTAGTTGCTCGTCGGTGACATCGCGCACACGGGTAGCCGGGTGTAGTTTGGCCGCCCAGAGGGCTTCATCGGCATAAATATTGCCCACACCGGCTAGCACCGTTTGGTCTAATATTGCAGCCTTGATAGTTGTACCATTCCGGCGGCGCACCCGTGGAATAAACTCGCTAGCGGTAAACGAATCTTCCAATGGCTCGGGCCCAACTTTCTGCATAAAATCTATGTTCGGCACTTCTAAAGTTGGATACAATTTTATCCACCCGAACTTGCGCTGGTCGTTAAAATACAGCGTGCCACCATCGGTAAATTGTATACTCACCCGCGTAGAACGGTCAGGCAGCTCGCCGATTAACGAATCATTTGGGTGCCCTGCCCCAAAGGCAATACCGGCTGCCCTGAACACTAATTGCCCGGTCATCTTTAGGTGTATCACCAATGTATATTCGGTAGAGAGCTCTATGAGCAATACTTTTGCACGGCGACGCACTGCTAGCACACTGGCGCCATACAAAAATTGCTCAACCAAAGCAGGGTCATTTGGAAAACTCTTTGGCGAATCGTGCACCGTAGCGCTTTTTACCGTGCGACCGCGAATAAGTTCGTGCAAACCGCGGCGGACGGTCTCGACCTCAGGAAGCTCTGGCATCTTATTGCCCCAAGAGTGTGGTTAGCTTGCTAATCGTTAAGTCGTTTTCGGTATGCAAAATACTTTGCATACCTGCTACTTCGGCTCCTTCACAGTTAGCGGCAATATCATCAATCATCACACACTCACCTGGTGCCACACCCAAGCGCTCGGCCGCTAGTGTAAATATTTCGGGATTTGGCTTAGCGATGCCCTCGCGATACGATAACATCACTTCATCAAACAACTCCCCTACCTTGCCATCAAATAACTGCTCCATTGTTCGGTCGCCAATATTGCTTAGTAAAGCAACTTTATACTTACCTCTTAGTATCTGTACATAGTTAATAAGCGCAGTGTTTGGCAAATGGTGCTGGCGCATAATCACATCAACCTCGGCAGGCGACTTGCCAATAATCTCGCCGATTTGCTCTAGGTATTCTTGGTAATGGATATACCCGTAATCTTTAGCCGTATTAATATCATTCACATCTTGACGGCGCTCTGCCGGGGCTAATGACGCGAGCATCCCCAAGCTCCCCCCGTATAACACCCCAAAACAGTCAAAAATAATTGCTTTTATCATACTAATAAATTTCGTTAAACAACGGCGCGAAATCAGGTATCTGATTAACAAATAATGCCTGGATTTTTGCCGGTGTTGCCCCCAGAGTTCCAGCCGAATCTTTACAGCTAGAGCTCCACACTGAGTTATCGACATCGCCCTGTTTTACCGTCTCGAACATGTAGGCAATGCCATTAGTAGCACAGACGCCGCGGAATTCTTCGTCTGAACTTTTACGGGTTTTGCCGATACTGGCTTTATCGAGCGCAAACACGAATTCCTCGTACGCCCTAGCGTTATTATCGTATTTCTTGGTGTCGTTTACTTGGTCAAGATAACCTGAATAAGTGACGAATGTACGGCTTGTTGGCGTCACCGTAATTTGGTAGCTACGAAACTTTTCATCGGCAACAATCGGCCCGCGCACTGTCCAGCGCACTGCTCGATCGCTTGATTTATCAAGGACGGCATCCTGCAATGATACCGTAGTGTTATCTGTGTTGTCAGACGAACCGCCACCGCTAAACAACATACGACCAACCGTTACCAATGCCGCTACTACTAGTGCAACAACGATAATAACAATTATTATTGGTAAAACGCGTGGGCCTGATCCTCTATACATATAGCTATGGTGTCACAATCTGTTACCAATGTAAATAGTTAGGCCGCAAGTGCTACCGAGCTACCACTCTGCTCTGCTTCGGCTGCCGATTGGAGGGCTCGCAACTCCTGTACGGTAATAATCATTGACTCAAGCGCCGCCACCTCCATGTAGTGCGCCGCGCCACCGTACATGCCAGCCCTAAATGTAGCCATGCTAGTGCGCCAGTCTTCATCAAGCCGGGCCTCAATTCTATGCTGCTCCTGTGACGACCGGGAGCGAAACAGGCTACCAGCACCGTGTATTATTGGCTGCTTACGCGCCCCCGGTGGTGCGATTTCGAGCCACATCTGGTGCACCGCATCCACCCTTGCAGACCAAATGTCACGCTGCAGGGTTTCGCCCGTTTCCAGGTTCACCTGCATAGCCAGCCATGTTGAGGGGTCATCAGGAGCCGCCCAACGGGCTTTGCGGATGGTGAGGAGCGTTGCCTCATCGACACATACCCCAGAAAACACATCAAGCGTATACATACGCACCGCGCCTTCACCCGTGCGGCGTGTCAGCCGTGGTATTGCCCCATCACCGCGGCGTTCTGGATCGGGGTGGCCAATTAGGTTCCATTTAGCAGTATCATAATGCGCTAGCTGCTCAGGGTTATCCAGCAGCTGCTCAGCAAGAGCACGCAACGCGGCCCTATTGCCGCCTTCTGACGACTCGCTCCCTTTGACCATGATAATTCCTCTTCCAGAGTGACTCTTTGTTTATGATAAAAGTCTTGTCTAAGTAATACCCCGTTTGCGTGCGGAATGCAATAGGCTTATGTTATTTTTCCGTAGCGGCCATCAATGAGACCATGGTCGCGAATGAGCTGATTCAGCTTTAGGCGTACCGGCTCCGGATTTACAAAGCGCCAATCAGCTAGGTCGCCAAATAAATCTGGCAGTATACACAGCACCACTACCTCTACCCGGTAGCTGCCGCGGCCATTATGCTCGATGATGTAACTATCCTTATCGCCCTGCAGTAGCTCGTGCTCAGTTAAGCGATTTTCTTTCACCAACTGCTCCATGCGGTGGCGGAACGAGCTTGGAGTCTTAACATCAATGTTAATATAGCGCCGATTTTCAGGGTCTTGCACCTGCATATCAACCCCTAAAGCATCATGCGCACGATCGGTAAGCCAAGCATTGAACCCACTTTCAGTAGCCGCCAAATACACAGCCACCTCACGCGTGAGCCCTCGTATGATTGACACCCACTGTTCATTTGTAAAGCATGGCGCTCCAACGCGCTTACATATACGGTCGGCTGCCTGTTTGGTACGCTCGGCGAATTGTTGGCGCAACGGGTCGCTCATGTGCAAAATGGTATCGACAAGCGTATCATTAAAATCAATCAGCTCGTACAGACGTTCCTGCTTGTTGCGATAGCCGTGTGGAAATCGATCCATTTGCAGCTGCGCCAGCACTGCTCGCGGCGCTTGGGCAAGCAGCGCCACCATACCATCCTGGGCCAACCCAGACTTCTCATGGCGGGCGCGCAGCCGTTCAATGTGCCTATCAAGCGCATTTACCTCTGGCCGCCGCTGCAATAATGACACTATTTCTTCTTCAGCGCAGTCAAAAAAATCAGTACTATTACATACGTACTTTACCGGCTGAGGGTCGGTAACAAGCTGCGCATCAATACGCTTGTCACGCCAGCGCAGCGTGTACTCAGGCTGATTTTGCCTGCGGCGCGAATGCGGATGGAATCGCTTCCAGTGGTTTCTTCTTCGGTGGAACATGTTGGTTTTTATTGTTTCTAGCTACATTGTAGCATACGTAAGAAAGCCTAGCCGGTGCTACCGTAGCCGCCTGCACCACGTTCAGTAGTACTTAGCTCGTCTACTTCGCTCCAAATAGCATGCTCATATTTCGTAATTACCTTTTGCGCCACCCGCATGCCAGGCTCTACGGTAAATGGTTCGTCAGTAGTGTTTAGCAAAATCACCCCCACTTCCCCGCGATAGTCCGCATCAATCGTCCCTACCCCATTCGCCGGCATTATGCCAAATTTTGCCGCCATACCACTGCGGCCACGAATTTGCGCTTCGTACCCCACGGGCAGCGCAATCGCAAATCCTGTTGGAACGATCGCCCGCCCGTGCGGCGTAATCACCATAGGCTCGTCAATACACGCCGCCACATCCATGCCGGCTGACTGCTCGGTTTGATATTGCGGCAATACTGCTTTATCGTGCAGTTTTTTTATTGCTATATTCATTTATAAATCTCCTTCCGGTGGCCTACATCAACGATTAGCACCGTTAATTTGCCATCATGTATATCATAAATTACCCTATAGTCACCTACGCGAATACGATACAAACTATGCCCCGTCAGTTTTTTAACTCCGTTTGGCCGTGGGTTAAGCGCAAGTTTACGGATTTGTTCAAATATTCTCGCGCTTACCTGCTTGGGTAACTTTTTTAATGCTTTCGTGGCAGTTCGCGATAACTCAATCTCGTAAGTCGGCATAGGTTAGCCCGCATTCTTTCATAGCCTCTTCAAACGAAAGTGTCGGCTCTTTTCTCGCCTTTGCTACAAGCTTTTGCAACTTCTTTTCTGCCATCTCCTCTTCAAATCGCTCGTTTATCAGTTCAGAAATAGAAGTATCTTCCTCTACAGCCTTGTGCTGCAAGAACTTTTTTACTACTGGGCTCAAGTAAATTGTTGTTTTATCGCTTGTTGTACTCATGCTTTACATTATAGCAGTTAGACGCTTTAGCGTCAAGACGCTAATTGACTTCGCGCTTTACAAATGTCTCATCGTTCAGCCACACTCTTTCAGCAGTAAAGCGGTAGCGGCCATACTCACCATTCTTCTCTACCAGTTCACCCCTACCACTTGCGCAAACACAAATTTGCGCATCTCTATCTTTTTGAAATAAAGTAATCGCCATTTGAGCGTGGCGTTCAAGCGCCTGCGAATGTACGGTATCTAGCCTTGAATCCCATTCAAATTCCCTGTCTTGCCACTTTTTTATACGCACCGGCACCGCCCATGGGGTGCCGTCTTCGAGCGTCACTGCCAACACCATGTGCTGCTGCGTGCTCAGAAATTGCTCGAGTTTCTCCTCATCGGTCATCTACTTTCCCTCCAGCCACTGCAGCAATATAAGTGCAATGCGGTCTTCTTTCATCGAACCGTCAAGGATCATCTTCCTAACTTCATCGTAGCTATAAAAGTCCGCTCCCGCGATATCTTGCACCTCGTCCTCTTTTAGCTGCTGGCCATCTTCATGTAATTGCCATACCGCCGTCTCAAAAACATACAGGTCCCACTCAACCGTTGCGCCCAGCGTGGACTTGCGCACAAAGGCAAGTTCGGCCGCCTCAACCCCTGCTTCTTCGAGTGCTTCATTTTTTGCCTGCGCCATTGCCGCCGCAACGATATCTTTACCAGTGGCACGAAACGCCTCATATTCATCAAGCGAATCGAACACTTTGCCACCCGGCAAGCGATAATCCCACTCGCCTAGCTCGTGCCGAAACTCGCGTGTTAGCAGTACTCTGCCCTGCCGCGCATCATGGATAATCAGTCGCGTACCCGGTGCTCGTCGTGCAACTTCAAACACGCGGCCATCTGGCTGCGGCAATTGCACCAGCTCAAATAGCCTTCCTCTCGCAACCACTTCTTCACTAGCCATACTATACTTCCCCCCAATTGGCGCCAGTATGCACATCTACCTGCAGCTTTACGCCAAGTTCCGGGTAAATGTTTTCCATGGTATCTACCAGCATTTCGCTAATCGCTTCGGTTTGGCTCTCGGGGCATTCAATCAGAATACTGTCGTGGATTTGTAGCAATTGTTCGCCCCGACCCTTCAATCGCTTATCTACCTCTATCATGGCAAGCTTCATTAAGTCGGCTTCGGTACCCTGGATTGGCATGTTTGCCGCGGCACGCTCGGCAGCCTGCCGAACAACAAAATTACTCGACTTTACATCTGGCGTCCAGCGGCGGCGGCCAAATAGGGTTTCCACAAAGCCATCGTCGTGCGCCTTTTTTATGGTTGTATCTAGGTAAGCTTTTACGTTTGGCCGCACACGGAAATACTCGTTAATAAAATGCTGCGCCTCGGCAAAACTCATGTCGGCCGCAGCCGCCAAGCCGTGCTGGCTCATGCCGTACAATACCCCAAAGTTCACTACTTTGGCGCGGCGGCGCTGCTCTTTTGTCACATCATCCAACGGTACATGGTACACTTCGCTAGCAGTCTTGGCGTGGATATCGGTGCCAGCATTAAAGTCGTTAACCATTTTTTCATCGCCCGCCAGCACTGCCGCAAGGCGCAGTTCGAACTGACTGTAATCTGCGCTTACAAACACATTACCTTCACTCGGCACAAACGCATCGCGAATTTTGCGGCCTAACTCGGTGCGGATCGGAATGTTTTGCAGGTTTGGGTCGGTGCTGCTTAGTCGGCCGGTTGCCGCTACGTCTTGGTTGAATGTCGTGTGGATACGCCCCTCACTATCCATAAGTTCGGGCAACACTTGCACATACGTATTTTGCAATTTTGTTAACTCGCGGTAGCGCTCTATTAACTCAATGATCGGGTGCTGGCCGCGCAGCTTATCCAGTTCTTTTTGGCCGGTTGAGTAGCCGGTCCTCCCACGTTTTATACCTGCCGTTGGCAGCTGCAACTTAGTAAACAACACTTCAGAAAGCTGTGCCGGGCTTGCGATATTAAAGTCGTATCCCGCCATCTCAAACATCATTTCCTGAATTATTGCTACATCTTTAGCAAGTTGCTTGTCCATGGTATGCAGCAAACTGGCGTCTAAGCGAATTCCCCTGTATTCCATACGCGCTAGCACCGGTATAAGCGGGAAATCCATCGTGTGTGCCACCTTAGCAAGATCGGGCAGGCTTTCAAGCGCTTGGTGTTGTTCTTCATACAATGTCCAGATAGCGCTTACTGCAAATTTTGGATCATCTATCTGCTCTACGCCAATAAGGTCGGCAAGGCTACGGGATTTACGCAGTGGGTTAAGCAAAAAAGAGCCTTGAGCGGTATCATGGTACACCTCTGGAAGTGTGGCCATACCATCACGTAATAGCTGCTTCAAAAATAGCTTGGTGTCGTGGCCAATTATAGCCACATGCTTTAGAATTTCTATCGCTTCTGCGCGGGCAAGTTTGGCAGCCTTACCGCGCTCGTGGCTTAGCCATACATCCGAGCCATCCGGCCACACTACCAGCCTTTCCGCCATCAGCAGTACCGCCTTAGCCTCGCTTGGTGCCACTTCTACGGCCGATTCCACTGCGGATAGGTCGCTACTGCTTGCTACCGCCCCTGCCACCTGCATATGTGCTGGTAGGTTGCGTAGCAAACTACGGAACTCTAAGCGTGTCAGCAGCTCTTTCAGCTTGCCAGTATCAAGGTCGTTCACATCCATATCTTTTAAGTCTAGTTCGACCGGCGCATCAAACCACAGCTCAGCAACTTTTTTGCTCATTTCGGCTAGTTCTTTACCTGCCTCTAGTTTGCGACGAACACTATCTTTTACTTGCCATAAGTTCTCGTAAATATTGTCTAGCGTATCGAACTGCTGCAATAGCTGCACTGCGGTTTTTTCGCCAATACCGGGCACACCGGGAATATTATCACTTGAGTCGCCTTTTAGGCTCTTTAGGTCAAGGAATTGGTCAACCCGTAAACCATACTTTTCGGTAAAACTTTCAGGCTTAAACAAATCAATGTTCGTTAACCCCTTCTTTAGCGCGTACACATGCACCAGCGGCTCAATCGCCTGCAACGCATCCAGGTCGCTCGTAATTAAACAAACCTCAATCCCCTGCTCAGCCGCCTTGTGCGCCAGCGTCGCCATAATATCATCGGCCTCGTAATCATCCAGTTCGTACAGCGGCCAACTAAAGGCCTGTAAAAGTTCATGCAAAATCGGGATTTGCGCATAAAAATCCGCCGGCGCAGGCTTACGCCCCGCTTTGTATTCCGGGTAAATTTCTAGGCGTTTACGGATATTCGTTTTGGGCTTATCCCACGCCACGCACACATAATCCGGCTTCAGTTTTTTAAAAAGCTCTAGGCTTAGTGCTGCAAAGCCATACACCCCGCCCGTTGGCGTGCCATCTGCCGTGCTTAAATTCGGCATAGCGTAATAGCCGCGGTAAAATACGCTCTTTCCGTCGATAATTACTAGGCGCTTAGTCATACCCCCATTGTACCACTCTATCTGGTACAATAGAGGTATGACAGACCATGAACGTTCAGTAAAGATTATCGCTCCTGTTGGCCTGGCTGGCAGCGGTAAAACATCGGCCGTTGATTATTTAGCCGGCAAGGGCTACCCTAAGGTTTACTTTGGCGGCATTATATATAAAGCCATGCGCGAAGCCGGTATTGAACCTGGCGACTGGGAGCGCGAACGCGTTTTCCGCCGAGAAATCCGTGAGCGCGAGGGTAAAGATTACGTAGTAAAACGCGCTATCGAAGAAATTCGTAACCTTATCGCGGCCGGACAGCATCGCATTATTCTTGATGGCCTATACACGTGGACCGAATACAAGGTTTTACGCCATGAATTTCCCGGCGAAATGACCGTAGTAGCCATTGTAGCACCCAAGCATTTGCGTAAGCAACGCATGGCCAAGCGCCCAGAGCGACCCATGACTGCCCAACAAGTTGACGAGCGTGACTGGGAGGAAATTGAGGACATCGAAAAAGGCGGGCCGATTGCCGTAGCTGACCATTTCATTTATAACGACAGTAGCGTAGAGAAGCTTCACCAACAAGTTAGTGCGTTATTAAACGAGATTCACTTTGTATAAAGGAGGAGTAGAAATGCCCCAACAATCACACCCACCCGTGCCACCCGCATCATCAGCCCCAGCGGCTGCTCCTGATGCGCACTACCATATGCCAGCCACCAATCCCGGCCAGACCACTGGTATTATTGGGCTCATTTTGCCATTTGTTGGGCTATCACTAGTAGGGCTAGTGATTTCAATCGTGTCGACGGTACAATCAGCCAAAGCCAATGCTTCCAGAGCTCTTGGTATTATTGGCATTGTTATGAATGCCATTACTATTATTATCACTCTATTTTTACTGTTTGTTATTTTAACACTAACAAGCCACGCCAACTTGCAGGACCGCGTGATAGATGCGCAAACGCGGACATCCGCAGCAATGGTGCGTAGCCAAGCCGAAACATATAATGCCCAGGAAGGCCGCTACCCGGCATCGGTACGCGACATCGCAGCCGCTATGGATAACTCGTTACCTAATAACACGCAGCTTGTTGACGGCACACCACTTAAAACCAAAGAAGTTGGCTACCGGCAGTGCGGAGCCACCGGTGCAACCATCCAGTACCTAGTAAGTTCAAATACCACGCCAACCGTGCTCTACTTGGGTACGGGTAGCGCCGAAAGTTGCCGCTAATTAACTAGCAGCTACTGCAAATATTCGTATAACTTTTTAGCGTCTTTGTGCTTACGCAACTTCGCAAGCGCCTTAGCTTCAATTTGGCGTATACGTTCACGTGTAACAGCAAATTCCTGGCCCACTTCTTCTAGAGTATGGCTTTTGCCGTTGTCGAGCCCGAAGCGCATTTTTACAATTTTTTGTTCACGCTCACTTAGGGTCGAAAGTACAGACTGTACCTGCTCTTTTAGTAGCTGGTTCGATGCCGATTCCTCTGGCGTTGCACTATCTTCGTCTTCAATAAAGTCACCGAGCACACTGTCTTCGTCTTCGCCGTCGCGGCCCACGCCAGCATCAAGCGAGCTAATGTCTTGCTTAATCTTAATCACGTACTCAACTTTTTCCGGCTCCATCTCAAGTTCCTTGGCCAGTTCCTCGATAGTTGGTTCGCGGTTTAGCTCCTGGGTCATGCGACGCTGGGTGCGTAGCAGCTTGTTGATCGTTTCGACCATGTGTACTGGGATACGAATGGTACGCGCTTGGTCAGCAATCGCACGGGTAATCGCTTGGCGAATCCACCAAGTGGCGTAGGTGCTAAACTTAAAGCCCTTGTCCGGGTCGAACTTTTCTACTGCACGCAAAAGCCCCGTGTGGCCTTCCTGAATAAGGTCAAGAAAATCAAGGCCACGGCCACTGTAGCGTTTTGCAATACTCACAACCAAGCGCATGTTGGCTTCGGCCATTTTATCTTTCGGACGACTTAGCCGAGCGGCTTTCGTTTCTAGCTTGCGACGCTCACTTGGCGTCAGGTCGTCTTCTTTTAGGCTTTTCTGTACTTCTTCCAGCTCTTCGCGGTTAGCCACCACTTTTTGAGCCAGTTCTAGCTCTTCGTCGCCAGTTAGCAGCGGGATTTTACCAATCTCGCGCAGGTGCAAGCGCACCGAGTCATCCGAAATATCATCAAAATACTGGCCGGAATTTAGTATATCTTCCGGAGTATCTTCGTCTTCGTCTTCATCCATTAGCTCATCAATCGCCGGTTCGTCAAAATCCGGGATTGCACTAGAACCCACCGTTACCTCTTCATCTTGTACGTCATCGTTCACTTGGTCATCGTTTGCCACGCGCTATCTCCTTGATTAATTGGTTCAACTGACCGCGTAATTGCTCGGCGCGTGGCTCATCACCACTCACTTCAGCATCGCGTAGTTCCTTCGTTAGTAAGTCTCGGGTTTGTTTCTTGTGTTCATTTTCTATCTGCCGTAAAAGTCGAGCGGCTTCGTAGTAGCGTTTAGTACTATCCATGCCAACATATCGCTCATCGGCGCGTAATAATACTATTTTTACATAGGTATCATAGTTTTGCAACCCACTAGGGGTGTCATTTAGTACTATACCGCTATGGGTAGCGTAATATTGTGCAAGCGCGCGGCGCTCTTCACCGTGGAAAAGGTTCGTATTCACATGTTCAAACAGTTCTTGGCTTGGACCATCAACCGCCGCAAGGGCTAATACATCGTCTTCGTGCACATAGCTTGCGTCTGCTTTTTGGTCAGAATTAGTTTTTACTTGGCGCAGCCTAGGCGCTTCTGTTTGTTCGGTTGCCAGCTTGGCACGCACGGCTTCAAGCGAACTACCTACCATTTTGGCAATTTTTTGCTCGTAATGCTCTTGCTCTATAGGATCACTGAGCATACGCACTACATGCAGACCGGCCGTGGTAAATGCCCGCTTGCCTACGGCACTCGCCATGTCTACTCGTATGGAATACTGCTGTAAAATCCAATCAATTGCAGGCGTGGCGCTGTCGATTGCCTGTTGCCACTTGCGCGGTGAGTCTTGTATTAGCTCATCTGGATCTTTTGCCGTTTCTGGCAACGTAATAATGGTCAGGTCCACCCCTACTCGGCCGGCAATTTCGATTGCCCGCTCGGTTGCGGCAATACCAGCTTGGTCGCCATCGTAAGCTAGCCGCACATCGCCCGTTAGGCGCTTGATTGCTTTTAAGTGTGCCTCAGTCATTGCCGTGCCAGCCGTTGCCACCACTTGTTTTACGCCAGCTTGGTGACTACTCACGACGTCCAGGTTACCTTCTACCATTACTACATATTCTGTTTTGCGAATGGCTTCTTTCGCCTGGGAAAGAGCAAAAATATGCCGGCTCTTATCGTACACCAGCGTCTGCGGAGTATTTAGGTATTTTGGTGCGTTTGGCACATCACCGATAATTCGGCCGGTAAACCCGATTACTTGTCCGGCAGGGTCCATTAACGGCACCATCATTCGACCCCTAAACATATCGCCGCCAAAGCGATTTACCAGACCTGCATCGGCGATCTCTTTTTTACTAAAGCCACGTTTTAAGAGCGTATTGGTGAGTGCATTACCCGTATCGGGCGCATAGCCAAGCTGAAAATCTTGCACGACCCGCTTGCTAAACCCGCGCTGCTTAAATACATACTCCATAGCATGACGGTTACGCAGCAAGCACTGCTGATAGTAGCGAGCCGCCAAAGTATTTGCCTCGATTTGGCGCTTTTTCCGGGCAGCCAACTGCTTGGCCCCCGCAGATTCATATTGCTCTAGCTCCACCCCAGCCTTACGCGCCAACAACTCCAGTGCGCCGCGAAAATCTAGCCCTTCTACCTCCATGATAAACGTAAACAGGTCACCACCCTTATTGCTGCTAAAGTCATGCCAAATATTCTTATCAGGGCTCACCATAAAGCTTGGTGTGCGCTCACCGCTAAAAGGGCTTAAGCCCTTAAAGTTCCGCCCGGCACGCTTTAAGTGGACGTACTCACCAATCACGTCCTCTATATTCAAGCGCGAACGCACCTCCTCTTTGGCATCCATATACTTCTAGTATACTCTGTCGCTCTCTAGAGGTACACCCCAGGGAGTCTGTAGGGGCTAGAGAATGTGCGCAGCTTATGGTTAAATAAGGTATATGAATCCAAACGGGCAATTCAATCCACAGCAGCAGCCTGGGCAGCCAACAGGCGGCGTACCCCCTGTTGCCCCTCCGAACTGGCAGCAGCAACCTACGCCACAACCAACTCCCGCCCAGCCACAAGCCAGCTACCAACCACCACAAGAATTTGTTCCTGGAACCCCCGGCATGACGGCGGCAAATTACAGTGTTGATTATCTTAACCAAATCGCTCCAAAGGAGCAAAAAGCGGTTAACCGTTTTGCGGTTATCGCACTAGTTGGTGGCATACTGATTTCAGCGCTATTTGCGATTATTTTACTTTCCAGTTCGGGCGGCCCAAATGCCGATGACCAGTTACCGTCTGTTGCCGCGCGTGTTACCACACTAAAAACAGTTGCCGAAGCCCAGCAACCGCACCTTCGCGATACAAAACTTTCCGAAGCCAATGCCGCACTGAGCTCATCGCTCACTACCATGAACACTGATATTCAAGGCATCTTGAAAGAGCGCAAGATTAAAAGTAACGACAAATCCACTGTCGGCAAAAAAGAGACTGCCTACAGCGAAAAGCTCAGCACCACCCTCGACCAATCCTACCAGCGAGGCACACTTGATACGATTTACACCAGCCAAATGAGTTATGAGCTCACCGTACTACGAGGCAAGCTTACAAAACTAAAGCGCAGCACTAAGTCAAAGTCGCTTACAACATTCTCGAGCAACGGCATTACCAATATCGACACCATTTTGCGGGCGTACGAAAACGCCGATACCAGCGAAACTCCTTAGTGTTTATTCCGTAACGAGACGATAGCTTAAACGCGCTAAATCTTTAATCTCGTCGCTTGTTAGCTGCCCGGTGCAAATAACCGTATTCCAGTGTTTTTTGTTTAGGTGGTAGCCGGGCTGTACTTCGTCGTACTGCTGGCGCAGGTGCACCGCAAGCTGCGGGTCGCACTTTAGGCTTACACGCAGCGGCTTTGCATCTTCGGCAATAATGGCAAACATTTTTTCTTGTTGCCCTCGCACATCTTTATGCCCCACTTTATACACAGCCGTCCCCTCGCCAAACGGATAGTCTAACCAGGCGCCAGACAAGCTCAAAAGGTATTCTTCCAGCTCCTTATGCGTCATGCTTTTACCTTTTTTAAATAGTATTGCAGCTCTTCTATACTGCCCTTAATGTCTTCGAGGGCACGATGAGCTTCGGGTTTAGCGAATTTTTTGCCGAATTTACCTTCAAATACTACTTTCCAGGCACTGACGTCTAGCATGCGGTAGTGCAGGCGTGCGTCTAGGCGCGGCCATTCATTGGTAATAAACCGCCTGTCTTGGTGAATAGAATTGCCGGCAAGCAGTATTTTTTGCTCACCGCCGATATGCTTATCGATAAATTCCAGTAGCTCAGTTTCGACAATCCAGCCATTTTTACCCGTCATGTTTTGCAGCATCAGCGCATCACGTACTTCAGAGAACGAATCCCAAAACTCGCCCACCATGCGTTTTTTCATCAGGCTAGGGCCAACCTTCTTTACCGCCTCGTAGCGTGCAACTTCTTTAAAATCCCAGTCGGTAATTATCGCTCCCACCTCTAGAATGCGATCCTTTACAGGGTCAAGGCCAGTCATTTCCAGGTCTACCCACAGAATATATTTTGGTTTGAAGGCGGGTTTTACCACAGCTACTTAGCCCTTCTTTTTGTCGAGTTTATCGAGCTTAAGACCGTGGATAATAAGGTAAATAACAAACGCCGTTGCAACTAGCGAAATTGCCGAGCTGACGAATGCACCCCACTGAAAGTCGGCGTGGCGACCCCAGAGCTCTAGCTCGTAGTGGGCAGTTGCTAGCTTGTCGCCCGAACCCACGATGAACTGCACTACCGGGTTAATAAACGCTTCTACTAGCTTTTTTACCGTGTCACCGGCAGCTGCACCAACTGCCAAACCGACAGCCAGGCCAATAATTCCTTGCTCACGAATAAAATCAAGGAAACCGCTACCATGGCCTTTTGCGCCATCTTTTACTTTAGCGGCGCGGGCCTGCGCTTTTTCGCGTGCAGCCGCCACTGTTGCTTTTGCTTGTGCCATAAATCTATACACTCCTTCTCTAGATCTTTCTATTTGGGATTATATCACAAGGTGAGAAGAAAGGAGGAAGCAACGCCGGAGACCCGCCGGTGCAGTGGATCACACTGCACCGGCGGACTCTTAGCCCTCGCTCAGCGGATCACGCTGGCAGGAGGGCCACCACAGGGTAGTCTTTTGAACGTTCCCCCATGTAAGCAGTCGTTGTGCCGGCCGGCACTTTGACTATACGGTCGTCATCGATGGCCTGGTTGATGGCCCTGCAGACAACGGACTGGTGGATGCCGCCTAGACCCAGGGCACGCTTGACCCTGCGATCCGCGAACGGACCGGTGGCGTACTCGATGGGTTGATCGCAGTCGTAGGCTACACCTACAAGAAACACGATCCTCTCCACGAGCTCGGACTGCTGTACAGACATGCTTCCTCCTTGTGAAACGTGGGGGTGACCATCACCGCTCCCACTCGATCACTGAGACAAAAAAATCGCCGAGGTGTTCCTCGGCATCCGTTTCGCATCAGTGTCGTACTGAAAACTACTTCGCCGAGGGCACAGCAAACACGAGGCTGAGAATGAGGCCTAGTTGTGTTTGTTGCATACTCATATGATGTAGTTTCCTACCCTAGGATTATACACCCATTTGAAGAAGCGTCAACTACATTTTTTCGGGAGCGTGAATACCAAGGATCGTCAGGCCAGCCTTGAGCGTATCAGCGTAGAGCGCTACTAGTCCTAAGCGATGCTCTTCATGCTCGTTACCGATAACCTGGTTTTTCTCGTAGTAACGGTTAAACTCTTGCGCCAGCTCGAACAAGTAATTACAGATGTGATGCGGCTCTAGCTGGCGAGTTGCTTGCTCTATTACTTCGGTATATTCGCCAAGCTTTCGCACTAGCGCACAGTCTTCGTCGTTTAGGGCGGTAGGCATCACAAAGCTTTTGCCGCTTTTTTCTAAAATACGGCGAGCCCGGGCGTGCGCATACTGCAAATACGGGCCAGAGTTGCCCGCCAAGCTCACCGTTTCTTCCACATCAAAGGCGATATCGCCACCCAAGCGATATTTGGCGAATACATATTTTATCGCCCCAAGCGTTACTGTATCGACAAGTCCTTCATTATCTACAATCGCCTTTACTTTTTCGCGCACAACGTCTATCACGTCGACAGCTCGAGTGACATTCCCTAGGCGCGAGCTCATCTTTTTACCATCTGCAAATTTTACGGTGCCGTTCGTTAGGTGGGTCATAGTACCCACTAGTTCCGGCCGGAACTTTTCGGCGGCGGCAAATACCACACGCATATATTCCCGCTGGTCATTACCGGTAATAAGGTAACGGTGGTCAAAGTTATAGTCGGCCTTTTCCTGCCATATCACACCAATATCTTTAGTTTCGTAGGTAGGCAACCCCTTACTGGTAATGAACACGCGCGTATGTAAATGTTTCGATTCATCGCCTTCAAACACGACGGCGCCTTCAGATTCTTTTAAATTACCTTTTGCCAGCTGCTCACGCACCACTTCGAGGCCGGTTGGTGCCGTGGTGCTTTCTGGGTAGTAGTGCATCGAGTCAACATTGATCGTCTTATAGAATGCATCAAAATAGTCAAAACTCCATTGGCGTGTTTCCCAATACATCTTTGCAAGCGGTGACTCGTGGTCATTGCTATCATGAAAGCCATAAATTGTTTTGTTCAGTTCATCAATTTCGGCTTTGGCTGCTTCGCTCTCTTCGTAGACCTTGGCGCCTTTTACATAGCAACCGCTAATCCAGCGCGAGCGGGCAAAAGCATCGTTATCAATTTGGGCTAGTTTTTCTGGGTGCTCGCCGCCAAGTTCGGCACACATGCCCCACAGGCATTTTGCTACATGCAGGCCTACATCGCCACCAAAGCTGGTGCGATTAACCTTGGCACCACTAACAAGCAGCAGGCGCGCCAAAATATCACCAAATACCGTTTGGTATAAGTGGCCAGTGTGCAGTTCCTTAAAAGCGTTTGGGCAACTATATTCTAGCACCACATTGCGTCCCGCATTTATAGGGCGCGGCTCTTGGCGAACAGCAGCCAGCAGTGCTTCTGTGCCAAGCGTAATATTAATAAAGCCAGGACCAGCTACCTCAACCTTAGCGTACTCGCCAGTTTGGCGCAGTTTATCGGCAATTTCAGCCGCAATATCACGCGGGTTTTTGCCCACCTGCTTTGCAAGCTGCAGCGCTACATTAGTAGCGTAATCGCCAAACTGCGGATCAGGACGATCTAGGCGCACATCAGCATCAATCGAATACAAAGTTTGTACGATTTTTCCGATAGTGCGTGAAGTAGCATCCATAATACCTCTATTCTATCAGAGGTGAGAAATGAGGGCAAATGCCACCCGCGCAGTTACTCTGCTGAGTGTGTTTCCTGAAATTTTTTCATAAATGGCGTAGGCTCACCCACTTCTCGCAGGTGCGGAAAATCATACTGATTCTTATCTGCCGAGTAGCCCGCACGCTCAGCTTCAACTGGAGTACAGTATAAAGACTTATTACGCAACAAAGGTTGGTAAATTGGTGATTGCTCATACCAGGCAATACCGCCCCACGATGCCGTTTGGACCGGCCTTGAGCTACACTGCACCCATTTAATATAAAAAGGGATGTTGCCTCCAAGCGGCGAGATATCAATAATAGTCAGTGTGGCTAGGATAGCCAACACTATCTTGACCGTTTTACTTTTTCCTTGCTGCTTTGTTTTTTGCATAATAAATTACCATCACAGGCGTAGTGCACTTCCTTGTGCTAGGTAAAGCGATTGATGAGATGGATTATTCTTCGAAATCATCGTGGATGATTTCGTCTTGTTTGTACACCGATACCGGCGTAATGCCGCGCGAATGTTCATCAAGCAACACATCGCGCAAGGCGCTCATGTCATCAGCGGTAAGTGTATCGTCAACGATTATTGGCTCTTGTGTTTGTGTTTGTTTTTCTTCTGCCATACTTTCATATTAGCATAAACGGTATAAAATGTCAATAAGCCTTGCGGAGAGCTACCCTATCCGCTAAAGTTAAGCTATATGAAACGCTCGCATGCAAACATCGCCATCGGTATTACCTGTATCGTAATGTTCGTATCAATCCTTATCCCCTGGAGGGCTCCGGAAGCAATTACCGATATCGCGGGACCGCAAATTACCTTGCTGGGACCCGACGCGTTCTGGCATACAGCAGCTTATAACGATGAACGGTTAGCTGCATCTCTACAATATGGATGCGCGGCAGTTGTCGATGACGGATCACCGAAGGAAAAAACCGTGCATGGCTTTCCGGCACCCGCTATTCGATATACCGTGAAGAAACCATGCCATTACGATGGCCCGTACGGCTTTAGTGTCTTAGTGGTCGGAGCTATTATTAATATCGTATTTTATGCTACTATTCTGTTTTTCCTATTACGTGCCAGGAAGGCTCCGTAACCACACTGCAATCCAGCAAGCTACTTTTTTGCGGCGCGGATGAGGCCCAGGAAGAGCGGGTGGGCGCGCATGGGGCGAGAGCGGAATTCGGGGTGGGCTTGGGTGGCGATAAAGAATCCTTCGCCCGTACCCTCCACAAACTCTACCAGTTTGCCATCAGGACTAGTGCCGCTAATTTTTAAGCCGCCATTAGTAATTGCTTCAGTATATACTTGGTTTACCTCGTAGCGGTGGCGGTGACGTTCGGTGATATCACTCTGACCGTATAGGTTTTCTGCCAGCGAGCCACTTGCTAACCGCGCCGGGTAATCACCCAGACGCAGCGTACCGCCGGTCGACTCTTTGCCCTGCTGTCCATCCATGATGTACACAACATTATCTTTTGCATCGGCATCAAATTCGGTGCTATTAGCGCCAGACAAGCCGCTACGACGTGCGGCCGCAATCACCGCTACTTGCAGGCCAAGGCAAATACCAAGATACGGCTTACCATTTGTAAGTGCAAAATTTGCTGCGGCAATTTTACCCTCTACACCGCGGCCGCCAAACCCACCCGGCACCAATAATCCGTCTACAGCCGCAAAGTCTTCGTCATTTGCGGTTTCGGCGTTAATCCAGGCGATATTGAGTTTGACGCCTTCACTCCACGCTGCCGCTTTTAAAGCTTCGAGTACAGAGATATACGTGTCTTCGTTATCTAGGTACTTTGCTACCAGCCCAATACGGACAGTTTGCGAGGTTTCAGCAAGCTGGCGCGCCACCAAGTCTTGCCACTTGGCGAGGTCGGGAGCTATATCGTTACCCGTAAACGTATTTAACAGCGGCAAAAGCGTACTACCGGCAATACGTTCTGGAATACGAAACACGCTATCAACATTTGGCATCATAAGTACATTACTTTCGGGTACGCCGCCAAACATGGCAATTTTACCCACGATTGATGCAGGCGCAGGATCATCAGTACGCACAATCACCGCATCCGGTACAATACCAAACCCGCGTAGATCGTTGAGCGCGTTTTGGGCCGGCTTAGACTTAAATTCTTTGCTAGTGCCGATAAATGGCACGTACACAACATGGACATACAGCGCGTTTCCCACGCCCACTTTGCGGCCAAATTCGCGGATAGCCTCAACGAACGCCAGGCCTTCGTAGTCGCCTACCGTACCGCCGATTTCGACGATGTGCACATCACTGCCTTCACTCGCCTCGCGGATAGCTTGCTGAATAGAATTAGTAAGGTGCGGCACCAGCTGGATTGTTTTGCCGCCAAATTTACCGGCACGCTCGTCGGCAATGAGGTCGCGCATCAAGCGGCCCGAAAGCGTGGCATTTTTTTGCGTTAGCTCCAAATCCAAAAAGCGCTCGTAATGCCCTAGATCCAAATCAGTTTCGGCGCCGTCACGAGTCACAAAGCACTCGCCGTGTTCCGCAGGATTAAGCAAACCCGCATCTACATTAAGATACGGGTCGCATTTTTGAATAGAAACAGTCAGGCCTTTGGCCTGCAGTACAGCACCGATGCTGGCTGCAGTAATACCCTTCCCTACCCCCGAGAGAACGCCCCCTGTTACAAAAATATATTGTGTCTTTTTGTCCATAGATTTTTTCATCTCCATGGGATTTTAGTATACCACAGGATACTAGCACTACGCTACATATAGTGCGCTATGTTGTTTATTCTACCCTATATATAGTAGGTGGTCACTAACGAAATCCGAGCGTACCGGCAGGTTCCATGAAAGAATTATACCTTCTATTATGCGCCCTTCTAAGGTAAGGTTCAAGTGCCTTTCGCGCACCGCTTATGCTATGATAAATCTATGAAAATGCGTCGTGGCTTTACTATCGTCGAAATGCTTGTCGTCATTGTTGTTATTGCAATCCTTGCCACAATTGTCGTGGTATCTTATGCCAACATACAGAAACGTGCTCGTGATGAAATCCGCAAGCAAGACCTCACTTCACTTGCAAAAGCTATCGAAATCTACAGCAACGATAACGGCCCGATGACAAGCGGCAGCGGCTGTGGCTCCGCAGGCAACGGCTTAGGATGGCTTAACTACACCTACAGCGGTTATACCTCCATGATGGACTGTCTAAAAAATGCCAAGGCCATCAATAGCACCATCTTGCCACCAACGAAAACAGTTAGCTGTTCTTCGGGTAACTTAAATTGCGACGCGTACATGAAATACACCTGCAATCAATCCGGCCAAATAGTTACTTACTTGTATGCCAACCTCGAAACGGTAGCACACAGTAGCGCAGCCACAGATGGCACATGTGATGGCTCGCTTGATAGTAACTACGGGATGAACTACTACTTAAAAATTATCGAACGCTAGTAGCTTATAACAACAAAAGGCTCACCGCTACGATAACCATACCAGCAAGTAATCCATACACTACCTGATGCTTGTCAGTTTGGTAGCGGCGAGCACCGGGCAGCAGCTCGTCAATAGCAATAAACACCATCATACCGGCGATCAGGCCGAACATAATACCGAACAAGTAGTCGGGCACAAATACGCTTACTAACCCAAAAGCAATGAGTGCCCCGACAGGTTCGGCAAAGCCAGAGGCTGTAGCCCACCAAAAGGCTTTTTTGCGGCTCCCTGTGGCTGCATACACCGGTGCCGCCACGGCGATACCCTCGGGTATATTATGGATCGCAATAGCAATTGCCAACACCGCCCCAGCCGTTACGTCTTGATAAGTGGCAAAGAATGTACTCATGCCTTCGGGGAAGTTATGGAGCGCTAGCACTAGCGCCACTAGCAGACCACTCCGGAGCAGTCGTTTGTTATCGCGTTTTTCACCAAGCGATAAATCACCCTCTTTACCCTCGATTTCGTTTGGGTTGAACGATTTTGGCAATACTTTATCGATCCCAGCTACCAGCAAAATGCCCACAAAAAAGGCCGCGTACACCCACCAGCGCGCGACCCTATCATCAAATGCTATCCCAAGCGAAGTAATGCCTAGCGGGATAATCTCGACAAATGATACAAATAACATTGCACCAGCCGCAAATGCCATACTAGCTGCCAAGAACGGCCGTTCCAGCACCTTTTTATGGAGCGCCAGTAGGCCACCAACAGAAGTTGCCAACCCCGCAAGCAGCGAAAACAGTAGTGCTGTTACCACCCTACCCTCGCTTTACAAACTGCACAGGCAGCGGGTCGTCAAACCGCACTTCTTTGAGGTCAATGACACCGCGAATACCATCGGTAAACTCGTAATGCCGCTCATACACGGCATCGATATGTCCGTACATTCCAGCAGCCCAGTCCAGACTAAGCTGTTTGGCAGCCGCGCGAACCGAAATCTCATCTGCACCCTCAATCTCGATATAGGGCGGCAACCACGGCCATTCGTCAATCACCACCTCAGTATCACCTAACTTCCAGGTTTCGCGCTTGGATTCCTGGAAGGTTTTGTACTGCCAGCCGGCTTCACGGAACAGCTCAACCGTATCGTCAAAGCTACTCACTATCACTTCGAGCTCTTTTACATTATCAATTGTTGGCGTATCAGGGTTAGCGCGGCGCTTAAATGTCAGCGTCACTTTGTCGCCTTCGTCGCGTACCCGAATAAATGAGTGTTCCGCCTGGTGCTGCGGCTCTTCAATGAGCGCCCGCTTCATCAGCCGCATTGGCTGCTCGCATACTGCACCGGCATCGGCCAGCCGCGCACGAATATCATCGATAGTAATGTCACAAAACTTTACTTCGATTTCGGTGTGCATGAGTAGAATTACTCGCTCTTACCTTTGCCCGAGTTTACTTCGTAGCTGGTATTGGTGCTTTCGAAGAAGTTTACTAGCTCTAACGTATCGTTAGCAGCAGCCATCCACTTGGCAGGGTTTGAAACTTTGTAATGCGCTTCAAAACCAAGCTCTTCTAGGCGACGGTCGGTAAGATACTTCACGTATTGGTTTACGTAGTCGGCATTGAGGCCCAAGATACCCTTTGGCAGCAGATCGTTATTGTACGCTTCTTCCATTTCTACGGCATCAAGAATCATTTGCTTGATTTCGTTTGCAAACTCTTCGGTTTGCAAGTCTTCGTTTTCTTCAAGCACGGTCAAAATGAGGTTAATGCCGAATTTTAGGTGCAATGACTCATCGCGAATAATCCAGTCCATCAGCGAGCCGAAGTTACGCATCAGATTTCGTTGTCGGAATGACAACGCTACCATGAAGCCACTATAGAACCAGATACCCTCAAGAATGATGTTGTAAGCAATGAGGTTTTTAACAAAGTCCTTCTTGCCTTCGGTCGTCGTAATATCAAGCGTGTCTTCGGTCATGCGCTTGATAAACTTGGTCTCGAACTCTTCTTTAGCAATCATACTTGGCACTTCTACATGGTTTTCGTAGGCCTGTTCGCGGTCAATCGGGAAAGTCTCAAGCACATACTCAAAGCTCATGCAGTGGTTGGCTTCTTCCCACATTTGCTTGGCGAGGTACAGGTGGCACTCGGCAGCATTGACATATGGATACACACCAAAGGCCAGCGCCTTGTTAACTAATAGTTCGTTCGGGTTGAAGTAGCTCATGAGGTAAGTCAGCGCATGCTTTTCCTCATCAGTCATCTTTTTCCAGTCAGCCAAATCTTGTACCAACTGAATTTCATTTGGAAACCAGGTGTTTGCCACTGCTTGGTCGTATAAGTCCATTGCCCACTGGTAGTGGATTGGTTTTAGTAGGAGCCCATCTTGGATTCCTGTACCTAATATTCCTGACATATGCTACCTCCCTTTCGTTTATAGCTTCTTTGCCTGTGATTATCTTTAGTATACCCTATTGTACACAGGGTAAAACCATAGGTGTTTTGATTACTAATTTACTGGCAGCTGTCGCACATTGTTAGGCTAGCTGGATCAACTGGCGCCGCCACACCGCCATTGGCCGCCGCTTGCGTGTTAGCAGTGGCTTGCGCTTGCTCTAGCGCGTCGCTGATAGCCTGTAGTTTTTCTTCTAATGTCATGTTATCGTCGATGATTGTGCTTGCGTTCATAGTGTTATCCCCCTACTTATTTTATTTTTTATCGCAGTCGTTGCAGTTGTTGCAACAGCTACAGTTACAGTCGCATGTATTAGTTGTTTCGCTCATACCATTACCTCTTGGTGTTCTACTGTTTGCTTATTCAAATCCGTCTACTACTGTCATGTGTCACCATTCATACCTACACCACCTGCTTCTTAGCGAATCCGAATCCAGCTTTCTTCGGGCCACCGCTTTTCGCGATTTCTTCGGTCTTATTTACCTTGGTAGTACTTTGTTCGGCCTGATGCCGCGGCTTAACGTGTAGGTAGTAGGTGGTTTTTAGGCCACGCTTCCAGCATTCGGTGTAAATATTTACATAGTCGTCGATGTTGCGCGTTTCTAGGTACATGTTGCGGCTAATCGCTTGGTCGACCCATTTTTGTGCGCGGGCCGCCACCTCGATAAACGCATACGGGCTTAGCTGGAAGCTGGTTTTGTACACATCTTTTATGTGCTGCGGAATGACGTCGATGCCCTGGATGTCGCCTTGGCGAGCCAACACTTCATCCTTTACTTCATCCCATACACCCTCTTGCTTTAGGGCATTCACCATGTTCACATTCACTTCTAGGAACTTACCGCTCAATGTGCTTCGGCTAAAGATTTGCGCGAACTGCGGGTCAAGGCCTGGGGTAGTACCAGCCACAAGGCCGATATTTGCCGTTGGCGCGATTGCCATAACGGTTGCGTTACGCATACCCTTTTTTACCTTGGTGCGCAAAGCATCCCAGTCCAAGCGCTTCTTACGAGTAACATCAACTTTTACCTTGCGGCTTGCAGCCAGTTCGTCGAGCGTATCAACCGGTAAGATTCCCCTGCTCCAGCCACTACCCTTGTACTCTGGATAGCTGCCGCGTACTTTGGCAAGATCTGCCGATTCGTCAATCGCGTAGTAGCTGATAAACTCAGTTAGCTGGTCGATTAAGTCGTAAGCTTCGTCAGACTCGTAGCTGTGGCTCAATTTTTCTAGGATGTCGCTAAAGCCCATTAGCCCTAAGCCAACCGCACGGTTTTGCAAGTTAGAGTTCATTGCTTCTGGGATTGGCGTGTTGGTAATGTCGCACAGGTTATCGAGCTGGCGGATAGCACTACGGGTACTAGCTTCAAGCTTAGCCCAGTCCCATTTGCCATCAGCACCCAAATGCTGCGACAGGTTAATACTAATGAGGTTGCATACGCTGGTGTTTTTGCTATCTTGTGGCAGTGTGATTTCGGTACACAGGTTAGAACAATGGATTGTACCGGTGTTGTTATTCAGCGCGCGGACGTTAATTGTATCCTTCCAGGTAAGCCACGGATGGCTTGATGCCTGCAAGCTGGTGAGGATCTGCTTGAACTGCTGGCGCGCAGGAATTTTGCTAAATTCACGCAGTTCGCCCTTATCGGCCATTTTGGTGTACTCGATGTAGCGCTTAGAGAACTCTTCGCCGTATAGTTCCGGCAAGTCTGACACATCGGCTGGGTCAAACAGGTACCAGTCTTGGTCTTTTTGCACGCGCTTCATAAATTCGTCGCTGATGTATACAGCAGTGTTCATAAACCGAGTACGCAGGTACGGGTCGCCACTGTTAGCACGCAGGTCAACAAATTGCGGGAAGTTCAGGTGCCAGTTTTCCATGTACATGGCAGCAGCACCGGCTTTTTTGCCCTTGCGGCTGACAGCAAATAGCGCCGTATCAATCATTTTCATGAACGGAATTGGGCCGGTACTTTCGGTGTTAGTTGTCTTTACGGGCGACCCAGCTGCACGCAGCTTAGTCATCGTAATACCAATACCGCCGGTACCTTTCGCAATCCACATAGTGTCGCGGATAGATTTGGCAATTGACTCCATGTCGTCTTGCACTTCCATTAGGAAGCAGTTTGAAAGCTGCGGAAAAGCACCACCGGCGTTCACGCGAGTCGATCCACCTGCCACGTACTCTAAACGTGCCATGTGCTCGTAGAAGTCGATCGCGGCTGCTGTCGGGTCTTCCTCGTTGTAGCTTAGCCCCATTGCAATGCGCATGTGGGTAAACTGTGGGGTTTCAATTGGTGCACCGCTGTTTTTACGTAGGGCATAGCGGTTTTTGTTAGTCACAACGCCAATATACTTAAATAGTTCATCATGGGCTGGGTCAAGCGCTTCACCCAGGCGCTTAAGATCAAACCGGCCATCACCCATACGTACATCCAGCAAGCCATCTTTAACGGCCGCTTTGATGAACTTTGGAAATTCTTTGGCATGTAGCTTACTAAGCTCGTCTGCGTCTTTGTAGTCGCCAAGGATATTCTTGTAAATATTCTTTAGTAGCAGGCGTGCAGCGATCTTATCAAAGTCTGGATCGTCCTTTACATTCTGTAACGCCGTATGGATCACTGCTTCATCTAGCTGTTCAGACGTGATACCGTCAAACAGCGTTAATTGCAGCTCAGTTGCTACTTGCACAACTTTTTGTATTTGATCAGGCAACCCCTGGCTCGCCTGCACGAGCGCGAGGTTAATCTTGTTGGCGTCAAATGGTTCGCGGGTGCCATCGCGTTTTACCACATGAATTCCACTCATAATTCCCCTATCCTTTTATTGTTTTTATACCCTCTAAACACCAACACCTCCCAGTGCTACAACAAACTGCCCACTAGCGTGGTGAACTAGTTTTACGACAATCTTGCGTGGGTGTCTATTTTTTTGAACTACTATACATATAGTGTCTATGTACAATAATAAGCACTATATATAGTGATTTCAAGCCTTTTTAGCACTATTTACCATAAACCGCATACCTCACCCCTTATCACGCACATGGTATTTTTTACCACGTCGTTTTTTATACACTAAGTGAGTGTATAATTAACTACATGAGTGATATTATTACCGTCAAAGATTTCCGGATGCAGTTCGGCAAAACCGAAGTGATAAAAAACCTTAACTTCACCGTAAAAAAGGGCGAGACATTCGGCTTTCTAGGCTCAAACGGGTCAGGTAAAACTACTACTATTCGCGCACTGCTCGGTATTTACATCCCTACCGCTGGCGAACTGTTGATCGCAGGCAAACCGTACAGCGTATCAAGCGACGTAAAGCTTGGCTACCTGCCAGAAGAGCGCGGTCTTTACAAAAAAGAGTCAGTTATTGATGTCATGGTGTACTTTGGGCAGCTAAAAGGTATGTCGCGCGAAGAGGCCCGCCGCGTTTCGTTGGAATACTTACGGCGCGTCAAACTAGAGGATAAAGCGAATGTGCGGCTGGATAAACTATCAGGCGGCCAGCAGCAAAAAATCCAGCTAGGCATTACTATTATTGATAATCCAGAGCTCCTTATTCTTGATGAACCAACCAAAGGCTTTGACCCGGTAAACCGCAAGTTACTAATGGATATTATAGAAGAGCACCAACAAAAGGGCGCCACGGTGGTTATGGTGACACACCAAATGGAAGAGGTCGAGCGCCTGTGCGACCGGATTATTCTACTAAAAGATGGCAAGTCACATGCCTACGGTACGGTTGCCGAGGTACGCAAAAAATTCGGCGGCAAATCACTCAACGATATATTCTTAGCGGTCTACGGCGACGAAAACAAGGAGGAAGCGTAAATGTTTAACCTATCTACCGTTATTCGATTTGAAGTCGTTCGTGCCCTTAAAAAGAAATCGTTCTGGGTGATGGCAATAAGCTTTCCGTTATTAATGGGAGCAATTTTCGGTATTATTTACCTGTCAAATATGTCTACCAGTGCCGCCAGTAAAGACCTCGAAAAACAAAAGTTTTCTGTAGAAGTTACCGATAACTCTGGACTTGTTAGCCCTCAGTTGCTTGCAAATTTTGGCGCAAAGACCGTACCCGACAAGCAGCAAGGTATTGATAACGTTAAAAACGGCAAGGTCGATTCGTATATTTACTACCCCGCCGACCTCACCAAGGAAAAAATTGAAGTATACGGCAAAAACGTGGATATTTTCCAGAATGGCCGCTATGAAGGTGTAGCAAGCACCCTACTCTCAACTTCGGTACTGCCGACCGTTACCCCAGAGGTTGCTACTGTTCTACAAAATAAAGCTGCGACATCTACTACTATCTTCCGCGACGGTGCGGTATACGAACCGTTCAAGGAAATGATTTTCCCGGCTGTGTTCTTGGTGCTGTTCTACTTACTTATCGCGTTCTTTGGTAGCCAAATGCTCACCAGTACCACCGAAGAAAAAGAGAATCGAGTGATTGAAATGATACTTACCACCATTGAAGCACGCACGCTTATTGTTGGCAAAATTATCTCACTCGTTGCCCTTGCCTTCTTGCAGGGTGCATTGATGATTCTACCGGTGGTAGTGGGCTACTTATTGCTCCACAACCAACTGAATCTGCCGTCTATCGACTTGTCAACAATTCCCGTTAACTGGGGCCGAATCGGTGTAAGCGCCGCTATATTTGTGGCCAGCTTTACACTATTTACCGGACTACTTGTACTGGTCGGCTCGGCCGTGCCAACTGCAAAAGAAGCCGGCCAGTTCTTCGGCCTTGTCATGACCTTACTGTTTGGCCCGCTTTACGCCGTTACCCTGTTTGTATCATCACCCGATAGTCCAATCGTGCATTTCCTCAGCCTTTTCCCGCTCACGGCACCGATTCCGCTACTCTTACGTAATGCCGTTGGCAACCTTCAGGCTTGGGAAATCGCTGTTGCGCTACCGGTTATGGCAATCACGGCAGTCATCATCCTAGCTCTTGCCGTACGCGTATTCCGTTACGGAGCACTTGAATACAGCCGCAAGGTGTCGCTAAAAGAAATATTTGGCGGCCATTAAGAAGTCTTGTGTAAGCCCTGAAGTACGGGTATTATAAGAGGTAACCATAAGTAGTATGATGTAGGATAGGACGTAGCAAATGGTGCGATTGCCAAACCCTGGCCATGACGAGGGAAAATGGGGAGACTTGCTCAACGAATTTTTGGCAGTCGAACATAAAACCGATGGCTCCCTGAAGCGAGCGGATGATATTGTGGCCGCCCAGAGTGCCGCAAATACAGCAATATCCACTGCGCAGGCTGCCCAAACCGCCGTCAATGATGCGATCCCCCTAGCCCAGAAGGGTGCGAATAACGGTGTCGCAACACTTGATAGCAGTGGCAAGGTACCGGCATCACAACTAGACATCGTCGCAAGTGACCCCTTGGCTGCAATCGGTACTGTCATTACCCGGGTAGAGGCCAGTGGCAGTGACGATACGGCAACTGTACAGGCAGCTCTTACGAATGGCGATGTGCTGCTCGTCAGCACGGACACACCCTACCATATTGGGTTTGTCACCTATCAAGGTTCGGCATCGCGACGTATCATGGCACTCGGCCCTGTCGATATCATCCAGACCGACCCGAGGGGTGTATTCCAATTACGAGGCAGCTGGGAAGAACTGGGCGCGGTAAATAGCATAGCAACCGTGAGTGGAGTGGACTTGGTGTATCCAGGCGAGTCAAATCCTTCGACGTCACGGACCACCGTCTCACGGCTAACGATGGCCGCAAATGCTTCCGTAACACGTGGCGATATCGTAAAGGTCGTGTCAAATGACCTGAATCCGTGGGGCCGCGTATCATTGGCTGCTAGGATGGGTGAGTATTCGTCTGTCGGCCTGACCTCATCTGGCACTACCGTGACGCTATCGAACGTCCTTATCGAATCGTATACGACTGGCATTAAGTTGGTGCGCCTTACCGACACGCGTTTCGAAATCAGCGGGCCAATTACTTTTGATACCGACCCGTCAATCCGCGAGACATCGGTATTTGGCGCCGTGGTAGAGCTACGGGCTGGCCGTGATTCGTTTATCGGTGGCGGCACGCGCTTTCATAACTCCCTTGGTCGAGCAATCGGCAATTATGGGTACGGTACCCGCATTGATGGTGTCGATTTCCGCAACCTTGCCAACCGGCCAAGTAAAAGCCAGTATGGGTATGGGGTGCAGGATGGTGGATGGCAATTACGGATGACGAACTGCCGTGGTGAACGCCTGCGCCACCTCTATTCTGAAGGTACTGGCAACACACCGACTGATTCGACGAATTACGAGTACTATGGTGGTGGCTTCTTTGCGCAGGTGAGTAACTGTACGGCGATGGCGTGCGAAGGCCAAGCGTTTGATACGCATGGCACGTCTTACGGCGTTATGTTTTCCAACTGTACTACAGTAGGAGCATTCGTTGGGGCAAGTTCGGGCGGCCAAGGCTTCTCGCTCCGCGGTCGTTATGGGGTGATTGAGAACTGCCATGCCGACTCGTGTTTTCGGGGCATCTCGCTCGGTGGGCTTGGTGGCAAAGTAATCAACTGTACAGCCCGGCGCGCTCGCTACACAGCGCTTGATTTCGGTACCGATATAGACGACTCTGCCCACCAAACGACACAGGGCGGTTATGAGGTTGTGGGCGGCTATTTTGAGACGGTTGCTGCCGACCGCGTATTCATTATGTTGCCTAAACCCGGCTATATTATTAGCGGACGTGTGGTCGGTGCGACTTTCAAGTCTGTTAATGCACTCAACGGCCATGTCGTTATGGATGTGGGCGGTACGGCGTCTGATGCAAATACCCCTGGCCAACGACTGACGTTTGAAAACATTACCATTGATCTTACAGAGGTTGGCAACATTAGCTGCAGCCTTATGACTGCTCAGAGCGACAACGTTACTATTCGTGGCAAGCGTGTCATCATAAGTGCTGGCGGGTCTAGCCTTAACGCCGTAACGTTTATTAGGCCTGGATCAAGTAGCGGTACCGCGGCCGATGTAGAGGTGAGCGATATCGACTATGATGGCGGTGCGAGTACGGTGAACCCCGGCACGATTATAAATACCATGACGGTCACTCGCGCATCTTGGCGTGTAAAATATGATAGTGCTAATGCGTGGTACAAGAATGCATATAGTGATGCTGTGGATATTGCGGCAGCGGCAGGCGTTTCGCTTTCAGTGCTCGGTACACGCATGGACCGCGAAGTGAACATTCGCCTTACTGGTTCGGTGGGTGCAGTAACGACCGCTAATTTGCCAAATACAGGAGTTGCTTTGCGTAATAACGGTCAGCGCATCAATATATTTAATGGTAACAATGACGTTGTGACGGTAAATAGTATCGCAATTCCAGTGAACGGTGTCGTAACATTTGTGTATATTGGTGGTGTTTGGCGGCAGATCGCCTAGCTAGATTTCGCAGGATCGCTTAGAGTGACGTTGTTATGTCTAGTGCCGCCGTTGCCGCCGACCAGTTGCCGATTGCATCACGGCATTCTAGTGTAAATAAGTACTGCGTGCCGGCAGTTAAGTTGGCAATCGTTACCGAATTAAGCGGGTCGCTATACGGATAGGCCGTCATAGCTGCAATCACCCCGTTTTGGCGGATACGATACCCCACTACACCGGTACCTTGGGCCGCACCAGCGTCTGTCCAGGTAAATGATACCGATGTAGAATTTACAGCAGTAGTCGTAAAGCCTGTTGGTGTAGCAGGCGGTGTTACATCCACCCCTTGTTCATAAATTAATTGTGCATCTATCCAGCTAATACGTACTCCTAGCCAAGTATGGATGTTCGGTGCACTCCCCGCACCCCATATTTGAGCATCACGTGCTACGGCACCTGCAACCGAATTCTCCATTGCACTTAGCCAGTCAAATATCGTGTCGTTTTCAGCCAATAGCCGCGAACGTAACAGCGCCCAGCGGTGTTTTAATACGTCACGGAACCATGGATCCTCCAGCATACGCGCCACCCAAGTAGCTCCTACACGTGTCCACCAGCCAGTCGATGGGTGTGGAATGAAAAAGGTAATTCCACACGAAGCATCGAAGTCCCATGCCGGGCCGGCATGTAGCTTACTGGCTGGACCGCTCGCCGGGTCACGCGGCTTCGTTAGCTTTACTGAAGCACCAAAGCCACTATCGTTATTACACAACAGCTCATTCAGTAAGTACCAGTCCGCCCAACTATCGGCATCGAGCAAATCGCGCCAAGCGCCGTCAGTAAAGTCCTCGGCAAACAATGCATCTTCGCAGGCCTGCGTGAAGTTTTTCGCATAAGTATACTGCTGTGAAATATCGCCATCGGGCGTATCAAAAATAATTGGTACATTGAGCCGGGTACGCCAACCGATTTCGTCATTTTCTTCGAAGCGCGTATCAACCTCGAGTATATAGCCGCCCGTCAGGTTTCGGCCACTCGTGTGCGTTGCCTTCAGCTCGTCGATATTCACACGATTTTGATCTACCTCTACCGATTCGGAAAACTGGTACAACCCTAAGTAAACACCGTTTAGGTACACTTCTAGATTCACCGAACGCGGTGCCCACGGCAGCCCCGTACGACCGCTAATTTCGTTGGCCATAGCATAGCGAACTTTACTGGGATCAATATAGTTGGCTAGCAAAGCCCAGTCTTTACTTTTGGGCATACCTAGCACTTCCACCTTGTTATCCAGCTTTACCTTAAATGGCTTTTTGGGCATCATCCAAGTACTATTGCCACGGCCGCGGATACGCCCCGGCTGGTTAAATAATTCTGCTCCAACGCCTAGCTCATTTACAATTCGGTAGGTACAATTCACATATGTCGTTTTACTCGTAACTGCAGCCCCACCCTCTGTAGTAATATACATCACCGGTTGGCTCAGCTCGTACGTTGGGGGTGGGGGCGTTTCACCCTTGCGTAGCAACAGTCCACCGCTAGTGCCACCCACGCCTTTTAGTCGTGGATACGTTGGTACGCCACCATGCCTACTTACGTACGCCATAGCCTCGTTATACCTCCGTAACGATTACGTCGACACCATACACTTGGCCGGAAATTGTTGAGCTCTGTGTACCGCCACCATTCACTCTATAGTACTGGCGAACGACGCCAGCTGGAAGACTCCAGGCTGTAAGGTATAGCTCTGCGCCATCGCTCGCTTTTACTTCATTCGTTCCAACCGAAGTTGTCGAGAAATATGTTCCGTCACCAAAATCGTAAGCAATCCAGAATGGCAAGTTGTTCGTTACCGTCACTGGGGATGGGAACTCTACCTCATTCCACTGCCCGGCAGTAATCGAAGTTATAGTGGCTGATTGTAGTGGGGTCGCCGTAAGATCAGGCGCCGTACCAGAAGCCGCCCCAAACATATATACCTGGCAGGTTGAAGGCGTGGCAGCGCCAGCCGGTACATAGATACGCGCACCCTTGGCCTGCCAACCACTCGCCTTCACGACAAATCCAGTCGAGCAGGTAATCGTACCGCCGTCATTGTAGCGCTGTAAACCGGCAATAGGCGAAGAAGCCCACACCGTATGGTCAGTTGCCACGCTTTCAGCCGTTGTTACGTTTAATGCACTCGAGTAGTCACCCCAGTTGCCGGCACCGTCGCGCGCGCGTACCGTACAGACGTAAGTGGTATCACCATTGCGACCAGTGATAGATGTCGAGGTACCCGACACGATACCATAGCTAATACCATCAAGGAAGATTTCATACGCCGTTACTCCTACGTTATCGGTTGCCGCCGTCCAGCTAAGCGTAAAGCTATTTGAGGTAAGGTTGGATGATGCCAGATTAGTTGGTTCGGTTGGCGCCTCGGTATCAGTTGGCTGTGTTGGACTAAACCATAGATCACCATTTGCCATGTTGGTAGGCTCACTAGATCCACCTAGCCACAGCACTGTTGTCGCACCGTCCGGGCGCGCTTCGCTACCAGTAGATACGAGTACCGATACCACACCGCTCGCTGCTACAGTTGGCGCGTCAATCCATTCGGTGGCGTAGTCGGTATTTGAACTTTTAGCCAACAGTTGCCCAGTCGTGCCAGCAGCCGGCACACCCACACCTGCTGCACCCGCAGCTCCGGCAGGGCCGCTAGGCCCGCTTGCTCCAGTGGCCCCAGTAGCACCAGCCAAGCCGGCCGGTCCTGTCATCCCTGTTGCGCCTGCACTACCCGGTGCTCCAGCCGGGCCACTCGGGCCAGTCGCTCCGGTGGCCCCTGCCGCACCTGGTGCCCCACTTGCGCCCACAGCGCCAGCTGCACCCTGAGTACCGGTAGCGCCCGTCGCACCAGTTGGTCCCGCAGGGCCACTTGGGCCGGTGGCACCTTGCTGGCCAGCGACAACATTAATTTTACTCACCACATCGGGCGCAAGGACAGCTTCGGTAATACTATCATCTTTTAGCGCGCCGTCTGGTTTATGAGCCTCAGAAAGATACTCGTTAAGGATATCTCCCCACCGTCCATCATCGCTGCCAGGTATAGGTAATCTTGCCATAGTTCTATGTAATTAGTTACTACGGTCATTATAGCATAAGCTGCATAATAAATTCTGGCGGAGAGACAGGGATTTGAACCCTGGATGAGTTGCCCCATACACGCGTTCCAGGCGTGCCAGATAAACCACTCCTGCACCTCTCCATACCTGTCACAGTATACCAGACAAATACCTCTTGTGCTTATTAACAAAAAGTTGTATTTTATACATTCCATATCTGTTGCTTTACTGGCCCCGGCGGGCCATAATAAGTAGCAGTGTCAACGAAAAGCAAATCAACACCAGTTATACAGCTTACCAAACTCACCAAACGCTACGGCATGGGTGACGCTACTCATAATGCCCTTGATGATGTGACACTTAAAATAGAGAAGGGCGAGTTTATTGCCATTATGGGGCCAAGCGGATGCGGCAAAACTACTCTTTTAAATGTTATTGGCCTTTTGGACCGTGTCGATGATGGTGATTACTTTTTAGATGGCAAATCAATCGAACGGCTATCAGCAAAACAGCAAGCTCGCGTTAGGTCACAACAAATTGGTATCGTGTTCCAAAGTTTTAACCTTATAAACAGACTAACTGTGCTTGAAAACGTAGCTCTGCCTCTTACCTATAAAGGAGTGCGCCGCACCAAACGCCTGATGCGTGCCAGCGATGTGCTAAAAACATTCCACCTAAGCGAACGCGAGTATTACATGCCATGGCAGCTATCGGGCGGACAAATGCAGCGCGTTGCTATTGCCCGTGCGCTCGTAAATGAGCCAAGCATCATTTTGGCTGACGAACCGACAGGCAACCTAGATAGTCGCTCGAGCCATGTGATTATGGAAGAACTGTCGGACCTACATAAAAAAGGTAACACCATTATCATGGTGACCCATAACCCCAACCTCACAAGCTATGCCAGCCGCGTTATTAATATGCTTGATGGCAAAATTGCCAGCGATACCAAAATTAAGGTAGATACCCATGACGCCGACACGGTGACTAAAATCCCCCTAAACCGTAAACTACAGCAGGCAAAAGTAGACGCCATTCCCGCCACCAAGCGGGCTAAAAAGCCAGCAAAAGCCAAAACCAGCAAAGCAACCAAGCCGAGCAAAAAGAAAGGGGCAAAGAAATGAGCTTCCTTATAACCGACCATATATCTACCGCCTTCCAAGCCTTGCGCCGTAACCGCGCACGAGCCATCCTTACCGTCCTTGGTATTGCTATCGGTATTGCCAGCGTCACCTGTATTCTAGCTATCAGTGGGGGGGTGCAACAAATGATTGGTAAGCAAGTTGAATCAGTCGACGGCCATCTAATGGTTGTGCGGCCCGGCACTCAAACACGCGACCCCAATGCACTCATCAGCCCCGTTGCTCAGCAGTCTTTTAGTACCAGCACGCTTACCGAAAATGATGTGCTATCCATTGGTAAAATCAAAGGCGTTGTAGCCAGTGTTCCGTTAATGACAATCGATGGCACCGCTTCGTCCCAAGGAGTAACGGTAAGTAATAATGTTGTACTTGCAACAACACCAGAATTTGCCGCCGTATCTAATGTGGCTATGAAATCTGGCCAATTCCTTGACGAAGTAACCGATAATAACACTGCTGTGATTGGCGAAGATCTTGCGAGCGAACTATTCAATACCGACCGTCCCTTAGGCCAAGTATTCAAGCTACGCGGCGTTGAGCTCACTGTAATCGGTGTTATCCGCCACAAAGAAAACCCTATTAATTACAACAGTGTCGACCTCAACCATGCCATCGTCGTAAACTTTGAGCGCGGCAAGTTATTTCACCAGGGGCGCTCTCAAATCCAGCAAATTAATATCCTCGCCAGTAGCACCGCCAACCTTGCGCATATTGAGCGCGAAGCAACCGAAGCGCTGCGCACTAATCACCTTGATGAGCACGACTTTACTATCACAACCGGCCAAAATATCGCTCGCCCCACCAGCCAACTATTCACCGCTCTTACTGACGTAATGACTACTATCGCCGCCATTTCTCTGTTCGTTGGTGGCATCGGCATCATGAATATTATGCTGGTCGGTGTAGCCGAACGCACCCGCGAAATCGGTATCCGCAAAGCCGTTGGGGCCAGCAATGCCACTATCATGTCACAGTTTTTGGTAGAGTCCCTTATTATGAGCCTGCTTGGTGGATTGCTTGGGTACGTCTTGGGCCTCACACTCGCCTTCTTTGTAAGTATATTCCTTTACTTTACCCCAGCCGTTACCTGGCAGACCGGCGTATCAGCGTTGATTATGGCTGTCGCAGTCGGCATATTCTTTGGCATTTACCCTGCTATCAAGGCTGCTCGCAAAAACACTATCGAATCACTACGCCAGTACCATTGACATTTTATATGTTTTTTGCTATAATATAAAGATACATTTGGTGGATTTTACCCTAGAAAGGATACTTGGTGCATCTACAATGCCACTAACCAAACGCGCAACACTCATTCTTATCGCATTTTTTATAGCGCTGGCTACCCTATTTCCTATTGCCGAGCCCTATGCTAAGGCTATCGAGGGCGATCCGCCAACCGATAGCGAAGTTGAGCCACCTGCCATTCCTGATGAGCCGGACCCGACCCCTGTTCCCCCCACCCCTCCGACACCGCCCACGCCGCCGGTAGTTAACCAGCCCAAGCCCTGTAGCGGCCTAGCTACTTCTATTCTGGGAAATATCCCTAAAGGCGCTGGCGGTACCGTTGCGCAGCAGTATATCTACATAAATAAACTCAACTGTGCTATAAATGCCGTACCGGCCGGACAGCCAATCTACTTCAGTACCTACAGCCTTGATGTCCCCAGTGTTGCCGATGCCCTCATTGCCGCACATAATCGCGGTGTCGCCGTCAAGCTGACCGTTTGGAACGAGCGTGCATATTTCCCGCAAACACAGCGAATCATCCAAGCCCTTGGCACCAATATCACCGCTCGCAGTTATGTAAAAGTATGTATGGGCTCATGCCTGCGTAACGGTAGTGATGGCTTACAGCATGCCAAAGCAGTTGCTATACCAAAACTACTTGGCCCTGGTGGCAAATACATTACCAATATTACCTTTGTCGGCTCAGCCAACCCCACCCGCACCAACACCGAGTCCAACTGGAACACTACTCGGCTCTTCGTGGGCGATGCCAAAATCTACGTCGCCATGGCACGATACATTTATGCCCAGCGGCTCGACCGCACACAAAGCCTCCCTACCTCAGTTAGTTCTGGCTCAAGCACCATATACTTCTCGCCCGGCAAACTAAAAGATGACGCCGTATTAAAAGCCCTCAAAGCCACCAAATGCAAAGCGCCAAAAGGCTACGGACTTAAAGGTAAAACTGTTATACGCATTGCTATGTACGAATGGTCCACCGGCCGCAAAGTCGCCGCCACACAGCTAGCCAAGCTCAAAAAGCAAGGCTGCGACATCCGTGTTATCCTGAACGATTTCAAAAACCCTAGCCACAAAGTAATTGTTGGTATTCTTACCAAAGCTAAAATACCCGTCGAAGACGGCTGGGTAGATGCCAACGGCGATGGTAAAACCGAAATTACTATGCACGAGAAAACCATACTTATTTCGGGCAAGGTAAATGGCAAAGGCCAAAACCTCTCCTACTTTGGTAGCCGCAACTGGACAAACAATGGTGTCGACACCAACACCGAGCTACTTGTGCTCGACCGCCAAAAATCCACCATGACCTACATGTTAAGCCGATGGAACTATGAGCTCACTAAAACTCAAGCCCTCAAACGACAGATGCTATAAATTGCTAATTTAAAGATGAGCTGTCAGCACCAGGCTGCTTAGCAGCCTTGGCATACACCATAACACCACGAGGATAAAACACCGGTTGCACATCCCCTTCTGCCGTTACTCGCTGTGCAACATACGGCCCCAATATTGTCTGGCCGTCCGGTGGGTAAATATTGGCTAGTTCGCGTTTACGGAATGCCGGATCACTATCGGTATCATGCGGCAACACGCCGCCGACACTTGTGAACCCAGCTTCTTCCAGTAGCGCCACGGCATCAAGTGCATCTTCGGCAGGTATATCAGGCACATCACCCTCATGGCTGTAGCCGGGGAACGTATTAGTTGCGTGAAAATATTTTTCAGATGAAGTCATAACCTATATTATACCCTATTTCACCTTAATAGCCAGCCATGCCAGTGTAACCGTTATCCTGTATATGCTACTATACACGTAGTTATGAACCCAAATAAACTCCTTGGCGTGCCAGCGGGTGCTTCGGCCAAAGAAGTGCAAAGCGCATTTCGCAAGGCCGCGCTAGAGCACCACCCCGACCAAAACCCCACCCCCGAAGCCGCCGAAGCATTTATGCGCATCAAAGAGGCGCGGGATAAACTGCTAAAAGAGGCCGAAAGCACGGCGCACGAGCACGATGCCGCCGCGGTGCAACGTGCCACCAATGCTGCCATTCGCCAAGCCACCGCTGCAGCCTACACCAAACCAACTATCAGCGTATATGACGGTATGACGCCCGAAGAAATTGCCTACATCCAAGAACTTGATCGTCTCGTCATGCAATCGCCAAAGCGCTCATTATTTGGCAAGCACGCCGAACGGCCCGAGGTCGCTCGCCATCGCAAACGCCTACACACGATAAACAATCGAATTTCTGGTAAATATTAACTCCTAGCTAGGAGTTAATTGTTTTTATATACCCAGAATCTGCTTCTTTTTAGCCGCAAATTCTTCTTCGGTCAGAATACCTTGGTCGCGTAGACTTGCTAGTTGTGTTAGTTGGGCAACGGTATCATCGGCCGGGGCTACAGTTGGAGTGGTAGCAGCAGACGCAGGCTGAGCCGCGGCCGCAGCTGCTTGGCGCTTAGCATTGCGTGATGATGAGATTGCGGCACCCATAATCATTCCCCGGCGGCGTGCGCTTCTGTGTCCTAGTGGCATATATAAACTCCTTTTCTTTGGTGTAATTATACCTTTAGTATACGCTAGCTACCCCTTTTTGGCAGCTGCAGCAGTGGCCGCAGCATTATCGGCATTATTTTGCCGTACATTCCCAAGCGCTTTTTTAAATACGAAGAGCGGCAGCACCACGCCGGCAACTATTGTAGCCACCCATATAATAAGCGGCGCAACCACCCATGCGGTTAGGTTATCGATACGAATTGCTTGGGTAAATACGCTAGTAAGTACCAGCACAATTAACACTGTTACCAGGGCTATACCGCCGCTTAGGGCTGGCACATACCGTAGTGCCATTTTTAGTACAAATGGGCTAAGTATGGTATACGCTATTGTAAAAAACACTACACTATAGATAAAGCCAGAGACACTCAAGTGGAAGCCCTCTAGCAGCAACCCTGCAAGCACTAAGCCAATTGCGTTACCAATAACGCTGAGCACCAAGTTCGCCAAAAATCGTACCATTATTGTATTCCCTTCATTTCGTTATGTACCCCTATTATATAGTTTTACTCAGAATCTGGTAAAATAACGAGTAATGAAACAAGAAATCCAGCGCAGCCACGCCTACGACCAGTTTCAAATGGCCGGCATTATTACTATTGGCGTAGTACTGGTAGTAGTAACTTTTTTGGTGCTACGCGGGGCTCGTACCATCCTGGGGTTAGACATGACTACATTCGGCTGGATAGTACGAGTAGGTGTAGTGTTACTTACGGTAGGTGCGGTGCTAATCTCGCGGGGCAACCTTAACAATGTGCGCTACGTATTTAGCGAGGGCCGCCTCATTGTGACGCGCTATTGGCTAGGGCAAAAAAAGAGCGAAAAAATCATCACGATTGACCCGCAATCAGTAAAAATGGTCAGCCTAAAGCAAAGCTTGCTCGAAAAAATGCTCCACGCAGGCACAGTGGTGGTAGAGGTAGACAACCGCAGCAATCGCGATATCTACAAGCTAGAGCACATCAATAATCCCCGCCAAGTACTACACGAGTTTGAATCGTACCTGCGGCTACCTTCGTAGTTAAGCGCCGTTTCTAAATAGACTAGCCCAGCTCGTGCTTAAACTTTTCTATCAAATCAACCTGGGTTGGATCAACGTTGTTTAAAATTGCCACGTAAATACTCACAAAATCTGACAGTATCGTTGCCCATAGCATTTGCCTTACTACCGTATTGCCGGCAATAGGTACTACTGTGGATTTTGGCCGGCGGCCGCTAAGCAATTTATCGCTCAGGGCAAAACGTTGCTGGGTTCTAGGGTGTTCCAGTTCGCTCACCAAATCAAACACCGCAAACGGCTTTTCTACCGGGTGGCCCGTCCAACCCAAAAACTCATTATGGTTAAATTCGGGCAAATAGTTCCAAAAAGCCACGTTTTTAGCGTTTTCGTTCCAGCTAATTTTCCATTTGTACGCCACCGGTGCCATCAGGCTCCCCCCGTAAAAAATCGGCGTTTTACCTACAGCAATAAGCGCCAGTTGCTTAGCATAGTTATGATCAGTCGGAACATCTTTGCCCCACAACTCACTTTCGGCACGCAGCCAGTCGCTCGCCTCGCTAATTTGCCGATGGTATTCGCCACCAATTACCCCAAAGTGTGCCAAAAGCTGCGTCAGCGCACGCATTTGGGCAATTGTTGTCATACGCGGCTCTAGCTGCGTTCTGTCAGGCAATAGTACATAGGCAATATCACTTGCTTTTGCGCGCTCCAATAGTGATCCACCAGAGGTTAAAATGGCGATTTGCGCTTTATTCGCAATGGCTTCGTCAAGGCAGCTCAGCGTTTCTTCAGTGTTGCCAGAACAGCTGCTTGCAATTACAAGGGTTGCACCGTCAACGTAGGCTGGCAAGGTGTAGTCGCGTACAATTTCAAATGGCACCGGCATTGCGTCACTTAGCCACGACTTAACCAGCAGGGCTGCTAGTGCCGAGCCGCCCATGCCTGCCAAAACAACTTTTTCGATCGATCGACCGTCATGCTCGCCTTGCTGCACTGCCGCATCATACGTAGCCTGCCGCCACTCGCCAGCAGCCACGCTAAGCGCCCCTTTATGGTCGCGCTGCTTTATTACATTTGCATCATCTAACACTTATTTTCCACCCTTTTCCCTTGCGAAGTATTCTATTACTATGATACAGTATTTATAAGTTAAGCATAAGTACTAAAATTTCTTAGGGGTGGGAATGGACATACAACCGCAATCAACACAGCCAATTAGCGATGATCAAGAACTCGCGAAAGTTCTTGCTGGTGTAAACGCCGAAGGCGACGAAGCAGCCGCAGGAACACCTGCCGTAAGTGATATCACACCACCGGTAGCACCAGGTGAGCCGCCAGTAGCAGCACCAGCTACTGATGACACCGCAATAGTGCCACCAGTAGTACCAGAGCCAAGCACTCCACCTCCAGCTGTGCCATCAGTCAGCATTCCGGTAGATGGCGAGCTTGACGGCGTTAAAAAGCAAGCTATTACCGAACTACGCCCGCTGGTAGATAAACTCACCCTACCACCGGAAGAAAAGTTTGATACCTACCTACTACTCATCCGCTCTACTGACGACCGCGCGCTTATTGCACCAGCACATCAAGCAGCTAAGGAAATCCCCGATGAAACCCGCCGCGCTCAAGCGCTCTTGGATATTATCAAGGAAATTGATTTCCTCTCTGGCCAGCCACAAACCTAAACTACTTATTTGTAGCATCCTAAAATCACCCTCTACATCAGGGTGATTTTCTTATATTTTTCTCACCATACGTTACGGGGGGGGCTTATTGACTTTTTATAATGGTTATGCTATAGTTGAATTATGGTATCTCATGCAGAATCTATCGGCTCCGCAACGCGACTCGTACAGGGCTATCCAACGCAGGTATGGCTTCCGCAGTCTGACCGTGCCAGACGCGAGAGGCATTTCGCGCTTCTGCATGATAGGCGTGATTGCAATGACCAGCCCGGTATATTCTTTATGCCTGGCAACGCACAGAGAAAGCTTGAAGAAAATCCTCAAACAATGGATGTAGTGGATGATGGCCAATTGCGGCGGCTGCGTATCCCGGCAGCGCTCCTATGGGATTTTCATGGTGGTCCGTGTACAAGGGGAGGAACGCGATATCGGCAAATTGGTGCCAGTACACTGAATCAGATATACAGAGGTCTTGAGCTTGGTAAACCGAGTGTACTACGCGATGACGACAAAGAGTTGTATATAGGACCATTCGACCGAGTGTTATGGCCGGATAGTGACGATATGAGGAAATTCAGTCCAATGGACCCGCGTCTTGTCGGTCACGACCAATAATTCTTTTGGATTAGGCCGTAACGACGCAGTACAGAAAAGCTTACAAACAAAGTAGGCTGTTCGGTGTAGCTGCTTAAGTGGTATACAATAGGTGTAATGACCACACGATTAGCTACCGAAGACGAAATTGCCCACTGGGATGAATATATCACCAAAAACCCGGATGGCGGGAACGTATTCCAATCTGCACACCTAGCTGAAACCAAGCGGGCAAATGGCTGGACACCCCGCTATATTTTTATTGATTCGCTCGCTGTTACCGTGCTAGAAAAGCCGGTGCTACTACACGGCAAGTTTTGGTACTTGCCCAAGGGCCCTGGCGTGACAGATGCTAACACCCTACTGCCGCTGCTGCCCGTGCTAAAAGATTTTGCCGCCAGTCAGGGGGTATTTGCGGTAAAAATCGAGCCGGAAATAGTAGAAAGTGATGAAACAAAGGCCCGGTTGCTAAAGAGCGGCCTTGTGCGTACCCGCGCCGTGCAACCAAATGTCTCTACCGTTGTTATCGACCTCTCCCCCACCCGTGAAGAAATCATGGCTGCATTCAACCAAAAAGGTCGCCACGCTATCCACCGTGCCGAGCGTGACGGTGTGAGCGCAAAGCCGGTAGAATTAACCGAAGAAAATATGAAAATTATGTTCAATCTGCTTACCGAAACGGCTGCAGGACGCTTTGAAAGTTCGATACGAAGCTACGAATACTATAAAAAGTTCTGGCAAAATTTTGCCAAAAACGGCCAAGGTAGCCTGTTTTTTGCCTACCTAAACGGCGACGTGGTTGCCGCCGCCTATAGTATGTACCTAGGTAAAAAAGGGTTGTATAAAGACGGCGCTAGTGTGCGTGAAAAACCTGCCTACGGCGCCAGCCACCGTTTGCAGTGGGAAATTATGCAGTGGATGAAACAGCAGGGTGTAAAAAGCTACGACCTATGTGGCGCACCCCACAGTAGTGAGGTGAATAACCCCGGTAGCCCGTTTTATGGCATTGGCCGGTTTAAAACCAGCTTCAATAAATATATCACCGACTACATAGGCTGCTACGATCTCATCGTCAATCCCGCCAAGTACAAACTTTGGCAAAGAATTGGTCGGCGCCTAAGCCTAAGTCTTAGCTACCGACTAAAGCACCAACAGTGGTTTTAGGTTGACCAACATTACTTACTATGCTATAATATAATTAGAACAGCCGGATACTGCTCCGTGTTGCTTTTAATTTTATACATTTGCCAAGATCAAAGCCATGCCAACCGGCCTCATGACTACACCACCACGCCAGCTCTGCACTTCAGAAATACTGAAGGCTATTGCCGATACACCAGAGTTCGAGAACCAACTGCAGGAGAGCCGCAGCCCTACGCGTGCCCTTAGTCTTGCCGCTCAAGTCCTTTCTGGCATGAACGAAGATGCCCCGACCACCACTGCTACCACCATCACATCCAAAGAAACGGCCTTGTACGGCGTAGTTGGATCACTCAGTTCATATGTTTACGGCCTTGAAGGTATCGAGCATATAGACACAGTAGGCAAGAGGCTGTACCGCCAGCGACAAGCCTTCAAGGCCAAGAAAATACCATTTAACCGGGCCGTTAAAAGTTACATCGAGCAAGACCCTGGCATCCAGTTCGGCGACATATCTGACACCATTGTAGATATATACGGGGTCATGAATCGCGATAGATGGGGCGACGACCGCGACAGCTACGAGCAGGCAGCCTATAATTTCAAAGAACGCATAGGTCATGTACTACGTGGCATGTACCAAGAAATTGCTACTGTTAGGGTAATAGAGTCCCTGCGCGAACAGGGTGTCGATGTTAGCGCTAACTCGCATGTTAGCATCGATGACGATTTGAACGGCATCGATCTCTATACTACCCTCGACCGCGTCACATTCCCTGTAGATGTCAAAGCTTCCAGAGAGACAGCTCGTAACGCCCGCGAGAAGTCCAGCCACCCTGCGGCTATCATCACGAGCGGACTGCGCCCACCCAGGAGCACCGACACCTTTGAAATCGACCCAGCCGAAGCCGCAAGAGCCTCCATCCATATGCTTAACAAGCTATACAATGCACGTACCGAGTTTTTAGCCATTAAACTAGGCAAGCTACTCGACCTTGACAAAACATAAGTTTTTTGCTAGTATAGTCATAACAAATTAAATTAAAACAAAAATACAGAAAGAACCACCACAATGAAAATGAAACTATTCGGCCACGAATTTGGAAATAAACAGCCAGATACCGCACCAGCAGAAGCTCCTACTACTGAAGTAGTTGCAACACCCACTGCGGAAATCACACCAGACGCAGCCTTGGCGCCACAAGAAGCTGTAACTCCTGTTGCCGAGCAAGCCGCTCCCGGCCTCGGCTCGGTAGCTGTCACGGCCGAAACCGTTCCTGGTCCAGCTTCCGCAGAACCAGAAGCTGTAGCAGCAGAATATCGTATGCCTACGGAAATTCTGGCAGAAAACCAGGGATTGTTGACCAATCAAGAACCGACTCCCGAAACTGCCACTTTAGGCACCGACAGTATGACCGACTTAGAACTGCGCAACCAGTTTGGCTTAGAGCCACTTCCAGAACAACAGCCAAACGAATCCACCACCACTCCTGCTGGCGATATTTCAATCGAAGCATTGCCCAAGGAAGGGCCAACCAGTGTAGCACCTGAGGTTCCAGCTGAACGTCAAGAATAATCTAAACGCTCGTAAAATAACCCCTCTATTACAACGGGGTTATTTTATTTACCTAGCAGTTCACGCACGACATCACTGTCGTTCCAAGGGATTTTGTTGCCCTCAACAATTCGGTACACTTCGTGGCCCATGCCAGTAATTAGCACTGTGTCACCCTTTTTGGCTACATTTAAGGCTTTATCGATGGCTTCGCGGCGGTCGGCAATTTCGGTAGTTTTCATCGCCCCGCCCTTTACGTTCTCGATACCATCGTAAATCATATGGCGGATCGTCTCTGGGTCTTCGTTGTAGCTTTCTTCATCGGTCAGGAATATCCTATCGGCTAATTTTGCGGCAATTTCGCCCATAATTGGCCGCTTACCCCTATCACGATCGCCGCAGGCGCCAAATACTAATATCACGCGGTTTTTGGTGATTTCTTTAGCCGCCTGTAGCAACTTCTCAAGCCCATCCGGCGTATGGGCGTAATCTACCACTACGTCGTAGGGTAGGTCATCTACCACACGCTCAAATCGTCCCGGTACCGCTTCTAGGTTAGCTACACCCTCTACAATGTCATTCAAATCTACTCCTAGCAGATAGGCCGCTGCCACAGCCGCTGCCATATTGTAGGCGTTAAATTCGCCCGGCAGATTAGTTGCTAGTTCTAGCTTGGTTTGGTGGTCAATCGTCATCTTGGCTTCAGTGCCCTTACGATACAGCTTGACGTTATCGATATGCGCTTCGGCTTCAAGGTGTTTACCGTAAGTAATCTTTTGGCCGCTAGCGGCGAACTTATCAAAATAATCAAACCATTCGTCGTCACGGTTAAGTACGATGTACTTCGGCTCACCGGCAAACAAACGCCCCTTTACCTCGGCATATGCCTCCATGGTGCCGTGGTAATCTAGGTGATCCTGCGTAAGGTTGGTCATAATGGCCATTTCTACCGGTACTCCCTCTAGCTTATGCTGGTGGATAGCATGGCTAGGGAACTCCATCACCACATAATCGACATGGGCCTTTTTAGCCTGCAAAAAGAATTGTTGCATGCGCGCCGTAGTACCAACGGTAGCATTAAGATCATTGCGCTTAGCGTTGCCCGCCACCTCTATAGTGGCAGTGCTAAACATGGCAGTTTTTTTGCCTGTCTCTTTTAAGATTTCGTTTAGGTAGTTAACGGTGGTGGTTTTACCGTTGGTGCCCGTAACGGCAATAACCCGAAGGCTACGCGCCGGGTGGCCATAGCGCGCGGCCACGGCACGCACGCGAGCCTTGCGGTACGTTTCCTCAAGACCCTGCACCGCGCCTTTAGGTAATGCTTTACGAACACCCTTAGCCAACCTATCTTTCATACTTTCTATTTTAGCACTAAAATGGTTGAACGTAATTAACCGTATAAGCTGGAGAGATTAGTCTTCGTGTTTAGCAAGCTTGCGTAGGAAGTCTGCAAGTAGCTGGCGTGATTCGCCGGTCGCCCGACCTAACGCTGATGGGTTCCTTGGATCCGTATTCCACTCGGGCGATCTTGGCCCAAAGCCGCTATTTGTAAGGTTTTCGAGTGCCTCTGCCGCTTCGGGGTCAATCGTTATTTCACCTTTACTTAGCCGTTCACGGAAATCTTGCATGTTTACCCCCGCCTCGCCGGCAACCTGCTGCAATACCTTTTCTGGTACGCCTCGGCCAGTAGCAAAATATTGATTAGCACGGCCTATAAACTCGATTTTAGCTTGTGCCTCGGGTGTCCGTACGGGCCGCTCACTAGCTGGCGCAGCAGCCTCTTTGGTGTCAATTACCGCTTGCTCTGACACCGCCTCTTCTGGCGCAGGCTGCATCAGTTCTTTAATTTGCTCGTCAGTATGGGCAACCACGGCCGCGGCGATCTCGGCTTCCCCAGTTGTTGTGATAGGCTCGCCATCTATAGTAATGACCGGCGGAGCACTCCCCGGGTTAGTACTATCTGGAGTTACCTCTACCGAATGCTCTGTAGTATTGCCATCGGCATCAGTCTCACTAGCAAACACTACTACGTCTTTTAGCCCACCATTAGTATCGTAGGTCACTTCAACGCCATGATCAGAGTCTAGCTGGAACGCTTCCACTACCACTGGCTCACCGTCTACCTCCGCCGCCGCCACTGTAACAAGGTCTCCACCGTTTTGTTGTAGAGACTCGACATTCGCCGCAATTTCTAGCGACTCGGCCTGGGCTTTTTGCTCTGGCGTAGTTGGGATTGGTAGCCTGTCGCCGGTGCTGGCGTGCATCATCGTATTCTCTTGATTAAGTTCCCAGGGCTTTATCCCTGTCTCCCGGAGGTAGTCAGCTGTACCAGCCCCGTAGCGGGCGTCTATATCGGCATCAAAAGGATTAGCCGGTTCAGTTTCTTGCTTTGGAATCGGGTGGCTGTAATCATTCCAGCCTTCCATCACCTTGCGGCGCGGGCGCTCGGTTACAGGCTGGTCGCTGTCTGACAACTCTTCACTTAGCATTACTCGTCGCCGAGACGGTTTATCCCACATGCCGCGTTCTGGCTGTGGCGCTGAATTGGTTAATCGTTCGCTCATTTTTTTGTTTTTCTTGGATGTTATTATCTACTTTCATACTAGCATAAACAGTGAAAAAAGTCAAGTTACACGCGAAGGCTCACTGTCCTTACAACAGCATTGTTGTTCCTCTGCACTTTAGTAGTACAAGTGTGACATGGTAGGCAAGCAAACAGCAGCTCTGGCAATCCGCCCACCAAGTGGTACACTATACATAAATAACCTAATTCCAATGAGGGGTGTCATGTCAAAATCTAATCAAACCGAATTACCACCAGAGTTAGCCGATATCAGACCCCCACTCCAACTACGCATCAGCAAGGTTGCGAGTTACGTACTATACACCTGGGTTATGGTTGGCATTATTGCGCTAGCTACTCGCCTGTTTTTACTACTCTTTTCGGCTAACGCAGGCACGCCGTTCGTTAATTTCGTTTACCGCCTATCAAATGATTACCTTGCTCCGTTCCGCGGTATTTTCCCACCGCACCAAGTAGGCGAAACCGGTTACTTTGATGTTGCCGCCCTGTTCGCGATTTTTATTTATCTTATTCTTGCGTGGCTTGTAGGCTCGCTGATTAGCTACGTACAAAGCAAAATCGACTCTAACGACCACGAGCAGCGTGCCCGGCTAGCCTATCAACGGCGTGTAGGCAGTGCCACAAACAAACAACACAGCTCCCGCCAGCGCACAGAATCACGCTAAAACAACCAAACTATTCAGTTTTGGACCCCTAAACTATTGCAGGCTCAGAACCTGCAATAGTCATACAGATACATCAAGAGTTTGTCGTAAAGCGCTCTCTTAGCCTTGCTCTTCCGCGGGACAAGCTTCTATCAACCCCATCGACCGTTATGCCAAGCATGTCCGCAATCTCCTCTTTGATATACTCCCTACCACCATCAAACCCATAGTAAAGTCTAAAGATTACCAACTGCCCCTTAGTTAACGCCTCTGCGATTTCGTGTGGGAAAACGGGCAACTCGGCAATTTGCTGCAGTGAATCGGGAATGATATCATGCAGTGTTGCGGCATCCCCCTCACCCAAGGGCATATCAAGACTACGAACATGTCTACTCCTTTGGGCTACCAGCGTCCCAATTACTTTTTCCCGAGTTGTACCAAGCTGTTCTGCAATAACTCCAGCCGGATCCTTTTCACCACTGCCAACCTCCTCGGCAACCTCTCGATACCTATAGTACTGCCCGTGTATATACTCGGGTATACGTATCGTATCCCCTGTATTCATTGTGGCTCGTTGTATTTGATGCTTGATACAGCTTACTGCATATGTCGAGAACGCTTTGTCCAGGTCATATCTGTAGGCTTTTATAGCCTCAATCAGACCGATAACCCCTTCTTGCGTTAAGTCGGCAATACCGAGTTGCGAATGGTCGGCGTTTCTTCTTGCTATAGAATACACTAGGCCCATGTTTGCCTTCACCATAGTCTCAAAGGCAGCGTTCCCAAACGCCACCAAAGCCTCCAGCTCTTCTTGGGTAGCTGGTTCACCGTCGTGCTGGCCAGCACCTAGCCCGTAGTCATCAGCCTCTAGCTTGTACTTAGCGTACACTCCAATCTCTATGCGCTTGCAGGCTTCAATCCCACCTTCCCTGGTGAGCGTACCGTTTTTATTAAAGAATCTTTGGCCGAGAGCAAGGTCATACCGAGGTAAGCCCGACGCAGGCAAACTCTCAGCGGGCGCAGGTATAGCATCTGACTTACCTGACTCCACTACTAGATAATTACCTCTGTTACGTTGCATATTACCCTATAGTGCCAGGTTAAGTGAACATTCGCAAGCAATAGCGTTACAAGGTAAGATTTTACTTTCTGTTTTAGCACTATTTATCAAGCCTTTGCGTCACGGCATGTAGCACAGTACTCATATACTCCTGGTATGCGGCATCGGGGTGGTCGTGCATCGCTTCAATGACAGCACCCGTTAGCCTGCCCAGTTCGGGCGCAAGTTCATGGGAGATATCACTATCCTTAATACGAATTATTTCGTCACCAAGGGATAGTTCGGCTGGTTTATAAATAGCATCCTGCCACAATGGCCCTAAGTCGACCCAGTGAAAGCCATCACGCCTGTCGTACAGCAGATTCTTGCCTTCGGTATCAAACCCCACGCCACACGCCTCGGCCTGTTTCATGTTGTGGTACAGTTCTTGCATTTGCTGGCTACTTACCCCTTGGAGTTCGGCCGGCTTTACCATGGTACGAAACTGCTCACCCCCAATAAATGGGGCAACCGTGACACCTTGCGCATACGATATTGCTCGTACATGCTCCATACCATCCACTCCTCGCGACAACCAGCTAGCCGTAAAGTGCTTGTCTACCTCTTGCAGTGGTGTGCTCCTCCACGAGGCCTTGTATATACGCCGCGCCATATACTTGTAGCCGTCAAGCCTAAATGGATGTACATCGGAAAAGCCACCGGTACGGTAGCTAACCTCGCCAGCTGTAGCCGTGGCCGCCACTGTGGCAAATTTCTTGCGGTAGCGGCGTATTGCCTTAGCCTTGGCCTGTAGTTCGGCTACGCCGTCTGGAGTATTGAGTCGTTGCTCAATATAGGGCTCTAGGCCTTCAAGATACTCCATCGCCACCTCTGGCGTTACTATCGGGTCTTCTATAAAGTCCTTGTCGTACAGAACCTTCGCTCCATGCTCCAGCAATTGCATTACCTGCCTACCAGTGGCAATTGGGTGTCTACGCCCTACAGTAACACAGGCGGCAAACTCACCTAAGGCCGCTTCGGCCAGGCATGGAGATAAATCGGGTAATAGTACTTGTTCCGCGCGCTTACTCATTTTTATTAATATCTATATTAGAATAAATAGTAATATTTGTCAATTACTCAGCATTCCGTAATCAGGTAAGTCCTGGTCTAAACAGATGGGTACGAGATCTTTATCCACCCCGGCAAAGATATACCAATTACCCTTTAGGGTTGTGTGATTTATTTGTCGGCGACCAAAAAGGTTTGAGTGTTGGCTATAGATGCTGCCGCTTGATGCAGATAATGCTCAGACACTACATCTATAGTCTTCACCCTATCCGTATCATCATAGATGGTCTGGCTAAAATTTAGTGTGTTGTTGGTTTTATCAAATGCTACAGCTGCATAATCCTCTCCGTCGTATGGCCCCCAGGTCTCTGTCACACTCAACTCACCGTCATCTAGCGCTCTTCCGATCTCTTTTGGCGTATCGGCTTTGGTAACAGTTTCTATGTCACCAGTTAGCGTGTACCCTGTTTCCCGCCATGGCATATCACGTGTTGGGTCATCATCCGAAACTAACTTTTCCGTGTCTTTCGGGCGGTAAAAATCATCAATTCGTACCCACCTAGTAGCCGCTCCCCCATCATCAATAGTTGGGCCGGTCTTAAAGCCGTATACATGCTGGATTGGCAGCCTACTTTTGCCTGTCTTACTGGTACCAACTACTTGGAACCTATACACAGCCCCGCCATCACGCGGTGATATTTCATCTTCGCCGCCGCCAACGGATTTAAATACACCTATATCTGTGCGCAAAGCACTTTTGGCAAAGCCTGATAGGGTGCTGATCTCTTGCGGGCTGGATTGCAATTGGCGTTCAACGGTTTCCGGCTCATTAGTATCTAGCTCCGTGCTTTCTGTCGATGGTTCGCTGATTGGCGTGCTTTCGACTGTCTCAACTGTTTTAGGAGCCGAGGCGACAGGAACCGAGGCCTCTGGGCCCGATGCGCGAGATTTACCCCATACATAGCCACCACCGCCTGCTACTGCAACGGCGATTATGCCTACGGTTGCTGCTGTTGCGCCCCTACGGAAGCGATCGATGCTTCGTCGTAAGCTTGGGTTATCTGGGGTGTGTCGTGTCATTATGTGGTGGACTTTCTTTATACTTATGGTTTAATTGTCCTCTACTATACTCTCTCTCTCTCTCTGCATTTGTCAATACTATTTTGGTATTTTGTCAAATTTCTGTCCAGCCACTACCTACAGCTACGCATGCGTCCTGCTTCGTTTCCACACCAACCACACCCGCTAACACCCCGTCGACCCCCGAAGCAACACCTTAAGGGTCTGACTCTTAGGGTGTTAATCGCGTTATCTCAGCAACTGCTGGAGCGCTACCGCCACGGCGCTTCTTGAATATCGGGAGCAAATACCACATCTTCCCGCAGCTCCTTTACGAGTTCACGAATCTTTTCTGCTTCATTAGCATCAGATACGTCGTACTTCTCCATTTCGGCACCAACAATATCAGCAAGTCTGCTAATTTCGGTCAAGTAAGGCTTACTCCGCCGATGCCCACGCATTGCATTTAACACTCTATATAGTGTTCTCTCGGGGCTACCGCATGTATTGCCTTCGCCTTTTAAATCCAGGTCGATACACGTAAAGCCCGCCTCGCTATCGTAAAGAATATTCGAACCAAGTGAATCAAAACCCACACCGACGGCTTCGGCCTGCTTCATGGCACCATACAGATCAGTTACCTGCAAAGCGTCTATGACGGCCAGATCTTTTGTTTCCGTCATTACCATAAAATGTTTGCCCTCGATAAACGGCGCTACTGTAATGTGGTCCTGGTACGATATAGCCTCTATTTGTTCCATGTGTGGAATACCTTTAACTCTTAGGCCGGCCTCGATATGTTTGTTTACCTCGCTAATAGGACTACCCAGTATGTCGTTATTCGTCACCCGTACAGCGTACTTTTTGCCATTAATAAACAGGGGGTACACATCCGCAGCGCGGCTTGCCTGGTAAGTCTGTTTGGCTAGCGATAGTGTATCGTGTATTGTTGCTTTAAATACAGTGTTATAGGCAGTAATGGCAGCCGCTTTATCTTCCAGTAGCCTACGCCCATCTGGATTGTCTAATTGCTTATGTATATGAGGACCATAACCTTGACGAAACCACGCATACCCTTCGCTATCGACAGAAAGGCGGGAATATTGCTGCACTTCGTTATCTAAAAGCCCCACAGGGCCTGTCTCTAAAAGGTGTGCTATCTGCGATCCGCGCCGTATTACAGCTTTTCGAGTAGCCGCATAGTCACCTAAGTAAGCTTCTCTTTGCTCGGGTGATGTTTCTTTACGAATTTGTGGCATTACTTTTTAAACTTGGCGGCTAAATAGTATAAAACGTCAAATATTCTAGCTATAATACCATGGTACACCCCATTATGCAATAGCTTTAACTGGGGTGGTATGGTATAATGGGTGATAGTGAAAATCTTGGGCATAGAAAGTAGTTGCGATGAAACCGCTGCCGCTGTGGTAGAGGATGGGTTTAAGTTGCTTTCTGATGTAAAAGTAACGCAAATAGATATCCACCTCAAATACGGCGGTGTTGTACCAGAGATTTCGGCACGCAGCCATATCGAAGCTATAAATCCAGTAATTGACGAGGCACTTGCTAAGGCTAATTGTACATGGGGTGACATCGACGCCATCGCCGTGACATACGCCCCAGGGCTGATTGGCTCACTACTTATTGGCTGCTTAGCTGCCCGCACGCTCGCTGTCGTCCATAACAAGCCGCTCTACCCTATTCATCATGTAGAGGCACATGTGTATGCTAACTTTATTACCAGCCAAGCGGGGAGCGATTTAACACTCCCGTCAAAACAGCCTGAGTTCCCGATGTTGGCACTAATCGTGAGCGGTGGACATACTCAACTGGTACTATTCCACGATCACGGCAATTATGAACTACTAGGCCAAACCCAAGACGATGCCGTGGGCGAAGCCTACGACAAGGTGGCGAAAATCCTTGGCCTGCCCTACCCTGGCGGTGTGTCAATCAGTAAAATTGCACCGAATGGCGACCCTTTTGCCTATTCATTACCAAAAGCCCAGTTAAAATGCCCGCCGCACTGCACGCACGAACTAAACCGGGCCGTTACCCAAGCTGATATTGATGCCGGACATGTGGTACACGGTGGGCGGGGTCAGCTATTTTTAAAAGACCGCTGTCATATGTACGACTTTAGCTTCTCTGGGCTTAAAACAGCCGTTTTGCGGGCCGCACAGCACGAAGTGGGTAAGGACTTCACTTTTCCCTCACACGAGCTCCCAGGGCTTTTAAATGATGTCCAGCGCAGTAATTTTGCCGCCACCTTCCAGCGTGTAGCCAATGAAACGCTGGTAGAAAAAGCAGTAAAGGCGTTTCAGCACCACCAGCCGAAGTCAGTGGTAATAGCTGGGGGCGTTGCGGCTGACCGTGATTTGCGCCAGCGCCTCGCCGCAGCCCTACCAATCCCTATCGAGTACGCCGCTATGCAGCTATGTACCGACAACGCCGCTATGATTGCCACCCTGGGCTACTTCTACGCCCAAAAAGCCGCACCGGCCGATCCCTACACGCTAGAAGTCGTACCTAGCCTATCGATGACTAAAACGGCTTGGGCAAACGAGACCTAAATCAAATGGCAAAAATTTTTACTTCCTTAGCCGACCCTGAGCTTGTTGCCCTACTAAGCCAGGGTGCAATCGGTGTTATTCCCACCGATACGGTATACGGCCTGGTGGCGCGAGCAGAGTCTGAGCCGGCAATTACCCGCATGTACTCCGTAAAAGCTCGCAAACGACAGCCCGGTACTACAATTGGCGCCTCAATCGACCAGCTAACTGGGTTAGGCTTTCCTGCCCAGTCTCTTACGGTAGCCGCACACTATTGGCCGAATGCCTTGAGTGTAGAAATGTCGGCAGCCGGCATTCCTCATTACCTTTCTACGGGGCAGCCCGTTATGGCGGCCCGCATACCCAGCAAGCCGGAGCTAGCTACCCTAATGGAGCAAACCGGTCCGCTAATGACTACTAGCGCTAATGCGCCAAAACAGCTTACTTCTACCTCTGTAAAAATGGCCATAGACTACTTTGGTGACGACGTTGACTTTTACGTTGATGGCGGTGACCTATCTGGGCGACCGCCATCTACCATCATCGGGTTTGATGACAACGGCAAAATTATCGTGTACCGCGACGGTGCGGTAAAACTATAATTGTTGTTATTTACGCAACGATTTAACCTTGCGGAGAACTGATTTAGCTTTTGGCAATGCTTTCGTCCACACTGGGTATAAACGCGATAGCGGGTAATCATACGTGCCTACTAGCACATCCTCGTGATTAGCGAAGCCTTGCTTAAAAGTACTCACACCGTCGTTTAGCAGGCCATTCATGTCATAGCGGTCTATCCCCCACTCCTTACACTTGGTAATGGCGTGCCACTTTAGCATGTAGTTGGCGCGTAGTTCCTGGCCCTTATCGTTCATGCCACCATATAGTTCAAACGCCGTCTTTTTACTGATGGCGAGCCACAAAAATGCCACTGGCTTATCGCCCTCGTACGCGGCAAATATCACCGACGAATCGCCCATAAGTGCATGCAAATCTTGGTAATATAGGTCATCATGAAGCGCAAAGCCCGCCCGTTTAGCCGTTTGCTTGTAAATCGTCAGGCATTTGGCGATCTCTTCTGGTAGCTTTACTCGTTTTACCGTCAGCTCTTCCCTACCCGATTTACGTATGTACTGGCGGGTTTTCTTGCTCATAGCATTAAGCAATCCCTGCTCACCCTTGTTTAAGTCGAGTAGTAGCGTGCGCGGAATCAAAATAGTATTTGGTGATTCTTGCCAGCCGTGCACGGCTGGAATCTCCGTATCATCCGGCTCTATAGTGAGTACTGTGCCGGGTAGATAGTGCTTTATGTATTTCGCCAAAGCCTCTAGCACTTCGGCTTCGCTACCCTCATGCCACACTGGGCCGCGCGGCACGTAGTTTAGCCGCTTAAACGGGCCCGGCAAACGTTTAGCAAGCACCTGTGTAGCGCCTACTACCCTATCCGCTTCGTCGATAAATAGAATACGATGCGCCGTCCAGCCATGGGCGGCCTTTAGCTCGCCCCAGCCCCATAGCTGTAACGGATGGCCGTCTAGGTCGTGGACCACCTCATCCCATAGCGCACTATCGTCGCACCGCTTCCCTGCAATCATGTTTCTATTATATACTACGTGACCGGTGAGTGTCCTGGGAATGGCGATAAATTGCTATTTTCCTTGCCTTCTTGTGCTATAATAAAAAGTGAACATAAACACGTGGAACAACAACAGGGGTAGGTAGGGCTCATAACAGGGGTTAGGAAGTTTTTCACGTGAAAAGTTTCTGAACTTGGAGCCTAGTTAGAGTGTTGTTTTTCACGTGGAAAGAACCTAAATTGATAAAGGTAGTACGTACCCATGGACTTAGCAAAAACCTACACACCAAATGATTACGAACCGACTATCTATGCCTTATGGGAGCAGTCGGGCATCTTTAACCCCAAAGGGGTGGGGGAGCCCTACGCCATTGTTATGCCGCCACCAAACGCCAATGGCAACTTACATGTTGGTCACGCCCTTTCTTTTGACCTGGAGGACATACTGGTGCGATTTTACCGCATGAAGGGTAGGGACGCAGTACTCATACCAGGTGCCGACCATGCCGGGTTTGAAACCTGGGTAGTGTACGAGCGAGAACTAGAACAACAGGGGAAAACCCGCTTTGATTTTACCCGCGAACAGCTATACGCCCAAGTGTGGGATTTTGTTGATAAAAAACGTGGTGATATGGAACTGCAACTGCGCGCCCTAGGCGTCGGCGCAAGCTGGGACAACTTGGTATTCACGCTCGATAAAAAGGTAATTGACACCGTATACGGTACGTTTAAAAAACTATGGGACGATGGCCTTGTTTACAGGGGCGAGCGCATGGTGAACTACTGCACCATCCACCAAACCAGTTTTTCCGACATAGAAGTAACCTACAAAAACGAAAAGGGTAAGCTATGGAACATTGCCTACCCCGTACTCGATAAAGTAGGGGAGATTGTAGTGGCAACCACTCGCCCCGAAACCATGCTGGGCGATACCGCCGTAGCAGTTAACCCTAACGACGAGCGTTACAAAGACCTGATAGGTACAAAGGTACAACTACCACTAACCGGCAGGGAAATCCCCGTAATTGCCGACGAATACGTAGATATGGGGTACGGCACTGGTGCCGTAAAAATCACCCCGGCACACGACCCGAACGACTTTGAAATAGGCGAGCGCCACAACCTGGAACGAATAGAGGTAATTGGGTTTGACGGCAAAATGATAAACGTACCTGCCCAATTTGCCGGCCTGCCAGTTGCCGAAGCCCGCCAAAAGGTCCTAACCGCGCTAAAGCTTGAGGAAGCACTACGCGGCGAAAGCGACATAGAGCACTCTGTTGGCCACTGCTACAAGTGCGGCAGCATTATTGAGCCACTTATCAAAGACCAGTGGTTCCTTAGTATGCAGCCGCTTGCAAAGCGCGCCATCGAAGCTATCGAATCCGGCGCGATTCGATTTGTTCCGGAAAACAGAGGTAAACTACTCATCGACTACTACAAGAACATTCGTGACTGGAACCTAAGCCGCCAAATACCTTGGGGTATTCCTATTCCGGCATTCCAGAACGAAAACGACCCTGATGACTGGATATTCGACGAAAGGGTAGATGAAAAACAGATCGTTGTAAATGGTACAACATACAACAGGGAGGAAGATACCTTTGATACCTGGTTTAGTAGCGGCCAATGGCCATATATTACCACCGATGCGCTAGACGCTGATGCTGAACTGGCTAAATTTTACCCCAATTCAGTAATGGAAACCGGCTACGATATCTTGTACGCCTGGGTTGGTCGCATGATCATGCTGGGGCTATATCGCACCGATACCGCACCATTTAGCGATGTATACCTCCACGGCATGGTAAACGACGAGCATAACCAGAAAATGAGCAAGAGTAAAGGCAACGTCGTAAACCCAATGGAATATGTGGCCGAATACGGCAGCGACGCACTTCGTATGGGCATTATTGCCAGCCGTAGTGCTGCTCAAAGCCAAGCCTTTAGCACCGGTAAAGTAGTGGCAGGCCGCAACTTCTGTAACAAGCTATGGAATGTTGCGCGACTGATTATGTCGCAAGTAGGCGACAGCACGCCCGCAGCACCGGCACCTCAGACACTCGCCGACCACTGGATTGTCCGCCAGCTCACCAAAGCTGCAAGCGACATAGAAGAGCAACTGGCCGACTACCGCTTTGCCGAAGCTGCCGAAACCGTATACCACGCCCTATGGGATGACGTTGCCGACTGGTACGTAGAGGTAAGTAAGGTAGAAAAACACACCGGTATGAGCGCCTACGTGCTTGAGACCATACTAAAAATCTCGCACCCATTTGCACCATTTGTTACCGAGACTATATGGCAGGCCTTGCCGTGGCACGATACGCTGCTTGCGGGCGAGGCATGGCCCGTGCAGCCAGAATACAACGACATTGCCGCTGCTGAATTTGGCCGCTTAAAGCGACTAGTGATAGAAGCCCGCTACGTAACAAGCGAGCTACCAGGGAACAAACAGTACGGCTTGCTGTATATGGACGATTCGCTTGTTGCTGATAACGCCGAGTTGATACAAAAACTTGCTAGGGTAACAGCCGTAGAGCGAGTAGACCAGCCCAGAGGCCTCCGCCTTGCGGCAAGCGGCCGCGACGCATGGCTTGACCTAGACGCCGACACCCTATACGAACACCAGTCTAACCTTGAAAAGCGACTCGCAGCGACTCGCAGCGAAGTACAGGCACTACAGGGTAGACTATCGAACGAAAGTTACGTCGCCAAAGCCCCTGCCAACCTGGTAGAAGAGTCGCGCCAACAGCTAGCTAGCAAAGAGGCACTAGTAGAGCGCCTCGAGACTGAGCTGCAAGTACTGGGTAACTAGAACTCATTCCTAACCCCCGAATCGGATGATTTCGGGGATATTGGAGAATAGGAATAGGTTCTTAAGCCAAAATAGGCAAGTTGCTATTATCAAACGCGTGGCGCGGAGGCGTCTCTAGCATGCGCTTAATGTCTTTGTGGTGTGATTTACGCTTTGGCGCTATGCTAGGCGCTTGGTAAAAAAAGCTAGAAAGCAATGAACGGTTAGCCGTGTTGTGGTCAGGGTGGGTGTGCGCGTCGGTAGCAGTAAAGTCGCTTACTCGAGTGGCAATCGATTTTGTAGGCAAATACCCTATGACGCTACTGCCAACAAAAGCGGTGGTAGCAGCCTTATCTACGCGGCCGTCGTGCGTAAACACTCCTAGCGCAGTAATAAGGCTGATTGTCGTCATAAAGTAGTTGGCGATAGTCTTAAGGTTCATGGTGGTTTTTGATTTTTTGTTTTAATTGGTTATTGATACCAATCTAGCATAAACTTTATAAAAAGTCAAGTAGGTGTCGGCCTATTCGTGGTGGTACGGGTGACCAGCCGCGATTTCCTGCGCCCTGTATAGCTGCTCGGTGAGGATGAGCCGAACTAGCTGGTGCGGGAACACAAGAGGTGAGAGTGACCAAATAAGGTTGGCGCGAGTAGTGATAGTATCATCAACACCATATGCGCCACCAATAATAACAACTGGGGTTTTACCCGTAGTGAACACTTGTTCTAGCTGGCGCGAAAGGGCAGGGGAGTCGAGCAGTTTGCCGCGTTCATCCAGCAGGATGACAAAATCATCGGGAGTAAGCTTAGCCAGTATACGTTCAGACTCTTCCTGACGGGCCGCAAGGCCCTCACGGGCGCTATGTGGCAAAAGTACCCATTCGCTATTCCAAGGCTTTACCAGGCGTTTCTGGTAGCGTTGTAGGCCGTCAGCTATCCATACTTCGTGCTTACGACCTATGGCAATAATTTTAATCATTAAAGCGCAGTTTCTCGGCGATTTTGGTTAGTTCGGCACCATCAGCGTACGGGGCATTATCAACATCAAGCGATACATGCGACCCCTTATTAAGGGGTATGAGGTGCACGTGTACATGTGGCACCTCAAACCCCTTTACAGCCATACCAACGCGGTCTTTACCAGTAACTTTGCGCAGGTGAAGCGCTATCTTTTTGGTTGCCTGCATAAGATATGCGTATTCTTCGTCGGTAAGATTCCACAACTGATCAACCTGGCGCTTAGGAACCACTAGGGTGTGGCCCGGCGCAAATGGCTGGATTGTCAGAAAAGAAATGACTTGGTCGTCTTCGTAAATCTTATGGCAGGGAATCTCCCCTTTAATAATCTTAGTAAAAATCGAATCTTCCATACCACTAGTATACACCTCTGGTATAATGGGGTGGAATGGAGAGCTGGTCGGTGGGCGACCTCTTGCTTATAAATTATGACAAACAAAGCCAATCACGAGCCCACCACACCACCAATATACATGTACCGTTGGTGCCCATCTGACCTTAATTCGGGTGTTACAGCCGCTATTAAAGATGGCAGCCTGCCGCAGGCAACCTATCAGCGCATTTTACATATAGGTGAGTATGAGCCGCTAGACACTGGCAGCTCCCGGCATCGTTCGCTGGCGAATACCGTTCTAGAGGATGCCTGGGCGCACCGCAAGGACCCCGATCAATGCACCAATCCGATAACGCGTGAGCTTATTTGGGGTGATACCGTCCCCGCTACTATTGTGCACTCCGGCTTGGCTAGATACTCTGCGGATTGGCTAAATGAGGAGTTGCCAGAGCCAGATTATTGGAATATTGAGGCACTGGCAAGTGCGATTGCGACTCGGCGCGAAGATGATGGGCATTGCGGCGATTGCTCGCGGGAGCAGTCCATACGCAAGGGGTTGACCAATGTAACGTGGCGAGCAATTATAGCCCATATTCGGCCAGAGGTTGTGGCCACGCCTGAGTATTTTGAGTCCAGGACCGTGATTGGACATTATTTTAACACCTACACCTTAGGCGATCGCACGCTGACTAGGCGAGCTATCCAATCAACACTTGTGCATAATGCTGCAATGCTTGAGCTATATAGCCAGGCAAAGGTGGGTGGAGTGCCACGTATTCGGCCGGGCCTGCGGTCGTTTACCGACATACAAACTATGCTGGCCGAGGGTGGGGGTGAGGTGTGGCAAGACCATATCGAAGCGACCACTGGGCTACGGCCGGTAGAGACCGGTGAAACAATCGGTGTTAACTGATATAATCAGGTAGGTAATTATGGAGAGATGTCTGAGTGGTTGAAGGTGCCGCTCTCGAAAAGCGGTGTGGGGTAAAAGCCACCGGGGGTTCGAATCCCCCTCTCTCCGCCAGATAGAATATGGAACTTTTTCAAAATGAGAAAGTTGCTAACAGATATGAAGAAGTCCCGTTAGGGGCTTTTTTGTTGCCTGAAGGTGCATTTTTAAGCCACCCCCACCAAGGACTCGAACTTTCGTTTACATCCGTAAACACCACAAAAACTATGGAACTTTTTGCTACAAAACGAATAAAGGCCTTATTCGCTTGATCTGTCTAGTCTTTACCCCTCTGTTACGACTGCTTTGTTTTTCAGATACAGCGTCTGATTCAAGCAAGATAGCAAGGCTCTTTTCTCTAGCCTCGTGCCACTGCTGAAGATATAGCCAGCAAATCCGCTCATATTCACATCCTCGGGATTGTCGTTGTTGCCTCTGACCGCCACACTTAGGCGTATGAATTTATCCAACTCGGCTTGTAGACTATCTTTAGCTCTGACTTCGTCTAGCGTAATATCGGTGAGTAGTTGTGCGAATTCTTCAGTTAGTTTTTCTTCACGCAGATAGGACTCCGCACAATCGTAATTTCTGCTCTGAGTGCAGTGGTAGTAGACATATCGTCGTGTGCCATGCTTTTTGGTCTGCTTAAGTTTCTCTTGGGCAGTTATACCCGAACCGCAAGCACCGCATTTCAGGTAGTTCAGCTTGGTGTAGTCAAATTCCTTGGTACCTGGCTTGGTTTTCGGTACAACCTGCATTTTCTTTTGCACCTTGTCGAACAACTCCCGAGTGATGATTGGTTTGTATGATCCTTTGTACCATTTGCCACTCCCTATCGGGAACTCGAACAGACCGCAGTAATACGTGTTATTGAGCATTTTATACACCATGCTCAGTGTGACAGTCTTGCCTTTACGAGTCGTCATGCCCACTTCTTTGAACCAGTTGTAGATATCTCGTCCGCTGGCTCCGTCTGCGACTCGCTCGAACGCTTCTTTGACAAGCGGAGCACGCTTTTTATCCTGATACACTCGCTTCATGCCTTTACCTGAATAATAGTCGTTCATGTAACCAATCGGTGTCATATTCGGGCGAAAGCCCATCTCGCACTTGGTTTTCATGCCACGCTTTACGTTAATGCCACGATTGTCATTTTCCAGCTTAGCTTGTGAGCCGAGTATCATGAGTAAGAACTTGTCGTTGGGTGTATTGGTGAATGTTTGCCCATGAGTACGGATTTCACGAAGTTTGCCGCTATCTATGAGGTCTACGATTGAGCCTAGGTCGCCAGCGTTACGGCTGAGGCGGTCGGTTGCCCACGCCAGAACTCCATCAAACAGCCCAGCGTGAATATCTGCGATAAGTTGGTTGAACACTGGTCGTCCGCCCGAATGCTTCGCAGAATGGCTTTCAGTGCGTGTCTCGACTATGATAATCCCTTGATGCTCTGCGATAGTGAGCATTTCTTTGACCTGCGAGTCGATGCTCAGGGCTTGCCGTTCATCGTCTTCGCTGGATTTGCGAGCATATAGCACATAGCGGATTGGCAACACGCCTGCTGGAGCGGTCTGAACGACAGCTCCAGCCTGCTCGGTGGGCAAGATTCGTGGTGCGGTATTGGTCATCTGGTTATTCATCAAGGACAAAGGTACCGCTGGAGGGGTGTAAAGTCTAGGCTTTTTACCAAGAGTCTCCCACGATATACGGCTAAGATTTGAGCCCTGTTACCTTAACATGATCATGTCGCCAATGAACTATTTCAAGAGACCTGTGGAGATGTTTTATTACCTCCTCTACGGCACTCTTCTGCACATTATCGGGTACTTCTTTGGCAAAAAGAGCATAGGTATGTTTGATGTAATTCTCCAAAGTATCGTTTGGGCTAATAAAATCGGTGTTGTCACCGACAAGAACCTGATAAATAGCTATGATATCTGCAAACTCATTCAAACATTCAGCAATCTTCCCAGCTTCAACTTTAGCCTTATCCTTTCTGGTGGTATGACGAGTTTTTAAGAAACCGAGGTCTTCGAACTTTTCTTCCACGTCGTATTTTTCAGGGTGATAATTTTTATGGTTTTTTAATCCTATGTAATCCTTGACTATGTTCTTGTAATGATTCTTGCCCTGAAACTCTAAAGCTCTTTTGGTAAGCTCATTGACCGCACTTTCAATATCAGCACGATGGTGGTCGATGAAGTCAACAGGAGCTAATTTATTATCGCTTTTGTCATTTTCAATAAGCTTTCCGAGTAGTAATCGAGGTACAGCAACACCATTATCCCTACTAGTCTTGTAGTACTCCATGAAATTGTCAGTGCTCAGTGTCGCTACATCAGTCACAAATTTTCCACCCATGCCGTTTTCGCTACCAATCAGTAACCGAACATCAACCATTAGTCCTTTTTCGTATGTATTGAATATAGATGTCAGAAGGCTAGCATTATCAGGGTCAAAGTTACCCTCATATATGGTTTCACTACCATCAGCATGCTTAATGCGTTCTGTATTGTGATGAGCTTTTGAACTTTCAACGAGAACATTGACAAGTACATCACGCTGGATAATACCGTGCAACACCTTCAGGAAGTCATGTTTTAGATAATTCCTGCTTTTGTCCTTGCCGAAGTACTCTTCGTTAAGCAAAGAGATCATATTCGCCATAGCTACCTAAACTCTATTACTCGGTCTCGCCGATATTTTATCGGGTATGGTGCATTGTCCTGCTTAGAATACATATACGTGCCGTCATAACCATCTAAACGTATAGTTCTCCAATATTTCGCTGACCCAGCACGCATTGATTGGTATCGTATCTCAATATAGCCTTGCTGATGAGTGCTGAGGTATCTTTCAAGTTCCTCTTGGTTAACTTCACGTTCCCCCACAGAAAAGCTTGGTTTGGCGGGTGTGGTTTTGGCCGTTCTAGTACTCTTCACATTGGGAGGAGTAGGTGCTTGAACGGGATTGACGTTATCTACGTGCTCATCAGAGAAATCAGTTACATACATATCTTTAGGAGCTTCTTCTGGTGCAACAGTTTCTTTCTCTAACTCTCTTAGCACGCTTGTTTTACTTGTAGTGCTCTTATTGGCAAAATACTGCTGTATATATTCAATAAGTGCTTTTTGTTCAGCTTCTTGGTCTTTTGTCCAGTCAAAGTAAGAGATGCGATAAAAGTTCCATCCAGCGGTTTCAAGAGCACCCTGTCTATCCCAGTCGTCTTTTACATAAACTTGCCCATCCCCACCCTCAAAGTGAGAAGGGCCATCCATCTCGATGGCTAGTTTTTTACCGTTATAGCAAACTACTAAATCAATCTTAAAGCCTAGAGATTCAGCTTGTGTTTCTAGGGTATACTCGCTGGCGTTTAATTCTTTCGCCAAATAGCTAAATACTTTTTCTTCAAAATTAGAGTCAAACTGCTGCTTAGATTTACTATGGCGACGATTCACAATGCCACTGGTTTCCACGTATTCCAGATAACGCTTAATCCAGATACCTTCTGGCCATAGCTCAGGAGCTAACGATGTAACGGTATGAACTTGAAGTCTAGCTCGACTAAAGGCAACGTTGACACGACCAGCAGCAATATCTTTGCGAATCTCACCACCTTCACCAGTTAGAGCAATGTACCGTTTTTTATCAGTAGGGTCTTTGATGACAAATGAGTAGATTACAATATCACGTTCATCGCCTTGGATACCATCAATAATAGATACCTTGATGTCTTCGTCTTTTATTGCGTTGCGTATTAACTCTGCCTGCTCGTTAAAGAATGTCAGAATAGCAATAGACTTATCTTTTAGAACAAGGTCATTCTTAATCTCATCTACTAATTCTTGAATCTTGCGTATTTCAGCAAAGTTTGTTTTATCGGATGTTTCTTCACCATCATCTGGCTTCACAATATGAGTAAGTAGAACACGACCAGTGTCTTTGTAAGGCACTATGTTGTCATTTACTGCCTCTAGTTTGCGACCTATCGGCTCGTAGAAGGACGCATTAGAGAAACCTATCAGTTCTTTTGGTGAACGATAGTGGTATTTTAGCGTTGTGGTCATAAAGCCGTTGAGGTGAGCAATATCCATGACGGATTTTACGGTGTCTTCTTCGGCCTTAATTTGATAGACCTCAGGTATCTTGTGTTTTTTGGCAATGGCGTTAAGTTGGTCATTCGACTTAAACATAATGTTGTCGTCACGCATCTGCAGCGTATCGCCAAAGAAAATTGTATGCTCAGAACGGAACATGGCTGGGAACGCATAGGCAAAGTTACACTGTGATGCTTCGTCAATAATTACGTAGTCAAATGCATTTTTCTCAAGCGGGACTATACGGCTGACATCGTCTAGGCTCATCATCCAAATTGGCAGAACCTTAGACATAGCACTAAAATTGTCTTCGTTGTGCTTCAGTCTATCAAATGTTTTATTGGCTTTCTTGCTCTTTGTGAGACTTCTAGCTACTTGAGCTAGAGTAGCCCTTACGTCCTTACTGTTGTTTGCTTCACTGACTCTAGTGAGGATACGATTACGTACATAGTTCGTGATATTAGTTCTATAAAACTTTCGTATATCTTTAATTTCTCGGTTGAGGTCGTTCGCTGAGTACAATGACATTTCTTCTACCTGTTCAGTAATTTCGTTGTACCTAGTTAAGTCACCAAATACTTTTTCTTTACCGCCATTTTCAGAGATTATCTTTTTCAGAGAGGCATAGGCGGTTGGCGGTACTTCTTTACTTGCTAGCAATTCATTCAATGAAGAACGGCTCGTTGTTATTGCTTGCAATTCGCCACCATAGACAAAGTAGTTCGATAGGCTGTCTAGTAGCTGTAGTCGTGCAGACTTCGTATTATCGGAGAACAGTATCTTTTCAACTTCTACATAAATTTCCTGCAAAAGGTTGCGACCATGTTCTTTAAGAGCACTACGTAACTTCATCTCATTGACTTTGCCACCTATCCAGCCAGACCGCTCGGGCATATGCTCCTTAAAGTATGCGTGGATATTTTCGATTGAGTCTATTGTTGTCTGATAATCTATATCTAAATTTTCGAACTTCTTATTTGCTGCCTTTAGGAACTTTTCGTGAGTGTTTTCATATTTACTAACACTAGCCTCAAGCCCACTGATAGTATCCTCCAGAAGTCCGCACTGGCTATACCATCCAGTGTCAATGTCGTACGGATGAAATGAGTCTAGATAACTTAGGCTTCTACGCTCCTCTAACAGAGCATAGATAGAACGCTCATTATTCAAGTTCTCTACAAAAATATTCGAACGGTTTGCCAGCAACGCCAGAGGTTCTTTCAGGTCACCAACTTTTCCTTTTTGAAACTCCCTATTAAGAGCTAGTAGTGTATTAGCGGCACTGTCTTTCTCGTCTTCTTCTGTGTATAGCTTAGATGTTTTATCGGGGATATATCCATATAAAAATGGTATGTCCAGTGTCTTCAGCTTTTCTTTAACGCCACGTATAGCTTGGTCTTTTTGACTCGCAAACAATACACGCTTACCTGTAGCCGCAAGGTGCACAAGTAGGTTTGAAATTGTTTGTGATTTTCCTGTGCCTGGAGGCCCCTCAACTATGACGGCTTTGTTTGCCGTAATACCCAAGACCTTTAGCTGATACTTATCGTAATCGAATGGGAAGAATATCTCTGTACTGCCATCATCCGAAACTGATTGTTCAATAGCCATATCTTCGTCAGATACCCAACTACCTAGCGAGGTTTCTAGCAGGTCTTCATCTTCTAATGCAGCTATAGCCTTGAGGTCTTCAGCAAGGAAGTGATTTGTCTTATTCGTGATAGAAACGATGCTAGTTGCAAAACTAGGTGCTTCAGAAATAGACTTCGCATCTAGTCCGTCTAACTGCGTTCTAATAGCCGACCATAGTTCTTGAATAAAATCATCAGCAAGGGGAAGCATCGTTTTTTCTTCTGCTTCAGAATCCGCTATAAACTTGAATACCTTATCGAAGTATTGCTGGGGTAGAAAGTTCTTCAATGGGCCATTCAGAATCTCAACATAATTATCAGGTAAGTCTATAATTACCGATACACCATCAGGAGTATATTTGAACTTTATTGCTGCCACTGGAATCTGAAATAAAGGGGCTTCGTATCTCTCATAATCTTCGCTGAACTCAGATTCGAGAAAACGTTTTGCCTCAAAAGATATGAAGCCAGTTTGTAGAACTACTCGTTTTGTATATTCATCCGTTCTAATTTTTGTGTCTATCTCTTGAATCTTATTCAAGATGCCTCTGTCCCGTTCAACACGCCACTCTGCCTGTCGCTGTTCGTCACTCTTTTCGTCACTCGGTATGTCAGGGTCAAACTGCTTATCTAATGCAGTCACTAAATCAATCGCTATAGAGTCTACTTCACTCTTAAAAATCAAGTCTGGGACGGATAGTAAATCGGCATCCATTTGCTCGGTCTTGACTGGTCGGCTTCTGGAGGCACTACTTGAAATCAGGCTTACGTAATCAAGTCCGTATTTTGCTAATTGGCTGATGGATACAGGTATTTTTGTCATATATAATTCCCTAGAAGTGACTGACCTCTAGTAAAATTATACAACAAGGCCAGGAGATTACACTTTGGACTACGTTAATCATTATATGTAGCCCACATAAAATCTTGTCCATTGAGAGCTGTTTGCTCAAGATTTGTCGTGAGCTTATCGGCTTGCATGAGTTCGCCAAGATACAGAGAGGAGTCATTCAAGAGTTTATATTTTTCGCCTTTGATCTTTGGTTCATCATCAACGCCCAGCTCAACAAGTCCTTTTAGTAAGTCGCTGTGGAACGGTGCGAAGCTACCACAATCAAGAGCTGACAGAATATAGCCGTAGGTTGCTGGACCGAACTTTTTACCAAAGAACGTAGAAGCTACCAGATCGGCATCCTCTATATCATCATCGACAGTATCTGGGGATGATGCCAATATGAGCTTCATGAGCTTGTACGCAATACTAGGCTTTGCCTGAGATATCTTGGTGAAGTTATCTAGCTCAGTCCAGTGTGTAAGTGAACCCGAGTTGGGATTGCTTCTTTGTAGTTTCTTGATGATTTCAAGTGTGGCATCAATGTCTATATCCGTGTAAGCCCCGAGTTCTTTATTGAGTTTCGGGAATAGCTCCCACTTATAGCTTTCATCCCACTGGCTTGTATCGCCACTGTTACGGCGTTTGTAGCATTCGTCTTTATGCGATTCGTAAAACGCCTTGAGTTGTAGTTTGCTAATCATGAAGACCCTTCTTAACGAACTCTGAGAGGCCAGCGATTATTTCATCAATATGCCCCTCGACATACTCTGGTCGTATCGATGGCCAGCGTCCTAAGTTATCATCAGCAAGATCGGTGACTCCCGATACATCGACATGTCTCCCCAGCGTGTCACGTAGTCGCTTACGCAGCTCGATATCCTCGGGGAGATAGCCATAGCTAACCTGCACTGATCCATCGGTGTAAGCAGAGATAAAAGATATTGGAGAGATATGTGTAAACTTGGGGCTGAATGAGCCACGAGTAATACCGGTTCCCCAGCTCACTTCGTCAGCATGCTGGACTGACCAGTCAAAAAGTTTTCGTAGAGCCTGTGCCTTATTGTCATCAAGCTTGCTGCCAACCTCTTGCCAGTAGCTTGCCTCATCCCACTTGCGCCGTGAGCCTGAGCCTGATTTGGTCGAGACGACATCCTTTTTGACCTCAGTGCCGAACATTCTCGGAATAACAATCTCGTACTGATTGTGCTTGTAGTATTCAAGCTCCACGGCATAGGTATCGAACTGGCTGTTGCGGTTCAGGAATACGATAAGGTCTTTGAGATGCTTGTGCAGGCTATCCATCAGCACGACGAACTTGAATATGCCACCGTTCAGGTTTTTTTGCATACTGTCGACAAGCGAGCCGACATCTTCGTCCTCTATCCCGAAGAACTCTTGTAGTTTCTCGGTAGTAGTCATATCGAATTGAGTTTGGACATGCTTATCGAGCTGAAGTAGAAAGTCGGTGAAGTTGAGTGAACTACTCCAGAGAGATGCACCGTAGTCGAGTACCTGTGCAACTACTGTACGTTTATCTGGATTTTTGTACAGCTTGGTTTCAATCAGGTAAATATTACCGTTTTGGTCGACACCCAGTGCATCTATCGGACCACTTTGGGTGTTGAACTCACGAGCGAGGATAAGCAAGCGGATGTCCTCATCAATTTCATATACAGGCACAGCATCGGGATTGTTGTAGATGTACTGCTGTAGGTAGTTTTCCTGATCAAAGCCACTAGGGCTGAGGCGTTCAGCGTTTTGACCGTTTTCTGAGATGATGAGTGACATATAGCTCCTTTCGACATTTCGTCAGCAGGGGCTATAACATAAAGCGACAGCCACGCTGGACTGTCTAGGTTCCAGAAAGCATTATTCATGCCTTCCTTTTTTACGTGGCTGCCGCTTTCTGGGCATGAACCACGCAAATAACGTGAGAGTTAACAATACTTTCTAGAACCTAGACGCTTTCTATTATACCGTGACTATGGGGCAAAAGCTAGCTGTCAACAGATGAGAATCAATCCCAATTGCCTGATGTTGCCTCATTCCAATCATCAAGTCGGCGATTCCAATAGTCTCCGTTTTTCGGTACTCTTTTTTGTTTGTATGGGTTGGCTATTCCGGCATCTTCCCATGTACCGACCCTAATGTAACCTGAATCCCTGTCATCTATAAAAAATTCCAGTATTGCGGTAGTGAGAGCATCGACTAGGTCATCATGTTTTTCTATGCCAAAGCCTACCAGTTGGGTGATAAGCTCCTCGGCACCCTTTGACGGAAACAGAATGATGCCACGCTGAATCTTGTCGGCTATCATATTCAGGCGTGAGCGTTTGTCTGAGCGTGGTGAAACACCGACAACATCAAGTCCATCGATCTTGAGTTGCTGGACGACAGCGGCTTGATACGCCGTCTGCTCAATGTAGAACCGAGGGTAGCAGTAGAACCTATTTTGCTCTCTCAAATAATCAACAGTGTCAGGGAAAGACATACGTTTGTTGGCAATGTTGGGTCGAATGTACATACGCAGACTGTCACCACTTCCACGAATGGTAATAGGTAATACTGTAGTGTAGTCAGCCTTATTGCTTTCGGAGATAGCCAGATCCACTCCAATAATCATGTCGTTGCGCTCCCCGCGTAGTCGTGTAGGGAGTGTATCGTAGTAGTGGATCATTTTCCTATCTATAATCTGGTCGTCATCAGGCACGAGGTGAAGCATATATTCACGCTCCCATGCGATGCGGTTACCGATTTTACGCCGTTCTTTTTCTACCGCCTTTTCATCAGGAAATTTGCCAATCCATAGGATGTTGCCGTCATCATCCACAATTGGCCAGCTGTAAAAATTGCCGTCAATTTCGTTCGCCTCAAGCTTTGACTTTAATCGCATGAGCAAAGAATCCTCGTGCAGTAAGTTGCCAATAACAATATGACGGCTTCCGACATCGCCAGCAGGGATTAGCTCACCCGACCACCAGTTGAACGTTTTATCTCGGCTTTCTTTGGTTCGGGTGGAGTTAATATCTTCAACATCGTCCGCAATGATCAAATCTGGGCGATGAGCACCATTACGAACGCCACGGATACCTTGTTCTGCCGACACTGCCAAGATACGAGCATCATATTTTGGAATATACAGTGCCATTTGACCCCATTCGTCAGTTGCCTCGGTGAATGGACCAAGGTCGTTTTTCAGAAGATTGTTGTTTTCGAGTTCACGACGGATATTCAGCAAGTGGTTTCGTGCCTGTTGCTGGGTTTGGCTGGCGATGATGACGAACTTCTTTTGCTGTTTGCCCATCACTGCCCAAATGGGGTAGCTCATCGTCATAATGGTCGATTTTGCCGAGCCACGAAACGCCATGATAACCGCCAGCGACAAATCGCTACTTTCGCTAATCTCAAACATCTTCCGCTGGAAGTCTGCTGTTTTGTGTTGCAGATAATCAGGAAAGTAGGTCGCAAAGAACCAGTAGTGGCTACTGGTGACTAGCTCAACTCGTGCATCAACATCTTTGAGGAGCGTTGCCACGAGGTGCTTCGGATTATCGTTCATGCGAATCTTCCTCAAGGTCAATCAAGCCAGCTCGTTTGTACGAATCCAGTCGCTCCAATATCTCGGTAGGTAGTAGCTCGTGTTTCGTCTCAACTTTTCCAGACAATTCGAGCTTGTTGCGATACACCGCATGGCGATGCTTGAGCCAAAAGGTAATGGCTCGCATATCCTTGCTCTTGATGGCGGCGATAAGCTGACTCTCGGCGATATCATTGATGATATCGGCACTATGTTCAATTGCTTCATCACACTTGGTGGCAAATTCCTGATCGGCTTTTCGCCACCTGTAGTAGGTACTCCTCGGAATACCTACTTGCTTACAGGCAATCTCGACAATTGGCATCTTGGCGAGTTTTTCGAGCAGTGCTTTCTTGTCCTTGCCAGCGTTCCTACTCATGTTTCGCCTCCGTCAGTTCATCCAGTTCAACTTTCGGGGCATCATCATCTCGATGTACTAATTGTCTGACGAGCCCAGTCTCTTTTTCCCAGCGTTTCAATGCCACCTCTGCGTAAACTGGCGATTTTTCCATGATGAAACATCGCCGACCAATCTTTACAGATGCAATAAGTGTTGAACCCGAGCCACAAAACGGCTCGACCACCAAATCGCCACGCTTGGTCAGGAATTTGATGTACGGAATCAGGATTTCCAGCGGTTTCGTGCCAAATACCACGCCTTGTCCCGAATGTTTCTCGTCACTCGCCTGAAACTCGATGAAATCTGTCGGCTGAAGTGTAGCTTTTTTGCCATGCTGATAGCCCTCCCAATATGCCTTGCCCGAAATACCATATAGTGCAGTTTCGTAGGTTTCTTGCAGTGGTTGTTCTTCGCTTTCAGTGTTATATGGCACTTCACCACTACCACCGACCATGGCAATGTCGTACTTGCTGAAGAACTTGTTCTTACTGGCGTATCCTTGATGACGATTCGGCAAATGCCAGACAATCATGTTCTTTACGCTCCAGTGTTTTTCCATTTCGTTCCAAATCACTCGCATATTCTTCCAGTTTTCGTAGCAAATGATCGAAAAGTCAGGGCTGGAGTGCTTTTTGACATTTGCCATCCATAGCTCGGTGAAGTTATCTGGTAGCGACTCAGTTTCGAGGTACCTGCGGTTCTTTTTCGACCCAAACCCTGTTACCGGTTTGCCAGCACGTTTGGCATGGAGATAATCGAGGATGTAGGGAGGGTCAGTCAGACACATATCTGCCTGTTCGTCATTCATCAGCTTGTCAAAGTCCGCCTCGGTCGTGCTGTCGCCAACCATTAGGCGTGAATCGCCCAGCTGGTACACATCACCTTTGCGAGCAGTGATGTCTTCAATGCCGAGCTTTTTCAGTTCTTTGCCAATGTCAAAGTTGTCGCTTTCACTTTCGTCCGCATCGTTGAAAATGCTATCTAGCTCCTCGCTTGAAAAGCCGATATCCGACAGAAGTGACTCATCAAACTTGGCGAGCAGGTCATAATCCCAGTCGCCAAGGTTCTTATTAAGCCTGATATTTAGTTCACGCTCCCGATTTTCGTCAGGAATGTCTAAATACAGCACAGGAACGGTCTCGTACCCCAAATCCTTAGCGATTTTTAACCGAAAATGACCGCCAATCACGATATTCTCCCGACCTTTGGCAGAATTCACCAGAATCGGGTCAACTAGACCGAACTTCTGGACACTTTCGGTTAGTTGCTTGATGGCACTCTCCGACCATTTTCGGGGATTGTACGGTGCTGGATGCAGGTCGCTAATAGCGACTTGCACGATAGGCTGATCGTGATTAGTCATTTTGTGACCTCCTCGTGAATTTGCGAGTTCCGCTTGCTCCATTTATGTCCTGAATGTGCGGTAGTGCCAGTATGTCATCTGTCCACGCTCCATCCTCTTTGCCCTGAACCCATTTCTCGGTAATACCACCGACCAAGTTTCTCGTGTTTACCGCACAGGGAATTTGCTTTCCATTAGCGTTTGCCACGGAAACTTTCGTACCGTTTTCAACCATGGCTATGACCTGTGGCTTCGACAGGGTAGCTAAATTGAATGTGTCCAAATGTAACATCTGGTAGTGAGTGATATTTTGATCACTCGTTCGTTCGCCACTCGATAGAGTGGCTGTTATTTGTAGATTCATATGAATCCTCCTCTTTTAATGGTTGTTTAATAACCACAAACCCTTTGTTTAGGGCTTTTTCAGAGGAACCAAAAAAGCCAATCACAAAGAAATAACTACAAAACACTGAAAAAGTGTCTGTAATCAATTCCTCACGATCGGCTTTATTTCTTGCCCCTTTCGGGATTGGCAGCCTTTTTCTGATCTCGATGCAGAATTGTGTGGCACGTTCACAACATAATCATGAACATAACCGAATTGTATCGCCGACCATGTAGCAAAGTCAATACCGCCATCTTTTGCTTAACAATGCCAATGAGAGCTAAAAATGAGACAGTAAATTTCCTATAGTGTCTCATTTGTCTCATCCCAATCTGTTAAAATGGTATCAAATGAGGTTTACAGCAAGCCCATTCGTGCCCCAAAAGGACGCTAGGGAAACGACCCTGAAACACCCTGTAAAGTTCCAGACCGTCGTGTCCCGCCAGGAAACCATTATGTCCCTGCGCCAGTGCCCTTGCTTACAGTGGTAATTTGTGCTAAAATTACGTAGTTATATGCACTCGTAGCTCAGACTACGCTTAGCAGCTTCGCTGATAATCAATGAATTAGCGACGCTCTATCCAGCTACTGAATTACGGGAGTACCTTGCGTTAACAATTATTTGCACTCGTAGCTCAGCTGGATAGAGCGTTGGCTTGCGGAGCCAAAGGTCGTGCGTTCGAATCGCGCCGAGTGTACCACGAAAAGAGACCCATCGAAAGATGGGCCTTTTTTCGTGAACGCTCCACGTATTCAAACGCACGACTACGGTATTTTCCTCTGGAAAATCCCTGTCGTGCATATCGCTCCAGGCTAAAGCCCTCCGCTCAAAAAGGGACGTGAGTAAGCTCCCGTTTCCTTTTTTCACTCCGCCGATATCGCGCCGAGTGTACCACGAAGAATGCTAACACTTACAAATGTAACTTCGCGAGCAATTTATCAACCGTGTCCGGTTCGATCTCTTTCATGGGTAGGCGCTCGGCTAGCATATCTACCAGCTGCTCACCAATTTCTTCAGGGAAGTAGATAGTTTGGCCAATTTGGAAGCGTTTACGGGGAATAAGAGTTACCGAATGGGCACCATTAAAGCCCACTACACCAAAGGCCTTGAACTGGTCAAAGCCAAACAGTTTATCATTTACATGTAACCCCTTACGGCTAAGAATGTAGCTAAGTACCTCTGGCGGGCGACGAACATATACCAAAAGCGCCACCACCATAACAGGGATAAGAATGGCAAACGTAATAGATTTTAGCACAATGACCGCCAGAGCAATGGCGGCAATAGCTACAAGACCGAAAATAATATACCACTTAATACTGCGAGCATCATGGGTATACTCGGTACCCTGCCATCGCAGAAGGAAGGTTTCGTCATCACCAGGAGCAAATTGATCTTCGTTTATATTATCCGACGTATCGTCTGACGGTTGAAGGGTTATCTCAGTCGCTACAGGAGCAGCCACTACTGGGGCAGGGGCAGATTGAATGGGTTGTGGTACTATCGTCGCTGGAGTAGGTGAGACTGGCTGAGCCGGCACTTCACTTACCGGAGCAGGAACGGGAGCAGGAGCAACAGGCTGCACCTCTGGAACTTGAGGTACGACCTGTACGGGCTCTACTGGCACGACCGGCTGGTATGGAGTTACCGCAGGTGATTCGGGCGGTTGCTGCCAATCTACGGGGGGCTGCTGCTGGTTTGGTTGCATAAATTCAGTATACCACGAGCAATTTAGCGCGTGGAACTACCGTAGGAATTAGTAGAAGTGCCACTACTATTAGAGCCACCCGGAGTAAAACTATTAATAACAAAGTTGACTGCGGCGTATGCCAAAATAGCCACGATAATACCAACAAGCGCGTATAAAATGGTATTTTTAGCGGCCTGGACCTGCGAAGCATCACCGCCAGAAATAACATAGCGAAGGCCACCAATAACAATCATGATAACCGCGATAGCGCCAACAATAAACAACAGAACGCTACTAATTTCGGCAAAAACACCAGAATTACCAAACAGGTCAACCGGCTGCTGATCGGAGCGAGCTGAATTTGCACCATCAGCAATACTACCGATTGCGAGCGCCTGAGTAGCACCAAATACGCTCACCGTAAGGGCGAGTGCTGCGGTAACGATAAGAGGTAGTGAACGTTTCATGTAGTCTCCTTTGTAGGATAGCTTGAATGTTTGTCTAATACTAGTGTACAACACGTCGGGCGTGATAGGAAATACCCCTACCAAACCACCGCTATTTATGATAGAATTATCTATTAGCAGCCAATTTTTGTTGTGGAGGATTACCCAAGTGGCTGAAGGGGACGGTTTGCTAAATCGTTAGTGTGGGGAGACCTGCAGCGGGAGTTCGAATCTCCCATCCTCCGCCAAGATAAAAATACGACCTCTTACAGGTCGTATTTTTATCTTGGCAGGGCGAGATTCGAATTCCCGCGTTTTGCTTTAGCAAAACCAGCGCGGAGTTCGGTGTAGTGCAGCGAAATTCTGGAAAAGCTTGCTTTTGCCAGAATAAGCAAGCGGAAGAGCGAAGCGATATCTCCCATCCATTAAGCAGTAAGCACCTTGATAGCCTGCCCGCAATCTGTTACACTATTTTGGACTCATAAGGAGAGGTGACCGAGTGGTTTAAGGTAACGGTCTTGAAAACCGTCGTGGGGCAACTCACCGCGAGTTCGAATCTCGCCCTCTCCGCCATAGAAAATGACCCCTTATTGGGGTCATTTTCTATGGCAGAGGTGACTTTATTTCTCCAACGGCTGGGCCGCTACTACGGCCACCCACACCTCGCTTGCGCCGGCATCAAGCAGTGTTTGTGCGGCGGCAAGCAAGGTGGCACCAGTAGTAACAATGTCATCAATGACTAGATACCGACCAATACATGGGCGAGCCGCAAACGCCTGCTCGGCTTGCTTAATTCGTTGCCTGCGACTAGCGCCGCGTTGCACACTATTGGTTTTGCGCCGCAATAGGGGAGTATAGGCAAGCCCGCGGCGCGTAGCAATCGCTTTTGCGGCCTAATCCAAAAAAATGGTTGGTACCTACCCCTGTTCTCCAGCAAATAAACTCCGTAGCATTTTAGTTTTTAGCCTTCTAGAGCAGCCTCTATGACGGTGCAGCATACCTTTCCAGACCCCAAAA
>Ga0209572_1000353_pt1 | contig 76270 bp, 72 predicted proteins | sample EBPBio232012_DNA_FD_185867 | JGI IMG/M metagenome (GOLD analysis project Ga0209572, IMG submission 185867) | Wastewater treatment Type I Accumulibacter community from EBPR Bioreactor in Madison, WI, USA - Reactor 1_1/23/2012_ DNA (SPAdes)... | ecosystem: Engineered > Bioreactor > EBPR >...
TCCTGGCCCTGGTCTGCCCGCCGCTGGCGGCGCAGGGGCTGAAGGCGGCGGTGGAGGCGTGACGCGGTCGGCCGCGGTTTCTTGACGCGCGTCAAAACACGAGCTAGATCAAGGTTCGCCCGGCGGCGAATGGCTACAGTTTTCTCCATGGCCGCCGAATCCCTGTTGTTTCACCACGCCGCCCCCAAGCGCCTGTACGCGCTGGCCGGGCGCTGGGCGCGGCCCTGCCTGTGGGCGGCGCTGATCTTGCTGCTGCCGGGCCTGTGGCTGGCCCTGGTCGCCACCCCGGCCGACGCGGTGCAGGGCGAGGGCTACCGCATTCTGTACGTGCACGTGCCGGCGGCCTGGATGTCGATGTGGATCTACGCCGTGATGGCGTTCTGGAGCTTCGTCGGCCTGGTCTGGCGCACCCGCGCCTCGCACCTGATGGCGCACGCGCTGGCGCCCACCGGCGCGCTGTTCGCCGCGCTGTCGCTGGCCACCGGCGCGCTGTGGGGCAAGCCCATGTGGGGCACCTGGTGGGTGTGGGACGCGCGCCTGACCACCTCGCTGCTGCTGCTGTTCATCTACCTGGGCTACCTGGCGTTGCTGCGCGCGCACGAGGGCCGCGCCAGCGCCGACCGGCCCTGCGCCGTGCTGGGCCTGCTGGGGGCGCTGAACCTGCCGGTGATCTATTTTTCGGTGCACTGGTGGAACACCTTGCACCAGGGCGCCAGCCTGGCGCCCGGCAAACTCAGCCTGCCCGGCGCCACCCTGGCCGGCCTGCTGCTGATGACCGGCGCGGCCTGGTTGTGGACCTTTGCCACGGCCTTGCTGCGCGTGCGCCTGCTGATCGCCGGGCGCGAGGCGCACACGCGCTGGCTGCACCAGCTGCGCGCCGCCGACACCGCGCCCGCCCCCGGTCTGGAGGCCGCCCATGCTTGACGCCCTGCAACCCTGGTGGCCCGACTGGGCGTCTTTCCTGGCCATGGGCCGGCACGGCGCCTACGTGTGGTCGGCCTTCGGGCTGTGCGCGCTGGCGCTGGCCCTGGAAGGTGGGTCGCTGGCGCGCCAGGCGCGGCGCCAGCGCGCGCCGGAAGCCGAGCGCCCATGAGCGCCGCCCTGCCCGCCGCTGGCGCGCCGCGCCGCCGCTGGACGCCGCGCCGGCGCCGGCTGCTGCTGCTCAGCCTGGCGCTGCTGCTGGGCGGCATCGCCGTGGCGCTGGTGCTGCGCGCCTTCAACGACAATCTGGTGTTCTTCCTCACGCCGACCCAGGTGGCCGAGGGGCAGGCGCGCGGCAAGGACAGCCTGCGCATCGGCGGGCTGGTCGAGCAGGGCTCGATCCGGCGCCTGGCGCCCGCGCCAGGCCACACCGAGCTGGAGGTGCGCTTCGTGCTCACCGACATGGCGCACCAGGTGCCGGTGCTGTACCGGGGCGTGCTGCCCGATCTGTTCGTCGAGGGCAAGGGCGCCGTGGCGCAGGGCCGGCTGGACCCCGGTGGCCAACTGGTGGCCAGCGAGGTGCTGGCCAAGCACGACGAAAACTACGTCGCGCCGGGCGTGGCCGAGGCCATCGCGCAAGGCGCCGCCAGCCACCCGGCCGCGTCTCGCCATGCGCCCTGAGCTGGCCCATCTGCTGCTGATCCTGGCCCTGCTGGCCGCCGGCGCCCAGGCCTGGGCCGGGCTGACGCCGCGCGCCCAGCCGCGCCTGGCGCGCGTGGCCCTGGCCTGGCAGACCGGCGCGGTGCTGGCGGCCTTCGGGCTGCTTGGCGTGGCCTTCGTGCAGGACGATTTCTCGGTGCGCTACGTGGCGCAGCACGGGCACACCGATCTGCCGCTGGTCTACAAGCTCTCCGCCGTCTGGGGCGGGCACGAGGGCTCGCTGCTGCTGTGGGCGCTGATGCTGGCGCTGTGGTCGGCGCTGGCGGCGCTCTGGCTGCCCTCGGGCAGTTCAAAAAAAATAGCTGTTCAGGAAGACTGGACGCCGACCAGCGGCCAATTTGACCCTGAAACGGTCTGGCCGGCGCGGGTGCTGGGCTGGCTGGGCCTGGTGTCGCTGGCCATGCTCGCCTTCATCCTGTTCACCTCCAACCCCTTCCTGCGCCTGCTGCCGGCCGCCGACCAAGGCCAGAGCCTGAACCCGCTGCTGCAGGACCCGGGCCTGGCGCTGCACCCGCCGCTGCTGTACCTGGGCTACGTCGGCACGGCCGTGCCCTTTGCCATGACCATGGCGGCGCTGTCGCACGGCGCGCCCGGCGGCTGGGTGCGGGCCATGCGGCGCTTCGTGCTGCTGGCCTGGGGCGCGCTGTCGCTGGGCATCGCGCTGGGCTCGTGGTGGGCGTACTACGAACTGGGTTGGGGCGGCTGGTGGTTCTGGGACCCGGTGGAAAACGCCTCCTTCATGCCCTGGTTGGCGCTGGCCGCGCTGGCCCACACCCTGGCCGTGCGCGAGGCGCGGCGCGGCCTGCCGCACTGGACGGCGGTGCTGGCCATCGGCGCCTTCATCCTGTCGCTGCTGGGCACTTTCCTGGTGCGCTCGGGTGTGCTCACCTCGGTGCACGCCTTCGCCAGCGATCCGCGGCGCGGGGTGTTCATGCTGGGGCTGATCGCGGTCTTTCTGCTCGGCGCCCTGGCGCTGTACGCGCGCCACGCCGAGCGCTTGCTCGATGCGCGCGGCCCCCGGCCGACGGCCCTGGCCTCGCGCGAGACGGCCATCCTGCTGAACAACCTGCTGCTGGCCGTGGCGTGCGGCACGGTGCTGCTGGGCACCCTGTACCCGCTGGCGCTGGACGCGCTGCGCCTGGGCAAGATCAGCGTCGGGCCGCCGTACTTCGAGGCCGTGTTGGCGCCGGTGTTCTTGCTGCTGCTGGCGCTGCTGGTGCCGGCGGCCTGGCTGCGCTGGGGCGCGCCGCCCCCGCCACTGAAAGGCGTGCGCCGCCCGGCGGTGCTGCTGGGCCTGGCCACCGCCGCGCTGGGGCTGGGCGTGTCGCTCACGCTGGCGGCCTGGCAAGGCAGCGTGCGCCTGGGCGTGGCGCTGACCGTGGTGCTGGCCCTGGCCGTGGCGGGCAGCACGCTGGGCTGGGCGTTCGGGCGCTGGCGCCGGCTGACGGCCGCGCAGTGGGGCATGGTCGTGGCGCATCTGGGCGTGGCGGTGTTCGCCATCGGCGTGGCGGTGGTCGGCGGCCACGGCGTGGAGCGCGACGTGCGCCTGCTGCCGGCCCTGGGCAAGGACGGCGCGCCCACGGCGGCCGGCGCCCAGGCCCGGCACGCCATCGGCGGCTGCGGCATCACCTTCGAGCGCGTGGTGCCCGAGCGCGGGCCCAACTACATGGCGCTGCGCGGCCTGTTCACGCTGGCCTGCCCGGGCGCCGCGCCGCGCGCGCTGGTGGCCGAAAAGCGCAACTACGCCGGCAGCAGCATGCCGATGACCGAAAGCGCCATCGACTGGGGCTTCACGCGCGACCTGTACGTGGCCCTGGGCGAGCCGCTGGAGGCCACGCCTTATGGTCCCTGGAGCGTGCGCGTGCAGTACAAGCCGCTGATGCGCTGGGTCTGGATCGGCGTGCTGCTGATGGCGCTGGGCGCCACCCTGGCGGCCGGCGCGCGGCGCTTGCGGCGCCCGGCGGCGGCGGGCGCGGCGGCGGGCGTGCCCGCGCACCCCAACGCATGGGAGGCGGCATGACCGCCGCCGTGGTCGAAGCTCAAGCCGCGCCGCGCCGCCGCTGGGGCCTGTGGGCCACGGTGCTGCTGGCGCTGGCGCTCTTGGTGCTGCTGGGCGTGGGCATGACGCGCGATCCGCGCGCGCTGGACACGCCCGGCCTGGGCCGGGCCTGGCCCGAGCGGGCGCTGCCGCTGCTGGCCGACAGCGCCGCACTTGGCGCGGCGGGTTCGGCCGTCGGGCCGGCGCAGTTGCGCGGCAAGGCGCGGCTGGTCAACCTGTGGGCCTCGTGGTGCGCCACCTGCCAGCAAGAGCACCCGCTGCTGCTGGGGCTGGCGGCGCGGCTGAAGCAGGCCGGCCACGGCGATCAGCTGGTCGGCCTGAATTACAAGGACGCGCCCCGCGACGCCCTGGCCTGGCTGGGCCGCCTGGGCGATCCCTACGGCGCCACCCTGGTCGATGTGGATGGGCGCATGGGCATCGATCTGGGCGTGTACGGCGCGCCAGAGAACTTCGTGCTGGACGCCCAGGGCGTGGTGCGCTTCAAGCACGCCGGCCCGCTGACCGAGGCGCTGCTGCGCGAGCAGGTGCTGCCGCTGCTGGAGGCCGGTCGATGAGCTTTTTCAAGCGTTTTACCCGCTTGGCCGGCGTCTGGATTGCCATATTAGCTATCGTTTGCGTAGCGTTCGGCTCGGCCATGGCGGCCGACGCACCGGGCGGCGCCCTGGCCGACCCCTTGGCTGACCCTTTGGCCGACCGTCTGCACGCGCTGGGCAGCGAGCTGCGCTGCCTGGTCTGCCAGAACGAGTCGCTGGCCGATTCCAGCGCCCCGCTGGCCATGGACTTGAAGCGCGAGATCCGCGCCCAGATGCAAGCCGGCCAGAGCGACGCGCAGATCCGCGCCTTCCTGCACCAGCGCTATGGCGACTTCGTCAGTTACCAGCCGCCCTTCAACGCCGCCACGCTGCTGCTGTGGGCGGGGCCGCTGCTGCTGCTGGTGATCGGCGGTGCGGTGGTATGGCGCGCGCTGCGCGCGCAGGGGGCGGCGCGATGAACGCCACGCGCATGCTGCTGGCCACCGACTGGCTGTGGCCTTTCGTGGGGTTGGCCATGGCGCTGGTGGCGGCCTTCACCGCCTCGCTGGTGTGGGCGCTGGGGCCGCCGCGCGGCGCCGCGCCGGGCAGTGCCGCCCCGCGCGGCGGTGCGGTCTGGGCCGTCACCCTGGCCGCGCCCTTGCTGGCCATGGCCTTGTACGCGGCGCTGGGCCACCCGCGCGCCATCAACCCCGCGGCGCGCGCCCAGGCGCCGGCCGAATCGGCCGAGACCCTGGTCGACAAGCTGGCCGAGCGCCTGCGCACCCAGCAGCCCGACAACCTGCCCGGCTGGGCCATGCTGGGGCGCACCTACAAGGTGCTGGGCCGTCATGCCGAGGCCGACGCCGCCTTTGCCCACGCCGAAGCGCTGTCTCTGCAGGACGCCGACCTGCTGGCCGACTGGGTCGAGGCCCGTGTCAACGCCCAGGACCAGCGTTTCGACACGCGCAGCCGCCAGTTGCTGGCGCGCGCCATGGCCTTGGCGCCCGAGCACCCCGGCGTGCTGATGCTGCGCGCACTGGCGGCGCTGGACGACGGCAACGCCGCCGCCGCCACGCGCCTACTGACCCAGCTGCGCGCCAGCTACGCCGAAGACAGCCCCGACCACCAGGTGTTGGGCTGGGCGCTGGACGAACTGGCGGCTGGGCGCGATCCGCGCAGTTTGCGGCAAAAAGTGCCGGATGTCGGCGCCAGTTCATCCAAGGAAGCTCCTGATTCAGGAGCATTCAAGTGATCGATCCGCGCCGGCGTCTGCTGCTGCGCGGGCGCGTCGCCGACGCCACGGCGGCCGAAGTGAGTGCACCGCAGCGCCCGCCCTGGGCCGGGGCCGAAGACGCGTTCACCCAGCGCTGCACGCGCTGCCAGGCCTGCGTGCCGGCCTGCCCGCGCCAGGTGCTGGCGGTGGGCGATGGCGGTTTTCCGGTGGTGCATTTCGAGCGCCACGGCTGCGACGGGTGCGCTGGCGCGCCGGCCTGCGTGGCGGCGTGCGCGCCCCAGGCCCTGCGGCCGGCCAGCGCCAGCGCGCCCTGGTCGGGCTGGCGCATGCGGGCGAGCGAGGCCTGCCTGGCGGCGCGGCGCGTCGAATGCCGGGCCTGCGGCGACGCCTGCGACGCCGGCGCCATCGCCTTTCGCCCGGCGCCGGGCGGCATCGCCCAACTGCGGCTCGATCCGGCCGCCTGCACCGGCTGCGGCGAGTGCGTGGGGGTGTGCCCGGTGCGGGCCATCACCGTTCGGCTGGGCGCCGCCGCGCCGGCCTGAGGCGGCAGCCACAAAAAAGGCCACCGCGTGGGTGGCCTGCCGTGCGTCAGCCGGCCAGGCCGCCCGAGGGGTCACTGCTCGGGCAGGGGCAGCTCCGGCTTGCCCAGGTCGGCCGGGTTGGCCTTGGGCGCGCCGATGTGCTGCTCGATGGGCGGCAGGCGGTGCGCGATGCCCTTGTGGCAGTCGATGCAGGTCTTGCCTTCGGTGAAGGCGTCCTGGTGCACGCGCGAGGGGCGTGCGTCCTGCAGGGCGTAGTCCATGTGGCTGAAGTTGTGGCAGTTGCGGCACTCGCGGCTGTCGGTGCGCTTCATGCGTGCCCATTCGTTGGCCGCCAGTTGGGCGCGCTTGGCGTCGAACTTCTCGGGCGTGTCGATGGTGCCCAGGAAGTGGTGCCACAGCTCGTTGCTGGCCTGGATCTTGCGGATGATCTTGTGCGTCCAGTCCTTGGGCACGTGGCAGTCCGGGCAGGTGGCGCGCACCCCGGTGCGGTTTTCGTAGTGGATGGTGCTGCGGTACTCGGCGAAGACGTTGTCCTTCATCTCGTGGCAGGAGATGCAGAACTCCTCGCGGTTGGTCCATTCCATGGCGGTGTTGAACGCGCCCCAGAACAGGATACCGGCCACGAAGGCGCTGGAGAGGATGGCAAAGCGCCGCGTGCGCACCACGGCCATCAGGCGGGCGAGCCAGCCCTTGCGGGCCGGCGTGGAAGAGCGGTCGGTCGAGTCGGTCATGTTCGTGCCCTCAGGCCAGGGTGGGTCGGGAGCGGGTCGGCGGGATCAGCGCAGGCCGCGGGCGCGCTGGAAGGTGTTGTCGACCAGCGGCTTGGCGTCGGTTTGCGGCACGTGGCACTGGGTGCAGAAGTAGCGGCGCGGGCTGATGTTGTCCAGCTCCTGGCCTTCGCGGGTGCGAAAGTGCGTCACGCTGACCTTGGTGGCGCCGGCTTCCTTGGCGCGCTGCCAGGCGTGGCAGTCCATGCACTTGTTGAAGTTCTTGGTGATCTGGTAGCCCTCGATGGTGTGCGGCACCAGCGGCGGCTGCTGCACGAAGTCGCGGTCCTTCACCCCCGTGTCGCGCTGCTGGCGCGCGCCGGTGACGGGCACTTCCTTGCTGAGTTCGACCCCGCCGCGCAGCGAATCCATCTTCACCGTGTTGGCGGACGGCGCGGTTTGCTGCGCGTGGGGGGCACCAGTCAGCAACAGGCTGGCGGCGACGAGAAGGCCTTGAAGCAGGTGGCGCGCGGGTTTCATCAGTCTCTCCGGGTATCAAATCGGTGGGTGAATACGAACACGTTCTTGCTGCACACGTCCAGGCAGCGGCCGCAGTTGGTGCAGGCGCCCGTGTCGATGACGGGCGAGGCGCCTTGCTTGCCCTTCAGCGGAATGGGCAGGATGTGCGGCTCGGGGCAGATGGCGTAGCAGTCGGCGCAGTCGTTGCACCGCGATGAGTGGCGCGCGCTGACGCGCAGCAGGCTCTTGGCGCCGACCAGTTGGTAGGCCGCGCCCATCGGGCAGACATGGCCACACCAGCCGCGCGGCGCCACCAGCAGGTCGAACGCGAACACCGCCGCCACCACGCCCCAGGCGGTCAGGCCGCCAAACAATACCGCGCGGTGCAGCAGGCTGACCGGGTTGACCCATTCCCACACCGCCATGCCGGTGGCGGCGCTGGCCAGCAGCACGGCGCCAAGCAGCCAGACCCGCAGCGTGCGCCGCGGCGCGCGGCCGGTGGCCAGGCCCAGGCGGCGGCGCAACCAGGAGGCGCCGTCGGTCACCATGTTGACCGGGCACACCCAGGCGCAGAACACGCGGCCCCCGACCAGGGCGTAGAACCCGAGCACCAGGGCCGCGCCGAGCAGGGCGCTGGTTTCCGGCCAGTGGCGGGTGGCCAGCACCTGGGCCAGCAAAAACGGGTCGGTCAGCGGCAGCACGCCCAGGGTCAGGCTGGACGACAGGTTGCCCTTGACGATCCACACCCCGGCCAGCGGGCCGAGCAGGAACAGCCCCAGGATGCCCAGTTGCGACATGCGGCGCAGCACCAGGAAGCGGTGCGCCTGCCACCAGCCCTTGTCGCGCACGGCCTCGGCGCCGGGCAGGGGCTGGGCACGCGCGGGCGCGCGGGGCGTGGTGGCGCTGGTGCTCATGGCGCGCGCCCTCCCGGCACGCCCAAGGCCGATTCGGGTGAAGCGCCCAGCAGCGCTGGCGGCTGGTACGGCGCGGCGCCCGAGCGCAGTGGGGCCAGATCGTTCTCGCGCGGCACCTCGGGCAGGCGCTGCACGGGTTGCTGAAAATCGGGCAGGTTGGGCGAGGCCTCGACGGCGTCGCCGGCCGCGCTCTGGCCGACATGGCCGACCTCGCTGCGCTGCACCAGGTTGCGGCGGTAGTGCTGGCCCAGCTCGCCGCGCGCCACCTTTAAGGGCAGCACCTTGATGGCGGCTTCTTCCAGCACGCAGCTTTTCTCGCACTTGCCGCAGCCGGTGCAATGCTCGGCGTGCACGGTGGGCAGCAGCATGGCGTGGCGGTCCGAGCGCGGGTTGCTCATCTTCCGCAGGGTGATGGCCTGGTCGATCACCGGGCAGACGCGGTAGCAGACGTCGCAGCGCAGCCCCAGGAAGTTCAGGCAGTTCTCCTCGTCGATCAGCACCGCCGTGCCCATGCGCGCCTGGGTGATGTCGGTCAACTGGTGGTCCAGCGCACCGGTGGGGCAGGCCTTGACGCAGGGGATGTGCTCGCACATCTCGCACGGGATCTGGCGCGCCTCGAAATACGGCGTGCCGATGGCCACGTCGGCGGCCAGGCCGCTGCCCCAGGTGCTGAGCTTGAGGTTTTGCGGCGGGCAATCGCGCACGCACAGGCCGCAGCGCACGCAGGCGCCCAGGAAGTCGCGCTCGGGCAAGGCGCCGGGCGGCCGCAAGGCCTGCGCCGGCCGCGCCAACGCCGGCCGCGCCAGCAGGGCCGCGCCACCGGCCAGCAACGCGGCGGTGGTGGCCGTGGCGGTGCCTTGCAGCACATCGCGGCGGTTGACGGAGACCATGGTGGCGGCGCGCAGGGCGGGGGAGATCAGGCCTTCAGGATGCGGACGGCGCACTTCTTGAAGTCGGTCTCTTTCGAGATCGGGCAGGTGGCGTCCAGCGTGAGCTTGTTGATGAGCCGGCTCTCGTCGAAGAAGGGCACGAAGACCAGCCCGCGCGGCACCTTGTTGCGGCCCTTGGTTTCCACGGCGGCCAGGATCTCGCCGCGCCGCGACTGGATCTTGACCTGCATGCCGCGCTGCAGCTTGCGGGCCACCGCGTCGTCGGGGTGCATGAAGACCACCGCCTCGGGCACGGCGCGGTGCAGCTCGGGCACGCGGCGCGTCATGGTGCCGGTGTGCCAGTGCTCCAGCACGCGGCCGGTACACAGCCACAGGTCGTAGTCCTTGTCGGGGCTTTCGGCCGCCGGCTGGTAGGGCAGCGCGAAGATCACGGCCTTGCCGTCCTTGTGGCCGTAGAACTTGATCTCCTCGCCCTTCTTCACGTAGGGGTCGTAGCCCTCGCGGAATCGCCACAGGGTTTCCTTGCCGTCCACCACCGGCCAGCGCAGGCCGCGCGCCTCGTGGTAGGTGTCGAAGGCGGCCAGGTCGTGGCCATGGCCACGGCCAAATTCGGCGTATTCCTCGAACAAGCCCTTTTGCAGGTAGTAGCCCAGTTGCTTGGACTCGTCGTTGGCGTAGTCCTTGATGTACTTGGCGTTCACCTGGGTCAGATCGGCCAGCGGGTATTTGTTGACCTTGCCGTTGGCGAACAGCACGTCGTACAGGGTCTTGCCCTTGTATTCCGGCTTCTTGGCCAGCAGCTCGGCCGGCCACACTTCCTCGACCTTGAAGCGCTTGGAGAACTCAATGTACTGCCACAAATCGCTCTTGGCCTGGCCGGGCGGGCTGACCTGCTGGCGCCAGAACTGCGTGCGGCGCTCGGCGTTGCCGTAGGCGCCTTCTTTTTCGACCCACATGGCCGAGGGCAGCACCAGGTCGGCGGCCATGGCGCTCACCGTGGGGTACGGGTCGCTGACCACCACGAAGGCCTTGGGGTTGCGCCAGCCGGGGTAGATTTCTTCGTTGATGTTGGGGCCGGCCTGCATGTTGTTGGTGGTGCTGGTCCAGTAGCACTTGAGCTTGCCGTCCTTCAGGGCGCGGCTTTGCGCCACCGCGTGCAGGCCGATGTTGCCCGGCAGGGTGCCGTCGGGCAGTTGCCAGATTTCCTCGGTGTGCTTGCGGTGCTCGGGGTTGGTGACCACCATGTCGGCCGGCAGGCGGTGCGCGAACGTGCCAACCTCGCGCGCGGTGCCGCAGGCGCTGGGCTGGCCGGTCAGGCTGAAGGGGCCGTTGCCGGGCTGGCTGATCTTGCCCATCAACAGATGGATGTTGTAGATCATGTTGTTGGCCCAGGTGCCGCGCGTGTGCTGGTTGAAGCCCATGGTCCAGAAGCTCACCACCTTGACCTTCGGGTCGGCGTAGAGCTTGGCCAGGTCTTCCAGCTGCTTGGCGGGCACGCCGGACAGCTTGCTCACCTTGTCGACGGTGTACTCGCTGACGAACTTGGCGTAGTCGTCGAAGCTGATCGGGCTGGCGTTGTTCGGGTTGCCCTTGGGCTTGCCGTCGGCACCCGGGTAGCCGTTGGACTTGGCGTCCTTTTCCAGCGCGTGGTTGGGGCGCAGGCCGTAGCCGATGTCGGTCTCGCCCTTCTTGAAGTTGACGTGCTTCTTGATGAAGTCGGCGTTGTACTTCTTGTTCGTGATGATGTAGTTGGCGATGTAGTTCATGATCGCCAGATCGGTCTGCGGCGCGAAGATGATCGGTTGATCGGCCAGATCGAAGCTGCGGTGCGTGAAGGTGGACAGCACCGCCACCTTGCTGTCCGGGTGCGACAGGCGCCGGTCGGTGATGCGGCTCCACAGGATGGGGTGCATCTCGGCCATGTTCGAGCCCCACAGCACGAAGGCGTCGGCCTGCTCGATGTCGTCGTAGCAGCCCATCGGCTCGTCGATGCCGAAGGTGCGCATGAAGCCGGTGACCGCGCTGGCCATGCAGTGGCGCGCGTTGGGGTCGATGTTGTTGCTGCGAAAACCGGCCTTGTGCAGCTTGGCGGCGGCGTAGCCTTCCCAGACGGTCCATTGGCCCGAGCCAAACATGGCCACCGCGCCGGGGCCTTCGGCCTTCAGCGCTTCCTTCCACTTGCTGGCCATGATGTCGAAGGCCTCGTCCCAGCTCACCGGGGTGAACTCGCCGTTCTTGTCGTACTGGCCGTTCTTCTTGCGCAACAACGGCTGGGTGAGCCGGTCCTTGCCGTACATGATCTTGGACAGGAAGTAGCCCTTGATGCAGTTCAGCCCGCGGTTGACGGGCGCCTCCGGGTCGCCCTGGGTGGCGACCACGCGGCCTTCCTGCACGCCCACCATCACCGAGCAGCCGGTGCCGCAAAAGCGGCAAGGCGCCTTGTCCCAGCGCACGGCCACGTCCCGGGCGGTGGGGGCTTTTTGCGCCTCGGCGACGAGGGGCGCGCCCGCGGCGGCCGTGGCGGCGGCCATGGCCTGGGTCTTGAGGAAGCTGCGGCGATCGGATTTCATCGGGTCACTCCTGCGCCGGCGTGGCGCTTGTCGATGCGGGGAAAACGCTGGATTGCGCCTGGCGGCGGGCGAAATCGCCCACGTCACCGCGCCAGGCACGGAAATCAAACGAGGTCGGCGCCAGGGCCGACTCGGGCTCGCTGTGCTCGTAGACCAGGGACAGGTTGATCACCTCGGGCCACTGGGCGATCTCGCCCATGGTGGTGGCCGCCGGCTGGGCGGCGGTGCTCTCGATGACGGCGGCCAGACGGCCGTCGCCCTGGTCGGGGCCCAGGTCCACGCCGGCCGTGCCGGCCAGGCGGACGCGCACGGTGGACAGCTCGATCGGCCGAACGCGAATGACGATGCCAAGGATGCTCATGCGGGACGTGTCGGGCTGCTAAGAAGATGTACCTACAGACGTTAGGGGTTTATCGCCTCCGCCGAAATGAACAGGATCAAGAACGCGAGCGCGGACCGCCCTTCGAGTCGGTGTTTCACTGCACGCCATGAGTTTCATTGAGTGAACCTATATTGTGAACAGTGAAACGCTTGTCTACAGTCTCCCTCAACCCGCCGCGTCAGACGGTGGGGACGACACGGAGACACCTGGATGCGCCTTGCTCACGACCACGACCGCCGACCCGCCCCGCCCGTAAGCGGTGCGGTGCCGTTCTCGGCCGGTACCGGGGCACCCGGGTCGCCGCCGCCCGCCGGTGCGTGCGACTGCCACATCCACGTGTACGACGGCCGCTACCCCGCGGCGGCCGGCGCCCGCCTGCTGCCGCCCGACGCGTCGACGGCCGACTACCGGCGCTGGCAGCGGCGCATCGGCACGGCGCGCGCGGTGCTGGTCACCCCGTCCACCTACGGCGCCGACAACCGCCCGATGCTGGATGGCCTGGCCGCGCTGGGCGAGGCCGCGCGCGGCGTGGCCGTGATCGACGGCACCGAGAGCGACGGTGAACTGGCCCGCCTGCGGCACGGCCGATGCGATCGAGCCCCTGGCCCGGCGCATCGCCGACCTCGGCTGGCACCTGCAGCTGCTGATGGCGCCGGATCTGCTGACCATGCTGGGCGCCGTGTTGCGCCGCCTGCCGGTGCCGCTGGTGTTCGACCACTTTGGCCGCATCGCGCCCGCGCAAGCCGGTCAGCACCCGGCGCATGCCCTGCTGCTGGGGCTGCTGGCCGAGGGGCGGGCGTGGGTCAAGCTGTCCGGCGGCTACCTCGTCAGCCCGCGGCACAGCACCGACGACCCGGCCCTGACCGCGCTGGCGCGCGGCTACCTGGCCGCCGCGCCCGAGCGCGTGCTGTGGGGCAGCGACTGGCCCCACGCCACCGCCACCGCCGGCCAACACCCTTTGCCCGACGACGCCCGCCAACTCGATCGGCTGGCCGACTGGACCGAACACGACCTGGCACGGCGGCAGCGCGTGCTGGTCGACAACCCGTGCGCGCTGTACGGCTTTGCCCTGCCCGCGCCCCACCCTGAAAGGAGCCCGACATGAGCACTTCAACACCATCTCGCCACGCATCGCTGCGCCGCGCCCTGCTGATCGGCGCCTGCGCCCTGGCCGCCACCGGCGCCGCCTGGGCCCAGGCCGACTGGCCCAAGGACCAGATCATCACCTGGGTCGTGCCCTACCCGCCGGGCGGCAGCACCGACGTGCTGGGCCGCAACCTGGCGCAGCGCGTCGGCCCGGCGCTGGGCACCCGCGTGATCGTCGACAACAAGGCCGGTGCCACCGGCACCATTGGCGCCGCCTACGTGGCCAAGGCCACGCCGGACGGCCTGACGCTGCTGGGCACCTCCATCGGCCCGCAGGCGATTGCGCCGCACCTGATGGGCAAGCTGCCCTACGACCCGATCAAGAGCTTCGCGCCGGTGATCACCGTGGGCACCATTCCGCACATCCTGGTGGTGGGCGCGAACCAGCCCTTCAAGACGGTGGCCGAGCTGATCGCCGCCGCCAAGGCCCAGCCAGGCCGGCTGGCCTTTGCCTCCGGCGGCAACGGCACCATCCTGCAGATGCAGGGCGAGCTGCTCAAGCAGCAGACCGGCACGCAGTTCATTCACGTGCCCTACAAGGGCGATACCCCCGCGCTGCAAGACACCTTGGGCGAACAGGTGAACTTCATGTTCGCCCCCGCGGCCGCCGCGCTGCCCCACGTGCAGGCCGGCAAGCTGCGCGCGCTGGCCGTCACTTCGGCCGCGCGGCTGGCGGCGCTGCCCCAGGTGCCCACCATGGGCGAGGCGGGGCTGAAGAACTTTGTCGTCGAGCAGTGGCAGGCCGTGTTCGCGCCGGCCGGCACCCCCGCGCCGGTGGTCGATCGCCTGAACCGCGAACTCAACACGGCGCTGAAAGACCCGGCCATCGTGGCCCTGGCCGACAAGCTGGGCATCACCCTGGTCGGCGGCACGCCCAAGCAACTGGGCGACTTGCAGAAAGCCGACTCGGCCAAGTGGGCCGAGGTGATCCGCGCCGGAAACATCAAGGCCGATTGAGCGCCACCACCCCTTTTACCAACCCAACGCAAGAGAACCCCACCATGAGCCAACTCCCTGAAATCGTGCGCGACATCGAGCGCGTCTCCGCCGATGTGGTCGCCAAGGCGGCCCAGTTCCAGGCCGCCATCCTGGCCGACGTGGCCGGCCGCCGCGGCACCATGCACGCCCGCGTGGCGCCGGTGCACCACGGCATGGCGGTTGCCGGCCCGGCCTTCACCGTCGAAGTGCGCCCCGGCGACAACCTGATGATCCACGCCGCCATCGCCCTGGCCCAGCCCGGCGACGTGCTGGTGATCGACGGCAAGGGCGATCAGACCGCCGCGCTGATGGGCACGCTGATGCTCAGCGCCTGCAAGAAGCAGGGCCTGGCCGGCGTCATCGTCGACGGCGCGATCCGCGACAAGCTGGAGCTGCTGGAGCTGGACTTTCCGGTCTTCAGTGCCGGCTTCAACCCGGCGGGCCCGACCAAATTCGTGCCCGGCCGCATCAACCACCCCATTTCGGCCGGCGGCGCCGTGGTCAACCCCGGTGACCTGGTGGTGGGCGACGCCGACGGCGTGGTGGTGATCGAGCGCGCCAAGGCGCCCGCCATGCTGGCCCTGGCCGACAAGAAGGTGGCCGACGAGGCCGCCCGCCTGGACGCCATCGCCCGGGGCGACACCGCCTCCAAATGGCTGCCCGCCGCCCTGCGCGCCGCTGGCGTGCTGAAAGAAGGAGAGTCGCTGTGAGCGCCATCCTCGTCACGGGTGCCGACCTGGCACCGCAGGCGCTCGACCTGCTCCAGGGTTTTGACATCGTCTACGCCGGCAAGACGCCGACCGAGGAGGACCTGATCGCGCTGTGCCAGCGGCACGACCCGGTGGCCATCATCGTGCGCTACGGCAAAGTGGGCGCAGCCGTGATGGACGCCGCACCGTCGCTGAAGGTGATCTCCAAGCACGGCAGCGGCACCGACACCATCGACAAGGTCGCCGCCCAGGCGCGCGGCATCGAGGTGGTGGCCGCCGTGGGCGCCAACGCCGCCGCCGTGGCCGAGCAGGCCTTGGCCCTGCTGCTGGCCTGCGCCAAGTCGGTGGTGCCGCTGGACAAGCGCATGCACGCCGGCCACTGGGACAAGGCCACGCACAAGAGCCTGGAGCTGGGCGGGCGCACCGTGGGCCTGATCGGCCTGGGCGCCATCGGCCTGCGCTTTGCCCGCATGGCCCACGCCCTGGACATGCGCGTGATCGGCTTCGACCCGTTCGCCAAGAACCTGCCGGACTACCTCACGGCCGTGGATCTGGACACGATCTGGCGCGAGTCCGACGCGATTTCGCTGCACTGCCCGCTGACCGACGACAACCGCGGCTTGCTGAATGTCGACACCCTGGCGCGCTGCAAGCGCGGCGTGATCGTGGTGAACACCGCGCGCGGCGGCTTGATCGACGAGGCGGCCTTGCTTGCCGCCGTGCAGTCCGGCCAGGTCAGCGGCGCGGGCCTGGACAGCTTTGCCGTCGAGCCCATGATCGCCAACCACCCGTTCCAAGGCCAGGAGCGCATCGTGCTCAGCCCCCACATCGGCGGCGTGACCAGCGATGCCTACGTGAACATGGGCGTCGGCGCGGCGCGCAACCTGCTGGCCGTGCTGGAGCGTCGCACGGCGGCGGCCGGTGCTTGACGGCGGAGGACACAAAATGGCATTCATCCTCACCCGACGCCGGCGCTTCACCGCGCAGCTTGTATTGGCTTTGTTGACCGGAGCGGCGTCGACCATGGCGCCGGCTCAACCCACGTGGCCGACGCGCCCGATCAAACTGGTCGTACCCTATCCCGCTGGTGGCAACGCCGACGCGACGGCCCGACTGCTGGCCACGCAGCTCGGCGAGAGGTTGGGCCAACAGGTGGTGGTGGACAACCGCCCAGGTGGGGGTGGCGTCATTGGGGCCACGGCGGTGGCCAAGGCCGCCCCGGATGGCTACACCCTGCTGTTGGATGCGACCTCGTTCACCGTCAACCCCAGCCTGGTGCCGAAGCTGCCCTACGACGCAGCCAAGGATTTCGCCCCCATCTCCCAGATCACCCGCGTACCGATGTTGCTGGTGGTGCCGGCGAACTCGCCGTTGCGCTCGATGGCCGACCTGGTGCGCACGGCGCGCGCCGCGCCGGGCAAGCTCAGCTACGCATCGGCCGGCAACGGGGGGGCGCAGCATCTGGCGGGCGAACTCTACAAGCAGGGCGCCAAGCTGTCGATGACGCACATCCCCTACCGCGGCGGTGCCCCGGCGCTGACCGATCTGGCCGGCGGGCAGGTGGATCTGATGTTCAGCGCCACCTCCGCATCCGGCCCGTTCGTCAAGAGCGGCAAGCTGCGCGCGCTGGCCATCACGTCGGCCAGCCGGGTACCTGACTGGGCGCAGGTGCCCACCGTGGCCGAGTCGGGCGTGCCGGGTTTTGAAGTTTATGAGTGGAACGGCCTGTTCGCACCCGCTGGCACGCCGCCTGCGGTGCTTCAGCGCCTGGAGACCGAAACCCGCACAGCGCTGGCTACGCCCGAGTTGCGCCAGCGATTGACCGAATTGGGCGTGCAGCCCGTTGGATCGAGCAGCGCGGAATTTCGCGACTTTGTCCAGCGCGAAACGACGCGCTGGGCCGGCGTGATCCGCAGCGCCGGCATTCGCATCGAGTGAACAGGAGCCACGCCATGTCAGCACACCGAACCCACTTCGCTCGCCTGGCGCTCGCAGGCGCCGTTGTCTTGGCGCTCTGCACAGTCGTCCATGCGCAGACCACGAGCTACCCCACCAAGCCAGTGCGCCTGGTGGTCGGCTTCACTGCCGGCGGGCCGACCGACGTGGTGGCGCGCGCGTTTGCCGAGTTTGCTGCGCGCATGCTGGGCCAGCCCTTCGTGGTGGACAACAAGCCCGGCGCCAACACCATCCTCGCGGCCGAAGCGGTGGCCAGCGCGCCGGCCGACGGCTACACGCTGCTGGTGGGCGCGACCAACCACACCATGATCCCGGCGCTCTACAGCGCACGGGTCAAGTTCGACGCGGTGAAGTCCTTTGCCCCCGTGTGCACGGTGGCGATCAGCCCCACGGTGCTGGTCGTCGGCCCGGCCATGAAGACGCCGACGCTGGCGGCCTTTCTGCAACAGGTCAAGGCCGCGCCCGGCAAGCACACCTACGCCACGCCAGGACCGGGCAGCTCTGGGCACTTTGCCAGCGAGCAGTTCACGCGCCTGACCGGCACCAGCATGACGCACATTCCCTACAAGGGAGCCACCCAGGCCGTCACCGACCTGATGGGCGGGCAGGTCGACAGCTCGTTTGCCACGCTGGGCTCGGTGCTGCCGCAGGTACAGGCCGGCAAGCTGACCGCGCTGGTCGTGGCGGCGCCGCAGCGCTCCAAGCTGTTGCCGCAGGTGCCGACGTTTGACGAGTCGGGCGTCAAGGGCTTTCGCGCCGACGCCTGGTATGGCCTGCTGGCGCCGGCTGGCACGCCGTCCGCCGTTCTGGCTGCGCTGGAAAAGACCGCCCAAGCCTTCGCCCAGGCATCCGCCACGCAAGAGAAGCTGCGCGGCTTGGGGCTGGACGCGCAAAGCGTGTGCGGCCCCGCATTCAACACCCAACTCCAGCGCGAAGTTCAGGGCTACAGCCAGATCGCCAAGGACCTGAACCTCAAGCTCGACTGACGTGGGCCTCCCGCCCACCCCATTTCCCACCCTCATCAAGGAGTACACCCCATGCCAAAGTTCAAGTTTTCAAGCGTCCTGCGTCTGGCCACCGTGGCCTGCGCTTTCACCGCGCTGACCGCGCACGCGGCCTATCCCGACCGCACCATCACCATCGTGGTGCCTTATTCTCCGGGCGGCGCAGCCGATGCCGTGGCGCGGTTGGTGGCTGCCAAGCTGGGCACCAAGCTGGGCACCAGCGTGATCGTCGACAACAAGGCCGGCGCCAGCGGCACCATTGGCGAGAGCTTCGTCGCCAAGGCCGCGCCCGATGGCTACACCGTGCTGTACGACGCCACACCGTATTCGATCAACCCGCACCTGTTCGCCGGCCGCATGCCCTACGCAGCAGGGGCGCTGCAGCCGCTGTCGCTGGTGCTGCTGGCGCCCAATGCGCTGATCGTGCGCGCCGAATCGCCGTACAAGACCGTGAACGACCTGGTCGCCAAAGCCAAGGCCCAGCCCGGCAAGATGAACTTCGCCTCGGGCGGCAGCGGCACCGTGCAGCGCCTGGCGGCAGAGCTGCTGCGCCAGAAGCTGAACCTGGACATGGTGCACATCCCCTACAAGAGCGGCGGCCCCGCCATCACCGACGTGATGGGCGGGCAGGTGGACTTCATGTTCGGCACCGTCGCCGCCACCTACCCCCTGATCAGCACCGGCAAGCTGCGCGCGCTGGCGGTGTCGTCGCCCAAGCGCTCGCCCAGGTTGCCCGACGTGCCCACCGTGGCCGAGACCGTGGTGCCCGGCTACGAAGCGTTTGAATGGAACGGCATGCTGCTCCCGGCCAAAACGCCCAAGGACGTGGTCGACAAGTTGCAGGGCGCCATCGTCGAGGTGATGAAGGACGACGAGGTGCAGCAGCGCCTGAAGGAACTGGGTGCGCAGCCCGTAGGCTCCAGCGCGGCCGAGTTCGCCACTTTCCTGAAGAAGGAAGACGCCAAGTGGGCTGAGGTGGTGCGCAAGGGCGACATCAAGCCTGACTGATCGTGGTGTCGCGGCCCGTACCCCATTCAGCGGGCGTGGCCCGGCCGGCGCGGCGCCTGCCCACGCTGGCCTGCGACTGCCACATGCACATCTTTGATCCGCGCTTCGCGCCGTCGCCGCACTGGCGGCGCCAACCGCCTGATGCGCCAGTGGCTGCCTACCGCCTGCTGCAGGCGCGCCTGGGCACGAGCCGCGCGGTGGTCGTCACGCCCTCCACCTATGGCACCGACAACCGCTGCACATTGGATGCGCTGGCCCAACTGGGCGATACCGCGCGCGGCGTGGCGGTGGTGGATGCGGATGTGACGTCCGCTGAGCTGGCGCGTCTGGCGGAGCAGGGCGTGTGCGGCCTGCGGGTCAACTTTGTGTCGCCGCAGTCCTGGGGCACGACCACCGCCGACATGTTGCGGGCCCTGGGCGACAAGGTGGCGCCGCTGGGCTGGCACGTGCAGGTGTTCGCCCACCCGGAGCAGCTGATCGCGCTGGCGCCGGTGATCGAGGCGCTTCCGGTGCCGGCTGTGGTTGACCACCTGGGCCGCGTTGACCCGGCCGAGGGCTCCGCGTCCGAGGCTCTGGTGCTGCTGACGCAGTGGCTGGCCACCGGGCGCGTCTGGGTCAAGCTCTCGGGCGCCTACATGCGCTCGCGCACGGGCGGCCCGGGCTACGACGATACCGTGGCGCTGGGCCAGGCGCTGGTGCGCGCCGCGCCTGATCGCCTGGTGTGGGGCAGCGACTGGCCGCACACCACCGAGCCCCCCGGCAGCGTGGACGATGCGGCCCTGGTCGATTTGCTGCTGCGCTGGTGCGCGGGCGATGCGGCGCTGATGGACCGCGTCCTGGTCGACAACCCGGCGCGGCTGTATGGTTTTGACCTGCCGCCTGCCTGAATCCGAACCGCGAGATTAATCCCCATGTTTCTGCTCCAAGCCCCTGAGGTGCGCGAACTCACGCTGTTCAGCGCCATGCCCGATGCCCTGCGCCGCCTGGAGCGCAGCGCCTGGGCCGACGCCAACCGCGGCGGCAGTCCGGTGGATTCCTTCCTCGAAGGCCCGGTGTTCGACGATGCTGGAAACCTCTATGTCACCGACATCCCCTGGGGCCGCATCTTCCGCATCGACCGGCAAGGCGCCTGGACGCTGGTGGCCGAGTACGACGGCGAGCCCAACGGCATGAAGTTCATCGATTCCGGCTCGCTGCTGATCACCGACTACAAGAATGGCCTGATGCAGCTAGACGTGGCCACGGGACGCGTCACGCCGTTTCTAGAGCGGCGCAACAGCGAGCGCTTCAAGGGCGTCAACGACCTGGTTTTCGACGCCGCCGGCAACCTGTTCTTCACCGACCAGGGCCAGACCGGCCTGCACGACCCGACCGGCCGCCTGTACCGCCTGGGGCGTGATGGCCGGCTCGACCTGCTGCTGGACAACATCCCCAGCCCCAACGGCGTGGCCCTGTCGCCCGACGGTAAAGTGCTGTACTTGGCCGTCACGCGCGGCAACTGCGTCTGGCGCGTGCCCCTGCTGGCCGACGGCAGCGTGGCCAAGGTGAGCCAGTTCTTCACCTCCCACGGGCCCAGCGGCCCGGATGGCTTGGCGGTGGATGAAGCCGGGCGCCTGCTGGTCGCCAACCCCGGCTTGGGTTACGTGTGGGTATTGAACCATCGTGCCGAGCCGGTGCAGGTCTGGCGCGGCCCCGCCGGCGCCTCGACCACCAACCTGGCTTTTGGCGGCCCGGGCCGGCGCACGCTCTACGTCACCGACTCCACGCACGGCCATGTGCTGCGTGCCGAGCTGGACACGCCGGGCCTGCCGCTGGCGCGGCGCTGACAAGCGCTATGGGTGCCAGCGCGACACCACTGCCGGCGTTGCCGATGAACGGCTGCCGGCCAGCGCATACGACAGCTGGTTGGCGGCGCGCACCACGTCCTTGGCGTGCTTTTCCAGCTTGGCCTTGGTCAGGCGCGAGCTGGGGCCGGAGATGCACATCGAGCCCAGCAGGCTCCAGTTGGTGCGGAACACTGGCGCCGCCACGCTAGACACATCAGGCTCGCGCTCGCCCAGCGAGATGTGATAGCCGCGAGTGCGGATCGTCTCGTACGGCTCGTTCTGTGCTCCGCTGAAGGCCAGGATCACCCGGCCCGGCGCACCCTGGTCCAGCGGCAGCCGCGCGCCGATACGCACGTGGTGCCGCACCGACTGCGGCCCCTCCACCCGCGCCACGCAGGCGCGGATGTCGCCCTCGCGGACGTAGAACGAGGCGCTTTCGCCCGTCAGTTTCACCAGCTCGTGCAGCGCCGGCTCGACCACGTTGTTGACGTCGAAACCCGCCTGGTAGCGCGCGCCCAGCCAGCCCGCCGCCGGGCCCAGGCGCCACTGGCCATCGTCCGTCTGCACCATGTAGTGGGAAAGTGCCAGCGTGCGCGCCAGGCGCAGCACGGTGGTCTTGTGCATGCCGCTGCGGCGGCTCAGCTCGGCCAGCGGCAGGCTGGCTTCGCCGACCTCGAAAGCCTCCATCAGCGTGAGCGCGCGGGTCACCGCGATCACGCCGCCGTCGCGCGCGTTGGCGCCGTCTTCCTGATCCGGGTTGCGCATATTGCACCGTGGTTCGTTGGTTGAAACGTGATTGTGCTGGATGCAACTCGATTCTACAGTCCATCCTCGAAGAACCCCCCACAACGCCGACCCTCCGGCCCGCATTCCAGGAGACTCCCCATGCCGATTTCCCGCCGCACCGCCCTGTCGCTTGCCGTCGCCCTGCTCGCCACCACGGCGCAAGCCCAGGGCTGGCCGGCCAAGCCGATTCGCCTCATCGTGCCGTTTCCGGCCGGGGGCGGCACCGACCTGATCGCGCGCGATCTGGCCAATAAGCTCAGCACCCAGGGCTACAACTTCGTGGTCGAGAACAAGCCCGGCTCGGGCGGCGGCGTGGGCGTGGACGCGGTGGCCAAGGCCCAACCCGACGGCTACGCCTTCGTCATGGGACAGACCAGCAACCTGGCCATCAACCCCTCCTTGTACGCCAAGCTGCCCTACGAGCCGACCAAGGACCTGACGCCGATCGGTCTGGTGGCCAGTTCGCCCCTGGTCATCGTCACCGGCGCCAGCTCACCCTACAAGACACTGGCCGAGGTCATTCAGGCGTCCAAGGCCAAGCCAGCCAGCATCAACTACGCCTCGTCGGGCAACGGCACCGTGGCGCACCTGACGGCCGAGTCGCTGCAGAAAGTGGCCGGCATCCAGCTCACCCACATCCCCTACAAGGGAGCGGCCCAGGGCGCCACCGACGTGATCAGCGGGCAGGTGCAGCTGTACATGTCCTCGGTGCCGACCCTGCTGGGCCACATCAAGAGCGGCAAGATGCGCCCACTGGCCGTCACCTCGCCGCAGCGCGTGAACGACCTGCCGCAGGTGCCCACCGTGGCCGAGCTGGGCTACAAGAACTTCGAATCGGTGACCTGGTTCGGCATCCTGGGCCCAGCCAAGTTGCCCGCCGACATCGTGGCCAAGCTGAATGCCGACATCAACAAGGCCCTGAAGGACCCCGAGCTGCGCAAGAAGCTGGAAGACCAGGGCGCCGACGTGAGCGGCGGCACGCCGCAGCAGTTCGGTCAGCTGATCCGCGAGGACATGGTGCGCTGGGGCAAGCTGGTCAAGGAGTCGGGCGCCAAACTGGACTGAGCCTTGCCCCAGGCGAGCGGGCAGCTTAAGACCGTCTTACCCGCGCTGGACGACCGGGCGCGCTTGCAGTACACCAGAGGCTCGTGGGCCTGGACAAGGGCAGTGCGCCGACGCCACGCGATACCCCAAGCCGGGTGTCGCGGATCGACAGCCGGGTCGCCCGGGTGGCGCCGCCGCCGACCGCCAGGCCCGGGAGGATGTTGCGTGTCTGCTGTGGTTTCATTTCAGCCTGGTGCGCGCGGTCGATGCCCGCCGCGGGGCGCGCGGTGGTCGGCGCCCGTGGCGCGGGGGGCTTCGCCCGCCCTTGCGCCGTGAGCCGCGCCATGCACGCCGATCTTTCGCGCCGTGGGTTGCTGCAGGGCGCCGCCGCGCTGGCCGCCGCCGTCGCCACGCCCTGGGCTGGGGCGCAGACCTTTCCCAACCGGCCGCTGAAGATGATCTCGCCCCTGCCCGCCGGCGGCGCCAACGATCTCGCGGCGCGGGTGCTGGCCCATGCCATGCAGGCCACGGTGGGCCAGCCGGTGCTGGTGGACAACCGCGCGGGCGGCGCTTTCACCGTGGCCGTCAACGCCTTGAAAATCGCGCCGGCCGATGGTCACACCCTGCTTTACGTCGTGTCGGCGATGCTGGCCACGCAGGCCTTGTTCGCCCAGTACGACATGTTCCGTGAGCTGGTGCCGGTGCTCGGCACCGGTGAATCCGACATCGTGATCGCGGTCAGCGGCAAGCGGCCGTTTCGCGCTGTCCGGGAACTGATCGACTACGGCCGCAGCCATCCCGGCAAGCTGAACTACGCCTCGCCCGGCGTCGGGACGCTGGAACACATGGCCCTGCTCAATTTCTGCCGGCGCTACGGTATCCAGGCCGCGCACGTGCCGGTCAAGGGCGGGCCCGACATGCTCAAGCTGTTGCTGGCCGGCCATGCCGATTTCAGCACCCTGGCCCTGCCCCTGGTGTTGCAGTTCCACGCCGACCCCCGGCTGCGGCCGCTGGTGGTGCTGAACGAAAAGCGCAACCCCTTGCTGCCCCTGGTGCCGACCTACGTCGAGGAAAAGCTCGACATTCCGCGCCTGACGCTGTGGGGCGGCCTGGCGGTGCTGGCCGGCACGCCCAAGGACGTGGTGGCGGCGTTGGAGAAAGCCGCCGCCAGCGCCTCCGACTCGGCCGAGGTCAAGGGCCGGCTGAGCGAAGCCGGCCTGCGCCCGGCCGTGCTGCCGGCGACCGCCTTCGGCCAGCTCTGGCACGACGACTACGGCTGGATCGCCAAATCGGCGGCGGCCCTGCAGTCGGTGATCACCCAGTGAGCGCACCAGCCGGTCTGGGCACCGCCCTGATTGACTTAAAAATGATAGCTGATCAGGCTTTCTGGACGCCGGCCAAGGCCTGAAAACACCCCAAACTCAAGCATCCAGCCCACGCACGATGGCCATGGCCTCGTCGACCCGGTCGACGGCGTGCACCGTGAGGCCGTCCAGCTCGGCGCCCAGCTTCTTCGGCGCATTGGCCTTGGGAATCAGGGCCACCGAAAAGCCCAGCTTGGCGGCCTCCTTCAGCCGCTCCTGCCCGCGCGGGGCCGGACGCACCTCGCCGGCCAGACCCACTTCGCCAAAGGCGATGAAGCCCTTGGGCAAGGCCTTGCCGCGCAGGCTGCTGGTGATGGCCAGCAGCACCGCCAAATCGGCCGCCGGCTCGCTGATGCGCACCCCGCCCACGGCGTTGACGAACACGTCCTGATCGCCCGTGGCCACGCCGCCGTGGCGGTGCAGCACGGCCAGCAGCATGGCCAGGCGGTCGCGCTCCAGGCCCACCGACAGGCGGCGCGGGCTGGGCCCGCCCGAATCGACCAGGGCCTGAATCTCGACCAGCATCGGCCGCGTGCCCTCCAGCGTGACCAGCACGCAGCTGCCCGGTACCGGCTGGGCGTGCTGGCTCAAAAAGATGGCGCTGGGGTTGCTCACGCCCTTCAGGCCGCGCTCGGTCATGGCGAACACGCCGATCTCGTTGACGGCGCCAAAACGGTTCTTGATGGCACGAATCAGCCGAAAGCTGGAATGCGTGTCGCCCTCGAAGTACAGCACCGTGTCGACCATGTGCTCCAGCACGCGCGGGCCGGCCAGTTGGCCGTCCTTGGTCACGTGGCCCACCAGCACGATGGCGCAGCCGCTGGCCTTGGCCCAACGCGTCAGGTGCGCCGCGCACTCGCGCACCTGGGCCACGCTGCCGGGCGCGCTGGTCAGCTGGTCCGAGTACACGGTCTGGATCGAGTCGATCACCGCCACCGCGGGCTGCCGCGCGGCCAGGGTGGCGATGATCTTCTCCAGCTGGATCTCGGCCAGCACCGCCACCTGTGAGCCGGTGATGCCCAGCCGTCTGGCCCTCAAAGCCACCTGGGCACCGCTTTCCTCACCAGTGACGTAGAGCGCCTCCAGGTTCGCGCGCTGCAAGGCATCCAGCGCCTGCAGCAGCAGCGTCGATTTGCCGATGCCCGGATCGCCGCCGATCAGCACCACGCCGCCCTCGACGATGCCGCCGCCCAGCACCCGGTCCAGCTCGGGCTGACCGGTGGAGGTGCGCGCCACGTCCTCGGCCTCGATGGCCGCCAGCGCCTGCACGGCGGCGGACGGCGCCAGCGCCGCGTGGCCCGAGCCCAGGCGGTTGCGGCCGGCGGCCGGCGCCTCGGCGGCGGTCTCCACCAGCGTGTTCCAGGCCCCGCAACCGGGGCATTTGCCAAGCCAGCGCGGGCTGCTGGCGGCGCATTCGGAGCAGACGTAAGTGGTTTTGGGAGCGGCCATGGCCCGATCGTAACGGGCCGCTACCGTCAGGTGCCCCGCATAAAATCGCCCGATGCGCACCGTCAAGAAGCAGCTCCTGGCCGCACTCGCCGCCGAGCTGGACCACCTTTCCCCCGGCGCCGGCGACAAAGCCGCGTTCGAATCCCCCAAGCAGGCCGCGCACGGCGACCTGGCCTGCACCGCCGCCATGCAGCTGGCCAAGCCGCTCAAGGCCAACCCGCGCGCGCTGGCCGAACAGCTGAAAACCGCGCTGGCGGCCACGCCGGCCTTCCAGCAGTGGGTGGCCGCCATCGAGATCGCCGGCCCGGGCTTTCTGAACATCCGCCTGAAGCCCGCCGCCAAGCAGCAGGTGGTGCACGAAGTGCTCTCGGAAAAAGAGCATTATGGCGAACAAACACGCCGGGGTGAGTCGGTTCTGGTTGAATTTGTCAGCGCCAACCCGACCGGCCCGCTGCACGTCGGCCACGGCCGCCAGGCGGCGCTGGGCGACGCCATCTGCCACCTGCTGGACAGCCAGGGCTGGGACGTCACGCGCGAGTTCTATTACAACGACGCCGGCGTGCAGATCGAGACCCTGACCCGCTCGGTGCGCTGCCGTGTGCAAGGCCTCAAGCCGGGCGATGCCGGCTGGCCCGAGTCGGCCTACAACGGCGACTACATCCAGGACATCGCCGACGACTTCCTGGTCCAAAAAACCGTCCAGGCCGACGACCGGAGCTTCACCGCCAGCGGCGACGTGCAAGACCTGGACAACATCCGACAGTTCGCCGTCGCCTACCTGCGCAACGAGCAAGACAAGGATTTGCAGGCCTTCCGGGTGCGCTTCGACCATTATTTCCTGGAAAGCAGCCTGTACAGCGACGGCAAGGTCGAGGACGCGGTGCGCCGCCTGGTCGCCAGCGGCCACACCTACGAGCAGGACGGTGCGCTGTGGCTGCGCTCGACCGACTTTGGCGACGACAAGGACCGCGTGATGCGCAAGTCCGAGGGCGGCTACACCTATTTCGTGCCCGACGTGGCCTACCACATCGCCAAGTGGGAGCGCGGTTTTCACAAGGCCATCAACATCCAGGGCACCGACCACCACGGCACCATCGCCCGCGTGCGCGCCGGCCTGCAGGCCAGCGGCGCGGGCGTGCCCGCCGGTTATCCCGACTACGTGCTGCACACCATGGTGCGGGTGGTGCGCGGCGGGCAAGAGGTCAAGATCAGCAAGCGCGCCGGCAGCTACGTCACCCTGCGCGATCTGATCGAGTGGACCAGCGCCGACGCGGTGCGCTTTTTCCTGCTCAGCCGCAAGCCGGACACCGAATACACCTTCGACGTCGATCTGGCGGTGCAAAAGAACAACGACAACCCGGTGTACTACGTGCAGTACGCGCATGCGCGCATCTGCTCGGTGCTGGCCGGCTGGGGCGGCGACGTGGCCCTGCTGGCCGAGGCCGACCTGGCACCGCTGGACACCCCGGCCGCCCAGGCGCTGATGCTGAAACTGGCCCAGTACCCCGACATGCTGACGGCGGCGGCGGCCGACTTCGCCCCGCACGACGTCACCTTCTATTTGCGCGACCTGGCCGCCAGCTACCACAGCTACTACGACGCCGAGCGCATCCTGGTCGAGGACGAATCCGTGAAAAAAGCCCGCCTGGCCCTGGTCGCGGCCACCGCCCAGGTATTGCACAATGGTCTGTTGGTCTTGGGCGTGTCCGCCCCGACCCGGATGTAAGCGGTAATTTCACAGCATGATGCAGACAAGACAACGCGGCGGCACCTTCCTGGGCATCGTCCTGGGCGTGATGGCCGGCCTGGCGGTGGCCCTGGGCGTGGCCATCTACGTGGCCAAGGTGCCCGTGCCCTTCGTCAACAAGAACACCTGGCGCACCACCGGCCAGGACGCGGCCGAGGCCGAGAAGAACAAGGACTGGGACCCGAACGCCGCGCTGCGCGGGCGGGGCGGGGCCACCAAGCCGGTCACCCCCGAGGCGCCGGCGTCGATGGCCCCGGGCGTGCTGGTGCCGCCGCCGGCCGAGGTGGCGCGCCCGGCCGTGCCGGTGCCGGCCCCGGCCGAGGCGCGCCCCGCGCCCACCGCGCCGGCCACCGCGCGCGCCTCCACGCCGGTGGGCACGGCGGCGCACCCACGCGCCGTGCCGGCCACGCGCCCGGCCTCCAACGACCCGCTGGGCGATTTCGCCGCCGCCCGCTCCGGGGCCACCGCCGCGGCCGCCCCGACCGCCGATCCGTTCACCTATTTCGTGCAGGCCGGCGCCTTCCGCAGCACCGAGGACGCCCAGGCCCAGCGCGCGCGCCTGTCGCTGCTGGGCGTCGAGGCGCGCGTCACCGAGCGCGAGCAGGCCGGCCGCACCGTCTACCGCGTGCGCGTCGGGCCGTTCCAGAACAAGGACGCCGCCGACCGCGTCAAGGAACGCCTGGACGGCAACGGCTTCGAGGCCGCGCTGGTGCGCGTGCAGCGCTGATCGCGGCCGGGCGCGGCCGGGGCCGAGCCCCGAGGCGCGGAACTTTGCCCGGCGTTCGCGGTCCATCCTGATTGATTTTTTCGGAGAACCTTTCCCATGAAACGACGTGACTTTGCCCTGGGTGCCGCGGCCGCCGCCCTGCCGGCCCTGTACAGCCTGCCGGCCCAGGCCCAGTCCGGCAAGGGCTACATCGAGCTCAAGCAGCGCGCCCCGGTGGCCGCCCCCAAGGGGCAGGTCGAGGTGGTCGAGTTCTTCTCCTACGGCTGCGTGCACTGCAAGAACTTCGAACCCCTGTTCGCCGGCTGGAAAAAAGCCGCGCCCAAGGACGTCGTGGTGCGCATGGAGCACGTGGGCTTTCAAAGCAGCTTCGAGCCGCTGCAGCGCATCTACTACGGGTTGGAGGCGGTGGGCAAGGTGCCTGAGCTGCAGGCCAAGGTGTTCGACGCCCTGCAAACCCAGCGCGTGCGCCTGGACAAGCCCGAGGTGTTGTTTCCCTGGATCGCCGAGCAAGGCGTGGACCGCGCCAAGTTCGAGGCCGCCTACAAATCCTTTGGCGTGGCCACCCAGCTGCGCCGCGCCGTGCAGCTGCAGGAGGCCTACCAGGTCGAAGGCACGCCGGCCCTGGGCATTGCCGGCCGCTACTACACCGACGGCTCGCTGGCCGGCGGTTTCGACCGCATGCTGAAGATCACCGAGGAGCTGATCGCCCAGGAGCGCAAGCGCGGCTGATGCCTGGGCCCTCCGCGCTTTCCAGCAGGCCCGCCTCGGCGGGCTTTTTCACGCGCTTGGCGGCGTACAATCGGCCGCGCCTCAAGCAAAAATCGTGCCGCCCATGACGTTGTCTGCTTTCCTTCCTGCCGCGCGCCGGCTGCTCCTGGGCCTGCCCCTGCTGGCCGCGACCGGCTTGGCCTGGGCCGAACAGGCCGACCGCGACAAGCCCATGAACATCGAGGCCGACGCGTTGGTCTACGAGGACCAGAAACAGCTGGCCACCTTCACCGGCCGGGTGGTGGTGACCAAGGGCACCATCGTGATGCGCGGCGCGCGCCTGGTGGTGCACCAGGACGCCAACGGCAACCAGGACGGCGTGATGACCGCCGAGCCCGGCAAGCGCGCCTTCTTCCGGCAAAAACGCGAGGGCGTGGACGAGTACATCGAGGGCGAGGGCGAGACCATCGACTACGACGGCAAGACCGACGTGGTGCGCTTCATCCGCCGCGCCGAGATGCGCCGGCTGGCCGGCGCCACGCTGATGGACGAAGTCCTGGGCAGCATCATCGTCTACAACAACGTCACCGAGGTCTACACCGTCGATGGCACGCCGCGCGCGGCCGGCGCGCCCTCGGCCGCGCCGGGTGGGCGCGTGCGCGCCATCCTGGCGCCGCGCAACGCCGCCTCCGGCGCGCCGGCCGCCACGGCCCCGGCGCCCGGCGTGACGTTGCGGCCCTCCACCGCCCTGCCGCCGGAGAAGCGGCCGTGAGCGAGCCCACGGACCCGGTGCTCGCCGATCCGCCGCTGGCGGCTCCCGCGCCGGCCGCCTCCGAGATGCCGCACAGCCGCCTGGAAGTGCGCGGTCTGCGCAAGAACTACGGCGCGCGCCGCGTGGTGCAGGACGTGTCGCTGGACGTCAAGAGCGGCGAGGTGGTCGGCCTGCTCGGCCCGAACGGCGCCGGCAAGACCACCTCCTTCTACATGATCGTCGGCCTGGTGCGCGCCGACGCCGGCAGCATCACCATCGACGGTCAATCCATCGAGAGCATGCCGATCCACCAGCGCTCGCAGCTGGGCCTGTCCTACCTGCCGCAGGAAGCCTCCATCTTCCGCAAGCTGACGGTGGCCGAGAACGTGCGCGCGGTGCTGGAGCTGCAGCGCGACCCGAACGGCCGCGCCTTGCCGCGCGCCGAGATCGAGCGGCGCCTGACCGAGCTGCTGGAGCAACTGCACGTGGCCGATCTGCGCGATTCGCCCGCGCCCTCGCTGTCCGGCGGCGAGCGCCGGCGCGTGGAAATCGCGCGCGCGCTGGCCACCCAGCCGCGCTTCATCCTGCTGGACGAGCCCTTCGCCGGCATCGACCCCATCGCCGTGATCGAGATTCAGCGCATCGTCGCCTTCCTGAAGGCGCGCGGCATCGGCGTGCTGATCACCGACCACAACGTGCGCGAAACCCTGGGCATCTGCGACCACGCCGTCATCATCAGCCAGGGCGGTGTGCTGACCACCGGCACGCCCGAGGAAATCGTCGCCGACCCCGACGTGCGCCGGGTCTACCTGGGCGAGCACTTCCGCCTGTGACTTTCCGCGCCCTCGTGATCGGGTCCCGGCGCCGCGGAGGCGGGCGGTGAAACCCAGCCTGTCGCTGCGCGTCTCGCAGCACCTGGCGCTCACACCCCAGCTGCAGCAGTCGATCCGGCTGCTGCAGCTGTCCACCCTGGAGCTGGCCAACGAGGTCGAGCAGATGCTCGACGACAACCCCTTCCTGGAGCGCGAGGGCGACGAGCTGGCGCGCGACGAATTCGGCCTCAGCCACGCCAACAGCCCCGTCGCCGAGACCGAGCGAGACGCCGACAACACTACCGAATCCATAGCTGGCTCGGAAGATTCCACGCCGGCCGAAAGCCTTTCGGAGCCCGAATTCTCAACCCCCGACAGTTGGGACGGCGACGGCGGCGTGGAAGTCGCCGCCGACGACGCCGAATGGGGCGGCGACGCCCCGCCGCGCGGCGCCGGGGCCGACACCGACGACGAGCTGGACCCCGGCGCGCGCGTCGGCGAGCATCTCTCGCTCACCGACCACCTGCACCGCCAGGCCCTGGCCCTGCGCCTGTCGCCCGAGGACCAGGCGGCGCTGCGTTTTTTGATCGAATCGCTCAACGACGACGGCTACCTGGAGGATTCCCTGGCCCAGCTGGTGGCCACCCTCACCGAGGAGGGCGACGACGACGAACAGGTCGAGCTGCTGCTGCAGCGCTTCACCCTGGGGCTGAAGCTGCTGCAGTCGCTGGAGCCGCCCGGCGTCGGCGCGCGCGACCTGGTCGAGTGCCTGTGCCTGCAGCTGCGCGCGCGCCGCGCGGCGCCGGCGCCGGCGCTGGACGCGGCCGAGGCCCTTCGCATCGACACCGCCCTGGCCCTGTGCGCCCAACACGGCGCGCTGGAGCTGCTGGCGCGACGCGACGCGCGCAAGCTGGCCCAGCTGGCCGGCGTGCCCGAGGACGGCGCGCGCGCCGCCATGGCCTTGATCGGGCGGCTCGAACCCAAGCCCGGGCGCCCGTTCGCCGACGTGCGCCGCCAGTTGGTGGTGCCCGACGTCATCGTCAGCGCCGTGGGCGGCCCGGCGGCGCCGCGCTTTCGCGTGCGCATCAACCCCGACGTGATGCCGCGCCTGCGCGTGCACGAGGCCTACGCCGGCGCCCTGCGCGGCGGCAAGGGCGGCGACAACCACGCCGCGCTGGCCCAGCGCGTGCAGGAGGCGCGCTGGTTCATCCGCAACATCCAGCAGCGCTTTGACACCATCCTGCGCGTGGCCAGCCTCATCGTCGAGCGCCAGCGCGGCTTTTTCGTGCACGGCGATCTGGCCATGCGCCCCATGGTGCAGCGCGAGCTGGCCGACGAGCTGGGCGTGCACGAATCGACCATCTCGCGCGTCACCACCGCCAAGTACATGGCCACCCCGCGCGGCACCTACGAGCTGAAGTACTTCTTCGGCTCGGCGCTCGGCACCGAGGCCGGTGGCAACGCTTCCAGCACCGCCGTGCGCGCGCTGATCAAGCAGTTCGTCGCCGCCGAGAGCGCCGCCAAGCCCTTGTCCGACAGCCAACTGGCCGACATGCTCAAGGAGCAGGGCATCGACTGCGCCCGCCGCACCGTGGCCAAATACCGCGAGGGCTTGCGCATTCCGGTCGCCGCCCTGCGCAAGGCGGCCTGACCGAAACCCTACCCCCTGATACCCATGCTGACCCTGTTCCTACCCTGCGCCGGCGGCGTCGAAGAGCTGCTGGCCGACGAGGTGCATGGCCTCACCGGCCTGGCCGGGCAAGACCTGCTGACCCTGCGCGGCGGCGTGCGCGTGCGCGGCGACTGGGCCGTGGCGCTGCGCCTGAACCTGTGGAGCCGGCTGGCCCAGCGCGTGCTGATCGAGCTGGCGCACGGCCCCTACCGGCACGAGGACGACCTGTACGCCCTGGCCGCCGACGTGGCCTGGGAGAGCTGGTTTTCGCCGCGCCAGACCTTCCGCGTCGATATCACGGCCCAGGCCAGCCCGCTGCGCAGCCTGAACTTCGCCACCCTGCGCGTCAAGGACGGCGTAGCCGACGCCTTTCGCGCCCGCGCCGGCGGCGTGCGCCCCAGCATCGACACCCGCGCGCCCCAGGTGCGCGTGCAGGCGCACCTGGACGCCAGCCACGCCACCCTGTACATCGACAGCAGCGGCGAGCCGCTGTTCAAGCGCGGCTGGCGTCAGGACAAGGGCGACGCCCCGCTCAAGGAAACCCTGGCCGCCGCCATGCTGGCCGCCAGCGGCTGGTGGCAACCGGCCGCGCGGCGCGTGGCCGACGCGCCGCTGTACGACCCCTGCTGCGGCTCCGGCACCATCGTCATCGAAGCCGCCCAGTTGGTGCTGGGCCTGCCGCCCGGTGGCCAGCGGCGCTTTGCCTTCGAGCACCTGCGGCCGTTCGATCCGGCACTCTGGAGTGCTATAAAAAAAGAAGCTATTCAGGATGATTCCACGCCGACTTCCGGGCAAAATGACGTCAAAACCACGCCGATCCGCGTGTTCGGCAGCGACGTGGCACACCGCATGGTCGACTTCGCCCAGCGCAACGCCGAGCGCGCGGGCGTGGCGCACGCGCTGCAACTGCGCGGCGGCGACGCGCTGCAGCGCCTGCCGCCCACCCCCCAGCCCGGCGTGCTGCTGATGAACCCGCCCTACGGCGAGCGCATCGCCGCCGCCGGCGTGGCCGGCGCCGGCGCGCGCGGCCGCGAGGCCTTCCAGACCGGCACCCTGGCGCGCCAGCGCGCCACCGGCCCGGTTGCCGAGGCCGCCGACGTGAATGCCGGCGACGAGTTCTTCACCCGCCTGGCCGCGCACTGGAAGAGCCACTACGCCGGCTGGAACGCCTGGCTGCTGACACCCGACCTGAAACTGCCCGGCCGCCTGCGCCTGAAAGAGTCGCGCCGCGTGCCGCTGTGGAACGGCCCCATTGAGTGCCGCTTGTTCCGCTTCGACCTGACGGCGCGCCGCGAGCCGGCCGGTTGATGCCGATGGGCGTTCAAACGACAAGAACCGTGCAGGTTGAGCCCGTCGAAGGGCTCAACGCGAACGGTTCGATGTTTTGGAGCGCCTTTTAGTATGAAGCCGCGCGCAGCCGCGCTCAGCGCGCGGCGTGCAGCGCCAGCAAGGTGTCGAGAAACGCGCGGCCGACCGGCGGCAGGCTGCGCCCGATGCGGGTGACGATGCCGATCGGCCGGCTGGCCTGCGGGCGCGCCAGGGGCACCGCCGCCAAGCCGGCCATGTTGACCAGTTCCAGCGCCAGGCGCGGTAGGGCCGACACGCCCAGGCCGGCGCTGACCAGGGCGCCGCAGGCCGAGACGCTGGGAAACTCGAACGCTGGCCGGATCGTCAGGCGCTTTTGCATGAACACCGCGTCGGTCAACGGCCGGATGCTGCTGCTGGGCTGGCTGGCGATGAACGGGCGGGCGCCGAACACCGTCCAGGGCACCGAGGCGCGCCGCGCCAGCGCGTCGTCGGCCCGGCACAGCAGCACCATCGGGTCGTCGCGCAGGTGGCGGTACTGCAGGCGTTGATCGGGCGGTGGGCGCACGCACAGACCCAAATCGACGCGGCCTTCCTCGACCAGGGCCAGCAGCGCCTCGGCCGGGGCTTCGAGCAGGGTGAATTCGACCTCTGGGTGCTGCTGCCGGAACGCCGCCACCGCCGCCGGCACCAGGGCCGCGCCGGCCGAGGGCAGGGCCACCACCGACACGCGCCCGCTGCGGCCCTGCAAGAACTGGCCCAGCTCGCTGAAGGCGCCGTCGAACTCGCCCAGGATGCGCTGGGCGATGGGCAGCAGCTCGCGCCCGGCGGCGCTCAGCTGCACGCGGCGCGTGTCGCGGTCGAACAGGCGCGCGCCCAGGGTGCGCTCGGCCTGGCCGATGGCGCGGCTGAGCGCGGGCTGCGACACGCCGATCTGCGCCGCCGCCGCGCGAAAGCTGCCCAGGGCGGCGATGCGCACGAAGGCTTCGAGCTGCTGCAGGGAAAGATCGATGCGCGAGGTGGCCATGGCATTGATGCTTCAAAGTTATCACATATATAAAACTGTGTGGCTTCACAAATCAATCGCTGGTGCCTAGACTGGGCACCAGACGTTCCCACAGGAGACACCCCCGTGCAAGCTTCATCCCCCGGCCCGCTGGCCGGCGTGCGCGTGCTGGAACTCGGCCAGGTGCTGGCCGGGCCGTTCGCCGGCGCGATCCTGGCCGACCTGGGCGCCGAGGTGGTCAAGCTGGAGCGCGTGGACGGCGGCGACGACGCGCGCCACATGGGGCCGGCGTTCCGGCACGGCGACGCGCACAATTTCCAGGTCTTCAACCGCGGCAAGCAGTCGGTGGCGCTGGACCTGAAGAGCGCCGCCGGCCGCGCCGCCTTCGAGCGCCTGGCGGCCGAGGCGGACATCTTCATCCACAACCTGCGCCCGGGCGTGCCCCGGGCGCTGGGCATCGACGGCTCGGCGCTGTGCGCGCGGCACCCGCGCCTGATCTACGGCGAGATTTCGGCCTTTGGCCACCGCGGGCCGATGGCCTTGCAGCCGGGCTACGAGCCGCTGGTGCAGGCCTTCAGCGGCCTGTCGAGCACCAACGGCGGGCCGGACGATCCGCCGATGCGCGCCGGCGCCTCGCTGTGCGACCAGGGCACCGGCATGTGGGTGGTGATCGGGGCGCTGGCCCTGCTGCAGCGGCGCCTGCAGACCGGGCGCGGCGGGCTCTTGCAGTCCTCGCTGCTGGAAACCGCCCTGGTCTGGAACGGCCAGAAGGCCGACGCCTACGTCAACGAAGGCCGGCTGCCAGACCGCCACCGCTCGGGCCACCCGGGCTTCGTGCCCTACGAAGCGTTTGACACCGCCGACGGCCCGCTGCTGATCTGCTGCGGCAACGACCGCCTGTTCGCCAAGCTGGCGGCCGAGCTGGCGCGCCCGGACTGGGTGCGCGACGAGCGCTTTGCCAGCAACCGCGCGCGCCTGACGCACAAGGCGGCGCTGCTGGCGCAGCTGGCGCCGCTGCTGGCGGCACGCCCGCGCGCCGAGTGGATCGCGCGCTTCGAGGCCGCCGGCGTGCCCTGCGCGCCCGTGCACACCGTGCCCGAGGCGCTGGCGCACCCGCAGGTGCGGGCGCTGGAGATTCTGGCGCCGGTGCCGGGCGAGGGCTTTTCGCTCACCGCGCTGCCGCTGACCATCGACGGCGTGCGCCCACCGCTGACCGGCGCCGCCCCCGGCCTGGGCGCGCACAACGCGGCGCACCAGGTGGCCGAGATTTCCCCCCCAGAAAACACCCAGGAGACCCCATGATCCGCAGCCTTCTCAGTCCCTTCACCCTGTTGCTGGCCGCCGCCAGCCTGGCCGCGCCCCTGGCGCAGGCGCAGGACTACCCGACCAAGCCGATCACGCTGATCGTGCCCTTCGGCCCCGGCAGCGGCACCGACCAGGCCGCGCGCGTGATGGCGCAGGGGTTGGGCGAGGAGGTCAAGGTGCCCGTCGTGGTGGAGAACAAGGCCGGCGCCAGCGGCTTTCTCGCCGCGCAGTACGTGGCCAAGGCCGCGCCGGACGGCCACACCCTGCTGATCACCACCAACACCACGCAGTCGGCCAACGAGCACCTGTTCAAGAAGCTGCCCTACGACCCGGTGAAGGATTTCGCGCCCATCACCTTGCTGTCCAAGGGGCACATGCTGCTGCTGGTGCGGCCCGATTCGCCCTACAAGTCGGTGGCCGATCTGCTGGCCGCGGCGCGCAAGTCGCCCGGCAAGCTGAACTTTGCCAGCGGCTCCTCGTCCAGCCGCGTGGCCAGCGAGCTGCTCAAGCAGATGGCGCACGTGGACATGGTCAACGTGCCCTACAAGAGCAACCCGCTGGGCATCACCGACCTGATCGGCGGCCAGGTCGACTTCATGTTCGCCGACGCGCCCACCGCCCTGCCGCAGGTGCAAGGCGGCAAACTGCGCGCGCTGGCCGCCAGCGGCACCAAGCGCCTGCCCGCCGTGCCCGAGGTGCCGACGGTGGCCGAGGCCGGGGTGAAGGGCTACGACATGTCGTACTGGACCGCCATGTACGCGCCGGCCGGCACGCCGCCGGCCATCATCGCCCGGCTGAACCAGCTGTTCGCTAAGGCCTCGGGCACCGAGCTGTCCAAGTCCTTCCAGGCCAGGACCAGCGGCGAGGAAGCGCTGAGCACGCCCGAGGGTCTGGCCCGCTTCCAGGCCGAGGAATCGAAAAAATGGGGCCAGGTGATCCGCGCCGCCGGCATTCAGCCCGAATGACGGCGCGCAGCAGGACCGGCCAATGACCGACACCCCGGAACCCGAACTGATCGCGGCGCGGCGCGGGCCCGTGCTGTGGCTGACCCTCAACCGCCCGGCGCGGCGCAACGCCATCAGCCCGGCCGTGCTGGCGGCGCTGACGCAGGCGCTGACCGACGCCCGCACCGACCGCGCGCTGCGCGCCATCGTGCTGACCGGCGCGGGCGACAAGGCCTTTTGCGCCGGGGCCGATCTGCAGACGGGGCAGTCCTTCAAGTTCGACTACGCCGAGCCGACGCAGGGCTTTGCCAACCTGTTCCGGCTCTCGCGCCAGCTCCACGTGCCGCTGCTGGCGCGGGTCAACGGCGCCTGCCTGGCCGGCGGCATGGGGCTGATGGCCATGTGCGACCTGGTGGTGGCCGCGCCGCACGCGCAGTTCGGCCTGCCGGAGGTCAAGGTCGGGGTGTTTCCGGCCCAGGTGCTGCCCCTGCTGAACGGCCTGATCGGCGCGCGCGCGCTGACCGAGCTGTGCATCACCGGCGAGCCGATCTCCGCGCCGCAGGCGCTGGCGCTGGGCCTGGTGAACCGGGTCAGCGAGGACCTGGACGCCGGCGTGCAGGCCTTGCTGGAGCATTTTCTCGACAAATCGCCCGCCGCCATCCGGCGCGGGCTGTACCTGATGAAGCGCATCGGCGGCCTGCCGTTCGAGCAGTCGATGGCTTTCACCGAAAGCCAGATTGGCCTGTTCGCGCTGACCGAGGACGCGGCCGAAGGCCAGGCCGCTTTCCGTGACAAACGCCCCCCAAATTGGACCGGACTGTGAACGCTGTACCCCCCCCCATCGTCCGCATCGGCGGCGCCTCTGGTTTTTGGGGCGACTCCAGCGTCGGCGCGCCGCAACTGGTGGCCAGCGGCCAGATCGACTACCTGGTGTTCGACTACCTGGCCGAGCTGACCATGTCCATCCTGGCCGGGGCGCGGCTGAAGAACCCCGAGGCGGGCTACGCCACCGACTTCGTCACCGTGGCGATGAAGAGTGTGCTGAAAGACGTGGTCGCTAAAGGCATCCGCGTGGTCAGCAACGCTGGCGGTGTCAACCCGCAGGGCTGTGCCGATGCGCTGCGCGCGCTGGCCGATGAGCTGGGCGTGGCGGTGAAGATCGCCGTGGTCACCGGCGACGACGTGACGCCCTTGCTGCCGGAGTTGCGCGCCGCCGAGCCGCCGGTGCGCGAGCTGCAAAGCGGCGCGCCGCTGCCGGCCAAGCTGCTGACGGCCAACGCCTACCTTGGGGCGCTGCCCATCAAGGCGGCGCTGGACGCGGGCGCGCAGATCGTCGTCACCGGCCGCTGCGTGGATTCGGCCGTGACCCTGGGCGTGCTGATGCACGAGTTCGGCTGGGCGCCGGGCGATCTGGACGCGCTGGCCGGCGGCAGCCTGGCCGGCCACATCATCGAATGCGGCTGTCAGGCCACGGGCGGCCTGCACACCGACTGGCAGGACGTGCCCGACTGGCCGCACATCGGCTACCCCATCGTCGAATGCGCGGCCGACGGCAGCTTTGTCGTCACCAAACCGGCCGGTACCGGCGGCTTGGTGGCGCCGCAGACGGTGGCCGAGCAACTGCTGTACGAAATCGGCGACCCGGCCGACTACCTGCTGCCCGACGTGCGCTGCGACTGGCGCGCAGTGCGCATCGAGCCGGCGGGCGCGCAGCGCGTGCGCGTGCACGGCGCGCGCGGCCGGGCGCCGACGGGCACCTACAAGGTCAGCGCCACCTACGTGGACGGCTTCAAGACCTCGGCCCAGCTCACCGTTGTCGGCTTCGATGCCGTGGCCAAGGCGCGCCGCACCGGCGAGGCCATTCTGACCCGCGTGGGCGAATTGCTGGCCGCGCAGGGCCTGCCGCCCTTCAGCGCGACGCAGCTGGAGGTGCTGGGCGCCGAAAGCCCGTACGGCCCGCACGCCCAGCCAGCAGCGGCACAGATGCGCGAGGCCATCCTGCGCCTGTCCGCACGCCACCCCGACAAGGCCGCGCTGGCGCTGCTCACGCGCGAGATCGCACCGGCCGGCACCTCCTGGGCGCCCGGCACCACCGGCGCGGGCGGTCGGGCGACGGTGTCGCCGCTGATCCGGCAATATGCTTTCTTGCTCGACAAGGCGCGCGTGACGCCTGCGGCAACACTGGATGGTGCACCCGTTTCAGTGCCAAATAGGCCAGATGTCGGCGTGGAAATTAACGATATTGCTATCAAAACAGGAATTACCAACGCCATCGACCTGCCCGCCGACGGCGAGCAAATCGAGGTGCCGCTGATCCGCCTGGCCTGGGCGCGTTCGGGCGACAAGGGCGACATCTCCAACATCGGCGTCATCGCGCGCCGGCCCGAATGGCTGCCGCAGCTGCGCGCGCAGCTGACCGAGGCGCGCGTGGCCGAGTGGCTGGCGCACCTGGTCCAGGGACCGGTCACGCGCTACGAGCTGCCCGGTATCCACGCGCTCAACTTCGTCTGCGAGCAGGCGCTGGGCGGCGGCGGCATGGCCTCGCTGCGCAACGACCCGCTGGGCAAGGGCATGGCGCAAATCCTGCTGGCGCTGCCGGTGCGGGTGCCGGCGCGCTGGCTGAGCTGACGCCTTGGGCGAGGCCAGCCAGCGGGCGCCAGCGCCGGTGGTGATCGACACCAACGGCGTGCTCGATCTGTTCCTGTTCGACGACGCGGCGGCACGCCCCCTGCGCGGCGCCATCGAGCGGGGCCGGGTGCGCTGGCTGGCGCTGCCGGCCATGCGCGCCGAGCTGGCGCGCGTGCTGGGCTACCCGCAGCTGCGCCGACAGATCGCGCGGCGCGCGGTGTCGCCCGACGGGGTGCTGGCCGCCTTTGACCGCTGGAGCTGCCCGATGCCCGAGCCCGCGCGCGCGCCCATGGCCTGCGCCGATCCGGACGACCAGATCTTCATCGACCTGGCGTTTGCCGCCCAGGCCAGCCTGCTCAGCAAGGACTTGGCCGTGCTGGCGCTGGCGCGCCGGCTGGGGACGCATGGCATCATGGTGTGCACCCTCGGCGCCTGGCGCCCCGGACCGCTGGAGACCTGACATGACCGCAGCCTTCAAGCTCACCTATTCCACCATGTTCAACCCGCCGGCGCAGTTGCACGAGCGCTTTGACGCGGCGCTGGCCGAGCTGCGCGGCAGCGGCCTGGGCCGCGCCTACCCGCAGTGGATCGGCGGCCAGGCGGCGCCCGAAGGCCCGCGCTTCGAGGCGCGTTCGCCGATCGACCAGGACTGGTGCCTGGGGCATTTCGTGCAGGGCACGGACGAGGACGTGGACCGCGCCGTGCGGGCCGCCCGCGCGGCCGCCCCGGCCTGGGCCGCCACGCCGTGGGCCGAGCGCGTGGTGGTGTTGCGGCGCGCGGCGCGGCTGATCGAGGAGCGGGTGTACGCCATCGGCGCCGCCGTGGCCCTGGAAGTGGGCAAGAACCGCATGGAGGCCCTGGGCGAGGTGCAGGAAACGGCCGATTTGATCGACTGGTACGCCGAGCAGATGCAGTCCCATCAGGGTTTTGACCACGCCTTGGCCGACGACCCGTTGCCCGGTTTTCGCAGCCACAACCGCAGCGTGCTGCTGCCCTACGGCGTGTGGGGCGTGATCGCGCCCTTCAACTTCCCCTTCGCGCTGGCCGGTGGGCCGCTGGGGCCGGCGCTGATCGCCGGCAACACGGTGGTGTTCAAGGTCGCGCCGCAGGCCGCGCTGTCGGGCTGGCTGCTGCTGCAATGCCTGCACGACGCCGGCTTGCCGCCGGGTGCCGTCAACTACGTCACCGGGGGCGACGACACCGGCCGCGCGCTGGCGCGCCACCCGGACCTGGACGGCCTGACCTTCACCGGATCGCACGCGGTGGGCATGGAGGTGCTGCGCCACATGGCCACGGGGCGCTATCCGCGTCCGTGCATCACCGAGATGGGCGGCAAGAACGCCGCCATCGTCAGCCGCCACGCCGACCTGGAGCGGGCGGCGCTGGGCATCGTGCGTTCGGCCTTCGGACTGTCGGGGCAGAAATGCTCGGCCTGCTCGCGCGTGTACGTGGCGGGCGAGGTGGCCGGGCCGCTGCGCGAGCGCCTGGTGCGCCTCACGCGCGAGCTGGCGGTGGGCGACCCCAGCCTGGCGGCGAACTGGATGGGCCCGGTGATCGACCGCACGGCGCGGCAGCGCTACCTGCGCCTGGCCGAGCATCTGCGCCAAATCGGCCGGATCGACGTCGGCGGGCGGGCCTTGACCGAAGGGGCGTTGGCGCGTGGCTTCTTCGTGGCGCCCACGGTGGCGCGCGCGCCGCTGGAAGACGCGGCCTGGGTGGACGAGCATTTCCTACCGGTGGTGCTGGTCGGCGAGGTGGCCTCGATCGACGAAGGCATCGCCCTCGCCAACGCCAGCGACTACGGCCTGACGGCGGGTTTCTATGGCACGCCCCAGGAGGTGGCGCATTTCCACCGCCACATCCAGGCCGGCGTGACCTACGCCAACCGCCCCCAGGGCGCCACCACCGGCGCCTGGCCCGGCTACCAGCCCTTTGGTGGCTGGAAAGCCAGCGGCAGCACCGGCAAGGCCATCGGCTCCTTCCACTACCTGCAGCAGTACCTGCGCGAGCAGTCCAGGACGGTGGTGGAATAAACAGCAGGGTCGCACGGCTGCGTCATCAGCGGGGCCTTCCGGGGATCACGCATCAGCGCGTGGCGATCAGTTCGGCCTGGCGCCAAACCTCAGCATGAGAGCGCCGCAGTCGGACTCCACCTGGCCGCCAACTTTGGGGAGGACGGCCGTCGGCCCGCTGAAAGGAGGCCGTTTACAACGACTTCTTGAGCAAATTCCCGATCTCACCCACGATGCCGCGGCGGAACAGCAGCACGCACAGCACGAAGATCACGCCCTGCACGACCGTGACCCAGGCGCCCAGTTGCGCCAGGTAGTTCTGCATGGTGACGATGACGGCGGCGCCGACAACGGGGCCGAAGATGGTGCCCAAGCCACCGACCAGGGTCATCAGGACCACTTCACCCGACATGCTCCAGTGCACGTCGGTCAGCGAGGCCAACTGGAACACGATGGCCTTGGTGCCGCCCGCCAGGCCGGCCAGTGCGGCCGACAGCACGAAGGCGCGGTGCTTGAACTTGTCGGCGTCGTAGCCCAGCGAGATGGCGCGCGGCTCGTTTTCGCGGATGGCCTTCAGCACCTGGCCGAAGGGCGAATGCACGATGCGGTAGATGAGCAGAAAGCCGCCCAGGAAGATGGCCAGCACCACGGCGTACATGGCCATCGGCTCGGACAAGTCGAGCAGGCCCAGGAACTTCCCGCGCGGCACGGCCTGAATGCCATCCTCGCCGCCCGTGAAGGGCGCCTGCAGGCTGAAGAAGAAGATCATCTGGGCCAGCGCCAGCGTGATCATGGCGAAATAAATGCCCTGGCGGCGAATGGCCAGCAGGCCGGTGACCCAGCCCAAGGCGCCGGCGCACAGCGTGGCCACCAGGATCGCCAGCTCGGGCGTCAGGCCCCAGACCTTGGCCGCGTGCGCCGACACGTAGCCGGCGGCACCCAGGAACATGGCGTGCCCAAAGGACAACAGGCCGCCAAAGCCCAGCAGCAGGTTGAAGGCGCAGGCGAACAGCGCGAAGCACATCACCTTCATCATGAACACCGGGTAGACACCCAGCAGCGGCGCCGCGATGAAGATCGCGGCCATGATGAGGAAGGCCACGCGGTGGGTGCGCGCCGAGTCGTTGGTGGCCGAAGTGGCAGCGGGGGTGGTGGCCATGGCTTATTTCTGGGTGCCGAACAGGCCGGCCGGACGGATCAGCAGCACGATGGTCATGATGATGAAGATGACGGTGGTCGAGGCCTCGGGGTAGAACACCTTGGTCAGGCCCTCGACCAGACCCAGTCCGAAGCCGGTGACGATGGCGCCCATGATCGAGCCCATGCCGCCGATCACGACCACGGCGAACACCACGATGATGAGGTCGGCGCCCATCTGCGGGCTCACCTGGTAGATGGGTGCGGCCATGACGCCGGCCAACGCGGCCAGTGCCACGCCAAAGCCGTAGGTCAGGGTGATCATGCGCGGCACGTTGATGCCGAAGGCCTGCACCAACTGCGGGTTCTCGGTGGCGGCGCGCAGGTAGCCGCCGAGTTTGGTGCGCTCGATCACGAACCAGGTGCCCAGGCACACCACCAGCGAGGCGACGATGACCCAGGCGCGGTAGTTGGGCAGGAACATGAAGCCCAGGTTCCGGCTGCCTTGCAAGGCCTCGGGCATCGCGTAGGGCAGGCCGGTGGAGCCGAATTCGTTGCGGAACAGGCCCTGGATGATCAGGGCCAGTCCAAAGGTCAGCAGCAGACCGTACAAATGGTCGAGCTTGTACAGCCGCTGCAGCATGGTGCGCTCGATGACCACGCCGGTGGCGCCGACGATGATCGGCACCAGCAGCAGCGACCACCAGTAGCCCAGGCCCAGCTTGTTCATCAGCAGGTAGGCGCCAAAGGCGCCCAGCATGTACTGGGCGCCGTGGGCGAAGTTGATGATGTTGAGCAGGCCGAAGATCACGGCCAGCCCGAGCGAGAGCAGGGCATAGAACGAGCCATTGATGAGGCCGATGAGCAATTGCCCCATCAGCGCCTGGATCGGGATACCGAAGATGTCCATGGTCTATGTCTTGCGCTCGCGCGGGTGGCGCGGGATTACTTCTTCACCAGCGGGCAGTTGCCCTGGTCGATGGGGCGGAACGCCTTGTCGGCCGGAATGGTCTGCACGGTCTTGTAGTAGTCGTAAGGGCCCTTGGACTCGGACGGCTTCTTGACCTCGAACAGGTACACCGGATGGATCTTGCGGCCGTCGGCACGAACGGCACCCTTGCCGAACAGCGGATCGTCGGTGGGCAGCTCCTTCATCTTGGCCACCACCTTGGTGCCGTCGTCGGTCTTGGCGGCGTCCACGGCCTTCAGGTAGTGCGTCACGCCGGCGTACACGCCCGCGTGGTCGGACGAGGGGTACTTGCCGCCGTTGGCCGCCGCGAAACGCTTGGCCCAGGCGCGCGTGCCGTCGTTCATGTCCCAGTAGAAGGCCTCGGTGATGTTCAGGCCCTGCGCCTTGTCCAGCCCCAGGCCGTGCACGTCGGGCAGGAACACCAGCAGGCCGGCCAGCTTCTGGCCGCCCTTGGTGATGCCGAACTCGGCCGCTTGCTTGATCGAGTTGATGGTGTCGCCGCCGGCGTTGGCCAGGCCGATGATCTTGGCCTTGGACGACTGCGCCTGCAGCAGGAAGGACGAAAAGTCCTGCGTGGCCAGCGGCACCCTGACCGAGCCCAGCACCTTGCCGCCGGCGGCCTTGACCACCTCGGAAGTGTCGCGCTCCAGGGCGTGGCCGAAGGCGTAGTCGGCGGTCAGAAAGAACCAGGTGTCGCCACCGCTCTTGACCACGGCGCTGCCGGTGCCGTTGGCCAGCATCCAGGTGTCGTACAGCCAGTGCACGGTGTTGGGCGAGCAGTCCTTGCCGGTCAAATCGGACGAGGCCGCGCCGGTGTTCACGAAGGCCTTGCCTTTCTCGCGCGTGACCTGGTTGATGGCCAGCGCCACCGAGGAAGTGGGCACGTCGACGATCACGTCGACGCCGTCGGTGTCGTACCACTTGCGGGCGATGCTGGAGCCGACGTCCGGCTTGTTCTGGTGGTCGGCCGAGACGACTTCCACCTTGAGGCTGGACTTGCTGGCCTTCAGGTAGTCTTCCACCGCCATCTTGGCCGCGACCACCGAGCCGGGCCCGCCGATGTCGGCGTACAGGCCCGACATGTCGTTCAGCACACCGATCTTGACCGCGTTGCCCGAGACCTGGGCTTGCGCCAGTCCGGCGCAGCCCAGGCCGATGCCGGCCAACAGGGTGCAGAGCAGTTTTTGTTTCATGGGAACATCTCCTTGAAGGGGTGGGGACAGCTAAAAACGAACTCAGACGCCGAGGTATTCGCGCAACATGTCCATGTTGTCCTGCAGTTCGGCGGCGCTGAATTCACGCACGATCAGGCCACGCTCCATGATGTAGAAGCGATCGGCCAGGGGCGCGGCGAATCGGAAGTTTTGCTCCACCATCAGCACGGTGAAGCCGCGCGCGCGCAGCTCGCGGATCATGCGCGCCAGCGCCTGCACGATGACGGGCGCCAGGCCTTCCGAAATTTCGTCGAGCAGCAGGATCTTGGCGCCGGTGCGCAAAATGCGCGCCACCGCCAGCATCTGCTGCTCACCGCCTGAAAGCCGGCCGCCCGGGCTGTTACGGCGCGATTTCAGGTTGGGGAACATCTCGTAGATCTCTTCCACGCTCATGCCGCCCTCGGCCACCTTGGGCGGCAGCATCAGGTTTTCCTCGCAGGTCAGCGAGGTCATGATGCCGCGCTCCTCCGGACAGTAGCCGACGCCCAGGCGCGCGATCTGGTGCGGCGCCATCTGGATGGTTTCCGTGTCGTTGACGCGGATCGCGCCGGTGCGCTTGCCGGTCAGGCCCATCAGGGCGCGCAGCGTGGTGGTGCGGCCGGCGCCATTGCGGCCCAGCAAGGTGACCACCTCGCCGCGCTTCACGTCGACGTTGATGCCGTGCAGGATGTGCGATTCGCCGTACCAGGTGTGCAGGTCGCGGATGTGGATGGCGTCGGTGGAAGATGTGCTCATGTCGGGGACGTTCCGTGGCGCCTCAGTGCGCGCCCTGCAGGGCCTCGTCGGCGCTGCCCATGTAGGCTTCCAGCACCTGGGCATTGCGCGAAACTTCTTCGTAGGCGCCCTCGGCGATGACCTGGCCGAACTGCAGCACGGTGATGCTGTCGGCGATGCTGCCGACCACGCCCATGTTGTGCTCGACCATCAGCACGGTGCGGTTGGCGGCCACCTTCTTGATCAGCTGGGTGACCATGTCCACGTCTTCGTGGCCCATGCCCTGGGTGGGTTCGTCCAGCAGCATCAGCTTGGGCTCCATGGCCAGGGTGGTGGCGATCTCCAGCGCGCGCTTGCGGCCGTAGGGCAGTTCCATGGCTTGCAGGGAAGCGAACTCGGCCAGACCCACATGGTCCAGCAGCTCCATGCAACGGGGGTTGAGCTTGTCGAGCGAGTGCTCGGATTTCCAGAAACTGAAGGCCGTGCCCAGCTTCTGCTGCAGCGCCACGCGTACGTTTTCCAGCACGCTCATGTGCGGGAAGGTGGAGGAGATCTGGAACGAGCGCACCACGCCGCGGCGCGCGATCTGCGCGGGCCTTTCGCGCGTGATGTCCTGGCCGTCGAACAGGATCTGGCCGCGCGTGGGCTCCAGGAACTTGGTCAGCAGGTTGAAGCAGGTGGTCTTGCCGGCGCCGTTGGGGCCGATCAAGGCGTGGATGGTGCCGCGCTTGACCTGGAGGTTGACCTCATTGACGGCGACGAAACCCTTGAACTCCTTGACCAGTCCCCGGGTTTCCAAAATGATGTCCGAACTCATGCAAGATGCCGCGCCACGGGGCGTAGATTTCAAACCGGCCATTATGGGTGGAGCATCCTGACCATTGGCTAGGGGTTTTCACCGCCGATCGGCACCGGCCTTCGCGGCGCCGAAGCCACGTCACGACGCGCCCCGTAGCCCCCGGCGCCGCGATTGCGGACAATAGGGCCCATGGTCACCAAGAAACCCAAGGGTCTGGGGCGCGGTCTGGACGCGTTGCTCGGCCCCACCGCCTCCTCCAGCGCCGAGCGCGCGGCCACGCCGGCGGGCACGCCGATGCTGCTGGCGCTCGACGATCTGGCGCCCGGCCAGTACCAGCCGCGCACACGCATGGACGAAGGCGCGCTCTACGAATTGGCCGAGAGCATCAAGGCCCAGGGCATCATGCAGCCGATCCTGGTGCGTCGCCTGGACGGTGCGCCAGGGCGGCCGCGCCGCGATGACGCGCCTGGCGCCGCCGCGTACGAAATCATCGCCGGCGAGCGACGCTTTCGCGCCGCGCGTCTGGCCGGCCTGAGCGAGGTGCCGGTGCTGGTGCGCGAGGTGCCGGACGAGGCCGCCGCCGCCATGGCCCTGATCGAGAACATCCAGCGCGAGGATCTGAACCCGCTGGAGGAGGCCCAGGGCCTGAAGCGCCTGGTTGACGAATTCGGGCTGACCCACGAGCAAATGGCCCAGGCCGTGGGCCGCAGCCGTTCGGCCACCAGCAACCTGTTGCGCCTGTTGCAGCTGAGCGAACCGGTGCAGACCATGCTGATGGCCGGTGACATCGAAATGGGCCACGCCCGCGCCCTGCTTGGTCTGGAAGGCGTGGCCCAGATCACCGCCGCCAACCAGGTGGCGGCCCGCAAACTGTCGGTGCGCGAGGCCGAGAGCCTGGTCAAGCGCCTGGGCGCCGAGTTCCAACTCACCGCGCCGCGCAAGCCGGCCGCCGACAAATCGGGCGACGTGCGGCGGGTGGAAGAAGAGCTGTCGGACCTGCTCACGGCCCAGGTCGAGGTGCGACTGAAGAAGAAAACCCGCCGCCATGGCCGGCTGGAGCAGGCCGGCGAAGTGGCCATCCAGTTCGGTTCGCTGGAAGAGCTCAACGGTCTGATCGAGCGCCTGCGGCGTCCCTGAACGGGACGCGCCCCCGCTGCCAGGTTCGGTGTAAGCTGCCGCCTCCCTACCCCTCGACAGAGGGGAGGGCCTGATTCACTTCCATGACGCGACCCCCTTTCTCCGGCGGACCCAATGCCCGCCCCACGCACCCGCTGACGCGCGCGGCGCGCATGCCGCTCGCCGAAGCCGGGCCGCCCCTGGCCGTGCGCGCCGCGCGCGTCAGCGTGGCGCGCATGCGCCGGGCCGTGGCCCGGGCGGTTCGGCATTCGCCGCATTCGTTGTTTCTGCGCGAACTGGTGACCCAGCCGGGCACCGTGGGCGCCATCTGCGCCAGTTCGCCGCGCCTGGCCGCGCGCATGGCCGAGCAGGTCGATCCCACCGCTGACGGCCTGGTGGTGGAACTGGGCGGCGGCACCGGGGTGATCACGGCCGCCCTGCTGGCGCGGGGCGTGGCCCCCGAGCGGCTGGTGGTGATCGAGCAATCCGAGGCCCTGGCCGCGCACCTGGGCCGGCGCTTTCCACAGTTGCGCGTGCTGCGTGCCGACGCCGCCGAGCTGGCGCAGCTGCACGCGCAAGGCGCGCTGTCGGGCGGGCCGAATGGCGCGCCGCTGCCCATCGCCTACATCGTCTCCGGCCTGCCGCTGCTGTCGATTCCGTTGCCGGCGCGCCAGCGCATCCTGCAGGCCGGCGCCCAGGCCTTGGCGCCGAATGGGCGGTTGCTGCAGTTCACTTACGCGCTGCGCGGCCCTTCGCCCTGGCAATCGGCCGGCCTGGCGCGCCTGCACTGTGAGCGCGTGTTGGCCAACCTGCCACCCGCCCGGATCGACGTGCTCGGTCGTCCGGGCATCGGCTGAGGTCAAATCAGTCGCCGGTCGGCGTCAAATCATCCTAATTGGCTATTTTATTAATAGCAAATAGAGTGGACTGAGGAGGTGGAGGCGATGCGCGTGCCGGCTTCGCCAGGTGGTGCATCCACCGATCGGGGTAGTGACGTCACGACGGACCCTCCCTTATGATCCGTGCCAGGTCCAAGAGGCCAGTGCGGCAGGCGCGGGGCGCGCCCTGCCGTTCCTGGCTGGCCCGTGCGGGCCGGTTTTTGTGCCCGCACGACCACATCCCTTCAGGAGAGAGCTATGTTCAGGAAGAACTTGGTCGTGCTGGCCGCCGCGGGCACCGCGCTGTTGCTGGCGGGCTGCGAAACCACCGACATGAGGATGGGCAGCCCGGAGGCCAAGACCGTGGCCACCGGCGCGGCGGCGGGCGGCGCGCCCGTGGGCCAGAGCGGCCAACTGGAGCGCTGCGCGTCCTCCCTGGGCACGGTGGCGTTGACCGAGAACGAGTCCGCCGGCTGGTACACCATCCTGCGCAACGAATACCGTCTGCCGCCCACGGCCAACCTGTTGCGCCTGCTGATCCAGCAATCCAATTGCTTCGTGGTGGTCGAGCGCGGCGCCGCCGGCATGCGGGCCATGGGGCGCGAGCGGGACTTGATGCAGTCCGGCCAAATGCGCGGCGGCAGCAACTTCGGCGGCGGCCAGATGGTGGCCGCTGACTATGGGATGTCGCCCGAGATCGTCTTCAGCACCGACAACGCCGGCGCCATCGGGGGCGCGCTGGGCGGCCTGATCGGCGGTGGCCGCGGCCGCGCGCTGGCGTCGCTCGGCGGGGGCTTGCAGACCCGCGAGGCAAACGCCCTGCTGACCCTGGTCGACAACCGCTCGGGCGTGCAGGTGGCGGCGTCCGAGGGCAGCGCCTCCAAGACCGACATGAACCTGTTCGCCGGCATCGCCGGTTTTTCCGGCGCCGGCGGCCTGGGCGGCTACCAGAACACGCCCCAGGGCAAGGTCATCACGGCCGCCTTCATGGACGCCTACAACCAGATGGTGCGCGCGCTGCGCAACTACCGGGCGCAAAGCGTGCAGGGCCAGGGCCTGGGCGGCGGCGGTCGGCTGGGGGTGGACGGCGGCGCCGCGCCGCAGCAGACCAGCGCGCCAAGCCAGGCGGGTGGCGGTGGCGCGACGCTGTCGGTGGCGCAGGCGCAGCAACGCCTGAACGAGATGGGCTACAACGTCGGCACGCCGGACGGCGATATGGGCGCGCGCACGGCGAACGGCCTGCGCGCCTTCCAGCGCGCCAACGGCCTGGCCGTCACGGGGCGGCTGGATTCGGCCACCATGGACGCGCTGTCGCGGCGCTGAGCCCGCGTGGCGGCCCCACGCGCGGCCGCCACCCCCACCGAACCGAGAGCAGGAGGCCGCCATGGACCCCACGCGCATCGAGTTGTTTCAGGCCATGCCCTTGTTCGGGGGGCTGAACAACGCCACCATCGAGCTGCTGGCCGGTGACGCGCAGCAACGGGAGTTGCCGGCCGGCGATTTCTTTTGCCACCAGGGCGACCAAGGGGACGAGCTGTTCGTGCTGGAACGCGGCCGTGTGGCGGTGCGCCGGCACGTGGGCGGCGGCGAGATGACGCTGCGCTTTCTCGGCCCGGGCGATTGCTTTGGCGAGATGGCCCTGGTCGATCTGACGCCGCGCAGCGCTTCCATCGTGGCGGTGGAAGACAGCCGCGCCCTGGTGTTGCCCGTGGCCCGGCTGCATGCGCTGTACGAGCAGGATCTGGAACAGTTCGCGCTGATCCAGATGAACATGGCGCGCGAGATGAGCCGCCGCCTGCGCGTGGCCATGGAGCGGCTTGGCGCGGTGTACGAGATGATGATGACCTGACACGGCCTTGGCCGGCGTCAATTCATCCTGAGTAGCTATTTAAAATATAGCATTTGACGATCTTCCTGGGCCTGACGGAGGCCGCCTGACCCAGCTTGCCGTGGCCTACCGGTAGCTGTAGTTCACCGTGTAGGGCACGGTGAGCACGACCGGTGAGGTGATCGATACCGTGGCGCTGATGTTGCCGGTGTTGCCCGAATAGCTGCAGCTGTTGATCGTCACCGTGCCCGTGCCACCGGCCGTCAACTGCTTGAACGTGGCGTCGTTCTGCAGGTCGGCGCAGAACTCCTGCTCGGAACTCGGTTGTGGCACATCGGTCAAGGTGACGGTATTGGTGGCGCCCATGGCGGTCACCGTCAGCACCAGGGTTTTGTTGCCGGACGGGGCGGGCGCGGGCGTGGGCGCCGGAGCAGGCGTGGGGGCCGGGGCCGGTGTAGGTGCTGGGGCAGGGGTGGGCGCCGGAGCAGGCGTGGGCGCGGGGGTGGGCGCTGGTGCTGGCGTGGGCGCTGGGCTGGGCGCCGGTGCCGGCGCGGTCAGGTTGAAGGTGCCGCCGCTGCCGTTGGCCTGGTTGTAGGCGGCGATGAAGGCGGCCTGCAGGCTGCTCGGGTTGCCAAAGCCCTGGAAGTCCGCCAGTTTCCCGCCGTTGGCGATGAACTGCGAGACGGCGCGCAGCAGTCGGCCGTAGGCGTCGGTGCTGCCCGCCGTCACCACCGGCGTGGTGCCGGACAGGCTCAGGTTGTTGGCGCCGAACATCGTCGCCACGCGGCTTGCCGAGCTGTTGAACGTGGCGCCGCTGACGCCACCCGAGGCGACCTTGCTCAGACTGTAGGCGATCGTGGTGAAGGGCGTGACCACGCCGCGCGTGGTGCCGCCGTTGGCCGTCACCACCACCTGCATCGGGTCCGCCAAGGCGGTCGTCTGACCGGTGGTCTCATCGACGTAGCTGCCGCCGCTGGCCTCGATCACCACGTCGCCGCTCTGGTTCAGGGTCAACGCGTAGGTGCCGGCCACACCACTCGTCACGCAGCTCAGCCGGTCGCCCTTGCCGGCCGCCACCGCGGTGTAGGCGCAGACCTGGGCAGCGTTCACCGGCCCCTTGACCACTGTGCCCTCGATGGTGGTGCTTGGATCGTCGTCCCCGCCGCCGCAGGCGCTCAGCAGGCCGGCCGCGGCCAGGCAGCCGCACAACAGGGACAGGGCATGGGGATGGACGCGTGTCATGAGGTGTATTCCTGAAAAAAATGTAAAAACCAGTGTCAAACGCTCGGACCATACCGGCGTCAGTGCCACCTGGGCACCCTGCGAACAGAGGGGGGCGCGCACTTGGCCTGGGCACGCCGCGCCCGTAGACTTGCTTGGTGTCGCACCCGGCCTCCGCTGTCCTTCCGCACGAACGCGTCCTGATCGTCGAAGACCTGGATGAGCCGCGCCGCTGGCTGGCCGAGCTGCTGCCGCGCGCGCTGCCCCAGGTGCGCACGGTGGACACCGCCGCCACGCTGGCCGAGGCGCGCCAGCGCATGCGCGGGCACGACTACGCGCTGGCCGTGGTCGACTGGGGCCTGCCCGACGGCAACGCCGAGCGCCTGATCGTCGAACTGGTGCAGGCGCGTGCTGGCGCGGCCGTCATCGTCGCCACCATCCACGACGACGACACCCGCGTGTTCCCGGCCCTGCGCGCTGGCGCCACCGGCTACATCCTCAAATCGCAGCCGACCGAGCAGGTGATTGCCCAGTTGCGGCGCATCGAGCAGGGCGAGCCGGCGCTGTCGCCCTCGGTCGCGCTGCGCGTGCTGCGCCACTTCCGCGACACGCCGCCGCCGCCCAACGATGCGGCGGCGCCAGACCCGGACGATGTGAAGCTGACCGAACGCGAAATCGACGTGCTGCGCCTCATCGCCAAGGGCTACCGCGTGGCCGAGGTCGGCCCCCTGCTGAGCATCAGCGCCACCACGGTCAGCGGCTACGTGCGCGACATCTACCGCAAGCTGGGCATTTCCTCACGCGCCGAGGCCACCCTCGAGGCTACGCGGCGCGGCCTGGTGGCCTAGCGTCTGTTCACGGCGCCCAGGCGCCGTCCAACGGCAGCCGCAGCAGCACCTCGGTGCCTGGCCCGTCGCCGTTCGGACCGATGTCGAGCCGGGCGCCAAGCTGCTCGGCGCGGTGGCGCATGTTGCGCAGCCCGCGCTGGCCCGCCTCGTCGCTGGCCTGGCCCATGCCGCGCCCGTCGTCGCGGATGGCGATGCGCAGCTCGCGGCCGCCGGCCCGCGCCGCGGTGCCGGCCTGCAGCGTCATGTGGCGCGCCTGGGCGTGCTTGACGATGTTGGTGGCCGCCTCCTGCAGGATGCGCAGCACCTGCAAGGTGGCGTCGCCAGACAAGCGCACGTCGTCCAGCGACTCGTCCAGTCGCCAGTGCAGCCCCACGCCGGCGGCGGCCAGCCGGTCGTCCCAGCGGTTGCGCCAGATCGCCAGCGCGCCAGGCAGGTAGTCGCCCATCTCGGCGCCGTCAATCAGCAGGCGCAGCTCATCCAGGCTGTCTTGCAGCGACTGCGCCACCTGGGCCGGCCCCAGCGCGCCGCGCTCGACGCCGCGCAAGGCCGTCATCAGGTGCGCGCCCAGGCCGTCGTGCATCTCGCGCATCAGGCGCTCGCGCTCCTGCGTGCGCCCGGCCTCGCGCTCGGAGTCGCGCAGGCGCGCGTAGCTTTGCTCCAACTCATGGCTTTTGCGCGCGACGTGGCGTTCCAGCTCCTCGTTGCTGCGTTCGGCCCGTTTCAGGGTCTGCACCACGTACTCGCCGGAGATCAGCGCGAAGGCCACCAGCACGCCGCTCAGGCCCCAGAACACATAGGCGTCGGCGTCGGGCGGCAGCACGCCAGCCACCACCAGCAGGTCGTGCAACGCGCAGCCCAGCAAGATCAGCAGGCTGGTCAGCAGCCCGGCCGTCTGGTACCAGGGCAGGCGCCGGCGCTGGCGCCAGAAATCCAGCCCCAGCCAGCAGGTCAGGAGCGTGCCGCCGATGTGCGCGGCGGCGCGCGCCAGCACCGCGCCGTGTCCGAGCAGCTCGACCAGCACAAAGCTGCCCAGGACGGCGCCCACCAGCGCCGCGATACCGACGATCGGCTGGCGCCGTGCCCGCGCAGGCCGCACCAGGTGGATGGCTGCCACCGCCAAGGCCGCCACCGCCAGCAAGGCGTTGACCGGGTTGAGCTGCTCGTACAGCCGTGGCGCGCCGGCGACCATCGGATCGAAATAGATCACGCCGCGCACCCCCCACAGCCCGCAGGCGAAGGCCAGCCACAGCAGGTTCAGGTCGCGCCGGCGCGGCAGCCACAGCAGCAGTGTCAACAGGCCGATCACCAACACCACCCCCGACGCCGCGGCGCCCTGCCCGACCACCGCCTGCAGCGTGACCGAGTGGCGCGGCAACAGCAGGTTGGTGGGACCCATGCGAGCCGCCACGATGCCGTAGGGGATGTAGGGCACGGCCAGCAGTTCGATACGCACCTGGCGCGCGCCCGGCGGCAGCGCGAACAGCGCCGGAATGCGGCCGTTGTAGCGGGCGCCATCGGCCGAGCCGACGGGGGGCGGGAGCGGCCCGTCGTAGGCGCTCATCGACGCCAGCGTCCGCCCGTCGGCGCTGATTCGGTACGGCGCGCCGACGCGGAACAGCCACAGCGCGGTGCCCGGCTGCTCGGCGCAGGCGCTCACGTCCAGCGTGTAGGCGATCCGGACCCGTTCGTCGCGCAGGGCCAGCGGCAGTCGGTCCGGCACGGCCAGCCCGCTCCGTGGCGCGGGTGGCGCGGCGTGCGCGCCGCTTGCTTCGGCCGGCGCCGCTTGCCGCGTTAGCTCGGTGATCGGTCGCACCTCGGTGCAGGCCGCGTGCGCGGCAGACGCGCCGGCCAGGCTGGCCAGCAGCCAGCCCGCCAGCAGCAAGCACCGCGCGGGGCGGCAGCGTGCCCACACGATCCAGACCATTGGGGAGCAGCGGGTGGCGCCAGAACGCCGTTCAGCCCTGCGTGAACACCTTGCCCGGGTTCAGGATGTTGTCCGGGTCTAGCGCCTGCTTGATGCCGCGCATCATGGTCACCGCGCCGGCGCCGGCCTCGTCCAGCAGAAAGCCCTGCTTGTGCAGACCTACGCCGTGCTCGCCGGTGCAGGTGCCGCCGAGCTCCAGGGCGCGCGCCACCACGCGGTGGTTCAGCGCCTCGGCCCGTGCGCGCTCGTCCTCGTCGGCCGGATCGATCAGGTAGCCGACGTGGAAGTTGCCATCGCCCACGTGGCCGACCAGGAAGTAGGGGATGGCGCTGGCGTCGGCCTCCTCCACGCTGGCCAACAGGGCGTCGGCCAGGCGCGAGATCGGCACGCAGGTGTCGGTGGTGATGCAGCGGCAGCCAGGGCGGCTTTGCAGCGCCGCGAAGAAGGCGTTGTGCCGCGCCGTCCACAGGCGGGTGCGCTCTTCCGGCGTGTCGGCCCATTCGAAGTCGGCGCCGTGGTTGTCGCTGGCCAGCTGCTGCACGGTCTCTGCCTGCTCCTTCACGCCGGCCGGCGAGCCGTGAAACTCCATCAGCAGCATCGGCGCCTCGCGCAAGCTGAGCTTGCTGTGTCGGTTCACCGCGCGCACGCTGTGGGTGTCGATCAGCTCCACGCGCGCGATCGGCACGCCCAGCTGAATGGTGCTGATCACCGTGTTCACCGCGTCGGCGATGCTGGGAAAGGAACAAACCGCCGCCGACACCGCCTCGGGCAGCGGGTAGATGCGCAGGGTGATCTCGGTGATCACGCCCAGCGTGCCCTCGCTGCCGACGAACAGGCGCGTCAGGTCGTAGCCGGCGCTGCTCTTGCGGGCGCGCGTGCCGGTGCGAATCGCCTCGCCCTGGGCCGTGACCACCTCCAGCGCCAGCACGTTCTCGCGCATGGTGCCGTAGCGCACGGCGTTGGTGCCGCTGGCGCGGGTGGCCGCCATGCCGCCCAGGCTGGCGTCGGCGCCGGGGTCGATGGGAAAGAACAGGCCGGTGCTCTTGATCTCGTTGTTCAGCTGGGTGCGCGTCACGCCGGGCTGCACGGTCACCGTCAGGTCCTCGGCGTTCACGCTCAGCACCCGGTTCATGCGCGACAGATCCAGGCTGATACCGCCCTGCACGGCCAGCAGATGGCCTTCCAGCGAAGAGCCCACGCCGTAGGGAATCACCGGCACGCGGTGTTCGGCGCACAGGCGCACCAGGTCCCGCACGTCCTGCGTGCTCTCGGCGAACACCACGGCCTCTGGCGGCGGCACGGTGGTGAAGGCCGATTCGTCGCGGCCGTGCTGCTCGCGCACCGCCAGGGCTTCGGAAAATTGGGCGCCAAAACGGCGCTTGAGCGCCGCCAACAGCGCGGCCGGCGCGGGGCGGGGCTTGATGTCGGGCGCCAGGTGATGCGGCGCGGCGGGGGCGTTCATGGCGGGGAGTCTCCTGGAGGCCCGGCCGAGGCGGCGACGGGGGGCCAAAAAAAGGCAGTGTACGCCCAGCGTACTCGGCCGGTCGGATGTGTGAAAACTATGGTATTTGTAGCGTCTCAGGATGATTGGGCGCCGGCCTACCGCTGAAAACAACCGCCATCCTTGAACCTGGGGGCGTGTCCCCAGGCGGCTACCATTGGGCAGTCCGTGCCGCCCGCGCACCCATGGATCTGCCTTTTTCGCCCACCATGCCCGACTCTTACGCCGTCATCGGCCACCCCATCGCCCACAGCAAATCGCCGCTGATCCACGGCCTGTTCGCGCAGGCCACGGGCCAGGACATGACCTACCAGGCCATCGACGGCGGCGCCGAAGCCGGTGGCTTTGACCGCGCGCTGGCCGCCTTTCGCGCCGCCGGCGGGCGCGGCATGAACGTCACCCTGCCCTTCAAGCTGCAGGCCCTGGCCGCCGCCGACGTGGCCAGCGAGGATGCGCGCCTGGCCGGCGCCGCCAACGCGCTGCGCTTTGACGCCGACGGCCGCGTGCAAGCGCAGAATTTCGACGGCATCGGCCTAGTGCGCGACATCCAGGTCAATCTGGGCCTGCCCCTGGCCGGCCGCCAGGTGCTGCTGCTGGGCGCGGGCGGCGCCACACGCGGCGCGCTGCTGCCGCTGGCTCGCGCCGGCGCGGCGCGCATCGTGCTGGCCAACCGCACCGCCGCCAAGGCCCAGGCGCTGGCGGACGAGCTGGCGCCGCACCTGCCGGCCGGCTGCACGCTGCTCGGCGGCGGCCTGGCCGAGCTGCCCTCTGGAGCGGCCTTTGACCTGGTGCTGAACGCCACCTCCGCCAGCCTGGGCGGCGACACGCCGGCCGTGCCGGCGGCGGCCTTCGCGCCCGGCGCGCTGGCCTACGACATGGTCTACGGCAAGGGCCTGACGCCGTTTCTGCGGCTGGCCCGGGCGGCCGGCGTGGCGCGGCTGGCCGACGGCGTGGGCATGCTGGTCGAGCAGGCCGCCGAGGCCTTTGCCTGGTGGCGCGGCGTGCGCCCCGACACCACGGCCGTGCGCCAACGATTGACCGTACCGCTGGTGTGACCGCAACCCCTTGTGATTCAATGCCCACCATGAAGCTCCTCGTCCTGCACGGCGTCAACCTCAACATGTTCGGCCAGCGCGACCCGGCCCAGTACGGCACGGCCACGCTGACCGACATCGACGCGGCCCTGGCCACCCTGGCCGACGAGCTGGGCGTGGCGGTGGAGTGTTTCCAGACCAACCACGAGGGCGTGATGTGCGAGCGCATCCACCAGGCGCACCGCGACGCGGTGGACGGCGTGGTCATCAACGCCGGCGCCTGGACGCACACTAGCGTGGCGATCCGCGACGCGCTGGCCATCCTGCACTGTCCGATCGTCGAGGTGCACATGTCCAACGTGCACGCGCGCGAGCCTTTCCGCCACCATTCCTACCTCGCCGACATCGCCCGTGGCCAGATCTGCGGCTTCGGTGTCGATTCCTACCTTTTAGGGCTGCGGGCCGGCGTCGCTCAAGCCCAAATAGCTATTAAAAAGTGAGTAATCAAGATGGGTAAACGCCTCACTCAAATCGCCACCCGCACCGGCGACGACGGCACCACGGGCCTTGGCGACAACACCCGCGTGTCCAAGGCCAGCGCGCGTCCGCAGGCCATGGGCGACGTGGACGAACTCAATTCCCACATTGGCCTGTTGCTGTGCGAAGACCTGCCGCCGGCCGTGCGCGAGCTGCTGATCGACATCCAGCACCAGCTGTTCAACCTGGGCGGTGAGTTGTCGATCCCGGGCTTTGAGCTGCTCAAGGACGAGGCCCTGGCGCAGCTGGACGCCGCGCTGGCCGAGCACAACGCCGAGCTGCCCCGGCTGCAGGAATTCATCCTGCCGGCCGGCACGCGCGCCGCCGCCCAGGCCCACATCTGCCGCACCGTGGCGCGCCGAGCCGAGCGCGCGGTGGTGGCGCTGGGCGCGCAGGAAGACATCCGCCCCGGGCCGCGCCAGTACCTGAACCGCCTGTCGGACCTGATGTTCGTGCTGTCGCGCGTGCTCAACCGCTACCGCCCGGACGGCAGCGTCGGCGACGACGTGTACTGGAAGAGCGAGCGCTTGGCGCGTTCCGAAAAAGACTGAAAAAAGCGCCCACTGGGCGCTTTTCTTCGGGGTGCAGGCGGTTCTTTGCTCAGTTGCCCCGCGCGATCACCCCGCACGCCAGGCGCGGGCCGGCGTTGCCCACCGGCTGGGCGTTCACGTCGTCCGGGTCACGGTGCACGATGACCGCCTTGCCGACGATGCTGTTCGGACCCTGCAGGGTCAGCGAGCTGCTGGTGAAGGACACGCGGGCCGTGCCCTGGGCGTCGGCCATCAGCTGCGGCATGTCGCCCAGGTGGTGCTGACCGGCCGCGCCGCCGTGCGCGCCGTGCCGCGCGCCGGTGGGGTTGAAGTGGCTGCCGGCGGAGCTGAAGTCGGCGCTGCCGCAGTCGCCTTTTTCATGCACGTGGAAGGCGTGCGCGGCGCCGCTCTTCAAGCCGGTGATGGAGCCGCTCACGCGCACCACGTCGCCTTCCTGGGTGAACACCAGATTGCCTTGCACCGGCGCGCCCTGCTGCGGTTGCGGCACGCCCGAGGCCGGGCCCAGGCGCACGTTGGCGGGGCCGGTACCACCGGACATACCGGTGGCGGCGCAGCCCACCAACAGGGCGGTGGCGGCGAGCACGCCGATCAGGTGCAGGGGGGTGGCGGTGGGCTTCATCTTCGGCGCTCCTGAGGGGTTGTTGAAATGAAGCCGCATCTTAGTCGCGCCGGCGCAGCAGCGCGTGCAGCAGCACCGCGCCAAACGTGGCCGTGCCGATGCCGCCCAGGGCGAAGTCGCCGAACTTGAGGGTGAAGTCGCCGGTGCCCAGAATCAGGGTGATGGCGGCGGTCAGCAAATTGGCCGGGTCGCTGAAGTCGACCTTGTTGTCGACCCAGATCTTGGCCCCGGCGATGGTGATCAGGCCAAACACCACGATCGACACCCCGCCCATCACCGGCAGCGGGATGGCCTGGATCAGCGCGCCGAACTTGGGTGAAAAACCCAGCACCAGCGCCAGCAACGCCGCCACCAGGAACACCGCCGTGGAGTAGATGCGCGTGGCCGCCATCACGCCGATGTTCTCGGCGTAGGTGGTCACGCCGGTGCCGCCCGCGCTGCCCGACACCACGGTGGCCACGCCGTCGCCGATGAAGGCGCGGCCGATGCTGGCGTCCAGGTTCTTGCCGGTCATGGCGGCCACGGCCTTGATGTGGCCCAGGTTCTCGGCCACCAGGATCAGCGCCACCGGGGCGATCAGCAGCATGGCGTTGCCGTCGAACACCGGCGCGGTGAACTTCGGCACGCCGACCCAGGCGGCGGCGGCGATGCCCGAGAAATCCATCGGCTTGCCCAGGCCCAGGCCATTGGTCAGCAGCAGGTAGATCAGGGTGGCCAGCGCCAGGCCGACCAGGATCAGCAGGCGCTGCACCATGCCGCGCGTGAACACCGCCACCAGCGCCACGCTGACGAAGGTGACCAGTTGCATCCAGCTGTCGAAGTTGCCGGCGGCCATGTTCTTGATCGGCACGCCGGCCAGGTTCAGGCCGATCACGGCGACCACGGCGCCGGTCACCACCGGGGGCATCAGCCGCTCGATCCAGCCCGTGCCGACGGCCTGCACGACGGCGCCGATGGCGATGTAGACCACGCCGCAGGCGATGATGCCGCCCAGCGCCAGGCCGAGGTTGGCGTTCGGCCCCTTGCCGGCGTAGGCGGTGGCGGCGATCACCACGCCGATGAAGGCGAACGAGGAACCCAGGTAGCTGGGCACCTTGCCGCCGGTGATGAAGTAGAAAATGAGCGTGCCGATGCCGCTCATGAAGATCGCCAGATTGGGGTCGAACCCCATCAGGATCGGCGCCAGCACGGTGGCGCCGAACATGGCGATCACGTGCTGCACGCCCATGGCGGCGGTCTGCGGCCAGGGCAGCCGTTCGTCGGGGCCGATCACGCCGCCGCCGGCCAGGGTGGCGGCCGGTCTTTCCTGCCAGCTCAACAGGCTCATCGCTTCGCTCCTCATGTGCGCATTGTCGAAAGGCGCAATGGTAGGGCGTGCGGGGCCGGTCAGCGCCGGCCGTGCGTGCCCGGCACGTGGCTGGGCTGGGCGTGGCCCTCGTGCGCCGGGCGCGGCGCGGCGTCGGCCGTCGACGGCTGCGCCAGCCCGGTCAGGATGCCGCAGTGCGCCGTGTCGCTGGCCTGCCGGCACTGCGCGCGCAGCGTTTGCAGCTGGGTTTTCAGCGCGCGCAGCTCGCGGATGCGCGTGGCGATGTGGCCGATGTGCGCGTCCAGCAAGGTGTTGACGGCGCCGCAGTCGGCCTCGGGCTGGTCGCGCCAGGTCAGCAGGGTGCGGATTTCCTCCAGCGACATGTCCAGCCCCCGGCCCTGGCGAATGAAGGCCAGGCGCTCGGCGTGCGCCGGGCCGTAGTCGCGGTAGTTGTTGGCGCCGCGCGCCGGGGCCGGCAGCAGGCCCAGGCGCTCGTAGTAGCGGATGGTGTCCGCCGGCGTGCCCGTGGCCTGGGCCAGTTCGCTGACTCTCATGGCCGCATGCTACGCCGCTTGACCCTGGAGTTGCTCCAGGGTTTCCAATGGCCGTATGGGCAGTAAAACTATTTCCGAGCACAGCGTCACCTGGCGCATTCCGAACCTGGACTGCGCGGCCGAGGAAAGCGAGATCCGCCACGCCTTGCGGGGCGTGGCCGGCATCCAACGTCTGGCGTTCCGCCTCGGCGCGCGCGAGCTCACGGTGCACGCCGCGCCGGGCCTGTGGCCGCACATCGAGCGGCAGCTGCGCGCCGCCGGCTTCGCCCCGGCGCCGGACGGCGCCGACGCGCGCGGTGACGGCCAGTGTGCGCACGACCACGACCATGGCCACGACCACGCGCAGGGCGGCGGCGGCGCGGGCTGGCGCGCCCTGTGGCTGGCGCCCGGCCTGCCGCGCATCGCCGGCGCCCTGCTGCTGGCCTTGGGCGCGGAGGCCGTGCACGCCTTCGTGGCCGGCCCCTGGCAGGTGGCCGGCATGGCGCTGGCCGTGGCGGCGGTGGCGCTGTCCGGCCTGGCCACCTACGGCAAGGGGCTGAACGCGCTGCGGCGCGGGCGCCTGAACATCAGCGCGCTGATGGCGGTGGCGGTCACCGGCGCCTTCCTGATCGGCCAGTGGCCCGAGGCGGCCATGGTGATGGCCTTGTACGCCCTGGCCGAGCACCTGGAGGCGCGCGCCGTGGACCGCGCCCGGGGCGCCATCGGCCAGTTGCTGGACATGGCGCCGGCGCAGGTCGAGCAGCGCGATGCCGCCGGTGCCTGGCGGCTGGTGGCGGCGGCCGAGGTGGCGCCCGGCGCCACCGTGCGCGTCAAGCCCGGCACGCGGCTGGCGCTGGACGGCGTGGTGACGGCCGGGCGCAGCGCCGTCAACCAGGCGCCGGTGACCGGCGAGAGCCTGCCGGTGGACAAGGCCGAGGGCGATCCGGTCTACGCCGGCACCTTGAACGAAACCGGCGTGCTGGAGCTGCGCGTGACGGCCGGCGCGCGCGACACGCAGTTGGCGCGCATCATCCACGCGGTGGAGCAGGCGCAGAGCGAACGCGCGCCCACGCAGGCCTTCATCGACCGCTTTGCCGCGCGCTACACGCCGGCGGTGTTCGCCCTGGCCCTGGCCGTGGCCGGGCTGGGGCCGTGGCTGGCCGGCTGGAGCTGGGGCGAGGCGGTCTACAAGGCCCTGGTGCTGCTGGTCATCGCCTGCCCCTGCGCGCTGGTCATCGCCACGCCGGTGGCCCTGGTCAGCGCCCTGGCCCAGGCCGCGCGGCGCGGGCTGCTGGTCAAGGGCGGGGTCTATCTGGAGGGCGCCCGGCGCCTGCGCGCCGTGGCGCTGGACAAGACCGGTACCCTGACCGAGGGCCGTCCGGCCCTGGTCGCGCGCGAGCTGCTGGACGAGGCCGCCGCCGACCTGGCCTGGCCGGCCGCCGCCGCGTTGGCCGGGCACAGCGACCACCCGGTGTCGCGCGCCATCGCCCAGGGGCTGGCGGCCCAGGGCGTGGCGCCGGCGCCGCTGACCGACTTCAGCGACCAGCCCGGCGAAGGCGTGCAGGGCCTGCTGGCGGGCGGCCACCGCCTGCGCCTGGTCAGCCACCAGGCCGTGGCGCGCCTGGGGCTGGACAGCGCGGCCCTGCGCCAGCGCCTGGCCGTGCACCAGGCCGAGGGGCGCAGCGTGTCCCTGCTGGTGTCGGCGCAGGCCGTGCTGGCCCTGTTCGCCGTGGCCGACACGCTGAAGGACCACGCCGCCGAGGCGGTGCGCGCGCTGCATGGGCTGGGCCTGCGCACCGTCATGCTGTCCGGCGACCACCCGGCCGCGGCCGAGGCGGTGGCGCGCGCCGCCGGGGTGGCCGAGGCGCAAGGCCAACTGCTGCCCGGCGACAAGCAGGCGCGCGTGGCCGAGCTGCGCCAGCGCCTGGGGCCCACGGCCATGGTCGGCGACGGCATCAACGACGCCCCGGCCCTGGCGGCGGCCGACATCGGCATCGCCATGGGCGCGGCCGGCACCGACGTGGCCATGGAGGCGGCCGACGTGGTGGTGATGAACGACGATCTGCGCCGCCTGCCGACGCTGATCCGCCTGTCGCGCCGCACGCACGGCGTGCTGTGGCAGAACATCGCCATCGCGCTGGGCATCAAGGCGGTGGTGTTGCTGCTGGCCCTGGCCGGCGGCGCGACGATGTGGATGGCGGTGTTCGCCGACATGGGCGCCAGCCTGATCGTGGTGCTCAATGGCTTGCGGCTATTGCGTCCGATGCGCGATGAAAACTCCTGAAATCATAGCTGATCAGGTTGCATGGACGCCGGCTGACGGTTGATTTTGATGAAATTTCAGGATGACCATCGGTGCGTGCCGAAAGGGCTGCTCCTGCCGCCGGGGGTATGGTCGATCAGCGCGTTTTTCGGTGGGGTTTTACTGCTTTATGGCTAGCTTGAAACCCTGAATGGGTGCCGCTTGCGCCCGATATCCTTGCCCCTGCACCGCTGGGGTGAATCCCGTATGGTCAAGCGCTGGACCCCAGGGTACCCTGGGTCGTTTGGCGTGATATTGGAAAGGAACACCATGCGGATCAACAAGACACTGGCGCTGGGTATGGGCGCTGGCCTGCTGGCGGCGGGCGTGGCGGCCACGGCGGCCGGCCCGAAATTCATCAACGTACTGACCGGCGGGCAGAGCGGCGTGTACTACCCCGTCGGCGTGGCCTTGTCTCAAATCTTCGGCAAGGCGATCCCCGATTCGCGCGCCACCGCGCAGGTCACCAAGGCCTCGGCCGAGAACCTGAACCTGCTGCAGGCCGGGCGTGGCGAGCTGGCCATGTCGCTGGGCGACGCGGTGGCCGACGCCTGGGCCGGCAACCCCGATGCCGGCTTCAAGACCCCGCTGAAAAACCTGCGCGGCTTCTCCGCCACCTACAACAACTACGTGCAGATCGTGGCCAGCGAGGAGTCGGGCATCAAGACCCTGGCCGACCTGAAGGGCAAGCGCGTGTCGGTGGGCGCGGCCAAATCGGGCACCGAGCTGAACGCGCGCGCCATCTTCAAGGCCGCGGGCCTCAGCTACGGCGATCTGTCGAAGACCGAGTACCTGCCGTTTGGCGAATCGGTCGAACTCATCAAGAACCGCCAGCTCGACGCCACGCTGCAGTCGGCCGGCTTGGGCGTGGCCTCGATCCGCGACCTGGCCAGCTCGGTGAAGATCCGCGTGGTGGCGATTCCCAAGGAGGTGGTGGCCAAGGTCGGCAGCCCGGCCTACGTGCCCTCGGTGATTCCGGCCAACACCTACACCGGCCAGACCGCGGACGTGGCGACGGTGGCCATCCCGAACTTCCTGGTCACCCAGTCGAAGGTGCCGGATGAACTGGTCTACCAGATGGTCAAGGCCATGTACGGCAACCTGGACACGCTGTACGCCGCGCACAACGCCACCAAGTCGATCAAGGTCGACAACGCCATCACCGGCATGCCGGTGCCGCTGCACCCGGGGGCCGAGCGCTACTACCGCGAGGTGGGCCTGATCAAGAAGTAAGCCGGACCCGAGCCGACCGCTCACTTTTTTTCCCGACACCGGCGCAGCGCGCCGGTTTTTGCGTGCGCCCGCGCCGGAGAGCCCATGACCGACACCACCGATCACCCCACGCCGCCGGCCGACCCCGTGCTCAGCGCCACCCCCACCGCCGCGCTGCCCGTGCCGACGCACGACAAGCTGCCCTGGCGCACGGCGGTGTTCTGGGTGGCCTTGCTGTTCTCGGGCTTTCAGATCGTCACGGCGGCGTTCAGCCCGTTGTCCAGCCAGGTGGTGCGCTCGATGCACGTCGGTTTCGTGCTGCTGATGATTTTTCTGAGCATTCCGGCCTTTGGCAAGACCGGGCGGGTGTTCCGGCCGCTGGCCTGGGCGCTGGGCCTGGTCGGCCTGGCCACCGGCATCTACCAGTGGGTGTACGAGGCCGACCTGACCTTGCGCGCCGGTGAGCTGACGCAGGCCGACTGGGTGGTCGGCATCGTGCTGCTGGTGCTGGTGTTCGAGGCCGCGCGCCGCACCATGGGCTGGGCGCTGCCGCTGATTTGCGCCATGTTCCTGGCCTACGGCCTGTGGGGCCAGTACCTGCCGGGGCCGCTGCAGCACCGCGGCTACGGCGCCGACCAGATCGTCGGCACCTTGTCGTTTGGCACCGAGGGCATCTACGGCACGCCGACCTACGTGTCGTCGAGCTACATCTTCCTGTTCATTCTGTTTGGCGCGTTTTTGGAGCAGGCCGGCATGATCCGCCTGTTCAACGACTTCGCCATGGGCACCGTGGGCCACACGCGCGGCGGGCCGGCCAAGGTGGCGGTGGTCACCTCGGGGCTGATGGGCACCATCAACGGCTCGGGTGTGGCCAACGTGGTCACCACCGGGCAGTTCACCATTCCGCTGATGAAGCGCTTTGGCTACTCCAGCGGCTTTGCCGGCGGGGTGGAAGCCACCGCCAGCATGGGCGGGCAGATCATGCCGCCGGTGATGGGGGCGGTGGCCTTCATCATGGCCGAGACCATCAACGTGCCCTACATCGAGGTCTGCAAGGCGGCGCTGGTTCCGGCCCTGCTGTACTTCGCCACCGCCTTCTGGATGGTGCACCTGGAGGCCGGGCGCAAGCACCTGCTGGGCCTGCCCAAGGACGAATGCCCGAACCCCTGGACGGCGATGCGGCGCCAGTGGTATTTGCTGATTCCGCTGATCGGGCTGGTGGGGCTGTTGTTCTCGGGCTACACGCCGCTGTTTTCCGGCACCGTGGGGCTGGCCCTGACGGCCATCCTGATCTTTGCCGCGGCCTGCATGCAGGGTATCCGCGGCATGGCGCTGCGCGGGCTGTTCTGGGTGCTGCTGGGGCTGGCCACGGCGGGCTTTTTCGAGTTCGGCGTGGGCGCCTTCTTTGTCGTCATCATGGCCCTGGTGGCGCTGACCTACGCGCTGCGCACCGGCCAGGACGCGCGCCGCCTGGCCGTGCAGGCGCTGGTCGACGGCGCCCGCCACGCGCTGCCGGTGGCCATTGCCTGCGCGCTGGTCGGCGTGATCATCGGCATCATCAACCTGACCGGGGTGGCGGCCGAGATGGGCGGGCAGATCATCGCCCTGGGCGAAAAGAGCCTGATGCTGGCCCTGGTGCTGACCATGCTGACCTGCCTGGTGCTGGGCATGGGCATCCCGACCATCCCCAACTACATCATCACCAGCTCGCTGGCCGCGCCGATCTTGCTGGAGCTGGGCGTGCCGCTGATCGTCTCGCACATGTTCGTGTTCTATTTCGGCATCATGGCCGACCTGACGCCGCCGGTGGCGTTGGCGGCGTTCGCCGCCGCGCCGATCGCGCGTGAAACCGGCCTGAAGATCAGCATGAACGCCATCCGCGTGGCGATTGCCGGTTTCATCATGCCGTACATGGCGGTCTACTCACCCGCGCTCATGCTGCAGGGCGACAGCTGGGGCGCCACCGTCTACGTGGTGCTGAAGGCGCTGATCGCCATCGGGCTGTGGGGCGCCGCGGCCATCGGCTACCTGGTTTCGCCGCTGAACTGGGCCGAGCGCCTGTTCGCGGTGGCCGCCGCCTGCTTCCTGGTGGTGGCGCTCCCGGCCACCGACGAGATCGGCTTTGCCGCCAGCGCCGCCTTCGTGCTGTGGCACCTGTGGCGCACGCGCCGCCTGCGCGGCCTGGCCGCGCCCCACGGCGCTCCGGGCACGTGAGTGCCACGGGCAGCGTGCTGGGCGTGTGCCTGGCGCTGGCGGCCGCCGTGCCGCCCGGGGCTGAAAGCCGCCCGCCCGCCGACGCGGCGTTCGTGCCCCAGCGCGCGTTCACCCTGGCCTGGACGCATTCGATCGAAAAGACCCGCTGGGAAGAGGACTACCGCGTGGCGCGCGCCGCCGACGGCAGCCCGCTGCTGCGCCTGGTCCGCGCGCGCATCCGCGGCACCGGCGCCGGCATGGAGCCGCCCGACGGCGCGGTGCTGCGGCGCGGCTGGTACGAGTACGTGCCGGCCCACCAGCCCCAGGGCCCGCTGCGGCTGACGCGCTCGCCCTACACGGCCGATTACGACTGGTGCGCGCGCGGGCGCTGCCGGCCGCTGGGTGCGTGGCTGCCTTCAGACGGGGGCATCACCCTGCTGTGGCCTTGCCAAAAACATCAAAATTGATAGCTGATCTGGCAATACCGACGCCGACCAATGGCGTATTTCGATCGAATTTCTGACGCCAAGGCAGGGTCAGACCCGCCCGAACGCCCAGCCGCTGGCCGCGGCGCTGCCCTCGACCTGATCGAGCAGCCGCAGCAGCGGCGTCAGCTCGCGGTAGCGGCTGGCGGTGGCGCGGATGTAGCCGATGAAGCGCGGCGCGTCGGCCAGGTACTTGGGCTTGCCGTCGCGCAGCGTCAGGCGCGCGAAGATGCCGGCCACCTTCAGGTGCCGCTGCAGGCCCATCCACTCGACGGCACGCCAGAAGCTGCCGAAATCGCTGGCCCAGTCCTCGTAATCCATCAACCCGGCCTTCTTGGCGCGCTCCCAGTAGCGGATGGTGACGTCGAGCACGAACTCCTCGTCCCAGCTCAGGAAGGCGTCGCGCATCAGGCTGGCGATGTCGTAGGTGAGCGGGCCGTGGACCGCGTCCTGAAAGTCGAGCACGCCCAGTGGCGCCCGCGGGCCGGTGGGGGCTCCCTCGGGGGGCACCATCAAATTCCGGGGCATGAAGTCGCGGTGCACGTACACGCTGGGCGCGGCCAGGTTGCGCGCCACGATCAGCTCGAAGGTCTTGGCCAGGGTGTCGGCCAGCGCGCCCTCCACGGCCACGCCACGGTGCCGGGCCAGGTACCACTCCGGAAACAGTTGCAGCTCGCGGCGCAGCAGGGCCGCGTCGTAGGGCGGCAGCACGCCGGGGCGCGAGGCCTGCTGCCAGGCCAGCAGCTGGTCCAGCGCCGCCTCGTAGAACGGGCGGGCGGCGTCGGGTTGATCGGGGGCGACGACCTCGATCATGGTCTGGCTGCCCAGATCGGTCAGCAGCATGAAGCCGTGCGGCTGGTCCCAGTCCAGCACCCGCGGCACCTGCAGGCCGGCGGCCTGCATCAGCGCGGCCACCTGCACGAAGGCGGCGCAATTTTCGTGCGCGGGCGGCGCGTCCATGACGATGCGGGAGGCGCCGTCCTCGGTGTCGATGCGCAGGTAGCGCCGGAAGCTGGCGTCGGCCGAGGCCAGCCGCACGCTGGCCGGCAGCAGCCGCTCGGCCGGGGCCACGCGGGCCAGCCAGGCCTGAAACAGCGCGGCCCGGGCCGGGTCCGTCCACACTGGCAAAGTGAGGGAATGGGGCAGGGTGACTGGGCTCATGGATAATCGATTCTAGGGCGAGCCACGTGCGCCGCCGTGCCGGCGCACGGCTGCTGCGCGAGCCCGCCGACCCGACATTCCCGCTGTGCCGCATTCCCGTCTGACCGCTTTCCTGTCGTTTTCCCCTTCCGCCGTGCCGCGCTCGTCCCGGCTGCGGCCCGTGGTGCTGGCCGTGCTGGGCCTGCTCACGGGCGGCGCCGCGCTGGCCCAGGCCGGTGGCGCCCCGCTCAAGCTGCGCCCCACGCCGATGCTGTCCGAGGTGCCGCCCGACCCGGCCCAGTCGGCCGCGGTGATGTACGGCGACCACGTCGAGGGCCGTGCCGATCTGGAAACCCTGGTCGAAGGCCGCGGCGAACTGCGCCGCCCCGGCCTGGTGGTGCGCGGCGAACAGCTGTTCTACGACCAGGCCACCGACATCGCCAGCTCGATCCAGCGCGTGGACGTGAACGCCCGCGGCGACCGCTATTCCGGCGCCGAGGGGCAGCTGCAGTTGGACGCCTTCGAGGGCTTTTTCCTGCGCCCGACCTACCAGTTCCTGGCCAACGGCGCCTACGGTTCGGCCGACCGGGTCAACTTCCTGGACCGCGACCGCGCGGTGGTGCTGCGCGGCACCTACACCACCTGCCGCCGCGACGATCCGGACTGGCGCCCGGACTGGATGCTGCATGCCGACCGCCTGGAGATCGACCAGGAGGAGGGCGTGGGCCACGCCACCAACGGGCTGCTGGAGTTCCAGGGCGTGCCGATCCTGCCGATACCCACCACCGTCAGCTTTCCCATCGACGAGCGCCGCAAGTCCGGCTGGCTGCCGCCCACCATCGGGCTGGACAACAAGAGCGGGCTGAACCTGTCGGTGCCGTACTACTGGAACATCGCGCCGAACCGCGACGCCACCATCACGCCCATCCTGCTGACGCGCAGGGGCGCCCATCTGGCGGGTGAGTTCCGCTACCTGGAAAGCGGCTACCAGGGCCGCGTCAACGCCAACTGGATGTCCAACGACAGACTGCGCGACCGCGAACGCTGGGGCTTTTTCGCGCGCCACAACGGCACGCACGACACCGGTCTGGACGGCATTGGCGGCATCGGCGTGGGGCTGAACCTGAACCGGGTCAGCGACAACGACTACTGGCGCGACTTTCGTGGCCGTGGCCTGTCGCTGACCACGCGCCTGCTGGCCAACGACGCCACCGTGAGCTGGGGCCGCGGCGACTTCGCCTTCAGCGCCCGGACCCTGAAATGGCAGACCCTGCAGGACGTCACCGCCCCCATCGTGCCGCCCTACGACCGCCTGCCGCAGCTGGTCGGGCGCTGGGGGCGGGTCAACGACCGCGGCTTCGACTATTCCATCGACGGCGACTACACGCGCTTTCGCGGCGACCGGGCCTGGACCAACCAGCCCGACGCCGACCGCAGCTTCCTGCACGCCCAGCTGTCGCGGCCCTTCCTGCGGCCCTGGGGTTTCCTGACCCCCAAGGTGCAGCTGGACGCCACCCACTACCAGTTCAGCCAGGGCGGTCTGGTCGACGGCTCGGACAACGCCAGCCGCGTGGTGCCCACCCTGAGCCTGGACAGCGGCCTGGTGTTCGAGCGCGAGGCCAGCTACTTCGGCCGCGGTTTCCGCCAGACGCTGGAGCCGCGCCTGATGTACGTCTACACGCCGTACCGCAGCCAGAACCGGCTGCCTAACTACGATTCCGGCCTGTACGACTTCAACTTCGCCACCATCTGGGCCGAGAACTCGTTTGCCGGGCACGACCGCATCGTCGACAACAACCTGGTCACGGCCGGCCTGACCACGCGCCTGCTGGATCCGGAAACCGGCGCCGAGGCCGTGCGCCTGGGCGTGGCCCAGCGCTACCGCTTTTCGCCGCAGGACGTGGTCCTGCCCGGGGGCACCCCGACCGGGCGCGGGCTGTCCGACGTGATGCTGGGCGCGTCGCTGAACTGGGACACGCGCTGGTCCTTCGACACCGTGGTGCAGTACAACCCGGACACCCGGCGTTCGACCCGCACCACCATCCACGCGCGCTACTCGCCGCAGGCCTTTCACACCGTCAGCGTGGCCTACCGCCACCAGCGCGACCTGAAGAGCGAATCGGTCGACGTGGGCTGGCAATGGCCGCTGGCCGACCTGCTGGGTGGCCGCGAGGAACTCGGGCGCCGACCCTCGGCCACCAGCGGCAGCTGCAACGGCCGCTGGTACGGCGTCGGCCGTCTGAACTACGACCTGAAGGCCAGCCGTTTGGTCGACACCATCGTCGGCCTCGAGTACGACGCCGGCTGTTGGGTCGGGCGGGTGGTTTACGAGCAGCTGCAAAGCACGCTCACCTCGGCCAACAAGCGCATCATGTTCCAGATCGAGCTGATCGGCCTGTCGCGCATTGGCTCCAACCCGCTGCAGATCCTGCGCAACAACGTGCCGCGCTACCAGCTTCTGCACCAGGACGAGACCCCTCCGAGCCGGTTCACCACCTATGAATGACATCTTTTTCCGTTTCCTGGCGCTGCCTACCCTGACGCCGCTGCTGTGCGCCGTGCTGGCCCTGCCGGCGCAAGCCCAGCTGGGTCTGGGCGACGCCCGCAAGCCTTCGGCCGCCAACGGCTTGCGCCTGCCGTCGGCTTCGCCCCGGCCGGCCACCGTCGCGCCGGCCTCGGCGTCGGACGTGACGCGCCAGGCCGACTACATCGTGGCCGTGGTCAACACCGAGCCGGTCACCAACCACGAGGTGCGCGCGCGCGTGGGCCGCGCCCTGCGCCAGCTGGCCGAGCGCGGCCAGCCGATGCCGCCGGCCGAGGCGCTGCGCAAGGAGATGCTCGAGCGCCTGATCTCCGAGCGCGCCCAGCTGCAGTACGCGCGAGAGACCGGCCTGAAGGTTGATGCCGGCGCGCTGGCCCAGGCCGAACTGGCCATCGCGCGCCAGAACGACATGACCAGCGTCGACGAGCTGCACCGGCGCGTCGAGCAGGAAGGCATCCCGCTGAAGGATTTCCGCGACGACGTGCGCAACCAGGTGCTGCTGGCGCGCCTGCGCGAACGCGAGATCGAGACCCGTGTCAAGGTCAGCGATGCCGAGGTCGATGCCTTCATCCGCGAGCAGACCGGCGCGCGCGTGGGCAGCCCCGAGCTGAACCTGGCGATGATCCTGATCCTGCTGCCCGAGGGCACTGGCGAGACGGAAACCACCCGCCTGCGCGAGCGCGCCGAGGAGGTGGCGCGCCGGGCCCGCGCCGGCCAGGATTTCGCCGAGCTGGCGCGCGATTTTTCCGACGCCAACAACCGCGGCCGCGACGGCGGCGTGCTGGGGCTGCGGCCGCTCGACCGTTACCCCGAGATTTTCGTGCAGGCCACGCAGCGCTCGCGCGTCGGCGACGTGGTCGGCCCGGTGCGCTCGGGCGCCGGCTGGCACGTGCTGAAGGTGCTGGAGCGCAAGCAGGTGACCGACCTGCCCGAGGTGCGCATCCCGCAAACCCGGGTCAGCCACATTCTGCTGCGCATCGGCCAAACGCAGACCGAGCAGGTGGCGCGCGAGCGCGCCGCCGACATGCGGCGCCGGATCCGTGCCGGGCAGGCCAAGTTCGAGGACCTGGCACGCCAGTATTCGCAGGACGACAGCGCCGCCGATGGTGGTGAAATGGGCTGGGCCAGCCCGGGCCAGTTCGTGCCCGAGTTCGAGCAGGCCATGAACAACCTGGACCCAGGTCAGATCAGCGAGCCCATCACCAGCCGCTTCGGCGTGCACCTGATCCGGGTGGAAGGGCGCCGCGAGCAAGTGCTCACCGCCGCCGAGCAGCGCCAGCTGGCGCGCAACATGCTGCGCGAGCGCAAGGCGCAGGAAGAATTCGACACCTGGGCGCAGGAGGTGCGCGGGCGGGCCTATGTCGAATACCGCGATGCGCCGAAATGACGCCCCCCCTGAGGCGCTGACGCGCCTTCCCCCCAGGGGGACGACGCCAGTGGGCGGGCCAAGCCCTTCCACGGCGTCTGTTGACTTAGCCTGCTCCGCGGCGAGCGGACTTCGGGGCGCTGAGCGCATTTGATGAAACACATCGCGCGCAAGCGGTTCGGGCAGCATTTTCTTACCGACCCGGCGATCATTGATGGGATCGTGCGGGCGATTGACCCGCGACCCGGGCAGGCGATGGTCGAGATCGGGCCGGGCCTGGCGGCGCTGACGCAGCCGCTGGTCGAACGCCTGGGGCGGCTGACGGTGATCGAGCTGGACCGCGACCTGGCGGCGCGTCTGCGCCAGCGCCCGCAGCTGCAGGTGATCGAATCCGATGTACTGAAAGTGGACTTCGCCAGCATCCAGATTGCCACGCCAGCTATCAAATTAAGAGTGTGCGGAAACCTGCCGTACAACATCTCCACGCCGATCTTGTTCCACCTGCTGCCCTTCGCCGGGCGGGTCGAGGACCAGCACTTCATGCTGCAGAAAGAGGTCATCGACCGCATGGTCGCCGCGCCTTCCACGGCCGACTACGGCCGCCTGTCGGTGATGCTGCAGTGGCGCTACGCCATGGAGAACGTGCTGTTCGTGCCGCCCACCGCCTTCGATCCGCCGCCGCGCGTGGACAGCGCCGTGGTGCGCATGGTCCCGCACGCCGAATTCGCCCCGCTCGACATCCGCGCCTTCTCCGAACTGGTGCAGACCGCCTTCAGCCAGCGCCGCAAACTGCTGCGCCACAGTCTGGGCAAATGGCTGCAGGCGCGCGGCTTTGCCGGCCACTTCGACACCCAGCGCCGCGCCGAGGAGGTGCCGGTGGCCGAGTACATCGCCCTGGCCACCGAGCTGCAGGGCTGAGCGATCAGCCGCCACCTCTGGTGGGATCAAATGGCCGCGGAGCAGGCCAAGCCAGAAGCCGCTGCGCCCGGCCGCTCCGAAGCGGCCGGCTTGTCCCCCGCCCGCAGAGAGCGGGGGAAGCGCCGTTAGGCGCTTAGGGGGTCGTCAATTCAACGCCATCGACAGCTTGCGCCGGTAACTCGACAGCAGCGCCGCCTGCGGGTCTTCCTGCTTGGCGGCCTTGCCGGTCAGCTCGATGCCGCCGGCGCTCTTGCCGTCGGCACCGGCGCCGGCGCGCTGGGGCGGCGGGGTCAGCAGCTCCAGGATGGCGACGTAGGTCTTGCGCGCGGCCTCGTCGTTCCACTGGCGGTCGCGCATGATGATTTCCAGCAACTCGTCCATGGCGCCGGTCCACTGGCCCTCGGCCATCAGCACCTGGGCCTTGGCGAAGCGGGTGTCGAAATCGCGCTTGTTGGTGGCGATCTGCTCGTCGAACTGCGGGATCGGCCAGTTGCCGCGGTCGTCCTTCTCGACGAACTCCATGGCGTCGAGCCAACGGCGCAGGGCGTCGAAGCGCAAGGCGCGTGGCTCGCGGCGCAGGGGCTCCTCCAGCGTGGCGGCGGCTTCCTCGAAGGCGCCGGTGGCGATCAGCAGGCGCGCGTAGTCGGCGCGCGCGTCGTCGTTGGCCGGGTCTTGCGCCAGCGCGTCGGCCAGCTTCTGCAGCGCGGCCTCGGTGTCGCCGGACTCCAGCAGCGCCTCGGCCTCGTCGACCTCGGCCTCGGCGGCCAGCTCGCCCTGGCTGGGCACGTGCTTGTCCAGAAATTCGCGCAACTGGCCTTCGGGCAGCGCGCCCATGAAGCCGTCCACCGGCTGCCCGCCCTTGAGCAGGATGCAGGTCGGGATGCTGCGGACCCCGAAGGCGGCGGCCAGCTGCTGCTCCTGGTCGGAGTCGATCTTGACCAGCTTGAAGCGGCCCGCGTACTCGGTCTCCAGCTTTTCCAGGATCGGCCCCAGCGTCTTGCACGGGCCGCACCAGGGCGCCCAGAAGTCGACCAGCACGGGGGTTTGCATCGAGGCGGCGATGACCTCGGCTTCGAAGTTTTGAATGGTGACGTCAATCATCGGGATGAGATGCGGGCAAAATCGCGGAAATCCAGCAGCCATTGTGCAATAGCGACATGAACAGTCCCCGTGTGGGCGTGGTGATGGGCTCCAGCAGCGACTGGGACACCCTGCAACACGCTGTCCAAATCCTCCAGCAGTTCGAGATCGCCCACGAGGCGCGGGTGGTCTCCGCGCACCGCATGCCGGACGACATGTTCGCCTACGCCGAGGCCGCCGCCGGCCGGGGCCTGAAGGCCATCATCGCCGGCGCGGGCGGCGCCGCGCACCTGCCGGGCATGCTGGCGGCCAAGACCGTGGTGCCGGTGCTGGGCGTGCCGGTGGCTTCCCGGCACCTGCAGGGCGTCGATTCGCTGCACAGCATCGTGCAGATGCCCAAGGGCATTCCGGTGGCCACCTTCGCCATCGGCGCCGCCGGCGCCGCCAATGCCGCGCTGTTCGCCGTGGCCCTGCTGGCCAACGAGGAACCCGCGCTGCGTCAGCGGCTGGAGGCCTTCCGCGCCGAACAGACCGCCGCCGCCCGCGCCATGGCGCTGCCGCCCCCGGGCTGACGCCGCCGCGCACGGCCGTTCCAAAACGGCCGACCCGCCTTATTTGGGGAGGCGCCGCAGGCGCTTCCGGGGGATCACAAGATTTTTCGCACCCGGCTCCCCATGCCGCGCAGGCGCTCGACCGGTTCGTTGGCGAACACCAGGCGCAGGTACTGCGCGCCATGCACTTCGCCCCAGCCGGTCATCGCGGTGGCGGCAATACCGGCCCCGCGGAACAGCAAGGCCGACAGCTCGGCGCCGCTGTGCCCCAGCCGGCCGGCATCGATCAGCAGCGACCAGCCGCCGCCCGGGCGCACCACCGGCAGCCCGTCCAGCTCGGTCAGGATCACATCGCGCCGCGCCTGCCAGGTGGCGCAGGCCTGGGCCACGTCGGCGTCGCCGGCCTCCAGCGCCACGGCCGCCGCCTGCTGGCCGATGCCCACCGGCACCACCACGTTGCCCATGCACACCAGGGCCAGATCGGGCAGCAGCGCCTCGGGCGCCACGATCCAGCCCACGCGCCAGCCGATCAGGCGCAGCTCCTTGGACGCCGAGCCGACCGTGATGGTGCGCTCCTTCATGCCGGGCAGCCCGGCCGGGTCGATCAGCGGCCGGCCGTCGAACAGCAGGCGCTGCATGGCGGTGTCGTGGATCAGCCAAAGCCCGTGCCGCTGCACCAGCTCGGCCACCGCCAGCCAGTCGTCGCGGCCAAGCGTGCCGCCACTGGGCATGGAGGGGCTCATCAGCAGCAGGGCGCGGGTGCGCGGGCCGACGGCGCGCGCCAGCGCGTCGCGGTCCAGCACCCAGTCGGCGCCCTCGCGCACGAAGGGCACCAGGCGCGGCACGCCGCCGGCCAGCCGCACGCGGTTGATCAGGCCGACGTAGGTCGGGTCGGTAAGGATCACCTCGTCGCCCGGCTCGACCAGGGTCAGCAGCACGTTCAGGATGCCCGACAAGCCCCCCGCCGTGATCAGCACCTGGCGCTCGGTATAGGGGTTACCCGACAGGCGCGCGGCGTGCGCCGCCACGGCGCGGCGCAGCCGTGTCTGGCCGACGAAGGGCAGGTAGCTGTTGCTGTCGTCGGCCAGCACCGCCGCGCGCGTGGCGGCCAGGGCGGCGGCGCAGGGGCGCAGGTCGGTGTCCAGGTTTTCCAGGCGCAGGATGTCGGCGCCGGGGGCGGCGTCGGCCAGCTCGCCCATGTGGTCGACGCCGATACCGGTCATGCCGGCCAATCGGGAGGGTCGCATGCAAAAAATCTCCGTGAGATGAGGTCGAGGCCATCATCGGCGCTTGAGGGCACCAGGACAAGCGCGGCGGGGACAGCGCAAAAAACAGGACAATCGGGGCCGCGGCCGCTGGCCCGGTGACAAGGCACCGGCGCGGCCCGCCGAATTTGCTGCCCATGACCGTCGTCCACACTCCTATCTTTCCCGTGCTGCCCGGCACCACCGTGAACGGCCGCCCGGCCACGCTTGGCGTGCTGGGCGGCGGCCAGCTCGGGCGCATGTTCGTGCACGCCGCGCAGGCGCTGGGCTACGACACCGTGGTGCTGGACCCGGACCCGGCCAGCCCGGCCGGGCGCGTCAGCCACCACTTCATCCAGGCCGACTACCGCGACACGGATGCGCTGCGCGAGCTGGCCGCGCGGGCCTTGGCCATCACCACCGAGTTCGAGAACGTGCCGGCCGAGTCGCTGGCCGAGCTGGCGCGCGCGCGCCCGGTGGCGCCTGCCGCCGAGGCCGTGGCCATCGCCCAGGACCGGGTGCGCGAGAAGGCGCATTTCAGCCGCTGCGCCGCGCAAGGCAGCGGCGTGGCTCCGGCGCCCCATGCCGTGATCGCCTCCGAGGCCGACCTGGCCGCCGTGCCCGACACGCTGCTGCCCGGCATCCTGAAGACCGCGCGCCTGGGCTACGACGGCAAGGGCCAGGCGCGCGTGGCCACGCGCGCCGAGCTGGCCGCCGCCTGGCGCCAGATGGGCCGGCTCGAGTGCGTGCTGGAGCAGCGGCTGCCGCTGGCCTACGAATGCTCGGTCATCGTGGCGCGCGGGCGCGACGGCCAGGTGGTCAGCCTGCCGGTGCAGCGCAACCTGCACCGCGACGGGATTCTGGCCGTGACCGAGGTTTTTGAAGGAAATGTGCCATATGCCAGCGCCAAACAAGCCCAAGCAGCTACTATTTCAATAGCTAACGAGTTGGGTTACGTGGGCGTGCTGTGCGTTGAGTTCTTCGTGCTGGAGGATGGCCGCCTGGTCGTCAACGAGATGGCGCCACGCCCGCACAACAGCGGCCACTACACGGTGGACGCCTGCGATGCCTCGCAGTTCGATTTGCAGGTCCGCGCGCTGGCCGGTTTGCCGCTGGCGCCGCCGCGCCAGCACAGCGCCGCCGTGATGCTGAACCTGCTGGGCGACCTGTGGTTCGATCCCGCCGGCGCGCCGCGCGCGCTGCCCTGGGCTCAGGTGCTGGCCCTGCCCGGCGCGCACCTGCACCTGTACGGCAAGACCGAGGCCCGGCGTGGCCGCAAGATGGGCCACCTGACCTTCACCGGCGCCGATGCCGCCGGCGTGCGCGCCAACGCCTTGCGGGCGGCCGAGGCCCTGGGTATGGCGCCGTTCTAGAAGTGCCACAACCCCCTATGTCGCTTCGCGCCTTCCCCCTTCTCTCGGCTGCGCCGGGAAGGGGGACAACGCCCGCGCGGCGGGGCGGCCCTTGCGCGGCGTCCGCTGGCCTGGGCCGCGCCCGTTTCATCCGCCGTGGGCGCTGGGCTCGTGGCAGGGACCGCTGACATGGTGCTGGACGGATCGAACCCCGAGCACATCGTCCGCGCTGCCGAGGCGCTGGCGGCGGGCCAATTGCTGGGGCTGCCGACGGAAACGGTGTACGGTCTGGCGGCC
>Ga0209572_1000354_pt1 | contig 75968 bp, 53 predicted proteins | sample EBPBio232012_DNA_FD_185867 | JGI IMG/M metagenome (GOLD analysis project Ga0209572, IMG submission 185867) | Wastewater treatment Type I Accumulibacter community from EBPR Bioreactor in Madison, WI, USA - Reactor 1_1/23/2012_ DNA (SPAdes)... | ecosystem: Engineered > Bioreactor > EBPR >...
GCCGGCTGGCCTGCGTGGCCATGCCGTCGGTGACCTTGGCGTTGTCGCTGTTCTGCGTGATCGAGGCCGACATCAGGTCGATCGAGGCGGTGGTCTCTTCCACCGACGAGGCCTGCTCGCTGGCCGACTGCGACAGCGACTGCGCGGTGGCGCTCACCTGGTTGGCGGCACCGGTCAGTGCATCGGCCGCGGCGCGCACCTCGTCGATGATCGAGGCCAGCTTGTCGCAGCTGCTGTTGGCATCCTGCTTGACCTGGCCGAAGGTGCCCTGCGCCTCGCGCGTGATGCGCTGCGTCAGGTCGCCGGCCGACAGGCCCGAGAACACGCGGCCCACGTCGTCGATGATGCCGGCCAGGATCTCGCTGGTGGCATTGGCATCGTCCTTGACCTGGCCGAACACGCCGGCGTAGTCGCGGCTGATGCGCTGCGACAAATCGCCCACCGCCAGCGCACCGAACACCCGGCCGACGTCGTCGAAGATGACCGAGGTGGTTTCCATCATCTGGTTGACGCCACCGCACAGTGCCTCGATCGGGCCGGACTTGCCCTCCAGCGGAATGCGCTGGCTCAGATCGCCCTCGCGCGCCGCCGCCGTGACGTGCTGCGCCTCGTCGACCGCCTTGCGCAGCATCTCGTTGGCCTTGACCTCGGCCGTCATGTCGGTGGCGATCTTGACGATCTTTACCACCCGGCCCATCTCGTCCTTCACCGGCGCATAGATCGCCTGCACCGACACCACCTGGCCGGTCTTGGTGATGCGCTGGAACATTTCGCTCTGCGGCTTGCCATCGTTCAGGTCACGCCAGAACTGCTGGTAGGCCGCCGAGTTGGCATAGGCGTTGTCCACGAACATGCGATGGTGCTTGCCCGTCACTTCGCCGGCCTGGTAGCCCAGCAACGCCAGGAAGTTGCGATTGGCGGTGAGCACATGGCCGCCCAGGTCGAACTCGATGTAGGCGTAGTTGGCATCGATGGCATCGAGGATGCCCTTCGCGTTCTGCCGCTCGAGCTCGGCCGTGGTGATGTCGTAGCGCACGCCCAGGTACTTCATCGGCTTGCCGTTCTCGCCCAGGATCGGCGCGATCACCGCATCCACGTAATAGGGCGTGCCGTCCTTGGCGCGGTTCTTGACCACACCGCGGAAGATGTCGCCGCGGCCGATGGTCTGCCACATCTGCTTGAACACCTCCTTCGGCATGTCGGGGTGGCGGGTGGTGTTGTGGCCGCGGCCGATCAGTTCGTCCTTCGGGTACTTCGAGACCTCGATGAACTTGTCGTTCACCGACAGGATGTCGCCCTTCTTGTCGGCTTCCGAGACGATGCTGGTGATGTTCATGATGTCGGTGCGCACCCGCAGCTCGGACTCCACCTCCTTCAGGCGTGCCTGAACCTCGGCCAGTGCGGCCTCGGCCTCTTGCCGTGCCTGCTGCGCGGCCTGCAGTTGATCGCTGGCTTGCTGCAGCGTGCCACCCGCCACCAGGCGGGCAATCCAGGAGGGGCTGTTCGTGTTCATGGGCAGTCTCTTTCTCAGGACAGGTCGGCAGTGGCTTGAATGCCGTGGGTGGAATGACGGACCGGCGTGCCAGGCGGCCGCTCGGCCAGCTGGCACAGCGAATGGACGTCGAAGATCAACGCCACCTCGCCATTGCCGAGGATCGAAGAGCCCGACATGCCGCGCAGGCTGCGGAACATGCGGGCCAGGGGCTTGATGACGGTCTGGTGCTGGCCCAGCAACTGGTCGACCAGCACCCCGAAGCGGCGCCCGCCGCTGCGGATGACAACCACGCTGCTGCGCTCCGGCGGCGGCGAATCCAGCGCATAGAGCGCGCGCAGGCTGACCACCGGCAGTACCTGGCCGCGCAGTTCGACGCGGCCGCGGCCGGCGCCATCCAGGCCCGAGGCGGTGGGACGGTTCTCGATCACCTCGTCCACCGCGTCCAGCGGGAAGATGAACTTCGACGGCCCGACACCGACCAGGAAGCCATCGATGATGGCCAGCGTCAACGGCAGGCGGATCTCGATGCAGGAGCCCTGGCCGGCCTCGCTGGCGATGGTCACCGAGCCGCGCAGCGCCTCGATGTTGCGGCGGACCACGTCCATGCCGACGCCGCGCCCGCTCAGGTTGGTCACCTTCTCGGCCGTGGAGAAGCCGGGCTCGAAGATCAGGTTCAGGATGGCCGCGTCATCGGGCACACTGCCGTGTTCCAGCAGGCCGCGTTCCCAGGCGCGCTCCAGCACCTTCTGCCGGGCAATGCCACGGCCGTCGTCGCTGATGCGGATCAGGATGCTGCCCGATTCGTGGCAGGCGGCCAGCGTCAGCCGTCCGCGCGGCGGCTTGCCGGCCGCCGTGCGCTGCTCGGCTGTCTCCAGGCCATGGTCCAGCGCGTTGCGCACCAGGTGCATCAACGGGTCGGCAATGCGCTCGACCACCGACTTGTCCAGTTCGGTGTCGCCACCGACGATCTCCAGCGCCACGTCCTTCTGCAGCTCGGCGGCGGTATCGCGCACCACCCGGCGGAAGCGCGAAAAGGTCTCGCCGATGGGCACCATGCGCAACTGCAGCGTGCTGTTGCGGATCTCTTCCACCAGCGCGCCGATCTGCTGGTTGGCCTCGACCAGGCTCGGCTGTCGCGAGGCCCGCGCCAGCGCGGTGGCGCCGGCGCTGGCGATCACCAGCTCGCCCAGCAGGTTCATCACCGCATCCAGCCGATCGGCCTGCACGCGGATGAAGCGCTGGTCGTCGGCGGGCGCGGCGTTGCCCGATTCACGCAGGTTCTGCTGCTTGCGCAGCGCCGCCGAGATCACCTGTTCGCCCACGCCGGCGCGCGTCTGCAATACCTCGCCCAGCGGCAGCGTCTCGCCCTGCGAGGCGGCCTGGGCCTGGGCCTGCAGCCCCTGCTGTAGCCGCGGCCGGCTGATGGCCCCGGCCGAGGCCAGGATGTCGCCCAGCCGCACGCTGTCGGGCATGGCCTCGATGCGCGCCGCCGCTTCGCGCTGCTGCTCCGCCAGTTCGGCCAGCTCCAGGTCGATGTCCTCGCGCACGAAGCTGAAGGCGCCCTCGATCTGTTCGCGCGCGGCGGCACTGTCCAGCAGCGTGTCGATCACCAGATGGCAGCTTTCGGCATCCAGCGCTTCCAGGCGCGGCACCGCGTCCAGGTCGCAGACGGTGCCGTGCAGGCTGCCCAGGCCGCGCAGGTAGCCGAGGATGCTCAACGGGTCCATGCCGTTGCGGAAGGTGTCCGCGCCGAAGCGCACGTGCAGCCGCCAGCGGCGCTGGGACGCCGGCACGTCGCCAGGGTCGGCCACCGGCGCCGCGCCGGCCGCGGCCCCGTCGCCCGCGGCGCCAGCGGCGGCCTGCAGGCGCTGCACCAGTGCCTCGCGCCGGGCCCGGGCCTCGGCGCTGTCGCTGCCCGGATGCTGCGCCTCGTCCACCAGCGCGCGGATCTGGTCGTTGCACTGCAGCAGCAGCGTGCTCAGGTCCGGGCTCAGCTGCAACTGGCCTTCGCGCAACCGGTCGAGCAGGTTCTCCACGTGATGGGTGAAACCCACCACCGCGTCCAGCCCGAAGATGCCGGCCGAACCCTTGATGGTGTGCGCGCAGCGGAACAGCGCGTCCAGCAGCTCGCGGTTGCCGGGCTGGTCCTCCAGTTGCAGCAGCAACTGTTCCAGCGCCTCGATCTGCTCCTGGGCCTCGCTGATGAAGGCCGGCAGGGCCTCCTGGATGAAGCTCTGGTCGGCGTCGTTTGCGCTCATGCCTGGGCCCTTTCCGGCATCGCCTCGATCAGGCTGGACGTCAGGCCCAGCGTCTCGCAGGCGGCCACCAGCGCCGCGCTGGGCCGGTCCAGCCGCAGCGTGCGGCCCAGCGGCGCCAGCGTGCGGGCCAGCGACACCAGCAGCTGCAGGCCGGCGGCGTCCACCTGGTCGACGGCAGCACCGTCGACGCGGCAGACTTCGTCCTGCGCATGGGCGTCGACATGGGCCAGCAGCTGGCGGCGCAGCTCGGCCGCGCTGTAGATCGTCAGCTCGGCCGGCAGTGCAAGTTGGTCGTTCATCGGCAGTCTCCTCAGGGCAGGATCAGCTTGGACACCGCGTCCAGCAGCTGCGGCGGGTTGAAGGGCTTGACGATCCAGGCCTTGGCACCGGCCGCACGGCCCTGCTCCTTCTTGGCATCCTGGCCTTCGGTGGTCAGCATCACCACCGGCGCGAAGCGGTGGCGCGGGTGCTGCTTGACCTGCTTGACGAAGCTGATGCCGTCCATCACCGGCATGTTCACGTCGCTGACGATCAGGTGCACCTTGGCCGCCTTGTCCAGCTGCGCCAGGCCCTGCTGGCCGTCGCCGGCCTCCAGCACGTCGTAGCCGGCGCGGGTCAGCGCCAGCTTGACGACGGTGCGCAGCGATGAGGAATCGTCGACGATCAGGATGGTCTTGGCCATGGTGGGTTCGGCGTTCAGAAGAAGGTGGTTTCGCTTTGTGGGGCCGGGGTGTCCGACGTGGCGCTGCCCGCGGCCAACGCACGCTGCTCGCCGGTGGTGTAGCCGGCCGACAGCAGCGCCAGCCATTCGTCGGCGGTCGGGGCACGGCCCTGGGCCACCGCCTGCTGCAGCCGCTGCACCGCACCGGCCATCGACTGGTTGACCTGGTCGATGATCTGCTGCACACGGTCCTGGAACTGGAAGGCCACCATCAGCTGCTGCACCTGCTCGCGCACGGCCTGGCCACGGGCCGACAGCTCGGCGGCCCGTTGATGCAGCTGCGACACGGCTTCGTCGACCTGCTCGATGACCCGGCCGATGGTCGCCTCCGACGCCGCGATGACGCCGGTGTCCTGGGCCGACTGCTGGGTGGCCAGCGCCAGCGTGTCGTGCATCTTCGCTTCGAAGCCCTGGACCTGGCTGCCGATGCGCCGGCCGGTCTCGCCCGATTCGGTGGACAGGCGCCGCACCTCGGCCGCCACCACGGCAAAGCCACGGCCGGTGTCGCCGGCGCGAGCCGCCTCGATGGCGGCATTGAAGGACAGCAGGTTGGTCTGCCGCGCGATCTTGGCCACGTCCTCGGCCATGCCACGCAGGCCGGTGGACGCGCCGGTCAGCGAGCGCATGGTCTCGGTCATCGCCTCGCGCGACTGCACGAAGCCGTGAAAGCCCTGCACCAGGCCGCGCAGCTGCTGCTCGCACTGCTGCAGCATCTGCGCGCGCTCGTCCAGCCGGGCCGCCGCGCCGGCCTGCCGCAGCGCGGCGGGGTCCTCGTCGATGATCCTGTCCAGCTGCTCCAGGATCTGCATGAAGCCCTGCAGCAGTTGATCGGTGGCCTCGCGCATCTGCGACTGCGCCGTGCCCAGGTGGCCGGTCCACAGGCGCACCGCCTCGTCCAGCCGCTGAACCGTGGCCGCAGCAACGTCGGTGGCATCGGCCGATGAGGCGGCCGCGCCCGCCGGCGCGTGCAGCCGTTGCAGGGCCCGGCGCAGGCCACCGGGCATGGGCAGGCGCCAAGGGGCGGGCGCAGGGGGTACGAAGCTCATCGTGGCCTTGGGTGTCATGCAATCTGCGGGTAGCGCTTGCGGAAGCCGGTGATCCAGCCAGGCAGCAGGTCGGCCGCGATCGGCCGGCCGACGAAGTAGCCCTGGGCCGCATCGCAGCCCGCATCGCGCACGGTGTCCCAGTCGGCGGCGTCTTCCACGCCTTCCGCCACCGCCTGCAGGCCACACTGGCGCGCCATGGCCAGGCTGGCCTTCAGCGTGGCCCGCCGCGCGGTGCACTGGCTGCAGCCGTGCACCAGGCCGGGGTCGATCTTCAGCTGGTCGAAGGGCAGCGCGCGCAGATCGCTCAGCGACGCATGGCCGCTGCCGAAGTCGTCGACGGCCAGGCCGAAGCCCAGTTTGCGCAGCCGGCCCAGGGTGTCCCGTGCGGCCGGTGTCAGCTGCGGCAGGCTGGCTTCACTGAGCTCCAGCCGGCATTTCGACGCATCGACCCCGTGGCGCGCCAGCAGCGCCAGCAGCGCGTCAGCCAGGTCGGGGCGGCGCAAGTTGTAGCCGGAGAGGTTCACCGCCAGGGTCGGCGTCACGCCCTGATCACGCCAGCGGCGCACCTGGCCCAGCGCCTTGTCCATCACCTGCATCAACAGGTCGTCGATCAGCCCGCGTTCTTCGGCCAGCGCCAGAAAGTGCTCAGGCAGCACCAGCCCGTCGCTGGGGTGCTGCCAGCGCACCAGGGCCTCCAGCGCCAACAGGCGGCCGTCCTTCAGCGACACCTGCGGCTGGTACACCACGCGCAGTTGGTCGTGTTCCAGCGCGTCGCTCAGCTCGCGCGGCACGTAGCGCCGCACGCTGCCGGCGCGCGCCGCCGGCTCGGCTTCGGCAGCCGCCGGCAGCGACGCCTGCATGCGGCGCTGCACCTCGGCCATTGCCTGGTCGAAACGGGCCTGCAGCGGGCGCAGCAAGGCCGGTTCGTCGCGCCGCACGGCATCTTCGATGGCCGCACACAGGCTGGCCAGCTGCATGGCGCCGACTGCGCGCGACGAGGACTTCAGGCGGTGCGCCACCGCGCGGGCATCGGCCCAGCGGCCGCGGGCGACGGCTTCGCGCAGTGCATCGGCACTGCCCTGCGAAGCGTCCAGGTACTCGCGCCGGATGCGCTGCAGCACCACCGGATCGGGGCCCACCAGCTTGGGCAAGGCGCCTTCGTCGAGCACCGCATCGCCGGCGACCTCGGCCGTATCGCCCGGCGCGGCCGATGCGGCCACCGTGCCCGGCAGCCAGCGGCGCAGCAGCTCGGCCAGGCGTTCGATCACGATCGGCTTGCCCAGGGTGTCGTCCATGCCGGCAGCGCGGCAGCGGGCGCGGTCGTCGTCCGAGGCGCTGGCCGTCACGGCAATCATCGGCGCACGGACCGGCCCCGATGCTTCGGCGCGGATGCGCTCGACCAGCGTGCAGCCGTCCAGCCCGGGCATGTGCAGGTCGGTCAGCAGCATGGCGTAGCGGCCGCTGCGCCACATGTCCAGCGCCTGCAGGCCGTCGGCAGCGACGTCGCTTTCCAGCCCCAGCAGGCTGAGCTGCATGCGGATCACCGTCTGGTTCACCGGGTTGTCCTCGGCCACCAGCACACGCTGGCCGCGGGCGGGCAAGGGTTCGCCGAGCAGGCCGACCGGCACGGTCGTGCGCTCGCCGTCTGCAGGCCATGACGGGCTGCCCCGGCCCGCACTGATCGCCACGGCGAGCAACAAGGTGTCGCGGTGCAGCGCGTCGATATCGATGCGCAGGTCTCCTGCCGCATCGCGGTAGGGTTTGCGGCGGGTGCCCCGCCCCACCCGCACCAGCCCCACGCCGGAGGCTTCGGCCAGCTGCCGGGCATCGGCTTGCGCGGCCGGCGGCAACGCATCGCCCAGCAGCAGCACGCCATCGGCCGACGGCTCCACGTACAAGCCCGCACGCAGGGTGGCGGCGTCGGGCCAGACGTAGACACCCGCACCGGTGGCCTGCAGGTACTTGCTCCAGTCCTGCTCCAGGCCATCGTCGCCCAGCAGCAGGTGGCAATCCACCTGCGGCAGCTCGATGGTGCCATCCGGATCCGGCGTGGCGGGCGCGGGCAGCAGCGGCATCTGCACCACGAAGCGCGAACCCTGGTCGGGCACGCTGTGCGCCTCGATGCTGCCGCCGAAGGCCTGCACCAGCTTCTGCACGATCGACAGGCCCAGGCCGGTGCCGCCATAGCGCCGCGTGGTCGAGTCCTCGGCCTGCACGAAGGGATCGAACACCCGCGCCAGCGCGGCCGCGTCCATGCCGATGCCGTTGTCGGCCACGCTCAACCGCAGCAGCCCCGTCCCGGGGCTGTCGACACGCAGGCTGACCCGTCCGGGCCGGGTCAGCCCGGCACTGAACTTGATCGCGTTGCCGACCAGGTTGTTGATGATCTGCTGCATACGCAATGCATCGGTCATCACGGCCGAAGGCAAAGCCGGATCGACGAACACCTTGAGCAGCAGTTCGCGATCGGTGGCACTGGCTTTCAAGGCATCGCAGGCGCCTTCGCACAGCGCACGCAGATCGACGCGCGCATGCTCCAGCACCAGGCAGCCTGCCTCGATCTTGGAGAAGTCGAGCAGCCCGTCGAGGATCTTCAGCAGCGCGAAGGCCGAGTCGCGCACGCTGCGCAGCAACTCGCCCTGCTCGCTGCTCAGCGGCGAGGCCTGCAGCACCTCGACCAGGCCGACGATGCCGTTCATCGGCGTGCGGATCTCGTGGCTCATCGTCGCCAGGAAGCTGCTCTTCGCCGCGTTGGCCGCCTCGGCCACGCGCTTGGCCTGCGCCAGCTCGGCGGTACGCTGGCCGACCAGGTCTTCCAGGTGGCTGCGGTAGGCATCCAGCTCGGCGCCCATGCGCTGCTTCTCGGTGACGTCTTCCTTCACCGCGATGAAATGCGTGATGCGGCCTTGCGGCGTGCGCACCGGCGTCATCGCCGCGAACTCCACGTACTCGCTGCCGTCCTTGCGGCGGTTGAACAGCAGGCCCTTCCAGGGCAGGCCCGAGGCCAGCGCGCCCCACATGTCGACATAGGTCTGGTGTGGCGTGCGGCCCGACTGCAGCAGGCGCAGGTTGGCACCCAGCAGTTCCTGCCGGGTGTAGCCCGAACTGGCCAGCGTGGCCGCGTTGACGTAGATGATGCGCGCCTGCAGGTCGGCGATGACGATGCTTTCCGAGCTTTGCTCCACGGCCTGCTGCAGCTGCCGCAGCTGCTCTTCGGACTGCCGGCGCTGCGTGATGTCGTGCGAGAAGCCGAAGCTGCCGATCACCTGCCCCTGGGCATCACGCAGCGGCCCCTTGGTGGCATGGAAGCTGCGCACGCCCACGGCCGTGGGCCGATCGACCTCGTAGCTAGTGACCTCGCCGCTGGCCAGCACCTGGCGGTCCACGGCCTGGATCTGCGCCACTTCGTCGGGGCTGAAGATGAACGCATCGTCGCGGCCGATCAACTCGTGCGGCTCGCGGCCGCACAGCGCCGCCGCGGCCCGGTTGAAGTACAGGTAGCGACCCTGCAGGTCCTTGGCGTAGATGGCATCGGGCGAACACTGCGCGATCGCGTCCAGCAACTGCGCATTGCGCTGGTGGGCTTGCAGCGCCTGCGTGTGTTCGCGCAGCGCTGCGTGCTGCCGTCCGGCCTGCCGCTGCAGCAGCACCAGCGCCAGGCTGCCGGCGATCAGCCCGCCGGCCAGCGCGGCCAGGGCCAGCACGGCCAGCGGCGCTTCTTGCAACGGTGCGGCGGCGGTCACGCCCAGCAGCAGCAAGCCGGCCACGCCCAGCGCCAGCGGCAGCGCGTGGGTGTGCAGCGGCGCGCGCTGCCGTGCCTGCGCGTCGCCCAGGGGCGAGGCAGGGCTGCGCTCGGCAGGAACCGGCACGCGGATCAACACGGCGTCTGGATAGGAGAGTCGAGCGGCTGCAAGGAAGGCATCCCGGCCGCCGCGGCCCCTTCTTCAGAAGAGGCCGCGTCGGCATGGTGCAGACTCTAGGAAGCGCAGGCCCCGCCGTCTGCGAGGAATCCTGCATCGGCCCCGCGAGGAATGCGTGGCCGCGCCGCGCGCGTCAGCGCTCGTCGGCGTCGATCAGGCCGGTGCGGATCGAGAAGCGCACGAGCGCCGGCACGTCGGCCACGCCCAGCTTGGCCATCAACCGGCTGCGATAGGAATCCACCGTCTTCGGCGACAGATGCAGCAGGGTGCCGATCTGCGCACTGGACTTGCCGCGCACCACCAGCTCGGCCATCTGCCGCTCGCGCGCGGACAGCTTGCCCAGCGCCGTGGCGTCGTCGCCGGCCGTCAGGCCCTGTACCGCCAGGTCGGCCACCACGCCACCCAGGTAGCGCCGGCCGGAAGCCACCGCCTCGATGGCCTGCAGCAGTTCGGCCGAAGGCGCGCCCTTCAGCATGTAGCCCATGGCACCCAGGCGCATGGCCTCGGCCACATGCCGTGGCAGCTCGGACATCGTCAGCACGATGGTCTGCACCTCGACCTTGCGGCGCTGCAGTTCGGTCAGCAACTCGAAGCCCGAGCGCTGGCCCAGGTGCAGGTCGAGCAACAGCACCTGCGGAGCCAGGCGCTGGATCTCGGCCAGCGCCACAGTCGGATCGCCACTTTCGCCCACCACATGGTGGCCCGCCGCCCGCAGCACCACGGCCAGGCCGTCACGCAGCATGGCGTGGTCGTCGACCACGTAGACATCGGTCATTGCTTGCCTTTCAGCCAAAGCAGGGTCGCGGTACGACCACAAACGGGATCGTACTGCACCTCGAAACGGGCACCAATCGCCACGGCCCGTTCACGCATGCCCACCAGGCCCAGATGCCCCAGCGGCGCTGCAGGCAGCACCTGCGCGGCGGGCTGGCCGTCATCGATCACCTCCAGCTGCAAGCTGTGCGCATCGCCGGAAAGCACCACGCGCACCAGCGTGCAGCCGCTGCGCTGCTGGGCATCGACGATGGCTTCACGGGCGATCATGAAGGCAGCGTACTCCACATCGGCAGGCCAGCGCAGCCCCAGATCGTCTTCGTCCAGTTCCAGCAACACATCGGCCCGGGCCGGATCGATGGAACGCGTGCGCACCTCGTTGTCCAGTGCCGCCACCAGCCCCTGCTCTTCCAGCAGCGCCGGCCGCAGCGCGTGCAGCACCGATCGCACCTCGCCCATCGCCTGGTCCAGGCTGCGGGCCAGCTGCCGGCATTCCAGGTGCAACGCGTCGGTCATGGCGTCGGCATGCATCGTGGCGGTGGCATCCAGGCGCAGCCGTGCCACCGTCAGCTGCTGCCCCACCTGCTCGTGCAGCGTCTGGGCGATGTAGCGCGTGGTCTCGCGCTCCTGCGCCAGCAGCCGCTCGGTCAACTCGGTCAGTTCGCTCTTGTGCTCGCGCACGGCCTGCTCGGCCCGGCGCCGCTCGGTCACGTCGCGCAGCACCAGCACGCTGAAACCTTCGCGCACCGGGCGCTGGCTGATCTCGACCGGCACGAGATGTCCGTCCTTGTGGCGCATCTCGGCCTCGGCCGGGTACTGCCCGGCGGCACCCTCGGTGGATCGCAACAGCTCAGGCACGGTCATGCGCATCAACTCGGCCTGAGCATACCCAGACAGGCCTGTCATCGCGGTGTTGCTCTCGACGATGCGTTGACCGGCATCAAACAGCAACACCCCCTCGGCCATGGCCTCGAACAGGCCGCGCTGGCAGGCCTCGGCCTCGCGTAGCGCCTGCTCGGTGCGGCGCAGCTCGGTCACCTCGACCATCACGCCCTGCACCTCGATCCGCCCATCGGGCTGGGCCACCGCACGGGCATGGTCGATGTAGTGACGCCACTGGCCCTTGTGGTCGCGTAGCCGGTAGTTCATGTGCAACTCGCCGCCCGTCGCGTGCAGCGTGCGAAGTTCGTCGGCCACGCGCATCCGGTCGTCGGGGTGCAGCGACTGCGCCCAGTTGGGCCCGGCCCCCGACGCCCACTGCATCGGCGTGTAGCCCAGCTGGCGAATGGCCGGGCTGATGTAGGTGCAGGGCGCGGTGGCGTCGGCCGGGGCGCGGTAGATGATCGCTGGCAGACGCTCGGCCAGCAGGCGGAACTGCCGCTCGCTCTGGCGCAGGGCCTCGCGCGCCCTGCGTTGCGCACTGACGTCCGAGAGGTGGATCGTGACCCCGCGGTCCGACGGGAAGACACGCAGCTCGCACCACGGTCCGTCAGCCGCCAGCCGCTGCTCGCAATGGCTGGGGCGCTGATGGCGCAGGGCCGTGGCCACGCGGTCGGCCAGCATGCTCACGCCCGGTGTGGGGCGCAGCGTGTCGAGCGAGCGGCCGACCAGCACGGTGCCGCCCGGCAGGCCCAGCAACTGCGCCGCGCGCTGGTTGGCATGGGTGAAGCGCCCTTGCGCATCGAGCGCCATGAAGCCGTCGCTGATGCGGTCCATCACCTGCTGCAGATCGGCATGGGCCTGCGCCTCGGCGGCCATGGCCGCGGCCAGTTCGCGTTTCAGCTGCTGTTCGGCACTGACATCGCGCAGCAGCACCATGCGTGCCGCCCGGCCCTGGAACACCAGGTCGCAGCCCTGCACGTCGACCTCCAGCCGACGGCCATCCTTGCAGACATGCTCCCAGATGCAGGCTGCACTCGGCGCCGCGGTGGGTGGCGGATGCAACGGCTCCGGGTCCGGGCGCACATGCAGGATCGACATCTGCAGGAACTCGTCGCGGCTGTAGCCGTACTGGGCGATGGCCGCGTCGTTCACCTGCAGGAAGCGCAGCGTGGCCAGGTCGTAGATCCACATCGCCTGCGGATGGGCCTGGCACATCGCCGCGTAGAAGGTCTCGGCATCGTTGCCGCCCTGCGGTGTGCCGCGGCCCGGCAGGCGCCGGCGCCATGCAGCGGCCAGCCGTGCATACCAGGGGCGGCGATCATCCGTCGGCAGGCCCGACGGCAGGACAAGGTGCGAGGACTTCAAGCGCAGGGCCAGATTGAGGTGCTGCGACGATCATAGGCAGCGACACCGCGCTTTTCGTGTGCATTGCCGCGTTGTCCAGATCTCCCGGCAGGCGATGCCGTGCTTTCCCAGTGCATGCCGCCGACACGTCCTGGCAACCCGCGCTTTTCCGGGCATGGCCCGGGCATGCTGGGCTTAGACTGCACGGCTCGCGCAAGCTGCGCGCAAAAACAGTATCACAATGCAAGCCGGCCGCCCGAGCCCGCAAACCTTGCCCACCGATGCGGCGCCGGCCGGCGCCCCGGGGCCATTGGCCGTGCTGACGGCCTCCCATCGTGTGCTGGCCATGGGTCTGGACGCACAGGCGTTGCCGCAGCAGATGGCACGGGCGCTGTCCGATGCCGCCGGCATCGAGCTGGCCTGGGTGGCGGCCGTGTCGGCCGAGCAGCCACCGCCGCAGGGGCCGCACCTGCCGGTCGCCTGGGCCGGGCAGACGCTGGGCTGGCTCTTGCTGCCCGCCGTCTTCGGCGACAGCAACGATGGCGCGCTGCGCGCCGCCCTGCACGAGGCGACCGTTGACCTGGGGCTGGGCATCGACCGGGCGCGGGCCGAGCCGTCGCGGCGCCAGGCCGCAGCCGCGCTGCAGGCCAGCCACGCCACGCTGCGGGCCGCGCTGGACAGCCTGCATACGCCGTTGCTGATCACCGACGCGGCGGGGCGCATGCTGCACTTCAACGACGCCTGCGTCAGCTTCCACCGCGTGCCCAGCAAGGCCGACTGCGCGGCCTGCTTTGCCGATTGCCATGCGCACTACGCACTGATGCAGCCCGACGGCACACCCTTGCCACCGGAACAATGGCCGTTGCAGCGCGCGCTGGGCGGCGAGCACGGCCGCGATGTCGAACTGCTGGTGCAGCGCCTGGCCAGCGGCGAGCGATGGGCCGCCCGCTACACCTTTTCGCCGATCGAGATCTCGGAGGGCCAGGTGGTCGGCGCCGTGGTCAGCGCGGTCGACCTGAGCGAGCCGCGCGCGCGCGAAGCCGAGCTGGGGCAGGCCCACGAGCGGCTGAACCTGGCACTGCAAGCGGCCGGCGCCGCGCATTGGGAATGGGATCTGCTGGCCGACCGCTTGAGCTGGTCGCCCGAAGGCTTCGAACTGCTGGGCCTGGACCCTGCCGGCCAGGCCACCGGCAAGCAGGCCTGGGTGGCCACCGTGCACCCGGACGACAAGGCCCGCGTGCTGCAGTTGGTGGAGCAGGCGGTGCGCGAGGGCAAGCCGCTGGAACAGGAATACCGCGTGCTGCTGCCGCACGGTGGCATGCGCTGGCTGCAGGCCATCGGCAAGGGCCGCTATGCGGCCGACGGGCGCATGACCCACCTGAGCGGGCTGTGCGTGGACATCAGCGCCCGCAAGCAGGCCGAGCTGGCACTGCGCCGAGCCCATGACCAGCTGGAGGCGCGCGTGGCCGAGCGCACGCAGGCCTTGACGCTGGCCAAGGAAGGCGCCGAGGCCGCAGCCCGCGCCAAGAGCGATTTCCTGGCCAACATGAGCCACGAGATCCGTACGCCGATGAACGCCATCGTCGGCCTGACGCACCTGAGCCTGCGCGAAAGCAGCGATCCGGCGCAACGCGAACGGCTGGGCAAGATCGACGCGGCCGCGCGGCATCTGCTGCAGATCCTGAACGACGTGCTCGACCTGTCGAAAATCGGCGCCGGCAAGCTGGTGCTGGAACGCATCGAATTCACGCGCGACGACCTGCTGGGCCGGGTGATGGCCATGGTCGAAGCCGAGGCCAGGCGCAAGGGGCTCGAACTGGTGCTGGACACCGACCACCTGCCGCCGCGGCTGTGCGGTGACCCGAAGCATCTGGCGCAGGCCCTGATCAACCTGGTGTCCAACGCCGTCAAGTTCACCGAGACCGGCTGGGTGCGCCTGGCCTGCAAACGGCTGGCCGAAGACGGCCCGCGGGTCCAGCTGCGCTTCGAGGTGCAGGACACCGGCGTCGGCATCGCGCCGCACCAGCAGGGAAACCTGTTCAAGGCCTTCGAGCAGGCCGACACCTCCACCACCCGGCGCCATGGCGGCACGGGCCTGGGGCTGGCGCTGACGCAGCAGCTGGTGCAGCTGATGGGGGGCGAGGTCGGCTTCAGCAGCACGCCAGGCAGCGGCAGCCGCTTCTGGTTCACCGCCTGGCTGGAGCAGGCCCCGCCGCCGTCGTTGCCGGCGCCGGCCCTGAAGGGGCTGCGGGTGCTGCTGGCCGATGATCTGCCGGCATCGCTGGCGGCGCTGCACGACAGCCTGGAGCAACTGCAGATCGCCGCCGATGCATTGCCGGGCGGCGAGGCCGCAGTGCAGTGGCTGCAGCAGGCGGCCAATGCCGGCCGGCGCTTCGATGCGCTGCTGCTCGACGCCACCATGGCCCCGCTGGACGGCATCGAGACCTTGCGCGCGATGCGCCGGCAGTTCCCCGACACGCTGCCGCCGGCCCTGCTGATGGGCACCGAGGACGCGAGCACGCTGGCGGCCAAGGCGCGCGATGCCGGCTTTGCCGGCGCGCTGGTGAAACCGGTCACCCCAGCGGCCCTGCAGCAGGCGCTGCTGCGCGCCCTGGGCAACGAGCCGGACACCACCACGCCGGGCGCGCGCGCCGCGCCGTCGCGCGACTACCAGGCCTTGTGCCGCCATGCCGGGCAGCGTGTGCTGCTGGCCGAGGACAACCGGATCAACCAGGAGGTGGCCTGCGAGATCCTCGGCGCGGCCGGGCTGCGCGTGGACGTGGCGCAGGACGGCTCGGCCGCGCTGCGCATGGCGCTGGAAGGCCACTACGACCTGGTGCTGATGGATATCCAGATGCCGGTGATGGACGGCCTGGACGCCACGCGCGCCATCCGCGCCAGCGGCCTGGACCAGCTGCCCATCGTGGCGATGACGGCCAACGTGTCGGCCGAGGACCGAGCCGCCTGCGTCGCCGCCGGCATGAACGACCACCTGGCCAAACCGGTGGAGCCGGCCCGCATGTACCAGGTGCTGCTGCGCTGGCTGCCGGCGCCGGCCGGTGCCGCCGCACCGCCGGCCGTGGCGCCGCCGGCCACCGGCCTGGCGCAGCGGCTGGCCGCGGTGCCGGGCTTCGACCTGGAGCGCGCCCTGCGCAACCTGGGCGGCCAGCTGGACACCGCGGCGCGCGTGCTGCGCAGCTTCGTGCGCACCTACGCCGCGCAGGCGGCGCCCGAGATCCTTCAAGCCACCGGGCCCGACCCGGTGCCGCATTGGCGCGAGCAATGCCATTCGATCCGCGGCGCCTGCGCCACCATCGGTGCCACGGCGCTGGAAGCCGAGCTGCTGGCCTTCGAGCGCGCGCTGGCGCAGCCGGGCGAGACCGCCCCGCGGGCCGAACAGGCCTTGCAGCTGCAGCGGCGGCTGCACGCACTGGCGGCCGAGCTGGACGCCGCGCTGCAGTAGCCCTGCGCTATCGTTGCTGCATGCAAGACATGCAGCCCGTGGGCACCCAATTGCGCGAATGGCGGCAGCGCCGCCACATGAGCCAGCTCGATCTGGCCGGTCATGCCGAGGTCTCGACCCGTCACCTGAGCTTCCTGGAAACCGGCCGGTCCCTGCCCAGCCGCGAGATGCTGCTGCGGCTGGCCGACCGCCTGGAGGTGCCGCTGCGCGAGCGCAACCGCCTGCTCACCGCCGCCGGCTACGCGCCGATGTACGCCGAGCGCCGCCTGGAAGACCCGGCGCTGCAGGTGCCGCAGCAGGCGCTGCAGCGCGTGCTGCAGGCCCACGAACCCTTCCCGGCGCTGGCAGTCGACCGGCACTGGCACATGGTGGCGCACAACCGCATGGTGCCGCCGCTGCTGGCCGACCTGCCCGAAAGCCTGCTGCGCCCGCCGCTGAACGTGCTGCGGCTGAGCCTGCATCCGCAGGGGCTGGCGCCGCGCATCGTCAACTTGGGGCGCTGGCGCGAACACCTGCTGCACCGCCTGCAAGCCCAGGCGCTGCGCCAGGCCGACCCGGCCCTGCAGGCCCTGGTGGAAGAGCTGCGCGGCTACCCTGCCCCGCCGGCCGAGCACGGCGCCGATGCCGCGCACGACGCGGCCGTCTACGTGCCGCTGCAGCTGCGCACGCCGCGGGGCGTGCTGAGCTTCATCAGCACCATCACCGTGTTCGGTGCGCCGAACGACATCACGCTGTCCGAGCTGGCGCTGGAGACCTTCTTCCCGGCCGACGAGGCCACCGGCCAGGCGCTGCGCGAGCTGGCCGGCACCCTGCGTTAGCATCCGCCCCCGGTGCGGCCGGCTGGCGCCGCGGCGTCCCACGGAGCGTTAGATGCAGGTGCTGTGCCTCGACATGGAAGGCGTGCTCGTCCCCGAGATCTGGATCGAGTTCTCCAAGCGCACAGGCATCGCGGAGTTCTCGCGCACCACCCGCGACGAGCCCGATTACGACAAGCTGATGCGCTACCGGCTGGGTCTGCTGGACCAGCACAAGCTGCGCCTGCCCGACATCCAGCAGGTGATCGACGGCATGGGCCCGCTGCCCGGCGCACGCGAGTTCCTGGACGACATGCGCACCCGCTTCCAGGTGATCATCCTGTCGGACACCTTCTACGAGTTTGCCGATCCGCTGATGCGCCAGCTGGGCCGGCCCACGCTGTTCTGCCACCGCCTGCTGGCCGATGCCGACGGCCGCGTGCGCGACTACCGGCTGCGCCAGCCCGACCAGAAGCGCGCCGCCGTCAACGCGCTGAAGAGCCTGAACTACCGCGTCATCGCCGCCGGTGACTCGTACAACGACACCGGCATGCTGCAGGCGGCCGATGCCGGCTTCTTCATCCACGCGCCGCCGGCCATCAGCGCGCAGTTCCCGCAGTTCCCGGCCACGCACAGCTACGCCGAGCTGAAAGCCGCCGTCGAAGCCGCCGCAGCGGCTGCGGAGCCGCGCTGATCGCGCGTCGCAAGCGCCACCTGGCGGGCTGGGCTTCTCATGCCGATTCGCGATCTACCGCTCAGAGATCTGCAGTGACGGCCTTGGCGCGTTGCCGAACTTCAAAGCCCGCAGGGCGTTCGTATGGTTCGCGGCGGCGAAGCCGGTGCGGGGCAGGCCGCGAAGCTTCGGTGGAGCGGTCGGCTACGCCGACTGCCCTGCGATGCTCCCGAACCCGGCCTGGCGCATAACTCGCTACGCGCTGCGCGCTGCGCTCGGACAAATGCGCCAAGCATGAGGTTGAAGCGCGCTGCGCGCGCGGCCGGGCTCGCTGCGCTTCTCGGCGCCCAACAGGCGCATCGCGACCTGCCCCGCACCGGCTTCGCGGGAACGCTCGTGGTGTACGGTCGAAAACAGCCACAGCCCCGACCTCGCGTCGGGCGGTACCCGGCAGGGGCGATTTGTGCGGCGACGAGGAGCACAGCCCCAGGGTCGGCGCACGTACCCGCGCGCTTCCCCTTCTGACTTGCCGCATCTGTTCGAGCGCAGCACCGAGCCCGCAGGGCTTGGCGCGTAGCGAGTTATGCGGCACGACCCTGGGGCGCGCACCGCAGTGCAGTCGGGCCGAAGGACCGACCGCCGCACGATGAGCCCCTGCCGGGTGCCGCACGGCGCGATGCGCTGAACGCTGGAGGAATGCAGCCTCTCGCGAACACCCGCTTTTCACCGAATACTGGCGCACGTTCCCATAGCTTCGATCGCGACCCCTATCAGTCCACCGCCTGAAGGCCGGCGCACTCGCGCGCCCGCGTCACCAGGCGCCGGCAACGGGCCGCCCAATCGGCTTGCGTGCCCTCGTCGACACCGCGCTCCGCCTCGGCGGCCAGGCGCGTGATGTCGGCAAAGCCATAGGAACCGGCCGTGCCCTTCAGCGTGTGCAGCAGACGCTTCAGCGTCGGCCGGTCGGCTGCCTGCACCGCCTGCGCAATGGCCTCCAGCGTGGCCGGCAGACCGGCGCGGAACTCTTCCGTCAAGGCCGCCATCTCCGCGGCAAAGGCCGCTTCGGTGTCGCGGCCGGGCGGCTGGGCGGCGGGCACCAGCCGCCGCAGCAGGCCATAGAAGCGGTCGCGGTCCACCGGCTTGGCCAGCACGTCGTCGCAGCCGCACGCGCGGTAGCGCTGCACGTCCGCCTGCATCACGTTGGCGGTCAGCGCCACGATCGGCCCGCGATAGCCCAGCTCGCGCAAGCGGCGCGTGGCACTGATGCCGTCCATCACCGGCATCTGGATGTCCATCAGCACCAGGTCGTGCGTGGCGCGCAGGGCAGCCTGCACCGCCAGCTCGCCGTTGCCGACCACCTCCACCTGCAGGCCGGCCTGGCGCAGGTAGGCCTCCAGCAGGCGCTGGTTGTCCTCGCCGTCTTCGGCCAGCAGCACCTTGCCGTCGAGCTCGGGCACGTCCACTGCCGTGATCTGGAAATCTGGCCGCGGAAAGTCGTCGAAATCCTCGCGCACGTCGAGCATCTGGCCAGCCGGCGTGTCCAGGCCCACCGGCAGGCTCAGGCCGAAGCGGCTGCCCCGGCCCAGCTGGCTGGTCACGCTGACCTCGCCGCCCAGCAGCTCGGCCAGCTGCTTGCAGATGTACAGCCCCAGCCCGGTGCCGCCGTAGCGCCGGGTGGTCGACACATCGGCCTGCACGAAGGGCTGGAACAGCCGCGCCACCTGCTCGGGGCTCATGCCGATGCCCTCGTCACAGACCTCGAAGCGCAGGCGCTGCGTGGCCGCGTCGTGGCTCACCACCAGCCGCACCTCGCCGGCGTGGCTGAACTTGATGGCATTGCTGGCGAAGTTCAGCAGGATCTGCTTCAGCCGCACCGGGTCCGTGCACAGCGCCGGGGGCAGCGGCAGGCGGTGCTCGATGCTGAACAGCAGCGACTTCTGCTGCGCCCGGCCCGCGGCCAGGGCCTCGATGTCGCTCAGCAGCCGCGGCAGCGGCACGACGATGCGCTCCACCTCCAGCTGGCGGGTCTCGATCTTCGAGATGTCCAGGATGTCGTCGATCACCTCCAGCAGGTGCCGGCCGTTGCGGATGATGGTTTTCAGCGCATCGTCGGCATTCACCTTCCCGGTCGCCGGCTGCAGCAGCAGCTCGGCAAAGCCGATGATCGAGGTGAGCGGCGTGCGGATCTCATGGCTCATGTTGGCCAGGAAGCTGCTCTTGGCCAGGCTGGCCGCCACGGCCTCGTCGCGCGCCTGGCTCAGCGCCAGCGTGCGCTCCTCGATCAACTGTTCCAGCCGCTCGGCCAGCGCGGCCGGCGCGGCGCCGTTGCCAGCCTGGCGCAAGGCCAGCATGGCCTGTGCCTGCTTGCGCGCAGCGCGCTCGGCATTCAGCCGGCGCTCCAGCGCCAGCACCAGCTGGTTCACGTCCGGGGGGTCCGGAGCCACGCGCGGCTTCATGTGCTTTCCTCGACGCAGTCCGACACGGGCAATTCGATATCGACAGCCTGCGGCGCAGGCGCCGCGGCCGGCGGCGGCAGCCACAGGCTGAACACGGCGCCGCCCTCCGGCGCGTTGCGCGCCGCAATGCGCCCACCATGCGCGCTCATGATCTTGCGGCAGATGGTCAGCCCCAGGCCGGTGCCACCCGAGCCGTCCTGCGTGCGGCTGGACTGCACGAAGGCGTCGAAGATGGTCTCCAGCTCATCGGGCGGTATGCCCGGGCCATGGTCGCGCACCTGCAGCTCCACGCCGTCGGCGCCGCGGTCACTGGCATGGATCTCTATCTGGCTGCCCTGCGGGGCAAAACGCAGCGCATTGGCCAGCACGTTGCGCAACACCTGCTGCAGCCTGAAGGCGTCGACATCCGCCTCCACGCTGGGCGCGCTGCCCTGCAGCGTCAGCTGCAGCCCGCGCTGCGCGGCCAGCGGGCCCAGCTCCTTGACCACCGCCGCAGCCAGCGGCAGCAGGTCGGCACGGCGCAGCTGCAGCGAGCCCACGCTGCTGTCCATCTTCGACACGTCGAGCAGGCCGTTCACCAGCTTCAGCATGCGCTGGCCGCCGGCATGGATGTCGTCGAACATCTCGGCAAACTCCGGCTGCGCATCGGCCAGGCTGCGGCCCAGCTCCGAGAAGCCGATGATCGACTGCAGCGGCGTGCGCAGCTCGTGGCTGATGTTGGCGATGAAGTCCGACTTGGCCTGGTTGGACTTCTCGGCGGCATCGCGGGCCTCGCGGGTCACGCGCTCGGCCTCGCGGAACTCGGTCACGTCGATGATGCTGCCGATGATTCCCAGCGCCTGGCCGTCGGCTTCGGTGAATCGCACCTTGCTGACCACCGTGTCACGCTCCTCGCCATCGGCACGGCGCAGGCGGTTCGGGTAGCTGATGCGCTCTTCCGACTGCAGCAGCCGGCGGTCGATGTCGGCATGCATCTCGGCCTGTTCGCCGTACAGGTCGGCCGAGGTATGGCCGATCACCTGCTCGCGCCGCAGGCCCATCAGGTCCAGCCAGGCATGGTTGACCATGCTGAAGCGGCCCTGCGCATCCTTCACGAACATCGGCGTCGGGCTCACCTCCAGCAGCCGGGCGGTCATCGCCAGCTGGGCCTGCAGCTTGCTGCGGGCCAGCTGCCGCTCCGACACATCGGCGGCAAAGCCGGCAAAACCGGACAGGCCCTGCTGTTCGTCGTGCATCGCCGCCACCGACACCTCCAGCGTGCGCAAGTCACCGGCGGCATGGCGCAGGTGCAGCATCAGCGCCTGGGGCACGGCATCGGCCGGCCGGGCTGCGAACAGCGCCTCGACCGATGCACGCTCCTCGGGCAGGCACAGCTCGGACAGCTTGCGGCCCAGCACCGCCTGCTCGCCCAGGCCACTGATCTGCGTCCAGCGGCCGTTGACGAACACGATGCGCCCTTGCACATCGGTGCGGAAGATCAGCTCGTGCACGCTCTGCACCAGCGTGCGCAGATCGCGTTCACTGGTGGCCACGCGCTCGCGCGAACGCGCCAGCGCGCCCTGCACGGCCTCGTGGCTGCGCAGGCTGCGCCAGGCCAGCCCGGCCATGGTGCCGATCAGGAGCAGCGCCAGGCCCAGCGCACCGCCCACCCAGGACAGCGTGCGCGCCAGTTCGGCCTGCACCTGCCCGTAGTCATGCTCCACCACCACCGCCAGCGGGCGCTTGCGCAGTGTGCGCAGCGCCGTCACCACCTGGCCACCATCGATGCCCGCACCGATGTAGCTGCCGCTTTCGCGCCGCGGGAGGTAGTCGCGGAAGAAGGGGTGGGCCGCCGCCTGGCTGCCCGGCGCGGCGTCGATGCCGTCGGTGCTGCTGAGCAAGGTGCCGTCGATGCTGAACAGGGCCGCCGCGCGGCCCGGGTCGGCCAGCATCAGCCGGTGCTCGTTGGCAAAGTAGTCGACGTTCAGCACCGCCACCAGGTACAGCGCATCGGCATCGGGTGGCGACGCCCGGCGCACCAGCGGCACGAAGCTGCGGCCACCGGGCTCGGCAGGATGGCCGGCGCGCGCATCGCCCAGGTCACGGCCGTGCACCAGCGCGCCCAGCCGGTCGGACTCGGCGGGCCCGGGCAGCGGCACGCGCTGCAGGTCGATCAGCAGGTCGACATTGCTGGCGTCCGAACTGGCCAGCACACGGCCCTGGGCGTCCAGCACCGACAGGCTGCGCAGCAGCGGCAGGCCCTGCTGGGCCTGGGCCAAGGCCGGCCCGAAGCCGATCGGATCCTGCTGGCGCGCCTTGAAACGCAGCGACTCGACCAGCGTGCCCAGCGTGATGTCCAGCGTGTTGAAGCTGCGGTTGGCGTGGTCTTCCAGCACGCGGGCCAGCAGCTGGTTGGTCTGCAGCTCGCGCTCGTGCAGCTCGCGCTGCTCGTACCAGGCGAAACCGGCCGCCAGCGCCACCGCCACCAGGGCCAGCAACCCGGCCAGGCGGGCCACCGCCTGGGTGCTGAGCCATGCCGACAGCTCGGTGCGCGCCGCTGGCGCGGCCGTGGCAGCTCCCTCCACGATGCCTACTTCAGCACCACGATCTCGGTCAGGCCATGCCGCTTGGCCGCGTCCTGCAGCCGGCCGTCACGCTTGATCTGGGCCACGAAGTCGTTCACGCGGCGCAGCCAGTCCTCGTCGCCGGGCTTCACCGCATAGGCATAGGGCAGCACGTGGTACGGGCTGCTGGGCGCGATCAGGCGGGCCCAGTCGGCGTTGTCCAGCAGGCGCCGGCTGTAGGGGTAGTCGGTCATGAACACGTCCACCCGGCCAGCCTCGAGCTCCTGCTCGCGTGTCTGCGGCGGCCGCACCACCACCATCTTGGCCTGCTTCAGCCCGGCCGCCATCACCGGTTCCATGAAGGTACCGGCCTGCACCGCCACCTGCACCCCCGGCTTGTCGATGTCGGACCAGGACTTGATGGCCCGGTTGCTGCGCGTGGTCACGCCGTAGATGTCGCTTTGCAGATAAGGCTGCGCGAACTTCAGCGCCGCCTGCCGCGCCGGCAGCACGCCGATGGCGAACATGGCGATGTCGCAGCGGTCGCCCACCAGGTCGTCGACCAGCTTCGGAAAAGACGAATCCACGTAGCTCAGCTTGACGCCCAGGTCCTTGGCCAGCTCCTGCGACAGGTCGATGTCGATGCCGCCCAGCTGCTGCGTGCGCGGGCTGCGGTAGGTGACGCCGTAGTAGTCGGGCCAGATGCACACCCGCAGCGTGGACGATGCGGTGACGCGGTCCAGCACCGGGCCGGCCTGCGCCGGCGCCAGGACGCAAAGGGGCAGAAGCGGCAGAAGGGCACAGACTGAACGCCACAGGGCGCGGCGCAGGACAGGGCTTTTCATCACGAACTCCGGATCGGACGTTGAAGGTTGCGCGCGGCGCGCAGGCGTTATCGCGACTCGAGCGCCTCTTCTTCGGGCACCACGCAGGGCGGCTCGCGAAAGCGCTCGCGGATCTCCAGGACCTGCGGCACCAGCGTCGTGAACAGGCGCAGCAGCCGGGCATCGAAATGCTTGCCCGCGTGGCTGGCCATGTACTGCAGCGCATCGGGCACCGACCAGGGCTTCTTGTAGGGCCGCTCGGACGTCAGCGCATCGAACACATCGGCAATGGCGACGATGCGCGCCGCCTCGGGAATGTCCTCGCCGGCCAGGCGCCGCGGGTAGCCGGTGCCATCCCACTTCTCGTGGTGCGCCAGCGCAATGTCGCGTGCCATGTCCAGCAGCGGATCGTTGCCGCCGGCCAGCAGCTCGGCCCCGATCAACGTGTGCGTCTGCATGATCTCGCGCTCGTCGGGGGTCAGCGGCCCGGGCTTCAGCAGGATGCCGTCGGGAATGCCGATCTTGCCCACGTCATGCATCGGGCTGGCGTTCAGGATCATCTCGCAGGCGGCCTCGTCCCAGCCGGCGCCGCGCGCCAGCAGGGCCGACGCATGGCTCATGCGCAGGATGTGCTGGCCGGTCTCGTTGTCGCGGTACTCGGAGGCGCGCCCCAGCCGGCGCACGATGTCCAGCCGCGATAGGCGCAGCTCCTGCGTGCGCTGCTGCACCATCTGCTCCAGCATGCCGTTGCGGCCCTGCAGCATGCTGCGGGCCAGGTGGGCCAGCAGGATGTTGTGCACGCGGGCCAGCAACTCGCGGCGGTTGAAGGGCTTGGTCAGGAAATCCACCGCGCCGCCGTTCAGCGCGCGCAGCATGAAGTCGTCGCCCGACTGCGCGGTCAGCACCACGATCGGCGGCGCCAGCGGATCGCCCAGCGCCTTGATCTGCTCCATGACGCCGTAGCCGTCCAGGTGCGGCATGTTGATGTCCAGCAGCAGCAGGTCCGGCCGGGCCTTGGCATAGGCGGCCAGCACCTCGCGAGGGTCCTGCACCAGCTCGATGTGCTGGTAGCCCTCGGTGCGCAGCATCAGGCTCAGCAGCTTCAGGTTGGCCGGCTCATCGTCGACCACCAGGATGCGCGCGGCCTTGGGTTCGAAACTCGCAGAGCTTGGGCCGTTCATGGCATTTTTCAGGATGACGTGACAAGGCCCTTCGAGGGCCCGAAGGGCATGGCGGCAGCTTATCTGCGCCAGGCCCCGGCCGCGCGGCGCGGGGCCCTGCAAGGCGGGCTTGAACCCCACATGCGCCACGCTTTGCTGAAGTTTGAAACTGCCGGTGCGATGTCTGAACGCCGATTGACGAAGATCATGTCGAAACCGCCGTGCGCAGCCGAGCATGCGTAACCCCCTGGCAGCGCCGCCCAAGTGTCAAGAACTCCCCGCAAAGCAGCCAGTGATTGCCATGCATCGCGAAGCGCCCAACTCGCGTGCAATCAAGATCTCCCTGCAAGCCAGCTGCCCGCCGCGCGGGCCGGCATGCAGCCGCCGATGCCCTGAAGGCGTTTGATGACCGCCACGTCCGCCGAACCGCCCCGCGCCGCCGGCCTCAAGCCGGGCCGGAGGGCGGCGCCATGGCGGCAGGGGCTGGTGTGGCTGGGGGCCGCCATCGTGCTGCTGACCGGGCTGGCCCTCTACCTGGACTGGCGCGATCACTTCAAGCACCAGTCGGTGCAACTGGAATCGATGTCCGGTCTGCGGGCCGACCAGATGGCCTCCTGGGTTGGCGACCGCATGGCCCAGGGCCGATTCGTCAGCAGCAGCCGGCTGTGGGCCGAGCAGCTGACCGGTTGGAAAGAGCATGGCTACGGAATCGACCTGCAGCGCCTGACGGGCCGCATGGAAGACCTGCGCGCGGCCTACAAAAACCACAGCATCACCATCCTGGACGCCGATGCCGGCCTGATCCTGAGCACCGACGCCACCGGCATCGAGATCTCGCCGCAGCTGCGCCGGGCCCTCGACAAAGCGCTGGTCAGCGGAAAGGTGGGCCATACCGGCTTCTACGGCAACGGCACCGACAGCGGGCCGGTCTGGCTGGACGTGGTGGCACCCTTCACGGCACACGGCGGGCCGCCGTTGGCCGCGGCGGTGATCCGCACCAACGCCCGGGACTACGTGCTGCCGACGCTGCGCAGCTGGCCCGTGCCTTCGGAGTCGGCCGCGACGGTACTGGTGCAGCGCGTGGATGACATGCTGGTGGGCGTCATGGGCCAGAACCCGCGGCCGCTGAGCAGCCCGGATCTGCTGGCCGCGCGCGCCCTCCGCGGCGAGCTGCCGATGGGCCAGGCCGGCGAAGGCGTGGATTTCCGCGGCGTCCGCGTGCTGGGGGCCGTGCGGGCCGTGCCGGGCACCGACTGGACCATCGTGGCCAAGATCGACCGCAGCGAGGTGGTGGGCGTCATCCTCCAGCACAGCCTGTGGATCGGCTTGATGGGCGTGGGCGCGCTGCTGGGCCTGTTGCTGATGGCTCGGCTGCAGCGGCAACGCGCGGCACTGGCCGAATCGCGCCACGACCAGGCGGTGCTGGCCGAGCGCGTGCGCGCCAATGCGCTGATGCATGCCATCGGCGAAGCCTCCAGCGACGCGATCTTCGTCAAAGACCTTCAGGGCCGCTATCTGCTGTGCAACGACACCGCCCGCGAACTGATCGGCAAGCCGCTGGCGCAGATCCTGGGCGCCGACGACCGCGAGCTGTTCGAGCCCGACACGGCACAGCGCCTGATTCACAACGATGCCAAGGTGCTGGCCGAAGGCCGCCTGCAACAGTACGAAGAAAGCATGCAGACGGCGCTGGGGCCCCGCAACTACCTGGTGACCAAGGGACCGCTGCGCGATGCCGAAGGCCAGGTCATCGGTGTGTTCGGCATCTCGCACGACATCACGGCGCGCCACCAGGCCGAACTGGCCTTGCGCACCAGCGAGGCGACGACACGCACGCTGCTGGCATCGATGAGCGACGGCATGTTCGTCGCGCAGGACCGGCGCTTCGTCTTTGCCAACGCCGCGTTGCCACGCATGCTGGGCTATGCGCACGAGGCCTTCGTGGGCCTGCCCTTCCAGGCCGTGGTGGCCGTCGAGTACCTGGGTCTGTGGACCGAACGCTTCGATCAGCGCATCGGGGCTGGCCCCGAACCGGAATCGCACTACGAACTGCAGCTGATGCACCGCGGCGGGCAGCAGTGCCTGTGGGTGGAACTGCGGGCCAGCCGCTTCGAATACCAGGGCCGGCCGGCGGTGCTGGGCCTGGTACGCGACATCAGCCAGCGCAAGCAGGCCGAACAGGCGCTGCACGATGTCTCGGAAACGGTTCGCGCCGTGGGCAACTCGGTGCTGCACCACATGGCGGTGCTGGACCGTGATGGCGTCATCGTCATGGTGAACAGCGCCTGGGAAGAGTTTGCAATGGCCAATGGCGGGCAATCGGCACAGACGGCCGGCTCGCCACTGGGCGTCGGCGCCAACTACCTGGAGGCCTGCTGCCAGCCCGGCGCCGAACAGGACGACAGCGCCAGGCTGGCCGCCGAAGGCGTGGCGGCCGTGCTGTCCGGCGAGTTGCCGGTGTTCACGATGGAGTACCCCTGCCCTGCCCCCGAACACGCCCGCTGGTTCCAGATGACGGCGACGCCGCTGCGCACGGCGCAGGGCGGCGCGGTGGTGCTGCACGCCGACATCACGCAGCGCATGCAGGCCCAGGACGCGCTGCGCGACAGCGAGGCGGCCTACCGTTCAATGGTGACGGTGCTGGACGAAGGCCTGCTGGTGTACGACGCCAAGGGCAAGCTGGTGGCCTGCAATCCCAGCGCGGAAGCCTTCTTCGGCGGCGATCTGAAGACCCTGCAGCAGGGCGAGGTGATGCGCCAGTGGACCCTGGAGCGCATGGATGGCACCCCGCTGCCGTCGGCCGAGACACCGCGCGACCGCACGCTGCGCACCGGACAACCCTGCCGCGACGTGCTGATCGGCGCGCGACGCAACGCCGGGCCGCTGCGGTTGACGAGCGTGAACTCGCAGCCGGTGCGTGACGCAGCCACCGGCGATCTGACGGGCGTGGTAGTGTCCTTCTCCGATATCACCGCGCGGCACGCCACCGACCAGTTGCTGCGCAAGCTGTCGATGGCGGTGGAACAGTCGCCGATGGGCATCACCATCACCGACACCGAAGGCCGGATTGAGTTCGTCAACCCGACGCACAGCGTCATCAGCGGCTACACCCGGGAGGAGGTGCTGGGCCGGCGCCGGATGGAGCTGCAGCCGGGCATTGCGCCGAAGGAGCGCTTCCGCGAGCTGCTGGAGGCCCTGGCGCGCGGCGAGGTCTGGAGTGGCGAGTTCGTCATGCAGCGCAAGGGTGGAGAGAAGTACAACGAGTTCGTGCATGCGACGCCGATCCGGCAGCCCGATGGGCGCATCTCGCACTACCTGGTGATCGGCGAGGACATCACCGAGAAGAAGCGCATCGGCGCCGAACTGGACCGGCACCGCCAGAACCTGCAGCAGCTGGTCGATCAGCGCACCCAGCAGCTGCAACAGCTGAACCTGGCGCTGGCCGAAGGCGAGCGCTTCATGCGCAACGTTGCCGACAACCAGCACGCCATGCTGGCGTACTGGAACATGGACCTGCGCTGCCGCTTCGCCAACCTCGCGTTCCGCGAATGGTTCGGCCGTCCGGGCATGCAGATCGAAGGCATCGAGCTGAAGGATCTTCTGCCGCCGTCGCGCTACTCGCGCCATGCGCCGCACATCGAGGCCCTCAGGGCCGGGCGGCCGGCGGCCTATCAGGACGTGCTGGAACACCCGGACGGGCGCCGCATCCAGGTGATGATCAACCTCATTCCCGACCAGGTGGACGGCCAGGTGCGCGGCGTGCTGGTGGTCGTGACCGATATCGGCGAGATCAAGAAGGCCGAGTCGCAACTGCAGCAACTGAACGCCGAGCTGACCGTCTCTCGCGACCGGGCCGAAGCCGCCAACCGCGCGAAGAGCGCCTTCCTGGCCAACATGAGCCACGAGATCCGCACGCCGATGAACGCCATCATCGGCATGACGCACCTGCTGCGCCGCGATGCCGACGATGCGCGCAGCCAGCACCGCCTGGACGAGGTGAGCGAGGCCGCACAGCACCTGCTGGAGATCATCAACGACATCCTCGACCTGTCGAAGATCGAGGCCGGCAAGCTGGATCTGGAGCAGATCGACTTCTCGCTGGCCGATCTGCTGCGCCGAACCCAGGGCCTGGTGACCGAGCGCGCGCTGGCCAAGGGCTTGACGCTGCAGGTGCAGGTGGACGACGGCGTGGAAGATGCGCTGCGCGGCGACCCGACGCGCCTGTCGCAGGCCCTGCTGAACCTGCTGAGCAATGCCATCAAGTTCACCGAACGCGGCCAGGTGCAGCTGCGCGTGCAACGGCTGGAAGTCGACAATGGTCTGGCGCTACGCTTCAGCGTTCAAGACACCGGGGTGGGCATTGCCGCCGACAAGCTGGATGGCTTGTTCGATGCCTTCGCGCAGGGGGACAGCTCGACCACGCGGCGCTATGGCGGCACGGGCCTGGGGCTGACCATCACCCGGCGGCTGGTGGCGATGATGGGCGGCGAACTGGGCGTGAGCAGCCAGCCCGGCGTGGGCAGCGAGTTCTGGTTCAGTGCCCGCTTCGAACCCGGCCAGGGCCAGCCCGGCAGCGGCCCGAAGGCCCGGATGCTGAGCATGGACGAGGCCTGCGCAGCGCTGCGGCAGCGCAGTGCCGGCGCCCGCCTGCTGCTGGCCGAGGACAACCCGGTCAACCAGGAGGTGGCGCTGGAGGTGCTGCACCTGGCCGGCCTGCAGGTGGACATGGCCGCCGACGGCGAAGCGGCCGTGGCCATGGCCTGCCAGCAGGCCTACGACCTGATCCTGATGGACATGCAGATGCCGCGCATGGACGGCATCGAGGCCACCCGGCTGATCCGCAAGCTGCCGCAGCACGCGCACACGCCGATCCTGGCGATGACGGCCAATGCCTTCAGCGAAGACCGCGAGGTGTGTCTGGCCGCCGGCATGAACGGCCATGTGGCCAAGCCGGTGGACCCGACCGCGCTGTACGTCGAACTAACGCACTGGCTGCCGGCCACCGCCGAAGCGGCGGTGTAGGAGTTGCACCGCGCGATGGGACGCGATCAAACTTCGTTGTGCTCGATACGTTTTGGCGCCGCTGAGGCAAAGCCGACGAGGGGGTAGCCGGCTCCGTTCAGGAAATGCTTATTCACTCCGCCGGCCACCCCGCTGACGGACAGCGTGCACCTCAACGGCAGCGTTCGAAGGGCAACCGAGCGCCGAATGCTGGCGCAAGCACCCATACCTTTGATCGCGAATCCGTATCAGTCGAACGCGCGCCGCGCGTTGTGGAACATGCGCATCCAGGGGCTGTGTGCGTCCGCAGAGCCGGAGGTCCAGCTCAGCTGCAGGTTGCGGAACACGCGCTCGGGGTGCGGCATCAGCACGGTGAAGCGGCCGTCGGCGGTGGTCACCGCAGTCAGGCCGTCCGGGCTGCCGTTTGGGTTGGCCGGGTAGGCCTCGGTGGGCCGGCCGGCGGCGTCGACGAAGCGCATCGCCCGGTGCACGGCCGCCGCGTCGCCGCGCTGCGAGAAATCGGCAAAGCCCTCGCCGTGCGCCACCGCAATGGGCAGCAGGCTGCCGGCCATGCCGGTGAAGAACAGGCTGGGACTGGCCAGCACCTCCACCTGCGACAACCGGGCCTCGAACTGCTCGCTGCGATTGCGGGTGAACTTGGGCCAGGCGGCGGCGCCGGGGATGATCGGGCTCAGCGCGGCCATCATCTGGCAGCCGTTGCACACACCCAGGGCCAGCGTGTCCGCCCGGTTGAAGAAGGCCGCGAACTGGTCCGCCAGCGCCGGGTTGAACAGGATCGAGCGCGCCCAGCCCTCGCCCGCGCCCAGCGTATCGCCGTAGCTGAAACCGCCGCAGGCCACGAAGGCCTGGAACATGTCCAGCCGCGCGCGGCCGGACTGCAGGTCGCTCATGTGCACGTCGAAGCTGTCGAAGCCGGCCTGCGCCAGCACGTAGCTCATCTCCACATGGCTGTTGACGCCCTGCTCGCGCAGGATGGCCACCTTGGGCCGCGCGCCGCCCGGCGCCAGCACCGGCAGCGGCGTGAAGCGCGGCTCGACGCGCAGGCCGGCATCGCCGTCGGCGCCGGCCGCGGCATGCTCGGCATCGGCGCAGTCCGGGTGGTCGCGCAGCCGGGCGATGCGCCACGACACCTCGTCCCAGGCCTGCTGCAGATCGCGCAGCGGCGCGCTGAACACCGCCTTGGCATCACGCCACACCTCCACCAGCCGCTTGTCGTTGGTCTTGCCGATGGCATGGCTGTGGCGTGCCAGGCCGTGCCGGCGCAGCGTGGCAAAGACGGCGTCGCGCTCGGCGCGCGGCACCTGCAGCACCAGGCCGAGTTCTTCGTTGAACAGCGCCTTCAGCGTCAGCTCGTTGCGCCGTTCGCCGATCTGCGTGGCCCAGTTCTTGGAATCACCGTATTCCGCGCGGCTATCGGCAATGCCATCGCCCTCGGTGACCAGCAGGTCGATGTTCAGGCTGACGCCCCTCTGGCCGGCAAAGGCCATCTCGCAGACCGCCGCCCACAGCCCGCCGTCGCTGCGGTCGTGGCAGGCCAGCACCTGGCCGGCGGCGCGCAGCTCGGCCATCGCGGCATACAGCGCCTTCAGCAGCGCCGGCTCGTCCAGATCGGGCACCTGGTCGCCGAAGCGGCCCAGGCACTGCGCCAGCATCGAGCCGCCCATGCGCATGCGGCCCTGGCCCAGGTCGACCAGGATCAGCGCGCTGTCGCCCGGCTGCAGCTGCGGCGTCAGCGTGCCGCGCACGTCGTCCAGCGTGGCGAAGGCGCTGACGATCAGCGACACCGGCGCGGTGACCTGCTTGTCCTGCCAGCGCGTGCGCATCGACAGCGAATCCTTGCCCACCGGCACGCCGATGCCAAGGGCCGGGCACAGTTCCAGCGCCACCGCCTTGACGGTGTCGTACAGCGCGGCATCCTCGCCGGGCTCGCCGCAGGCGGCCATCCAGTTGCAGCTGAGCTTGATGCGGTCGAGCGCCACCGGCGCCGCCAGCAGGTTGGTCAGCGCCTCGCCCACCGCCATGCGGCCCGAGGCCGGCGCGTCCAGGCTGGCCAGCGGCGTGCGCTCGCCCATGCTCATCGCCTCGCCGCGGAAGCCGGCAAAGTCGGCCAGCGCCACCGTACAGTCGGCCACCGGCACCTGCCAGGGCCCGACCATCGGGTCGCGATGGCTCAAGCCACCGACGGTGCGGTCGCCGATGGTGATCAGGAAGCGCTTGGAGGCCACGGTCGGGTGGCGCAGCACGTCGAAGGCCACCTGCTCCAGCGCCACGCCGGTCAGGTCCAACGGCGGCTCCACCCGCGCCACGCGGGCCACGTCGCGCAGCATCTTCGGCGGCTTGCCCAGCAGCACCTCCATCGGCATGTCGATGAAGCGTTCGCCGCCGGGGCCGTCCTCCAGCACCAGCTCGGGTTCGTCGCGCACCACGCCCACTACCGCGAAGGGGCAGCGTTCGCGCTCGGCCATGGCCTGGAACAGCGGCAGGCTGTCGGGCGCGATGGCCAGCACGTAGCGCTCCTGGCTTTCGTTGCACCAGATCTCCTTCGGCGCCAGACCGCTCTCTTCCAGCGGCACCTGGCGCAGGTCGAAGGTGGCGCCCTTGCCGGCGCCGTCCACCAGCTCGGGGAAGGCATTGCTGATGCCGCCGGCGCCGACGTCGTGGATAGCCAGGATCGGGTTCTTCTCGCCCAGCGCCCAGCAGTGGTTGATGACCTCCTGCGCGCGGCGCTGCATCTCCGGGTTGCCGCGCTGCACGCTGTCGAAGTCCAGCGCGGCGGTGTTGCTGCCGGCGGCCATCGAGCTGGCCGCCCCGCCGCCCATGCCGATGCGCATGCCCGGGCCGCCCAGCTGGATCAGCAACGTACCGGCGCCGAAAGGCAGCTTGTGCGTCTGGCTGGCGCTGATGGCGCCCAGGCCGCCGGCGATCATGATCGGCTTGTGGTAACCGCGCTGCACACCGGCCACGCGCTGTTCGAAGACGCGGAAGTAGCCGCCCAGGTTGGGCCGGCCGAACTCGTTGTTGAAGGCCGCGCCGCCCAGCGGGCCGTCGATCATGATCTGCAGGGCGCTGGCGATGTGCTCCGGCTTACCGACCGGGCTGCGCTCCCAGGGCTCGGCGGTATCGGGCAAGTGCAGGTTCGACACCGAAAAACCGGTCAAGCCGGCCTTGGGCCGCGCGCCGCGGCCGGTGGCGCCCTCGTCGCGGATCTCGCCGCCGGCGCCGGTGGAAGCGCCCGGAAAGGGCGAGATCGCCGTCGGGTGGTTGTGCGTTTCCACCTTCATCAGCACGTGCGCCACCTCGTCGCGCGGGCCGTACAGCGGCGCGTTGGTGTAGCCCTGCGGCAGCCAGCGCTGCACCGGGCCGCCTGCCATCACCGCGGCGTTGTCGTGGTAGGCCACCACCGTGTGCTGCGGTGAGACGGCCTCGGTGTGGCGGATCATGCCGAACATCGACTGCGGCTGGTCCTGGCCGTCGATGCGGAACTGCGCATTGAAGATCTTGTGCCGGCAGTGCTCGCTGTTGGCCTGGGCGAACATCATCAGCTCGACATCGCTGGGGTTGCGCTGCAGCTCGCTAAAGGCCTTCAGCAGGTAGTCGATCTCGTCGTCGCTGAGCGCCAAGCCGAAGCGGGCATTGGCCTCGTGCAGCGCGGCCGCGCCGCGGCCTAGCACGTCCACATGCTCCAGCGGCGGCGCCGGCTGCTCGTCGAACAGGTGGCGGGCGGCCTCGCGCTCGTAGGCCACGCTTTCGGTCATGCGGTCGTGCAGCAGCGCAGCGCAGGCCTGCAGCTCGGTGGGCGTCAGCGCCTTGGCGGCGCCCAGCAGGCCGCGCTTGAGCTGCAGCGTGTATTCGGTGACGCGTTCGACGCGCTGCACCGCCAGCCCGCAGTTGTGGGCGATGTCGGTGGCCTTGCTGGCCCAGGGCGACACCGTGCCCAGCCGCGGCATGACCACCACCCGGGCCCCTTCCACCGCCGCGGCCGCCGGCTCGCCGTAGCGCAGCAGCGCCTCCAGACGGCCCAAGGCGGCGGCATCTGGCGGCGTGGCACAGCGCACCCAGTGCACGTGGCGGGCCTGCACCGCGCTGATGCGCTCGGCCACCGCCTGCAGGGCCGCCAGCAGCTTGCGGGCGCGGAAATCGGACAGGGCGTTGCCGCCTTCGAGATGCAGCAGGGTCGGAGATGGGGCGGACATGCGAACGCTCGGGCGGGGGGCCGCGGGGCGCGGCGGAAGGCGGGTGCGGCGCCGGGCCAGGGCCACCGGCGTGCCTGCCCGGCATTCTATGGGGCCGATGGGATAATCCCGCCCCATGGCAATCACCCCCAAGACCGGCGCCGACATCGACGGCATGCGCACCGCCTGCCGCCTGGCGGCCGAGGTGCTGGACATGCTGACACCGCATGTCAAGGCCGGCATCACCACGCTGCAGCTGGACAAGATCGCGCTGGACTTCATCGTCAACGTGCAGGGCTGCATCTCGGCCACGGTGGGCTATGCGCCGCCGGGCTATCCGCCCTTCCCCGCCTCGATCTGCACCTCGATCAACCACGTGGTGTGCCACGGCATCCCGAACGAGCGGCCGCTGAAGGATGGCGACATCGTCAACATCGATGTCACCGTCATCAAGGACGGCTGGCATGGTGACACCAGCCGCATGTTCATCGTCGGCGAGGGCTCGATCCAGGCCCGCCGCCTGGTGCAGCTGACCTACGAAGCGATGTGGCGCGGCATCGTGCGCGTGAAGCCCGGCGCGCGGCTGGGCGACATCGGCCATTCGATCCAGTCCTTCGCCGAAAGCCAGGGCTTCAGCGTGGTGCGCGAGTTCTGCGGCCACGGCATCGGCCGCAAGTTCCACGAAGAGCCGCAGGTGCTGCACTACGGCCGGCCCGGCACGATGGACGAGCTGGTGCCGGGCATGACCTTCACCATCGAGCCGATGATCAACGCCGGCCGGCGCGAGATCCGCGAGCTGGGCGACGGCTGGACCATCGTCACCAAGGACCGCTCGCTGTCCGCCCAGTGGGAGCACACGGTGCTGGTCACCGACACCGGCTACGAGGTGCTGACGCTGTCCGCCGGCAGCCCCCCGCCGCCGGCCTTCGTGGCCGCCTGAGCATGTCGGCCCTGCCGCAGCCGCCCGTGCCGCACGAGGCCCCGCGCAGCGTGGCCGCGATGCGGGCGCGCTTCCGCGACGGCAAGGCCGAGCTGCTGGCGCGTTTCGGCGAATCGCGAGCCACCACGCTGGCCGCCACGCGGCTGACGAAGGCACTGACCCGGCATGTCGATGCCCACCTGGCCGAGCTGTGGGACCACGCACGCATGCCGGCCAATGCTGCGCTGGTGGCCGTGGGCGGCTATGGCCGGGCCGAGCTTTTCCCGTACAGCGATGTCGATGTCCTGGTGCTGCTGCCGGCCGGCAGCAGCGGCGACGACGGTCCGTCCGAGGCGCTGCGCAATGCCGTCGAAGGCTTCCTGCATGCCTGCTGGGACATCGGGCTGGAGATCGGCTCGTCGGTGCGCAGCATCGACGAATGCGTCGAGCAGGCCCGACGTGACGTGACCGTGCAGACCGCCATGCTGGAGGCGCGCTTCCTGTGCGGCTCGCGGCGCATGTACACCGCCTTCCGCCAGGCCACCGATGCGGTGATGGACCCGAAGGCCTTCCTGCGCGCCAAGGTGCTGGAGATGCGCCAGCGCCACGTCAAGTACGAGGACACGCCCTACTCGCTGGAGCCCAACTGCAAGGAAAGCCCGGGCGGCCTGCGTGACCTGCAGCTGGTGATCTGGGTGGCGCGTGCCGCCGGGCTGGGCCGCAACTGGACCGAGCTGGCCGCGCGCAAACTGATCACGCCCTTCGAGGTGAGCCAGCTGTACAAGCACGAGGGCACGCTGAAGCTGATCCGCGCGCGGCTGCACCTGATCGCCGGCCGGCGCGAGGACCGGCTGGTGTTCGACCTGCAGACCGCGGTGGCCGAGAGCTTCGGCTACAAGGCGACGCGCGCGCAGCGCTCGTCCGAGGTGCTGATGCACCGCTACTACTGGGCGGCCAAGGCGGTGACGCAGCTGAACCAGATCCTGATGCTGAACATCGAGGAACGCATCAGCGGCCTGGAAGAGGCGCCGATGCGGCCGATCGACGCGCACTTCCTCGACCGCGGCGGCATGCTCGAGGTGGCGCACGACCGGCTCTACATGGAGCAGCCGCACGCGATCATGCGCACCTTCCTGGTGTATCAGCAGACGCCCGGCATCAAGGGGCTGTCGGCACGCACGCTGCGCGCGCTGTACAACGCGCGCAACCTGATGGGCGCCGAGTTCCGCCGCGACCCGGCCAACCGGGCGGTGTTCATGGAGATCCTGCGCCAGCCGCAGGGCATCACCCATGCGCTGCGGCTGCTGAACCAGACCTCGGTGATGGGTCGCTACCTGTGGGTGTTCCGGCGCATCGTCGGCCGCATGCAGCACGACCTGTTCCACGTGTACACGGTGGACCAGCACATCCTGATGGTGGTGCGCAACGTGCGGCGCTTCTTCATCCCCGAGCATGCGCACGAGTACCCGTTCTGCTCGCAGCTGGCCAGCCAGTGGGGCGAGCCCTGGCCGTTGTACGTGGCCGCGCTGTTCCACGACGTGGCCAAGGGCCGCGGTGGCGACCATTCCGAGCTGGGCACCGCCGAGGCGCGGCGCTTCTGCCGCGACCATGGCGTGTCGCGCGAGGACAGCGCGCTGATCGAGTTCCTGGTGCGCCACCATCTGACGATGAGCCGCATCGCCCAGAAGGAAGACCTGAGCGATGTCGACGTGATCCAGTCCTTCGCCAAGCTGGTGGGCACGCCGCGGCGGCTGGCCGCCCTGTACCTGCTGACGGTGGCCGACATCCGCGGCACCAGCCCGAAGGTGTGGAACGCCTGGAAGGGCAAGCTGCTGGAGGAGCTGTACCGGCTGACGCTGCGCGCGCTGGGTGGCGACCGGCCCAACCTGGATGCCGAGATCGAATCGCGCAAGCAGGAGGCCCGCCAGCTGCTGGCGCTGCATTCGGCGCTGCCCGGCATGGAAGAGGCGCTGTGGAAGACGCTGGACCTGAGCTACTTCGCCCGCCACGACGCGGCCGACATCGCCTGGCATGCGCGCTCGCTGTGGCGCCACCTGGACACGCGCGAGCCGGTCGTGCGGGCGCGGCCCTCGTCGGTGGGCGACGGCCTTCAGGTGCTGGTCTATTCACCGGACTGCCCGGACCTGTTCGCGCGCATCTGCGGCTACTTCGACAGCGCCGGTTTCAGCATCCAGGATGCCAAGATCCACACCACGCGCGCCGGCTTCGCGCTGGACACCTTCCAGGTGGTGAGCACCCGGTTCGAGCCCGGCGACCCGGCCGCCTACCGTGACCTGATCTCGCTGGTGGAAACCCAGGCGGTGCAGGCGCTGTCGTCCACCGGCCCGCTGCCCGAGCCGGGGCGTGGCCGGGTGTCACGCCGCGTGCGCTCGTTCCCGGTGACGCCGCGGGTCACGCTGCATCCGGACGAAAGGGCCCAACGCTGGCTGCTGTCGGTCAGCGCCAGCGACCGCTCCGGTTTGCTGTACGCCATTGCGCGCGTGCTCGCCCGCCACCATATCAACCTGCACCTGGCCAAGGTCAGCACGCTGGGCGAGCGGGTGGAGGACACCTTCCTGGTGGATGGCCCGGCGCTGCAGCGCTCGCGCACGCAGCTGCAGGTGGAAAGCGAACTGCTCGACGCGGTGACCATGCCGTGAGCCTGGCCCTGGTCAGTGCAGCAGAGGTGGCTGCAGGGCGGGACGCCCACGACACCGTGATCGACGCGCGTTCACCCGCGGAATACGCCGAAGACCACCTGCCGGGTGCAGAAAACTGGCCGGTGCTGGACGATGAACAGCGGCGCATCGTCGGCACCCTGTTCAAGCAGGTATCGCCGCTGCAGGCCCGCAAGGTGGGCGGCGCAATGGTGGCGCGCAACATCGCCAGCCACCTGGAGCGCTGGGTGGCCGACAAGCCGCGCGAATGGCGGCCGCTGGTGTACTGCTGGCGTGGTGGCCAGCGCTCGGGCACGCTGGCCTGGTTCCTGGGCCAGGTGGGCTTCCGCACGGCCCAGCTGCAGGGCGGCTACAAGGGCTTTCGCGCGATCGTGCGCCAAGACCTGCAGACCTGGCCGCAGCGCTTCGACTTCCGCGTGCTGTGCGGCCGCACCGGCAGCGGCAAGACGCGGCTGCTGCAGGCGCTGACCGAAGCGGGCGCGCAGACCCTGGACCTGGAGGCGCTGGCGGGCCACCGCGGGTCGGTGCTGGGCGGCTGGCCGGGCCGGCCCCAACCCAGCCAGAAGCGCTTCGACACCTGCGTGTGGCAAGCGATGGCAGGCTTCGATCCGGCGCGGCCGGTGTACGTGGAAGGCGAAAGCCGCAAGATCGGCCTGCTGCGCGTGCCCGAGGCGCTGATCCTGCAGCTGCGCGAGCACGGCCGGTGCATCCGCGTGGAGCTTGACGAGCCTGCGCGGCTGCGCCTGCTGCTGCAGGAATACGGCCATTTCGCCGATGACGTGGACGGTTTCAACCGGATGCTGGAGGGCCTGACCGAACTGCGCGGCCGCGAGACCGTGCAAGGCTGGCAGGCCCAGGCGCGGGCCGGCCAGTGGCCACAGGTCTTCGCCGAATTGATGCAACGGCACTACGATCCGCTGTACGAGCGCTCGCTGCGCAGCGGCTACCGCCACATGGACCAGGCGCTGCGGCTGCAACTGCCCGACGCCGAGCCGGCGACACTGCGTGCCGCGGTGGCCGGCCTGCCGGTCTGAAAGCCCCAAGATGCCCATCGACACCGCATTGGATGCCTCCCGCCGCTGCCGGCTGAACGACGTCGGCTACGAGCAGCCCTTCCTGTGGCTGGCGCGCGGCTGGCGCGACCTGCTGAAGACACCCGGCCCCGCGCTGTTGCACGGCGTGGTCGTCACCGGCTTCGGCCTGCTGCTGCTGGCGCTGGCGTACCGGCAGTTCTGGCTGCTGGCCGGAGCCTTCAGCGGCTTCCTGCTGGTGGGGCCGGTGGCCGCGACGGGTCTGTACGCGGTGAGCCGGGCGCTGGAACGCGGCGAGCGCCCGAGCCTGGCCACCGCGCTGCGCGCCTGGCGGCCGCGCGACCATCGGCTGGTGCTGTTCGGCGTGCTGCTGGCCGCCGCCGGCACGGGCTGGGTGCTGACCTCGGCCTCGCTGATCACGGCCTTCGCACCGCAGCCCATCCGCGAGCCGCTGGACTTCCTGCACACCGTGGTGCTGGCCGACACCGGCTGGCTGTTCGAAGGCTGGCTGATGCTGGGCGGCGTGATGGTCGCGCCGGTGTACGCGTCGAGCGTGCTGGCCATCCCGCTGATGATGGAGCGGCGCATCGGCGTGCTGGCCGCGGTGCTGACCAGCTGGCGTGCCGTGCTGCAGAGCCCCGGTCCGATGGCGCTGTGGGGCGGCTTGCTGATGGCCATCACGCTGATCGGCATGAGCACCCTGCTGCTGGGCCTGATCCTTGCGGTGCCCTGGTTGTCCTATTCCAGCTGGCACGCCTATCGCGATCTGGTGGCGCGCACCGACTTGCCGGTCAACGACTGATGTTTGGCTACAGCGAAGACCAGATAGCCCAGTTCGGGCTGACCTTCGGGGTCAGCGCGTTCATGCTGTACATGGTGTTCATCATCTTCCAGCTGGCGCGCGAGTCGAAGGCAGGCCGCTTTGGCACCTTCGTCCTCTTCCTGGCCCTGGGCTTCGGCCTGCTGGGCTTCGTGGCCAAGGGTCTGATCAAGTTCTTTCTGGCCGGGACCTGAAACGAAAAGGCGCCGGCATGGGCCGGCGCCTGGATGCGGGACGGTGCCGCTGCCTCAACCCATGTGCAAGCCGCCGTTGCAGCTGAAATCGGCACCGGTGGTGAAGCCGCTGTCCTCGCCGGCCAGCCAGGCCACGACCGAACCGATTTCTTCCGGCGTGCCCAGGCGCTTCACCGGGATCGTGGCGACGATCTTCTCCAGCACCTCGGGCTTGATGGCGCGCACCATGTCCGTGCCGATGTAGCCCGGGCTGACGGTATTGACGGTCACGCCCTTGCTGGCCACTTCCTGGGCCAGGGCCATGGTGAAGCCGTGCATGCCCGCCTTGGCCGCCGAATAGTTCGTCTGGCCGGCCTGGCCCTTCTCGCCGTTGACCGAGCTGATCTGGATGATGCGCCCCCAGCCCCGCTCCACCATGCCCGGCACCACCTGCTTGGTGACGTTGAACATGCTGTTCAGGTTGGTGTCGATGACCGCCTTCCAGTCCTCGGGCGTCATCTTCAGGAACATGCGGTCCCGGGTGATGCCGGCGTTGTTGACCAGCACGTCGATCGGCCCGTGCTCGGCGATGGCGCTCTGGAAGGCCGCCACGGTGCTGTCCCAGTCGGCGACATTGCCCACGCTGGCGTGGAAGCTGTAGCCCAGCGCCTTCTGCTCGTCGAGCCACTTCTTGAAATCACGGCTCGGCCCGCAGCCCGCGATGACCTTGAAGCCGTCCTTGTGCAGCCGCTGGCAGATCGCCGTGCCGATGCCACCCATGCCACCGGTCACGTAAGCCACTTTCTGTGCCATGCCTCTCTCCTTGGTTGATGGATCAAAGGTTCACCCGGCACCGCCGCCGCGTCAACCGGGTTCGCCCCCTAGTGGGACTCTTCAGGCCTTCTGCCGCACGTAGCGGCCGGGGGCCGGCTCGATCGCCTTGTACTTCGCACTGCCCGGCGCCTTGGGCGCGGCCACCAGCGCACCGGCCATCGGTTTCAGCCAGGCCGTCCAGTCGGGCCACCAACTGCCCGGCACCTCGGTGGCGCCGTCCAGCCAGGCCTCGGCGTGCGCCGGAAGGCTGTTGTTCGTCCAGTAGTTGCGCTTCTTCTTGGCCGGCGGGTTGATCACGCCGGCGATGTGCCCGGATGCGCCCAGCACGAAGCGCTTCTTGCCGCTCATGATGCGGGTAGAGGCATAGGCCGCCTTCCACGGCACGATATGGTCTTCGCGTGACGCATAGATGAACACCGGCGCCTTCACGGCCGACAGGTCGAGCTTCTCGCCGCAGACCGTCAGCTTGCCCGGCTGCTTCAGCTCGTCCTGCAGGTAGGTGTGGCGCAGGTACCAGCAGTACATCGGCCCCGGCAGGTTGGTGGCGTCGCCGTTCCAGTACAGCAGGTCGAAGGCCGGCGGCGCCTCGCCCTTCAGGTAGTTGCCGACCACGTAGTTCCAGACCAGGTCGTTCGGCCGCAGGAAGCTGAAGGTGGTGGCCAGCTCCTGGCCCTTCAGCAGCGCGGGGCCGGTGGGCGCCTTCTCGCCCAGCGTCATCTCGCGCAGCTGCACGCTGGCCTCGTCGACGAACAGGTCCAGCACGCCGGTGTCGCTGAAGTCGAGCAGCGTGGTCAGCAGGGTCACCGACTGCGCCGGCTGCTTGCCGCGTGCGGCCAGCACCGCCAGTGCGGTGGCCAGGATCGTGCCGCCGACGCAGAAGCCCAGCGTGTTGATGGTCTTGGCGCCGGTCAGCTCCTGCACCACGTCGATGGCGCGGATGGCGGCATGCTCGATGTAGTCGTCCCAGGTCTTGTCCGCCAGCGACGCATCGGGGTTGCGCCAGCTGACGACGAACACCCGGTGCCCCTGCTCCACCGTGTAGCGGATCAGCGAGTTGTCGGGCTGCAAGTCCATGATGTAGAACTTGTTGATGCACGGCGGCACCATCAGCATCGGCCGCTCGTGCACCTTGGCACCCAGCGCCTTGTATTCGATCAGCTGGAACAGCTCGTTCTCGAACACCACCGCGCCTTCGGTGGTGGCCACGTTGCGGCCCACCTCGAAGGCCGATTCGTCGGTCTGCGATACATGGCCCTTGCGCGCGTCGTCCAGCAACTGCTGCATGCCGGCGGCCAGGCTCTTGCCCTGCGTCTTCAGCGCCAGCGCCTGCGCTTCGGGGTTCAGCGCCAGGAAGTTGCTGGGCGCCATCGCGTCGATCCACTGCTGCACCGCGAAGCGGATGCGCGCCTTGGTCTTGGCATCGCCTTCCACCGATTCGGCCATGCGGGCCAGCGTCTGCGCGTTCAGCAGGTACAACCGGGCGGCATAGGCCGAGGCCGGGTTCTCGGCCCAGTCCTTGGTGGCGAAGCGGCGGTCCGGCAGCGCACTTCCGACGGCACCGGGTGTCAGGCCCTGCAGTGTCTCGTTCCACAGCGCGGCGGCGGAGGCCACGTAGTCACGCTGCAGTTCGGCCAGCGTGGCGGCCGGCAGGTTCAGCCCGGACAGGCTTTTCCACGCATCGCCCATGACCGCAGTCATGGCTTCGCTGCCCAGGTCCGGCAGGAAAGCATTGGGCTTTGTCATGATCTCGGTCTCCTGGCTGGCAGCGCCGACGGCGCATCGGCCGTTGGGACTGCGAGGTGTTCTTGTGCAATGGATTCTTGCGGCACAAGCTTAGCGCAGGCTGACCACGTGGTTTCCACATCTGCACATTGCCCATGCATCTGGTAGCGCTGGCCTGGATCTATGTCGTGTTGATGATGGCGGTGGCCGAGGCGCTGTCGCCAGTGGGCAGCGTGCTCGGCGCGCTGATCACCTTCGTGCTCTACGGCGTGTTGCCGCTGTCGATCGTGCTGTACATCCTGGGCACGCCGATGCGCCGGCGCGCGCGCCGCCGGCAGGAAGCCCTAGCCGCGGATCCAGATGGCGGCGGCCATGCGGCCGGTGCGCCCGTCGCGCCGGTACGAGAAGAACCTTGAGCCCTGCTCCACGGTGCAGGCGCGTTCGGCGCTGAGCCGGCGCACGCCGGCCGCCGCCAGCCGGTCCTCGGCCAGCCCCTGCAGATCGGCCAGCCAGCGCGGCGTGCCGTCGGCCGCGGTGCGCGGCACGAAGCGGCTCGGATCGGGCTGAGCGGGCCGGGCGCCGAAGGCCTGCAGCACGTCGGCGCCCACCTCGAACTGCCGCGGCCCGATGCACGGGCCCAGCCATGCGCAGACCTCGGCCGGCGCGCAGCCCGCCGCATCGCACACCGCCTGCAACGCCGCCTCGACCACGCCCGCCGCCAGCCCGCGCCAGCCGGCATGGGCGGCCGCCACCGCCCGGCCCTGCGGTGCGGCCAGCAGCACCGGCATGCAGTCGGCCAGCTGCACGATGCAGGCGATGCCCGGCTCGTCGGTCCAGCTGGCATCGGCCAGTGGCAGCGGGGCGTCGGCCGGCTGCGCTGCGGCACGCACGACGGTCGCGCCGTGTACCTGCTTCAGCCAGCAGGGTGCGGCACCCGTGGCGGCGACGAAGCGGCGCCGGTTCTCGGCCACGTGCGCCGGGTCATCGCCCACGGCGATGCCCAGGTTCAGGCTGTCCCAGGGCGCGGCGCTGACGCCACCGGCGCGGATGCTCATCAGGGCGCCGACACGCACCGACGCGGCCCAGGCCGGCTCGATGCGCGGCAGCGGCTCAGAAGGCATCCGGGCAGGCTTCGGGCCGGGTCTTCTCGAAGGCCGGCAGTTGCATGCAGGCCTCGAACACCTGCATCACCTGAGGCAGATGGTCCGTGCGGCACTTGAAGCGCTGCGCGTTGAACACCTGCGGCACGAGCGTGATGTCCGCCAGGCCCGGGCTGTCGCCATGGCAATAGCGGCCGGGCCGGGCCGCGAGCTGTCGCTCCACCACCTCCAGACCGGTTTCCACCCAGTGGCGGTACCAGCGATCCTTGTCGTCTTCAGGCACCTTCAGCGATTGCGTCAGGTAGCGCAGCACGCGCAGGTTGTTCAGCGGATGGATCTCGCAGGCGATGTCCAGCGCCAGTGCGCGCACCCTGGCGCGGCCGGCCGGGTCGGCCGGCAACAGCGGCGGCTCAGGATGGGTTTCGTCCAGGTACTCGATGATCGCCAGCGACTGCGTGAACACATGGTCGCCGTCACGCAGCAGCGGCACCAGCCGGCTGGCCGACACCGCGGCATAGCTTTCGGCCGTCTGCTCGCCCTTGACCAGATGCACGGCCTTGTAGTCGTAGTCCAGGCCCTTCAGCGCCAGTGCGATGCGCACCCGGTACGAAGCCGAAGAGCGGAAGTAGTTGTACAGCTCCATGGGCAGCCTCCAGTGTGGTTCAGGCCACGGCCACCCGCAGCGACCCCAGGCCATCGATGCGGCATTCCATCAGGTCGCCACGCTGCACCGCACCCACGCCGGCGGGCGTGCCGCTGTATATCAGGTCGCCGGGCTGCAGCAGCCAGGCCGTGCTCAGGTGGGCGATGATCTCGTTGACGTTCCAGATCAGCTCCGACAGGTCGCCCTTCTGGCGGCGCTGGCCGTTCACGTCGAGCGTGATGGCGCCCTTGTCCAGCCGGCCTGTGCGGCCGATCGGGTGGATCGGGCCGATCGGCGCGCTCTGCTCGAAGGCCTTGCCGATGCACCACGGGCGGCCCTGCTTCTTCATGTCGTTCTGCAGGTCGCGGCGGGTCATGTCCAGGCCGATCGCGTAGCCCCAGACATGCTGGCCGGCTTCGGTCACCGGAATGTCGCGGCCGCCGCGGCCAATGGCCACCACCAGCTCCACCTCATGGTGCAGGTTGGCGGTCAGGCCGGGGTAGGCCATGCGGCCGGTCTCGCCCTCGGGCACCACCAGCGCCGCATCGGCCGGCTTCAGGAAGAAGAACGGCGGCTCGCGGCCGGTGTGGCCCATCTCCACCGCATGCTCGACATAGTTGCGGCCCACGCAGTAGATGCGGTGCACCGGGAAGCTGCCGCCGCCCGCGACGGGCACGGCGACGGTGGCGGGAGGGGTCAGGACGAAGCTCATGGCGGCGGGGGTTCGGGCTGCGGTCGGGGGATGATGCCATGGGCCCAGGCGCCGGAAGGCCGGCCGATTGCTCCTACACTGCGGCGCCATGTTCGACCTGCGCCGCATCAAGCATTGCCGCGTCTGCGGCGCGCCCACGCAGTACCGCGTGCCGGCCGACGACAACCGCGACCGCGCGATCTGCACCGCCTGCGGCGAGGTGCACTACGAGAACCCGCTGAACGTCGTCGGCACCGTGCCGGTGTGGGGCGAGCAGGTGCTGCTGTGCCGCCGCAACATCGAACCGCGCTACGGCTTCTGGACGCTGCCGGCCGGCTTCATGGAGCTGGGCGAAAGCACCGCCGAAGGCGCGATCCGCGAGACGGTCGAGGAAGCCGGCGCGCGCATCGAGCTGCAGGAACTGTTCACGCTGCTGAACGTGGTGCGCGTCGGCCAGGTGCACCTGTTCTACCGCGCCCGGCTGCAGGACACCGACTTCGCGCCCGGCCCCGAGACCATCGAGGCACAGCTCTTCCACGAGCACGAGATTCCCTGGGAGCAACTGGCCTTCCGCACCGTGCGCGAGACGCTGCAGCGCTACTTCGAAGACCGCCGCAGCGGGCACTTCCAGCTGCACGTCGCCGACATCGGCTGACGCCGCGTCAGCCGGCCACGCCGTCGAAACCGACGCCCCACAGCGCCGCCCGGTCTGCCGGGTCGGCCACGTCCAGGGCCAGCACCTGCCATTGCATGCCATGCAGCAGCGCGCACAGGCCTTCGGCCAGCTCGCGCTGGGCCGGCTGCGTGGCCACGCCTTGCAGCAAGGCGCCGTCGAACACCGCATGGTCGATGCCCAGGACCTGCAGCGCCGGCAGCTGGCGCAGCCGTGCGCTGCCATGCACCAGGCCGATGCGCAGGCCCGGCAGCCGCCAGGCCGCCGCCGCGCGTTGCACACGCTCGGCGTGCTGGGCCGCTTCTTCACCCAGCTCCAGCCACAGCAGCGCGGCCCGCGCAGGCACAGCCTGGAGCTGGGCCCGGACCGCCTCGATGAAGCCTTCCGCGGCCAGCGAAGCCGCGGCGAAGGCAATGCTGCGCGGACAGGCATTGTCACCGATGGCCTGCAGGGCCAGCGACAGGGCCGCAAGATCGGTCTGCGCGGACAGCCGGCAGCGCACCGCCAGGGGCAGCCAGCGCGAAGGCGGCTCGAAGGCGCCGCCGGCCTGCAACTGCAGCTGCAGCGTGCAAGCCAGGTGCAGCAGCTTGCCGTCGGCGGACCGCACGGGCTGCGCATGCAGTTGCCCATGCTGGCCCATCAGCGCCGCCAGCAGCTGGGTCTGCCAGACACCCTCGCCTTCGGCGGCGGCCATGGGGGCCGATGCCGATACCGCGAAAGGCCCGGACAGCTCGGCCTGCGCCAGTGCACGGTCGGCCTGAGCTAGTGCCGTCGCGGCATCGGCCGGCGGCCGCAGCTCCGCCGCCCCCAGGCTCAGGTCGGCCTGAGGATCCACCATGGCCAGCGAGGCCCGCAGGGCGTCGCGAAGCGAAGCCGCGCTTTCGGCCGCCATGTCGGGCGCCGGCAGGTACAGGGCCAGATCGGCCCCGTTCAGCCGGCCCACCAGCGAACCTTGCACGCCTTGCGGATAGGACTGCAGCACCTGCCCCACGGCGGCCAGCAGGCGGTCGGTGCCGGCATGGCCCAGGCGCCGGTTCATGGCCTGCAGGCGTCGCAGGCGCACCAGCACCAGCCCGCTGCCGCGCTGGCCTTCGGCGCGCAGGGCGGCATCGAGGCGCGCCACGAACACCTGCCGCTGCAGCAGCCCGGTCACCGCGTCCGTCTGCGCCTGCAGGCGCAGCGCTTCCAGATGCCGCACCTGCTCGTCGAACAAGGCCTGCAGCCGGCCGACCATCGAGTTCATGCTGCGGGTCAGTTGCCGCAGCTCGGGCACCGAGGGCTCACGAGCCATCAGAAAACGCTGGCCCTCCAGGGCCTGCGCCTGAGCCACCACCGCATCGATCGGCCGGCGCCAGGCGCGCACCGCCACGGAGGACAGCGCCGCCGCCGCCAGACCCAGCAACAGGAAACCGGCCGCCGCGCGCAGCCAGGCTGCCCACAACGCATCCAGCGCACCGTCGGCCTGGCTCCACACCAGGACACGGCCCAGGGGTTGCCAGCCGGCCGACACCGGCGCTTCGCCCGGCCCGGGCGACACGGCCAGCAGGGCCACAAACCAGCCCGGCGCATGCCCAGGCGCCGCGGGCCGCTCGCGCTGCAGCAGCACGCGGCCGTCCTGCGCCAGCAGCTGGATGCGGTGGAAGTGGCCGCTGTCGAACTGTGCAGAGATCACCAGTTCCAGGCCGACCGGGTCGCCCCGTTGCTGCGACAGCGCAATGGCCAGGGTGGCCGCGCCGTCCTCGTTGCGCAGCTGCATCTGGTGCTGCAGCATCTGTCGCGCCATCCAGGTGTGCAGCGCCGTGCTGCCGAGCAGCGCAAACAGCAGCGCCGCGCACAGCATCAGCCACACCTGGCGGGCCAGGCTCATCAGCGGAAGCCCTCGGCCCGCGCCTTGGCCATCACCTCACGCCAGCGCGTCAGGCGCAGCGCCGGGTCGCCGGCACCGACGGCGCCCACGCCCTGCCAGAGCCCTTCGCTGTTGAAGCTGAAGACCGGACGCAGATCATCGCGGCGCGAGGCCGGCACGATCTCGTCCTGCAGGTTGTCCAGCACCAGCGGGTCCGCGCCCGGCATGGGGAAGTAGGCCAGCACCATGTGCGGCTGCAGCGGGCCGTCGTCCATGCGGGCACGCACGTAGACCAGACGCAGCCGCGCGGCCGGCACCCCCACCGCCAGCAGGCTGAAATACTTGGCGATGGCGTAGTCCTCGCAATCCCCCATGCCGCGGCGCAGCGCCTCCAGCGGGCTGGCCCAGTAGTCGACCTGACCCCAGGCTACCTCGTCGGTGGCAAAGCGGATACGGCGGTTGAAGAAAAGGTGGATGGCGCGCAGGCGGGTGGCCTCGTCCTGCGCCTGCACCCCATCCAGCAGCAGCCACAGCGGCTGCACGGCGGCCTCGTTGGCCTGGCTGGCGGAAGCCAGCAACAGCGCCGCTGCACCCAGCAGGGTGCGCAGGCGGGCGGCCAGCGGAAACGGCCGCCGCAAGGCTGGCAAAGAACGGGCAATGCGCACGGTGGCGGCGGAACGGAAGCCGGGACAGCGGGCGGCCGGCCGTTGGCCGTGCTGCGCCCTGCTGCGGTGTTCGGCCCGGCCCGCGCCGACTTGAGGGCCAGCGCCCATGCGGCGGCGCCCGGTGTGCCGTCAGACACACCGGGCGCCGGTGCAGGGAGCGAGAACGACGCTACTTGCGCGCGGGCGGCAGGTCGGTGCAGCTGCCGTGCGCCACCTCGGCCGCCATGCCGATGCTTTCGCCCAGCGTGGGGTGCGGGTGGATGGTCTTGCCGATGTCCACCTCGTCAGCGCCCATCTCGATGGCCAGCGCGATCTCGCCGATCATGTCGCCGGCATGGGTGCCGACGATGCCGCCGCCCAGGATGCGGTGGGTTTCGGCGTCGAACAAGAGCTTGGTGAAGCCTTCGTCGCGCCCGTTGGCGATGGCCCGGCCGGAAGCCGTCCACGGGAACAGCCCCTTCTTCAGCTTCACGCCCTTGGCCTTGGCCTCGTCCTCGGTCAGGCCGACCCAGGCCACCTCGGGATCGGTGTAGGCCACGCTGGGGATCACCCGCGCGTCGAAGGCCGCCTTGCTGTCGCCGGCCGCGACCTCGGCGGCGACATGTGCCTCGTGCACCGCCTTGTGCGCCAGCATCGGCTGGCCGACGATGTCGCCGATGGCGAAGATATGCGGCACGTTGGTGCGCATCTGCACGTCCACCGGGATGAAGCCGCGGTCGGTGACCGCGACGCCGGCCTTGTCGGCGCCGATCTTCCTGCCGTTGGGGCTGCGCCCCACCGCCTGCAGCACCAGGTCGTAGACGCCTTCGCTGGCTTGGCCGTCGGCGCCTTCGAACTTGACCTTGATGCCGTCGGCCGTGGCTTCCGCGCCCACCGTCTTGGTCTTGAGCATGATCTGGTCGAAGCGCGGCGCGTTCATCTTCTGCCAGACCTTGACCAGGTCGCGGTCGGCGCCCTGCATCAGGCCGTCGAGCATCTCCACCACGTCGAGCCGCGCGCCGAGCGTCGAATACACCGTGCCCATCTCCAGGCCGATGATGCCGCCGCCGATGACCAGCATGCGCTTCGGCGTCTGGCGCAGTTCCAGCGCGCCGGTGGAATCGACGATGCGCGGGTCGTCGGGCAGGAAGGGCAGGCGCACCGCCTGCGAGCCGGCGGCGATGATGCAGTGCTTGAAGCGGATGGTCTGCGTCTTGCCGGTCTTGTCCTGCGCGGTGCCGGTGGTCTCCTCGACCTGCACATGGTGCGGGTCGATGAAGGCGCCGTAGCCGCGCACCACTGTCACCTTGCGCATCTTGGCCATCGCGTTCAGGCCGCCGGTGAGCTTGCCCACCACCTTGTTCTTGTGCGCCAGCAGTTTGGCCGAGTCCACCGTGGGCGCGCCGAACTCGACGCCCAGGTCGGCGAAGTGCTTCACCTCGTCCATCACCGCGGCCACGTGCAGCAGCGCCTTGCTGGGAATGCAGCCGACGTTGAGGCAGACGCCGCCCAGCGTGGCGTAGCGCTCGACGATCACCGTCTTCATGCCCAGATCGGCGGCGCGGAACGCGGCCGAATAGCCCCCCGGGCCGGCGCCCAGCACCAGCATGTCACATTCGAGGTCGGCGCCGCCAGCGTAGCTGGCGGCAGCCGGGGCGGCCACGGGGGCCGCGGCGGGCGCCGGCGCGGCAGGTGCAGCCGCCGGCGCCGGTGCCGCAGCGGCCGCGCCCTCGCCTTCCAGCACCAACACCAGCGAGCCCTCGTTCACCTTGTCTCCCAGCGCGACCTTCAGCTCCTTGACCACGCCGGCGGCCGACGAGGGAATCTCCATCGACGCCTTGTCGCTTTCCACCGTGATCAGGCTCTGCTCGGGCTTGACCGTGTCGCCGGGCTTGACCAGCAGCTCGATCACCGCCACGTCCTTGAAGTCGCCGATGTCGGGGACCTTCACTTCGATGAGTGCCATCGTGGGTCTCCCAGCGTCAGAGGGCGATGCGGCGGAAGTCCGCCAGCAGCTGGCCCAGATAGGCGTTGAAGCGCGCGGCCGACGCGCCGTCGATGACGCGGTGGTCGTAGCTCAGCGACAGCGGCAGCGTCAGGCGCGGCACGAACTGCTTGCCGTCCCACACCGGCTTCTGGTAGCCCTTGGAAAGGCCCAGGATCGCGACCTCCGGCGCATTGATGATCGGCGAGAAAGTGGTGCCACCGATGCCGCCCAGCGAGCTGATCGAGAAGCAGCCGCCCGTCATGTCGGCCGGGCCCAGCTTGCCGTCGCGCGCCTTCTTCGACAGATCGGCCATCTCCTGCGCGATCTGCAGCAGGCCTTTCTTGTCGGCATCCTTCAGCACCGGCACCACCAGGCCATTAGGCGTGTCGGCGGCAAAGCCGATGTGGAAGTACTTCTTGTAGACCAGCGCATCGCCGTCCAGGCTGGCGTTGAACTCGGGGAACTTCTTCAGCGCGGCCACGCAGGCCTTGATGACGAAGGCGAGCATCGTCACCTTGATGCCGGCCTTCTCGTTCTCCTTGTTCAGCTGCACGCGCAGCGCTTCCAGGTCGGTGATGTCCGCCTCGTCGTTGTTGGTGACGTGCGGGATCAGCACCCAGTTGCGGTGCAGATTGGCGCCGCTGATCTTCTTGATGCGCGACAGGTCCTTGCGCTCGACAGGGCCGAACTTGGCGAAGTCCACCTGCGGCCAGGGCAGCAGGCCCGGGATGCCGCCGCCGGCGGCTGCGGCCGGTGCGGCCTTGGGTGCTGCCTGTGCCGTGGCGATCACGCCCTTGACGAAGCCCTGCACGTCCTGCTGGGTGATGCGGCCCTTGGGCCCGCTGCCCTTGACCTGCTCCAGCGGCACGCCCAGCTCGCGCGCGAAGCGCCGCACCGACGGCGAGGCATGCGGCAGCGTGGCGCTGGGCGCGGCCGGCTGGTGCGCCGGCATCGCGGCCGGGGCGGCGTCGGGCGCGGCCGCTGTGCTGGCCGGTGCCGCGGCAGGCGCGCTGGCCGGTGCGCCTGCCGGGGCCGCCGCAGGCGCAGCAGCCACGGCGCCGCCAGCGCCCTGCAGCACCGCCACCAGCGAGCCCTTCGACACCTTGTCGCCGAGCTTCACCTTCAGCTCCTTCAGCACGCCGGCATGCGAGGACGGGATCTCCATCGACGCCTTGTCGCTTTCAACCGTGATCAGGCTCTGCTCGACCGCGATAGCGTCGCCAGGCTTGGCCAGCAGCTCGATCACCGTGACGTCGGCGAAGTCGCCGATGTCCGGCACCAGCACGTCCACCAGACCCCCGCCGGCGGCCGGCGCCACCGGCGCGGCCGGCGCGGCAGCCGGCGCCGACGCAGGAGCAGCGGCGGCGGGCGCGGCCGCAGGGGCCGCGACCGGAGCCGCGGCGCCCGCTGCGCTTTCGAGCACCAGCAGCAGGCTGCCTTCCGACACCTTGTCGCCGAGCTGGACCTTCATCTCCTTGATCACGCCGGCATGCGAGGACGGAATCTCCATCGACGCCTTGTCGCTTTCCACCGTGATCAACGACTGCTCCACCTTCACCGTGTCGCCGGGCTTGACCAGCAGCTCGATGACCTCGACATCCTTGAAGTCGCCGATGTCCGGGACCTTGACTTCCACCAGGGCCATGTTCGTCTCCTTGTTCTCGTGCTTCAGGCCAGCAGCGGATTGACGCACTCGGTGTCGATGCGGTACTTCTTGATCGCCTCGGCCACCTTGGCCGCCGGCAGCTGGCCGTCGTCGGCCAGCGCCTTCAATGCGGCCACCACGATGTAGTGGCGGTTGACCTCGAAATGCTCGCGCAGCTTGCTGCGGAAGTCGCTGCGGCCGAAGCCGTCGGTGCCCAGCACGCGGTAGGCACGACCCTTTGGAATGAAGGCGCGGATCTGCTCGGCGTAGTTCTTCATGTAGTCGGTGGACGCCACCACCGGGCCGGCATGCGGCATCAGCTGCTGCGTGACGAAGGGCACGCGCGGCGTCTCCGTGGGGTGCAGCAGGTTCCAGCGCTCGCAGTCCTGGCCGTCGCGCGCCAGCTCGTTGAAGCTGGGGCAGCTGAAGACGTTGGCCGACACGCCCCAGTCGCTGGCCAGCAGCTGGCGCGCGGCCATCGACTCGCGCAGGATGGTGCCGCTGCCCAGCAGGTTGACGCTGGGCGCGTCCGCGCCCTTGGCCGCCGGCGCGATGCCCTGCTCCAGCAGGTACATGCCCTTGATGATCTGCTCCTCGGTGCCCGGCACCAGGCCCGGCATCGCGTAGTTCTCGTTCAGCAGCGTCAGGTAGTAGTAGACGTTGTCCTGTTTCTCGACCATGCGCTTCAGGCCGTGGTGCAGGATCACCGCCACCTCGTGCGCGAAGGTGGGGTCGTAGCTGATGCAGTTGGGGATGGTGCCGGCCAGGATGTGGCTGTGGCCGTCCTCGTGCTGCAGGCCCTCGCCGTTCAGCGTGGTGCGGCCGCTGGTGCCGCCCAGCAGGAAGCCGCGCGCCTGCATGTCGCCGGCCGCCCACGCCAGGTCGCCGATGCGCTGGAAGCCGAACATCGAGTAGTACACGAAGAACGGCACCATGATGCGGTTGTTGGTGCTATAGCTGGTGGCCGCGGCGATCCAGCTGGCCATGCCGCCGGCCTCGTTGATGCCTTCCTGCAGGATCTGCCCGGCCTTGTCCTCGCGGTAGTACATCACCTGGTCCTTGTCGACCGGGGTGTACTTCTGGCCCTCGGGGTTGTAGATGCCGATCTGCCGGAACAGGCCTTCCATGCCGAAGGTGCGCGCCTCGTCCACCAGGATCGGCACCACGCGCGGACCCAGCGCCTTGTCGCGCAGCAGCAGCGTCAGGAAGCGCACGTAGGCCTGCGTGGTGCTGATCTCGCGGCCTTCGGCGGTGGCTTCCAGCACCGGCTTGAAGGTCTCGAGCGAGGGCACGGTGAAGTGCTCGTCGGCGTGGGTGCGGCGGTGCGGCAGGTAGCCGCCCAGCGCCTTGCGCCGCTCGTGCAGGTACTTCATCTCCGGCGTGTCGTCGGCCGGCTTGTAGAACGGGATCTTCGGCAGGTCGGCGTCGCTGATCGGGATGTTGAAGCGGTCGCGGATGTAGCGGATGTCGTCGTCGGTCAGCTTCTTGGTCTGGTGCGCGGTGTTCTTGCCCTCGCCGGCGCCCCCCATGCCGTAGCCCTTGACGGTCTTGACCAGCAGCACGGTGGGCTGGCCCTGGTGGCTGTTGGCACGGTGGAAGGCGGCATACACCTTGCCGGCGTCGTGGCCGCCGCGGCGCAGCGCCCAGATGTCGGCATCGCTCATCTTCGACACCATCTCCAGCGTCGCCGGATCGCGGCCGAAGAAATGCTTGCGCACGAAGGCGCCGTCGTTGGCCTTGAAGGCCTGGTAGTCGCCGTCCAGCGTGTCGAGCATGATCTTGCGCAGCGCGCCGGTCTTGTCGCGGGCCAGCAGCGGGTCCCAGTTGCTGCCCCAGATCAGCTTGATGACGTTCCAGCCGGCACCGCGGAAGTCGCCTTCCAGCTCCTGGATGATCTTGCCGTTGCCGCGCACCGGGCCGTCCAGGCGCTGCAGGTTGCAGTTGATGACGAAGATCAGGTTGTCCAGCTTCTCGCGCGCCGCCAGGCCGATGGCGCCCAGCGATTCGGGCTCGTCCATCTCGCCATCACCGCAGAACACCCAGACCTTGCGCTTGCTGGTGTCGGCGATGCCGCGCGCATGCAGGTACTTCAGGAAGCGCGCCTGGTAGATGGCCATCAGCGGCCCCAGCCCCATCGACACGGTGGGGAACTGCCAGAACTCCGGCATCAGCTTCGGGTGCGGGTAGCTGGACAGGCCCTTGCCGTCCACCTCCTGCCGGAAGTTGAGCATCTGCTCCTCGGTGATGCGGCCTTCCATGAAGGCACGGGCGTAGATGCCGGGCGCGCTGTGGCCCTGGATGTACAGCAGGTCGCCGCCATGGCCTTCGCTGTCGGCATGCCAGAAGTGGTTGAAGCCGGCCGCGAACATGTGCGCCAGCGACGCGAAGCTGCTGATGTGGCCGCCCAGGTCGCCGCCGTCGGCCGGATCCAGCCGGTTGGCCTTGACCACCATCGCCATCGCGTTCCAGCGCATGTAGGCGCGCAGCCGGCCTTCCAGCTCCAGGTTGCCGGGGCTGTGTTCCTCGTCCTCGGGCTCGATGGTGTTGACGTAGCCGGTGGTGGCCGAAAACGGCATGTCGATGCCGCGCTGCCGGGCTTCCTCGATCAACTGTTCCAGCAGGAAGTGGGCGCGATCGCCGCCTTCGCTCTGGATCACACCGGCCAGCGCGTCCAGCCATTCACGGGTTTCCTGGGCGTCGGTGTCTTGAGCCGGCGGCAGGCCGGCCGATTCGGGCAGGGCGGACATGTTGTCTCCTTGTGGATGTTGATGAGGCAATCTTGCAGCGGCATCGAGTGTCGCACAAACCGAACGCCTTTTCAAATAGCGTGATTACATCTCATATTGTGGATTCCACGTAGTTCCGAGCCCTGCACCGCAGGCCATCGCCCGCCTCCGATAATCCCGCCATGACGCCCGAAACGGCCCGCCCTGCCTTTGCCGCCTGGCCGCGCCTGCGCCGGCTTTGGGGGCGCTGGTGGGTGCTGCAGCCGGCGGCCAGCCAGGACCGCTTTGTCACGCTGGCGCCGCTGGTGTCGGTGCTGCTGTTCCTGGCGGCGATCATTTCGGCCTTCTGGTACCTGCGCAACGAGGAAGTCGAACGCGAAACCGAATCGCTGAAGCGCGACACCGAGATCGTGCAGCAGCAGATGCGCCTGCACCTGATCGAAAACCAGGAGCAGCTGGTGCGCATGGCCAGCGAGCTGATGAAGCGCGAGACCGACATCGACGACTTCATCGGCCAGGCACAGGTCTTCGTGCGCGAACGGCCAGCCGTCACGCAGCTGGTCTGGGTGGACGGCAACCGCAAGCGCAAGGCCGGCCGCTGGGCATCGATGTACCGCGAGGAGAACGCGCCCGGCACCGAGGCGCAGGACCCGTCGATGCCCAATCGCGAAACGCTCAACCCGGCCGAGCAGGCCTTCCTGCAGGCCCGGGACATGCGACAACCGGTCTACACCCGCGCCTTTGCCGACAGCCTGGGGACTGCCGTGTTCCAGGTGCACGTGCCGCTGGTGGCACGCAACACCTTCGCCGGCAGCCTGATGGTCGAGTATTCGCTGGAGGCCTTGCTGCGCCAGTTCGTGCCGCCGGACATCGCCACCCGCCATTCGATGAGCGTGGTCGATGACCAGCAGTTGCTGCTGGCCGGCACCGTCACGCCGATGCCGGGACAGGCGCACGTGCAGCAGACGCCCATCGTCTACGAGCTGCCGCTGGCGCCCACCGGCAGCGGCCTGCTGCTGCGCGGCCAGGGCTACCGCACCTCGATCGGCCTGATCAGCAACACCTTGTTCTGGATGGTCGTGGCACTGTCGGTGCTGACGGTGTGGATGCTGCTGGGCAGCTGGCGCCACCTGCGCCGCCGCGCGCAGATCCAGTCCGCGCTGGTGCAGGAGACGAACTTCCGCCGTGCGATGGAGAACTCCATGCTCACCGGCATGCGCGCGATGGACATGGACGGCCGCATCACCTACGTGAACGCCGCGTTCTGCGCGATGACCGGCTTTTCCGAAAGCGCGCTGGTCGGCCGATTGCCGCCCTTTCCCTACTGGCCGCCGGACCGTGTCGAGGAGATGGGCCGGCTGCTGCAGCAGGAGCTGAGCGGCCGCAGCCCGGCCGGCGGCATCGAAGTGCGGGTGATGCGGCGCGACGGCTCGCTGTTCGACGCGCGGATGTACGTCTCCCCGCTGATCGACCCGCGCGGCCAGCAGACCGGCTGGATGACCAGCATGACCAACATCACCGAGGCCAAGCGCATCCGCGACCAGCTGTCCGCGTCGCACGAGCGCTTCACCACCGTGCTGGAGGGCCTGGACGCCTCGGTGTCGGTGCTGTCGGTGCCGCAGGGCGAGTTGCTGTTCGCCAACCGTTCGTACCGGCTGTGGTTCGGCGCTGACGCCGGCGGCCACACCCTGCTGGGCGGCAACCTGGATCGGCCCGAAGTGCTGCCCGATGCCGAGGACGTGGCCGATGGCCTGTCCGGCCTGCCGACGCAGCAGCTCACCGAAAGCGGCTCCGATCCACGCGAGGTGTTCGTCGAACCGCTGCAGAAATGGTTCGACGTGCGTGCGCGCTACCTGCAGTGGACCGACGGGCGGCTGGCGCAGATGATCATCGCCACCGACATCACCGCCCGGCTGCGCGCCGAAGAGCAGGCCGCGCAACAGGCCGACCGCGCGCAGGTCACCAGCCGGCTGGTGACGATGGGCGAGATGGCCAGTTCGGTGGCCCACGAGCTGAACCAGCCGCTGACGGCCATCACCAACTACTGCAACGGCATGGTCTCGCGCGTCGACGGCGATTCGATCGGCAAGGACGACCTGCTGGCCGCGCTGCGCAAGACGGCGCGCCAGGCCGAGCGTGCGGGTCAGATCATCCGGCGCATCCGCGCCTTCGTGAAGAAGAGCGAGCCGCAGCGCCAGCCGGCGCATGCGCGGCAGATCGTCGAGGACGCGGTGGAGCTGGCCGGCATCGAGCTGCGCCGTCGCAACGTGGCCATCCACACCTATGTGGCGCAGCGTCTGCCGCCGCTGGAGGTGGACCCGATCCTGATCGAACAGGTGCTGATGAACCTGCTGAAGAACGCGGCCGAAGCCATCGACAGCGCGCAGCTGCCGGCGCCCCGCCGCAGCATCGAGTTGCGGGTGGTGCCGCGGCACACGCCCGACGAAGGCGGTGTGATCGAGTTCAGCGTCACCGACAGCGGCCCCGGCTTGAAGGACGAGGTGATCGAACGGTTGTACGAAGCCTTCTTCTCCACCAAGGCCGAAGGCCTGGGCATCGGGCTTTCGCTGTGCCGCAGCATCATCGAGTCGCACCGCGGCCGGATGCGTGCACAGAACCTCTACAATGGCGAGACGGTTTCCGGGTGCCGTTTTTCCTTCACGCTGCCGGTCGAAGTACCGGTCCGCAGCGACAGCGCAGGCCCTTCCACAGAGCCGCAGCGCGACCCCCACCCGAACACCACCGTGGCGTCCTGAATGAGCTTGATCCCCAAGAAGGGCACCGTCTACGTCGTCGATGACGACGAGGCCGTGCGTGATTCGCTGCAATGGCTGCTCGAAGGCAAGGACTACCGCGTCAAGTGCTTCGATTCGTCGGAGTCCTTCCTGTCGCGCTTCGATCCGCGCGAGGTGGCCTGCCTGATCGCCGACATCCGCATGGACGGCATGAGCGGGTTGGAGCTGCAGGACCGCCTGATCGAGCGCAAGAGCCCGCTGCCGGTGGTCTTCATCACCGGCCACGGCGACGTGCCGATGGCAGTCACCACGATGAAGAAGGGCGCGATGGACTTCATCGAGAAGCCCTTCAAGGAAGAAGAGCTGCTGGGCCTGGTGGAGCGCATGCTGGAGCAGGCGCGCAGCGCCTTCAGCCAGCACCAGGAGCAGGCCAGCCGCGACGCGCTGCTGTCGCGCCTGACCACCCGCGAAGCCCAGGTGCTGGAACGCATCGTCGCCGGCCGGCTGAACAAGCAGATTGCCGATGACCTGGGCATCAGCATCAAGACGGTGGAGGCGCACCGCGCCAACATCATGGAAAAGCTCAACGCGAACACGGTGGCGGACTTGCTGAAGATCGCGCTCGGCGCGCAAAGCAAGGCCTGATGGGCGCCCAGCTGATCGACGGCAAGGGGCTGTCGCAAACCATCCGCCGCGGCGTGGCCGAACGGGCCCGGGCCCTCAGCGCCGCAGGCCGCCAGCCCGGCCTGGCGGTGATCCTGGTCGGCGACGATCCGGCCAGCGCCGTCTACGTGCGCAACAAGGTGCAGGCCTGCGCCGAGAACGGCCTGCACAGCGTGCTCGAGACCTACCCGGCCAGCCTGAGCCAGGCCGAGCTGCTGGCCCGGGTGGCTGCGCTGAATGCCGATCCGCGCATCCACGGCCTGCTGGTGCAGATGCCGCTGCCCAGGCACATCGACCCGCAGGCGGTCATCGCCGCCATCGACCCGCGCAAGGACGTCGACGGCTTCAGCGTGCATTCCGCCGGCCAGTTGATGAGCGGGCTGCCGGGGCTGCGGCCGGCCACGCCCTATGGCTGCATGAAGCTGATCGAAAGCACCGGCACCGCCATCGCCGGCAAGCACGCGGTGGTCATCGGCCGCAGCAACACCGTCGGCAAGCCGATGGCGCTGCTGCTGCTGCAGGCCAACGCCACGGTCACGGTCTGCCACAGCGCCACGCCGGACCTGGCGGCGCACACCCGGCAGGCCGACATCGTGGTGGCCGCGGTGGGCCGCCGCAACACGCTGACGGCCGACATGGTCAAGCCCGGCGCGGTGGTCATCGACGTGGGCATGAACCGCAACGACCTGGGCAAGCTGTGCGGCGACGTCGATTTCGACGGCGTGCGCCAGGTGGCCGGCTGGATCACCCCGGTGCCCGGCGGCGTCGGCCCGATGACCATCACGATGCTGCTGGTCAACACGCTGGAAGCCGCCGAACGCACTGCCGGCTGAGGCTGGCGCGCTTCGTCGAGTTTTTCACGCTGCGGCCGCCGCCCCGGCTCCGGGATGCACGCAGCGCGCCGCGGCTGGCGTACTGTGCGCCTTGCGCCGTCGCCCACCCACCGCCTGCCGCCATGACCACCCGCCGCCCTGCTCCGCCGCCACCCCGCACCGCCCGGCCCTGGCGTGCCGCGGCGATGCTGCTGGCGCTGGCCACGCTGGCCGCCCCGGCACTGGCGCTGTACAAGGTGGTCGGGCCAGACGGCCGCGTCACCTACACCGACCGGCCGCCCGCCGACACCAGCGCCCGCGTCACGCCGATGCAGGGAGGCACGGTCAACGAAGTGCCGCCCGTCGGCCCCGATGCGCTGCCGACGGACCTGCGCCGCATCGCCACCCGCTACCCGGTCACGCTGTTTGGCTCGGCTGACTGCGCCCCCTGCGAAGCCGCCCGCAAGCTGCTGCAGGAACGCGGCATTCCGTTCACCGAGAAGCTGATCGTCACCGAGGACGATGCCGCGGCGATGGAGCGCGTGATCGGCGCCCGCACCGTGCCGGCGCTGACCATCGGCGCGCAGGCGCTGCGCGGCCTGTCGCCGCCGGAATGGAACGCCTACCTGGACGCTGCCGGCTACCCGCGCGAATCACGCCTGCCCAAGAGCTGGCAGCCGCCGCCGGCCGCGCCGCTGGTGGCGCGCCAGCCGGTGCGCCCGGTGGCGCCCATGCCGCAGGTGGCGCCGCTGCCGGCGCGTCGCGCGTCGGCGCCGCTGGACGTGCCGTCGCCGCTGAACGTGCCCGACCCGGGCGCGATCCGCTTCTAGATCTAGCTAGCGCCGCCGCTGCCCGGCAGCCGCCGGGCCACCCAGGAGCCGGAGGCCACCGCCCCGCCCACCAGCCAGAACAGCGCGGCCGCGCCAATGGCCGTGCCGGCCGCGCCGAAGAGCAGCGGCATCGCCGTGCTGGACGCATTCATGACCATCGAGCGCATCGCGATCGCCTCGCCGTAGCGCCCGTCGGGCGTCAGCTGGTGCAGCGTGGTCATGATCATCGGCTGCACCGAGCCCAGCGTCAGCCCCAGCAGCACCGCGCACAGCCCCATCAGCCAGGGCGAGCGGGCCAGCGGGTACACCGCGAACACCAGCCCGGTGCCGACCATCGCCACGCGCAGCACGGCAATCTCGCTGATGCGGTGGGCCCACAGCGGAATCAGCAGCCGCACGCCGCTGACAGCCAGCGTGAAGGTGCCCAGGATCATGCCGATGGTGCCGGCGCTGAAGCCGCGCTCGAAGCCGAGGATCGGCACCGCGAACAGGTGCACGTCCCAGCAGGCCGACAGCACCCAGTTCACCGCCAGCAACCGGCGCAGACCCGGCGTGCGCAGCAACGACGCCACGCCGCGCTCCACTGGCACGGGAGGCGGGGCGACGCCGTGCGCTTCGGCCGGCACGCGGCGCGCGCACCACAGCGTCAACAGCGGCAGCAACAGCATCAGCGCATAGGCCGCCGCAAAGCCGCCGGCGTCGATCATGAAGCCGGCCGCCACCGGGCCCACCACGTTGGAGAAGGACGGCGCCACGCCCAGCCAGCTGAACATGCGCATGCGCTCGGTGTTGGTGTGCACCACCTGGCCCGCAGTGCGCTGGATGACGATCAGCCCCAGGTTGGCGCCGCTGCCCACGCACACCGCCGACAGCCCCAGCAGTACCAGCCGCGGGCCGCCTTCGGCATAGGTGGAGGCCAGCGCCAGCAGCGCACCGGCCAGTGCCACCCCCACCGCGATGCGCACCGGCCGGTGATAGCCCAGCCGGTCGGCCATGCGGCCGGCATGCAGCGACAGCAGCACCGGCGCGGCGGCATACAGTGCCAGCAGCACGCCCACCGTCCAGGCGCTGTGGCCGTCGCGCAGCGCCTGCAGGGGCGCGGCCATGCGCACGCCGGCCATCGTGGCATGCAGTCCGATCTGGCCGAAGATCAGCGCCAGCAGCAGCCGGCGGAAGCGCGCCTCGGCCGTGCCGGTCGGCTCAGGCACGCGGCGCCTCGGCCGGGGGCTCGTCGTCGGCACTGCCGCCAGGCAGCAGGTGCAGCGCGCGCGCCTCGGGCAGCGCCTCCACTACCTTCAGCTGGCGGGCCATCGCGCGGGTGCGCACCTCGGCGGCGTCGATGGTGTTCGTCGCCTCCTCCAGCTTCTTGCGGGTCTTGGCCAGCACGTCGCCAAACTTGGCGAATTCGGTCTTCACGGCGCCCAGCACCTCCCAGACCTCGGCGCTGCGCTTTTCCAGCGCCAGCGTGCGGAAGCCCATCTGCAGGCTGTTCAGCGTGGCCAGCAGCGTGGTCGGCCCGGCCAGCATCACCTTGTGCTCGCGCTGCATCGTCTCCACCAGGCCGGGCCGGCGCAGCGCCTCGGCATACAGGCCTTCGGTGGGCACGAACAGGATCGCGAAGTCGGTGGTGTGCGGCGGCGCAACGTACTTGTCGCGGATGGTGCGCGCCTCCAGCTTCAGCCGCGTCTCGATGGCCTTGGCTGCCGTCTCGGCGGCGGCCGGATCGGCACGCTCGTGCGCGTCGAGCAGCCGCTCGTAGTCCTCGCGCGGGAACTTGGCATCGATCGGCAGCCACAGGGGCGCACCGTCGCCGCGCTGTCCGGGTAGGCGGATCGCGAACTCCACCCGTTCGGCGCTGCCGGGCACGGTGATCACGTTGGTGGCGTACTGCTCCGGCGTGAACACCTGCTCCAGCAGCCCCGCCAGCTGCACCTCGCCAAAGATGCCGCGGGTCTTGACGTTGGTCAGCACCCGGTTCAGCGAGCCAACGTCGCGAGCGAGGGTCTGCATCTCGCCCAGGCCCTTGTGCACCTGCTCCAGCCGCTCGGCCACCTGCTTGAAGCTTTCGCCCAGCCGCTGCTCCAGCGTGGCATGCAGCTTCTCGTCGACGGTGGCGCGCATCTGCTCGAGCTTCTTCTCGTTGCCCTCCTGCAGCGCGCCCAGCCGCTGCTCGACCGCGCTGCGCACCTCGACTAGGCGGCGCTCGTTGGCCTCGGTCAGCGTGCGCAGCTGCTCACCCAATGCATCGGCCAGCCGCTTCAGCGCCGCGTCCTGCGCATCGCGCGCGGCCTGGCTCTGCCCGGCCAGCGCATGGGTGGCCGCCTGCAGCGCGTCGCTGACCTGCTGCTGCATCGCCGCCAGCTGCACGCGGAAGGAATCGATCTGCTCGTTCTGCGTGCGCGCCACGTCGCCGCTGTGCGTCAGCAGCGTCTGCTGGAAGCCGGCCAGCGTGCCGCTCAGCTCCTGCCGGGTGCCGCGGGCGCTGTCCTGCACCTCGGTGCGCACTTCGCGCTCCAGCCGCTCCAGGCGCTGCAGTGCCTCGGCACCGGCCTGCGCCTCGCCACGGCCACGCAGCAGCTGCCACAGCAGCAGCAGCACGATCAGCCCCAGCAGGGCCGGTACCCACCATTCAGCCATGTCGGGGATTGTCTCAGGCCGGCCGGTACCGGCCGGGCTTCAGCCGCGGCAGACGACCGTGGCCTGCGCCTGATTGCCGGGCATGCCCGAGACCCAGTCGCCGGCCTGCTGCAGCCATTGCTGCGCGCTGTTGTCCGGGTCGTCCACGCCGCCAAAGCTCTGCGATGCGCGCAGCACCGCATAGCCGTTGGCGCACAGTCGCGCGGCCTGGGTCTTCAGCTCGGCCAGGCTGCTGCCGCGCAGCTCGTAGGCCGGCGGGCCGTCGCCATTGCCCACGGTGCGCACCTGCGGGCCGCCGCAGGCCGTCAGCAGCAGCGCCGCGCAAACGGGGGCAAGGTGAATAAGCGACATGCGCCCGATTATGGGCAGGTTGCCAGCTGACGAATGGCCGATCTGCTGGCCCATCGACCGGCATTTCGCCAGGCGCGGCGCTTCAGCGCGCGCCCAGCACCTGCAGGTTCAGCGCGGTGGGCGGCCGGCCCGCGTGCGGGCCCTGCCCCAGCGCGGCGATCAGGTTGTCGGCGGCCAGCTGCGCCATGGCCAGCCGGGTGGGCAGGCTGGCGCTGGCGATGTGCGGCGTCAGCACCACGTTGGGCAGCTGCAGCAGCGCCGGGTGGACCGCGGGCTCGCCTTCGAACACGTCCAGCCCGGCGGCGGCGATGCGCCGTTCGCGCAGCGCCTCGGCCAGCGCCGCATCGTCGACGATGCCGCCGCGCGCCACGTTGGTCAGCGTGGCGGTGGGCTTCATCAGCGCCAGCTCGGCCGCGCCGATGGCATGGTGCGAGGCCGGGCTGTACGGCAGCACCAGCACCAGGTGGTCGCTTTCGCGCAGCAGCGTGGCCTTGTCGACATAGCGCGCCCCCAGCTTGGCTTCCACCGCCGGATCGAGCCGCGAGCGGTTGTGATACAGCACCGACATGCCGAAGCCGAGCGCACCGCGCCGCGCGATGGCCTGGCCGATGCGGCCCATGCCCAGCACGCCCAGCGTGGCGCCGTGCACGTCGGCGCCGGCGAACATGTCGTGGCCCCATCGCGTCCAGCGGCCGGCGCGCAGAAAGTGTTCGCTTTCGGTGATGCGCCGGGCCGTGGCCATCATCAGCGCGAAGCCGAAGTCGGCGGTGGTCTCGGTCAACACATCGGGCGCGTTGCTGACCAACACGCCGCGCTCGGTGCAAGCCGCCAGGTCGATGTTGTTGTAGCCCACGGCCATCGTGCACACCGCGCGCAGCTGCGGGCAGGCGTCCAGCAGCCGGCGGTCGATGGCCTCGGTGCCGGTGACGAAGGCGCCGTCCATGCCCTGCAGCCGGGCGATCAGCTCGTCCTGCGTCCAGACCGCGTCGGCCTGGTTGTACTGCAGCTCGAAGTGGCCGGCCAGCTTTTCGATGACTTCGTCGAAGACCTGGCGTGCCACCAGCACGCGGGGCTTGGGGGCAGTGTTCATCGGCCGGATTGTTTCACCAGCACGGCCCCGCGCGGTGCCTGCCAAAGCTGCCAGCTGTGCAGCGCCTCCAGCAGCGTGCGCCGGTGCACGGCCACGGTGTTGTCCACCTGCCGTCCGTAGCCGCCCGCCATCGACACGGCCACCGGAATGCCTCGCTCGCGCAACGCGGTGAAGACGCGTCGGTCGCGCTCGGCCAGCCCGTCGAAGCTGAGCTTCAGCCGGCCGAGACGGTCATCCTCGTGCGGGTCGGCGCCGGCCACGTAGAAGGCCAACCCCGGAGGTGCATCGCCGTGGCGGCACCAGACCTCGGCCAGCGCGCCGTCCAGCGCCTGCAGATAAGCCGCGTCGCCGCAGCCATCGGGCAGTTCCACGTCCAGGTCGCTGCGCTCCTTGCGGGCAGGGAAGTTCTTCGCGCCGTGCAGCGACAGCGTGAACACCGTCGGGTCGTCGGCAAAGATGGCGGCGGTGCCGTTGCCCTGGTGCACGTCCAGGTCGACCACCAGCACGCGCAGCAACCGGCGGTGGGCACGGTGCCATTCGGCCTGCATCAGCCGCGCGGCAACGGCCACGTCGTTGAACACGCAGTAGCCCGATCCGCGGTCAGGGTACGCATGGTGGGTGCCACCGGCCAGGTTGGCGGCCAGGCCCTCGGCCAGCGCCGCCCGGGCCGCGGCGATCGTCGCACCCACCGAGCGCCGCGCCCGCTCGGCCATGCGTGGCGACCACGGGAAGCCGATCTCGCGCTGCTGCGCAGCCGTCAGCAGGCCCTCGGCCACCGCGCTGACATAGACCGGCGCATGCGCCAGCGCCAGTTCGCCGTCGCTGGCCGGCTGCGCCTCGTGGACGCGCAGTTGCGGCATGTCGCGTTCCACCGCCTGGCGGAGCAGGCGGTACTTGCTCATCGGGAAGCTGTGCCCGGGCGGGAGCTCGAGCGTGAAATGGTCGGAGTGGAAAGCCTGCATCGCCTGATTTCTAGGGGCCGCGCTCCAGTTATGTTGCGGCGCAGCAAAAATGTCTTGCATTCCTCGGCAGCGGTTCTATACTTCTGTTCATGTTGCAGTGCAGCAACCACTGCGAGAGCTTCTAGTCCCGTCAACCTCAACTCTGGAGAACGCACCATGATGACCGCTGAACAAGTTGTTGCCGCGCACAAGGCCAATGTCGAAACCCTGTTCGGTCTGACGAACAAGGCCTTCGAAGGCGTGGAAAAGCTGGTCGAACTGAACCTGCAGGTCGCCAAGGCCGCGCTGGGCGAAGTCGCCGACAACACCCGCGCCGCCCTGTCGGTGAAGGACGCTCAGGAACTGCTGTCGCTGCAAGCCGCCATGCTGCAGCCGGCTGCCGAGAAGGCCGCTTCCTACAGCCGTCACCTGTACGACATCGCCGCCGCCACGCAAGCCGAAGTGACCAAGGTTGCCGAAGCCCAGTTCGCCGACGCGCAGAAGGCCTTCGCCACCACCGTGGACGCCGCCCTGAAGAACGCCCCGGCCGGCAGCGAGAACGCCGTGGCCCTGGTGAAGTCGGCGATGACCGCCGCGAACAACGCCTACGAAAGCGTCACCAAGGCCGCCAAGCAGGCCGCCGACGTGGCCGAGGCCAACTTCGCCGCCGTGACGAACAGCGCGGTCAAGGCCTCGCAAACCGCCGGCAAGGCCAAGCGCGCCTGATGCCGCGGGGGCCCCGCGCCCCCGGCGATTGAACTTTCCGGGGCGACTTCGCATCACAGACCTTGTCGCGGCCCTCGCGGTCGTGGCATCCGTGGATGGTTGTCTCCTCGGTACCTTGTAATAACCCCTGCAAGGTATCTTCGGCCCGGTCTTCACCGGGCCTTTTCTTTGGTCAGCGCGCGTCGGCCAGCAGCCGCAGCCGCAGCGGGCCCAACGCAGCCAGCGCCGCCTCGCGGCCGGCCTGAATGGCCTTGGCGCGGGCCGAGAAGTCGGCGCTGGACACGCCCTGCAGCTTGGGGCGCAGCACGATGTCGGCCTCGGCCAGTTCGAACTGGTTGATGCTGCGGCCCATGATCGAGAAGGTCTGCAGCAGCATGCGCATCAGGTCGCCGGTGGCGGCGCCGTCCGGCGGCTCGCTGATGTCCACCGCGATGACGAACTGCGCGCCCATCTGCCGCGCATAGCGCACCGGCACCGGCGCCACCAGGCCGCCGTCCACGTATTCGCGACTGCCGATGCGCACCGGCTGGAACACCGCCGGCACCGCGCTGGACGCCCGCACCGCCACGCCGGTGTCGCCAATGCGGAAGACGATGCCCTGGCCATTGTCCAAATCGGTGGCCACGATACCCAGCGGCATCTTCATCTGCTCGATGCGCCGGCCGTCGGTGTGCTGGCGAACGTAGCGGGCCAGCGCCTCGCCGCGGATCAGCCCGCGGCCAGGAAAGGACCAGTCGGTGATGGCGCCCTCGTCCATCGACTGCGCCAGCACCGCCAGGTCCTTGCCGCTCTTGCCCGACGCATAAAGCGCCGCCACCAGGCTGCCGGCCGAGGTCCCGATCACCAGGTCGGGCCGGATGCCCGCCTCCTCCAGCACCTGGATCACGCCGATGTGGGCAAAGCCGCGCGCCGCGCCGCCGCCCAGCGCCAGGCCGATGACCGGCGGCTTGGGCTGCACCCGGGGCGCCGGCGGCGGCAGATCCACCGCCACCGGGGGGGGTGGTGCGGGCGGCTGCACCGGCGCAGTCTGGCAGCCCGCCAGCAACGCCGTCAGCACCAGCACGGCCAAGCCCATGCGTCGTTTCATGTCGCCGATTCTAGAAAGCGGGTCGGATGGGACTGGCAATCTCAAATTCCCAACGAGCATATGCAAGCAAAAAATATGTAGTTCTCAAATATATGAACGCTTCCTAGACTTCGTGTCCTCTCGGCCCGGCCTGCGCGCCCCGACCCCTTTCCATGTACCAGTACAACGAATTCGACCGCCAGTTCGTGCGCGCCCGTGCCGCCCAGTTCCGTGACCAGCTGCGTCGCCACCTCGACGGCGAGTTGCCGGACGACGACTTCCGCGCGCTGCGGCTGCAGAACGGCTGGTACGTGCAGCGTCATGCGCCGATGCTGCGCGTAGCCGTGCCCTACGGCGAGCTGAGCAGCCGCCAGCTGCACCAGCTGGCGCGCATTGCCCGCGAGTACGACCGCGACTACGGCCACTTCACCACCCGGCAGAACCTGCAGTTCAACTGGATCCCGCTGACCAAGGCGGCCGACGTGATGGACCTGCTGGCCGATGTCGACATGCACGGCATCCAGACCAGCGGCAACTGCATCCGCAACATCACCACCGACGCGCTGGCCGGCATCGCCCCGGACGAGGTGGTGGACCCGCGGCCCTACTGCGAGATCCTGCGCCAGTGGAGCACGCTGCACCCCGAGTTCGCGTTCCTGCCGCGCAAGTTCAAGATCGCCGTCACCGGCGCGCACGAAGACCGCGCCGCCATCGGCTGGCACGACATCGGCCTGCAGTTGCTGAAGAACGCGGCCGGCGAGGTCGGCTTCAAGGTGCTGGTGGGCGGCGGCATGGGCCGCACGCCGATCATCGGCAGCGTCATCGGCGAGTTCGTGCCCTGGCAGCAGATCCTGGTCTACATCGAGGCCATCGTGCGCGTGTACAACCGGCTGGGCCGGCGCGACAACCTGTACAAGGCGCGCATCAAGATCCTGGTCAAGGCCGAGGGCCAGGCCTTCGTCGACGCGGTGAATGCCGAGTTCCGGCACATCCTGGCCCATGACCTCGAGGGCGGCGCCCACCTGATCCCGCAGGCCGAGCTGGACCGCGTGGCCCACTGCTTCCAGCTGCCCGAAGGCCTGGATGCGCAGCGCGCCCCGGCCGCCGCGCCGGCGCCGGACGGCCTGCCGGCGGCCTATCTGCGCTGGCTGGAACGCAACGTGCACGCCCACCGGCTGCCGGCCTACCGCGCGGTGACGCTGTCGCTGAAGCGCGCCGGCCAGGCGCCGGGCGATGCCACCGGCGACCAGATGGACCGTGCCGCCGAGCTGGCCAGCCGCTTCAGCCATGGCGAGCTGCGGGTCACGCACGACCAGAACCTGCTGCTGCCCTGGGTGCGCGACGACCAGTTGCAGGCCCTGTGGGTGGCTGCGCGCGAGGCCGGCTTCGCCACGCCGAACATCGGCCTGCTGACCGACATGATCGCCTGCCCGGGCGGTGATTTCTGCGCGCTGGCCAATGCGCGCTCGATCCCGGTGGCCGCGGCCATCACCGAGCGCTTCGAGGACCTGGACCGGCTCTACGACATCGGCGACATCGACCTGCATGTCAGCGGCTGCATCAACTCCTGTGGCCACCACCACAGCGGGCACATCGGCATCCTGGGCGTCGACAAGGACGGCGCCGAGTGGTACCAGATCACCGTGGCAGGCTCCGACGGCAGCACGCTCAGCGGCGCGGCCACCCCGGGCAAGGTGATCGGCCCGTCCTTCGCCGCCGAAGAGGTGCCCGACGTCATCGAGGCGGTGATCGAGACCTACCGCCGCGAGCGCCAGCCCGGCGAGCGCTTCATCGACACCAGCCGCCGGCTCGGCCCCCTGCCCTTCCGGGCCGCGGCCGATGCGGTACGCCGCGCCACCGCGGCAGCCGCCGCCTGAAGGAGCCCCGCATGCGTTTCATCGATCCCCGGCACGACCGCTGGCACCGCGTGGAGGGCGAAGACGGCCCGATCCCGCATCCCGATCCGCAGGCCGACCGCCTGCTGACGCTGGAGCAGTGGCATGCCGTGCGCGAGACCTGGCCGCAGGGCCTGACCACCGGCGTGGTGCTGCCCAACACACTGGACGTGGATGCGCTGGCCGACGACCTGCGCGGCCCGCAGCCGCGCCTGGCGCTGGTGGTGCTGCAGTTCCCCAAATGGACCGACGGCCGCGCCTACAGCCAGGCGCGCGTGCTGCGTGCCCGCCACCGCTTCGGCGGCGAGGTGCGCGCCATCGGCGAAGTGCTGGTGGACATGCTGCCGCTGCTGCAGCGCACTGGTTTCGATGCGGTGCAGCTGCGCCGCGACCAGAGCGTCGAAGCCGCGGTGCGCGCGCTCGGCTTCTTCCCGGGCCACTACCAGGGCGACGTGCTGCAGCCCAAGCCGGCCTTCGCCCGCGACCTGCAGGCCGAGACCACCGCCACACCGCGCGATGCTGGCCTGTTTGCCGGCCAGGGGATCTGACATGGGTGCGATCGCTCTCTACGCCCGCGCCGGCGCGCACTTCGATCAGCGCGTGACCGACACGCTCGCCCAGCTGCAGGCCGCCGCCGCCGCCCACCCGGGCCGCATCGTGCAGGCCACCAGCCTGGGCGCCGAGGACATGGTGCTCACCGACCTGATCGCCCGGCACCGCCTGCCGATCGCGGTGGCCACGCTGGACACCGGCATGCTGCATGCCGAGACGCTGGCGCTGATCCCGCGACTGGAGGCGCACTACGGCCTGAGCGTCGAGCGCCACGCGCCGGTGCAGGAGGCGGTGGTGCACTTCGTGCGCCAGCACGGTGACCAGGCCATGTACCAGAGCATCGAGCTGCGCAAGGCCTGCTGCGCGCTGCGCAAGCTGCAGCCGCTGGCGCAGATGCTGCAGGGTCGCAGCGCCTGGGTCACCGGCCTGCGCCGCGAGCAGTCGGCGCAGCGCGCCGACGTGCCGGCCAGCGAGGCCGATGCCGACGGCCGCATCAAGTTCAACCCGTTGGCCGACTGGAGCTGGGCCGACGTCTGGCACTACATCGCCACCCACGGCGTGCCCTACAACGAGCTGCACGACCAGTTCTTCCCGAGCATCGGCTGCGCGCCCTGCACCCGGGCCATCGCCGTCGGCGAGGACTTCCGCGCCGGCCGCTGGTGGTGGGAGGAAGAACGCGCCAAGGAATGCGGCCTGCACGTCGCCCGCCCCACCGAGGAGTCCCACGCATGAACGCGCCGCTGAACCTGGACCGCCTGCTGCCCGCGCTGGACCACAAGCACCTGGACTGGCTGGAAGAAGAAGCCATCTTCATCCTGCGCGAGGTCGCGGCCAGCTTCGAACGGCCGGCGCTGCTGTTCTCGGGCGGCAAGGATTCCTGCGTGGTACTGCGGCTGGCCGAGAAGGCCTTCAAGACCCGTGTGAACCCGGCCCCCAAGGCGCCGGAGGCGCCAGCCCCCCAAGGGGGCGCGCAGCCGGCTTGGGGCGGCCCGGCGCCGGCTGCCGGCAACGACTTCAAGGGCCGCCTGCCCTTCCCGCTGCTGCATGTGGACACCGGCCACAACTTCCCCGAGGTGATCGAGTTCCGCGACCGGCGCGTGGCCGAGATGGGCGAGCGCCTGGTGGTCGGCCACCTGGAAGACTCCATCGCCCGCGGCACGGTGCGTCTGGCGCACCCGCTGGAATCGCGCAACGGCCACCAGACCGTGGCGCTGCTGGAAGCCATCGAGGCACATCGCTTCGACTGCCTGATCGGCGGCGCGCGTCGCGACGAGGAGAAGGCCCGCGCCAAGGAGCGCATCTTCAGCCACCGCGACAGCTTCGGCCAATGGCAGCCGAAGGAGCAGCGGCCCGAGCTGTGGACGTTGTTCAACACCCGCATCCGCCCGGGCGAACACTTCCGCGCCTTCCCGATCAGCAACTGGACCGAGCTGGACGTGTGGCTGTACATCGCCCGCGAGAACATCCCGCTGCCCGGCCTGTACTACGCCCACCCGCGCGAGGTGGTGCGCCGCAAGGGCCTGCTGGTGCCGGTCACCGACGTGACGCCGGTGCAGACGGGCGAGCAACCCGAAACCGCCACCGTGCGCTTCCGCACCGTGGGCGACATGACCTGCACCTGCCCGGTGGAAAGCGCCGCCGCCAGCGCAGCCGAGATCGTGGCCGAGACGCTGACCGTCACGGTCAGCGAGCGCGGCGCCACCCGCATGGACGACCGCACCAGCGACGCCTCGATGGAGCGGCGCAAGAAAGAGGGGTACTTCTGATGAACGCGCTGCTCGAACGACCGGCGGCCGATGCGGCTGCAGAGGCCGATCACCGCGCGCTGCGCTTCCTGACCGCCGGCAGCGTGGACGACGGCAAGAGCACGCTGATCGGCCGGCTGCTGTACGACAGCCGTGCCATCCTGGCCGACCAGCTGGACATGCTGCAGGCCAAGTCGGCCGGCGAGACGCTGGACCTGTCGCTGCTGACCGACGGCCTGGAGGCCGAGCGCGAACAGGGCATCACCATCGACGTGGCCTACCGCTACTTCGCCACGCGCGAGCGCAAGTTCATCATTGCCGACGCGCCGGGCCATGAGCAGTACACCCGCAACATGGTCACCGCGGCCGCGGGCAGCGATGCTGCCGTGGTGCTGGTGGACCTGACGAAGATCGACTGGCGCGCCGCCGAGGTGGCCCTGCTGCCGCAGACCCGCCGCCATGCGCTGCTGGCGCACCTGCTGCGCGTGCCGAGCATCGTCTTCGCGGTGAACAAGATCGACGCGGTGGATGCACCGCAGGCCGCCTTTGCCGCGGTGCGCAGTGCGCTGCTGCGCTTTGCGGCCGAGGCTGGCATCGCCGTGGCCGCGGTGGTGCCGGTGTCCGCGCTGCGCGGCGACAACGTCACCCGGCCGCTGCAGGCTGCGTGGTACGACGGCCCGTCGCTGCTGCAGGTGCTGCAGAGCCTGCCCACCACGCAGGAAGGCGTGGACGGCGCGCTGCTGCTGCCGGTGCAGTACGTGGCCCGCGAGGCCGGCGACGACACGCCCGGCATCGGCCACCAGCCACGCACGCTGTGGGGCCGCATCGCCCATGGCCGCGTGCAGCCCGGCGACGAGGTGGAGCTGTTCCCCAGCAGCGAGCGCGCCACCGTGGTGGCCCTGCGCCGCGCCGGCAGCGACGTGGCGGCCAGCGAGGCCGGCCAGTCGGTAGGTCTGGTGCTGGACCGGCAGCTGGACGTGTCGCGTGGCGACTGGATCGGCACGCCGCGCACGCTGCTGCCGGCGCAGCGCTTCGGCGCCACGCTGGCCTGGCTGGACACCGAGCCGGCGGTGGTGGGCCGCAAGTACCTGGTGCGCCACGGCCACCGCTGGGTGCAGGCGCGCATTGCCTCCATCGGCCACCGGCTGGACATCCATACGCTGGCGCCCACCGATGCGCACGAGTTGGCCGTCAACGACATCGGCCAGGTGGTGATCGAGCTGCAGCAGCCGCTGCCGCTGCAGGCCTATGCCGACAACCGCGTAGGCGGCGCGCTGATCGTCGTCGACCCCGCCAGCCACCGCACCAGCGGCGCGCTGCTGGTGCAGAGCCTGCGCTGATGGGCCGCGTCGTCTTCGTTGGTGCCGGGCCCGGGGCGGCCGACCTGATCACGCTGCGCGGCGCCCGCGCGCTGGGCCAGGCCGACGTGGTGCTGCACGACGCGCTGACCGACCCGGCGCTGCGCACGCTGGCACCGCAGGCGCAGTGGGTGGACGTGGGCAAGCGCGGCTACACGCATTCCGCTCGCCAGGCGGCCATCAACGCGCTGCTGCTGCGCATGGCGCGGCAGCATGGGCTGGTGGTGCGGCTAAAGGGCGGCGACCCCAGTCTCTTCGGCCGGCTGGAAGAAGAGCTGCTGGCCTTGGCGGCCGCCGGCATCGAGGCCGAGGTGGTGCCCGGCGTGACCGCCGCGCTGGCCGCCGCGGCGGTGGCCCAGCGACCGCTGACCCGGCGCGGCCGGGGCCGCAGCGTGGCCTTCAGCACCGCGATGACCGAGCAGGGCGCAGTGCGCGCGTCGCGCAGCGCCGACAGCGAGGTGTTCTACATGGCCGGACGCCAACTGGGCGCGCTGGCCCGCCGGCTGCTGGAGGCCGGCTGGCCGGCCGACACGCCGGCCTGCGTGGTGTCGCGCGCCGGCTGGCCCGACCAGCTGGCCAGCGACCACCGGCTGGACACCCTGGCGCAGGCCACGGTGCTGCATGCCGGCCGGCCCACCGTGGTGCTGCTGGGTGCGGCCGCCGCGCCACTGCCATCGGTCCCCTCTTTGATGCAGGACAGCCCGTCGGCAGCCGAGAACTTCGCCACGCCTTAAAATCACTGGTTGACGGCACGACGCCGCGCTGCGAGGCCCCGCCTTGCACCCCGGCGCGGCGCGCTAGCCCTCCCCCATCCGAAGAACCCCGTCCGAGCCCCTCATGACCCACGTCGTTCTCGAATCGTGCATCCGCTGCAAGTACACCGACTGCGTGGATGTCTGCCCCGTCGACTGCTTCCGCGAGGGGCCCAACTACCTGGTCATCGACCCGGACGAATGCATCGACTGCGCGGTGTGCATCCCGGAATGTCCGGTGAATGCCATCCTGCCCGAGGAAGACGTGCCGCAGGACCAGATGCAGTTCATCAAGCTGAACGCCGAGCTGTCGCGCAGCTGGCCCAGCATCACCAAGCGCAAGCCCGCGCTGCCCGATGCCGACGAATGGGCCGACAAGAAGAACAAGCTGTCCGAGCTGAAGCGCTGATCCCCTTTACCTTCTTCAAGGCAGGCCGCGGGCCCGCCCCCACCTGACATGGAACCGAACCTGAACCCCGAAGTGGCCGACACCGCACGCAGCCACGACGGCCCGATCGAAACCGATGCGGTGATCGTCGGCGCCGGGCCGGTGGGCCTGTTCCAGGTGTTCGAGCTGGGCCTGCTGGAGATCAAGGCGCACATCATCGATTCGCTGGCCTATGCCGGCGGGCAGTGCATCGAGCTGTACCCCGACAAGCCGATCTACGACATCCCGGCGGTGCCGGTGTGCACCGGCAAGGAACTCACCGACAACCTGCTGAAGCAGATCGAGCCCTTCGGCGCCACCTTCCACCTGGGCCAGGAGGTCACCGAGGTGCAGAAGCAGGCCGACGGCCGCTTCCGCGTGGCCACCAACAAGGGCACCACCTTCCTGACGAAGACGGTGTTCATCGCCGGCGGCGTGGGCTCGTTCCAGCCGCGTACGCTGAAGGTGGACGGGCTGGACAAGTTCCTCGACAGCCAGCTGCACTACCGGGTGCGCAACCCGGCGCAGTTTGCCGGCAAGGACCTGGTCATCGTCGGCGGCGGCGATTCGGCGCTGGACTGGGCGCTGAACTTCGTCGAGGACACCCCGCACAAGGCCAACAGCGTGATCCTGGTGCACCGCCGCGACGGCTTCCGTGCGGCACCGGCCTCGGTGCACAAGATGCGCGAGCTGTGCGAGGCGATGCACATGCAGTTCCTGGTGGGCCAGGTCACCGGCTTCGACGAGCAGGACGGGCGGCTCACCAGCATCAAGGTCACTGGCGGCGACGCGGTGACGCGCAGCGTCCCGCTGGACATGCTGCTGGTGTTCTTCGGCCTGAGCCCGAAGCTCGGCCCCATCGCCGAATGGGGGCTGAACATCGACCGCAAGCAGGTGGTGGTGGACACCGAGAAGTTCGAGACCAGCACGCCGGGCATCTTCGCGGTGGGCGACATCAACACCTACCCGGGCAAGAAGAAGCTGATCCTCTCCGGCTTCCACGAGGCCGCGCTGGCCGCCTTCGGCGCCAGCCCTTACGTGTTCCCGGAAAAGCGCGTGCTGCTGCAGTACACCACCACCAGCCCCAAGCTCCACAAGGTGCTGGGCGTGGAGAGCCCGGTCTTCGACTGACGCGCTGCCGCACCCACCGCCACACGGGCCCGCCATCGGGCCCGTTTCTTTTTCTTGGGTATAGTGGCGCCGCGCGGTGGTCCGCCATGGCGCAAACGCTAGGGGTGTTGCACCGGCCTCAAGGTCGGTGCGACTGAGAAAGTCCCTTTGAACCTGATTGAGGTAATCCTCGCGCAGGGAAGCAAGGCCGAACGTCGCCATCGATGGCTGCCGGACATTGCAGACCTGCCATCGACATGGAAAGACGATGGCTCCCACCCACACCCGACCCCAGGCGCTGCGGCGCCGCAAGACCGTGCTGCTCGCTGCGCTGCTGAGCGGCTATGCCCCCACGCTGCTGGCCCAGCCCGCCGAGGCCAAGGCCGACAACACCGAGCCCGCCCCGCAGCAGGTGACGATTGCCGCCACGCGCACCGTGGCCAGCATCACCGGCTTCGGCAACCTGCCGCTGACCAGCGTGCCGATGCAGGTGGACGTGACCACCGCCGAGCAGATGAAGGACCTGGGCATCCGCCGGCTGTCCGACATCGCCACCATCGATGCGGCCGTGGGCGACGGCTACAACAGTGCCGGCTACTACGACTTCCTGACGGTGCGGGGCTTCGTCATCGACAACCGCTTCAACTACCGGCGCGACGGCCTGCCGATCAGTGCCGAAACGACGATCCCGCTGGACAACAAGGCGCGCATCGAGGTGCTGAAGGGCACCAGCGGCATGCTCGGCGGCATCGGCTCGCCGGGCGGCATGGTCAACCTGGTGGTGAAGCGCCCCACCGACGCGCCGATCCGCGACCTGTATGCCGGCTGGCAGCAGACCGGCAGCCTGCTGGCCCAGGCCGACCTGGGCGACCGCTTCGGCGAGCAGCGCCAGTTCGGCCTGCGGCTGAACGCGGCCTATGAGCACATCGATCCGCAGACCTACGTGGCCACCGGCAACCGCGCGCTGTTCGCCCTGGCCGGGGACTGGCGCGCCGGCCCCGACACGCTGCTGGAAGCCGAGGTGGAGGTCTCGCACCGCGAGCAGCCCAGCGTGCCGGCCTTCAGCGTGCTGGGCTCCGTGGTGCCGGAGCCGGGCAACCCGCGCATCAACCTGAACAACCAGCCCTGGTCGATCCCCTCGCAGTTCGACGCCACCACCGGCTCGCTGCGCTGGCGGCAGCGGCTGGATGCGCAGTGGAACCTGCTGGCGCAGGCCGCCACGCAGCAACTGAAGAGCGACGACAACACGGCCTTCCCCTACGGTTGCAGCGCCGAAGGCTTTTTCGACCGCTACTGCAGCGACGGCACCTATGACATGTACGACTACCGCAGCCCGGACGAGCGGCGGCGCACCAACGTGGTCGATGTGTCGCTGAACGGCAACTTCCTCACCGGCAGCGTGCGCCATGCGCTGACCGTGGGCCTGCAGGCCAGCCAGGTGACCTATCGCTTCCAGCAGCAGGCCTTCAACTATGCCGGCATCGGCAACGTCTGGGGCACGCTGATCGTTCCGGCGGCGCCGGACCTGACCGGCGCGAACACCGACCGAAACGCCCGCAGCACCGAGGCCTACCTGCGCGACGCCATCGCACTGAACGAGCAGACCACGTTGTGGCTGGGCCTGCGCAGCACGCGGCAGAGCGTGAACACCGTGCGCACCGACGGCACCGAGGCGCTGGGCTACACGCAGACCACCAACTCGCCCTGGGTGGCGCTGAGCTACGACCTGAGCGGCGGCACCATGCTCTACGGCAGCTGGGGCGTGGGCTATGAGGTCGACGTCGCGCCGAACCTGCCGCGCTACACCAACGCGGGCCAGGCGCTGCCGGCGCTGCGCAGCCAGCAGGTGGAGCTGGGCGTGAAGGGCCTGCTGGACAACGGCGACTGGACCGTGGCCGCCTTCGACATCGACCGGCCGGTGTCGGCCGACGTGGGCAGCTGCGACCTGGATGCCAGCTGCACCCGCGTGCGCGACGGCAGCCAGGTGCACCGCGGCGTGGAAGGCAGCGTCAACGCGCGCTTCGGCGCGTGGAGCCTGGGCGGCGGCGCGATGGCGCTGCAGGCGCGGCGGCAAGGCAGTGCCGATGCGGCCCTCAATGGTTTGCGACCGGTGAACGTGCCGGCCTACACGCTGAAGCTGCAGGTGGGCTACGACGTGGCTGTGGTGCCGGGGCTGCAACTGCTGGCCAACGGCCTGTACGAAAGCGACCGCATCGTCATGCCCGACAACAGCCTGAGCATTCCCGCGGTGACGCGGCTGGACCTGGGCCTGCGCTACCAGCAACGCGTGAACGGAAGCACGCTGGTGTGGCGGGCCGGCGTGCAGAACGTGACGAACGAGGACGCGTGGCGCGAATCGCCGTTCCAGTTCGGCCATGCGTTCCTGTTCCCGATGGCGCCGCGCACCTTCGCGCTGTCGCTGCAGGCCAGCCTGTAGGGGCCCGATGGCACGCTATAATGCAAGGCTATTCCTCGATAGCTCAGTCGGTAGAGCGCCGGACTGTTAATCCGTAGGTCCCTGGTTCGAGCCCAGGTCGGGGAGCCACTTGTGCTTGCTACGAACCGGTTGCCCGTCCACCTGGACGAGGCAATCGGGCTT
>Ga0209572_1000358_pt1 | contig 75815 bp, 56 predicted proteins | sample EBPBio232012_DNA_FD_185867 | JGI IMG/M metagenome (GOLD analysis project Ga0209572, IMG submission 185867) | Wastewater treatment Type I Accumulibacter community from EBPR Bioreactor in Madison, WI, USA - Reactor 1_1/23/2012_ DNA (SPAdes)... | ecosystem: Engineered > Bioreactor > EBPR >...
AAAATATCGGCACGTGTAAGCCAGTGGAGTTGACGCTCAGATTCAATACAAAGCACGAGTGGATCAAGCATCGCATTTTGATGATTTGACACCAAAATAACAGGCCTGTCGGTGGGAATTTTATCTAAACCTACCACCGTTATTTTGCGAAAGAACAATCTTAACCCCAGTCTAACCCAAGGTTTGAAAACAGCGTAGAGAGTTGTTTTTATTTGCGCCAAAGAGGAGATTCAAAAAATTCAAAAATTCAACGATAAAAAAGCTCAAGACCTAACGCCCAAGACCCAAAACCTATTTACTAAGGCTTATCGCTTTTAAGATTACTACTCGTGATAGTTCATCACTTTGTGACCACCTTCCATGAGGTAACGGTCGCGTTTGAAAAGCTCAACATCGGAAGCAACCATATCGGTAACTAGTTGTTGCAATGTGTGTTTATGCTTCCAACCGAGCTTTTGATGGGCTTTGGTAGGATCACCCACAAGCAAATCCACTTCTGTCGGGCGGAAATAACGCGGATCAATTTCAATCAGCACTTTGCCTGTTTTGGCATCGTAAGCTTTTTCATCAACGCCTGTTCCTTTCCATTCCAACGTTATACCGACATGACCGAAAGCTAAGTCACAGAAATGACGCACGCTATAGGTCTCGCCCGTTGCCAGTACATAATCGTCTGCTTCATCTTGCTGCATCATCATCCACATGCCTTCCACATAATCCTTAGCATGACCCCAATCGCGTTGGGCATCCACATTACCAAGGAAAAGTTTGTCTTGAAGGCCTAGATGAATTTTAGCAGCAGCGCGTGTGATTTTGCGTGTTACAAAAGTTTCACCACGCAAGGGTGATTCGTGATTGAAAAGAATACCGTTGCAAGCAAACATGCCATAAGCCTCTCGATAATTTTTTGTAATCCAAAAAGCATAGAGCTTCGCCACGGCATAAGGGCTTCTCGGATAGAAAGGGGTTTTTTCGCTTTGTGGAACTTCTTGTACCAAGCCATAAAGCTCACTAGTAGAAGCTTGGTAGAACTTTGTTTTCTTCTCCAAACCAAGAATACGAATGGCCTCAAGCAAACGCAAAGTGCCTGTAGCATCTGAGTTTGCGGTGTATTCAGGAGTTTCAAAAGAAACCGCCACGTGGCTTTGAGCCGCAAGGTTGTATATTTCATCGGGAGCCACTTCTTGAACCAAACGAATAAGGTTGGTGCTGTCCGTAAGGTCGCCATAGTGCAAGAACATATTGACACCGCTTTCGTGCTGGTCTTGATAAAGATGGTCGATACGGTCGGTATTGAAAAGCGAGCTTCTACGCTTAATACCATGAACCTCATAACCTTTTTTCAACAGTAAATCAGCTAAATAAGCACCGTCCTGACCTGTAATTCCCGTGATAAGAGCTTTCTTCTTCATTTAAAAATTCAAAACCCCAAACCTACGGGATTTTGAGCTTTCAAGCAGAATGTTCTTCCAATTCGCGACCTGTATTTCTATCCATCGTGAACTGCAATTCACTCAAACGTTTGTAGATGCCATCTTTTGCAATAAGACTATCGTGCGTGCCTTCTTCTTGCAATACACCCTTATCTAAGACTAAAATTTTAGAGGCGTTACGAATGGTAGAAAGTCGGTGTGCAATAACAAGCGATGTCCTTCCTTTCATGAGTTTATCCAACGCATCTTGCACTAAACGTTCGCTCTCGCTATCCAGCGAGCTCGTAGCTTCATCTAATATGAGAATAGTCGGGTTGCGCAAAACCGCACGTGCAATAGCAATTCGCTGACGCTGACCACCGCTGAGTTGAATTCCTCTATCGCCTACAATGGTTTCAAACTTATCAGGAAACGCTTCGATGAAGTTGAAAGCGTTGGCTTGACGAGCGGCTTCTTTTATTTCTTCCAACGAAGCACCGGGCTTGCCGTATTCGATGTTTTCACGAATTGTTCCTCCAAAGAGAATAACCTCTTGCGGTACATAAGCCATCGCACTGCGCAACTCAGTCAAGCCATATTGCAAAGAGATTTTTCCATCATAAAAAATACTGCCCGAAACAGGTTCATAGAAACGCTGCACAAGTGCTGCAATAGTTGATTTACCTGAACCCGAAGAACCTACCAATGCCACTTGCTGACCATGTTCTATGCTGAAAGAAACATCTTTGAGTACTTGAATGTCGGGGCGTGAGGCATAATGAAAGGAAACCTTATCAAATCGAATATCGCCTTTGAGGCTGTTCTTTTTATCTTCTTCGTTGAGCGAAACGTCTTCCGGTTTTTCACTCAAAATTTCCATCACACTGTCTATAACACCGATGTTGCGCTGCATAGTTCCCATCTGCGCGGCAAGTCCTCCAATTGAACCTGCAACCATGGCAGCAATGAATAAAAACTCGTTGAGTACGTTAGGAATCTCGCCAGTAGAGCGCAAGTAAGAACCCATGCCGATAATCACACCCAATGCACCAAACAAAAAGATGATGATGAATGTGCTAAACATGCCGCGCCACACAGCGCTGCGCATCGCAATATTTTTAATTCCTGAAATACTTTTTAAGAAACGAACCGTCTCGAAAGCCTCGTTGGCAAAACTTTTCACGTTCACAATACCTGTGAGGGATTCGTTGACTATCACATTGCTTTCGGCTACTTTGTCTTGTGTTTCTTTACCCAGCTTGCGAATAAATCTTCCGAAAATGACCATTGCGATGATAATAACAGGTAAAGTGCAAAGCATCACGAGCGTAAGTTTATAGGAGTATGAAACTAACCAACCCACACCTACAACGATGATAACTGTTTGACGAATAAATTCAGCAAGTGTTATGGTCAATGTTTCCTGAACCGTAGAAATATCGCTGGAAATACGGCTACTCAAATCACCCACTCTGCGCTCATGGAAGAACTGCATGGGCATGCGGATGATGGTAGAAAAAACATCTTTGCGCAAGGCGAGCATCGCGCTTTCTGTAACCAAAGAAAAAAGATACACGCGCAAAAAAGATAGTGCACCTTGAACGATAAGTAGCGCAATCAAAGCCGTTAAAACCTGACCAATTGTTCCAAAGTTTTGTGCAAAACCTAAACCACTTACAAGTTTGCTTGTCATCGCACCGCCCGCCATTGCGCTTCCTTCAGTTGGGCTAACCAATTGGCCGAGCAATGCTGTAATCACAAGCAACAACAAACCAGAAATGACTATCAGCAACATTCCTATGCTGAACAGAAAACAGTCCTTTTTGAGGTAACGGAATACACCTAAAGCCCTTCTGTAAGATTCTTTAGAAAGTTTTTTCTTTTCTTCTTTATTTCGATTGGGAGGTAACAAAAAAACGGCCACTTAAATGTGGCCGCGAATGTATTGTCGTTTAAAAAAGGATTGTCCTATGATTGTCAAGATTCTTCCTCCTTCTTCTTACTCAACTTAGTGTCATCCTTAGGCTTTTTACCCATGTCTTTTTTAATTTTCCTAAAGTACTTAACTACCTGATCGGTTTTTCCTTCGGTGTACTCCATATCTGGCTCTATTGTATCCATTTCAACATTGTACTTTACTTTCACAAATGGATCTTTCATCATTTCAAAAGCATAGCCTTCAATTGGCCTGAAGAGGCCTACATTCAATTTCACAGTACGTGGTTTCTTCTCACTGGGAAACTGCTTGGAATCCACATTAACTATTTTATTGACATACGTATCTCCACCATACCAAATATTGTATTCATGGTTAATGGGAAGATAGAACTCGTAAACTCCGTTTGTAGATCCAGTATTGAAAGCCACATAAATTTCATCATCCTGAAAAATAACAACAGGAACCGACTTGGCTTTGCCTTCAGTGTCTTCCAAATGGTCTAATTCATAAACAGAGCCTTTCAGCAAGAAATGGTCTGCATCATTGTATTTTTTGTCAGACTGCGCAAATACAGAGGCGCCCAACAAGGTAGTAATAACTAAGAGGTAATATGGCTTCATAGGTTGAGGGGTATTTATATTGAAACTATTTGTCGCTTCTTGTAGTTGGATAACGGTTGGCATCAATTATTCCTTGAACTCTTTTCGCCATTTGATCAGAATAATCAAAGTCCCATTCTATTTTTCCTTTTTTCTTGTTGAATTGGGCCATGGCGAATGGGGTATAATTCATAAAGTCCATACCCATTAAGTTGCCTTCTTTAAATACACTGACATCCAGCTCTAGATTTACAATACCAAACTCGGCAGCACGTTCAAATCCTTTGGCATTGATATCAATAATCTTAGTGATATAGGGGGCTTTGCCAAATTTTATACGAAAACTTGGATAGTGCATGAGGCTGATTTTGTATTTTCCTTTTGGGCCTGATTCAAGCGTAGTGATAAGTTCATCTTCATGCCAAACCTCAATAGGAACGCCCATCATCGGTTTTTCAGAAGAGTCTTTAAGACTTTGTTCAAATACCTGCCCGTGGAAGGTAAATGCCTTCACCTGTTGCGCATACAATTGCCCTGAGAGGACAAAAAAGAATAATATATGAGCAAATTTCTTCACGATGTTTGAAAGTTAGGTAGCAGTTTTTAAGCCGCTGGTTTGTTTTTACCATAGGAGTGTGAAAAAGGTTACAAAAAATTCAGAATACTTTTTTTTTCGGACTATGGCTTAGTAATCTTCCTTTCAGGCTTTTCATTAAAGAAATAGCGCAAATCAATGGTGAGATAGTCTCCTTTTAAGGCGAAATCTAACTTTGCAGGGTCGTCATTCTTTTTTGCTTCCAAAAAAGTAATCCCAATCAATCTAAAAGGACGGTGATAAGAAACACCAAGATAGAAATAACCGTTCCTTTTGGTTCGCCATTCAAACCCGTAATTGGCGAGCAGCGCATATTGCAGCCATCCATTTCTAACCGTCTTCTGATAATAGTCAAACACGTTGGTATCCTGACGGGCAGTTGCAAAACCTTCGACATTACTTGGATACATATCAAATGAAAATCCACCACTGGCATTCATATAAAGTTGTTCACCAAGCTTTACATAGGCCATTCCTTGCAAAGGAATCTCATAGCAGATAAATCGATAATTCATAGTTTTATCTTCCGGCATATCCGGATGGTTGATATTCAACGAATAATTGCGTTGTACAAGGTTTATGCCTGTCTCGAAACTCCACATTTTGGTTATGCCTTTGCGCACCACCATACCGAAATTCATTCCAAACCTGGGTGAAAGTATCGCATTGAAATTTTCCGACTCTACCATTTCCTGCTCCCCGCCTATAAATTTTAGCGGAAGCATAGGCTTAAACTGAATACCGAAAGTGGTCACGTTCTCCTGCGCCACAGCAGCGAAGTGCGACATTAAAAAGAAAATGATAACCATTCTCTTCAAACACCTAAAGACCGATATGTAAGATACTTTACTCTTCAATCCTCAATCCATTGAGTAACATATTCCAAAGGTTTGCGATGGCTTTTGGGCAACTCCGCAGAAGGATAACCCAGATAGAATATTCCCAGGCATTTATCCTTTTCTCCAAGACCAAGAAACTCATTCATTTCCTGAGAATAAATAAATTTTGGTGATGACCAAAAACAGCCGAGGCCATAGGCAGTGCAAGTAAGATACATGTTCTGCACAGCACAAGCAACCGCTTCTATTTCTTCTATTTCAGGAATTTTTTCGGTTTTGTCACGCTCCATGCAAATCATAATGATAGCCGAAGTTCGCAATGGGCGCTGTTGTATGCGCTCATACTTTGCTTGCTTGAAAGACTCTTCGGTTGACTTTGCCTTATATAACTCGGGTAAAAAATCAGCGAGTTTCTTCAGCCCTGCTCCGGTAAAAACCTTAAAACGCCAAGGCTGAGTGAGCCCGTGCGTGGGCGCCCAAGTAGCATTGGTCAGTATGAGTTCTATTTGTTCCTTATGTACAATTCTGTCTGTGAAATTCTCAGGAGTTACCGAACGCCTGTGTCTTATTAGCTCTGTTATTTCACTCAAATTAAAACGCATATCCCATGGATTTTTGTGGGCGTCAAAGCTACTTCTTATGACTACTCTTTTCATTCATGCCAACATAAGCCAACAGTAAATTTTTGCCCGCAGCAAAATTGCATGAACTACGATAGATTGTTAAAATTATAACCCTATCCAAAATTGCTCTCCCCAATTCGCGCAACTCTTTTCCAATAATAACTGACCAACGATTGTGGATATATGCGTTTTGTTTACTTTTACCACCCTTGTATTAAAGTGAAATCAAAAGAACGTTCCCGCTTCGTTTTATTGTTATCACCATTTTATTGCTTAATCAGATTTAATTAATTAACTACATGAAGACATTTCGACTCTTTTTGTTTCTAATCCTTTCTTCTTTCTCCCTATCCTCCTATGCGGATTGGGGACATTTTAAATCGGGAATAACCACCACAACCCCATACGTTTCAGGAGAATATCATCATTTTACTAAAATTTGTAATCCTACATGTGAGCCGGGTTATGATTTTCACAACAGTTCATTGGGAAGATTCACCTCTTCTGATTACCTAAATGTTGACGCTGTCCGATTTTGGATATATAAAAATGGCGATTCGGACGTTTGTAGCGTTACAATGCACTATCGTGTTTTTAGAACATCTGAAACGCCCGGATCATTCAACAATCTCAGCCTTCCATACAATTGTACGGGCAGCTGCGATGGCGCAGGAGGTGGAAGCGACCAGTTGTGGAAAACCTCTTTAACAGGAATTGATTTTCTTGATGGTCTAACTCTGTCTGGAACTTATATGGTAGAAGTTTATTTTGATTACTATGGAGCTGATAGCGGAAGTTGTAATGAATACGGATATGATAATAACGGTAGCTCTAATAATTATCGCGCCTATTTTGAATTCGAAAATACCGATAGTTTTACGGATGCCAACTTCACCGCTCCAAGCTGGACAAGTGACAATATTTCCAATTTCAATATCATTAGTAATAGCGCGGTTGGTTCGCTGACCGGCTCAGAACCGGCTCTGACACGCACCGTTCGTTTAAACAGCTCTTATGCTGGTGGCGGAATGGATACCACGTATATCGCGACTCAAATAAATGATTGGGGAGCAAGCCAAGAATGGACTTTTTGGGTTGGAAGAAACAATCAATCTCTCACAACAAGCAATCAAAATATCATTTGGTTATATGCTGACGATGACAATGTGGAATCGGCCACTATTAGTGGCTACCGTTTGCAAATGGGTGACAACTCAGGAGTAGATGAAGTTCGTTTTCAGAAAGTGGTTGGCGGAACGGTTACAACCCTTGCCACTTCATCATCGGGTGTGGGCAACGGTTTGACGGGTTATGGTATTTCTTTCAGGGTGACTCGTTCTGCTGGCGGATTATGGAATGTTTATTCCACTCCTCTTCCACAGAACCCTGATGATACTGCCACTTCTCCCACTGCTTTTGGTACCGCGGAGGCCAATTTGACAGAACATCTTTTCAATAATCTGAACGATGTGTCTTCACCAATTTCAATTGTTGATGATGGATACTTTGCCTTCATGGTTACCAATTCAAACGTTTCAGGAGCATTAACCGCTCCTGAGTTTGATAACTTCCACATGATGGCTTTCCCGCCAGATACATATTTCACATTTTCCGATGCTTCTTCTTCCATAGATGAAAACAATGGCGGCAATACAGCCATTGCAGTTGAAATTCATAATGCGTCAGTAACCAATACTGCCTCTGTTGAAATTGAACTAATATCCGGTGATGATGCAAGAATTGGCGGTGGCGATAGCAATATCCCTCATTCGCCATCCTATACCACGGTTGAGCTAAACTGGGCCGCAAATGATGCAGCCACCAAATACCTATACATTGATCCTGATAACAATAGCCTTTGTGACGACCATGCTATCCTTAGATTTAAACTCGTAAATGCTGCCGGTGGTGACAATGCTTATGTTGGCGTAGACAGCACCTATGTGTTAACCGTTCTTGATGACAATATGGGCTATGATACACTAGCAGACGATGATTTTGAAACAAGCCCTCTGTCCTCCGCATGGATCAGCACACCAAGTGGCAGATGGTCAAGAACAAATACTGATGCCGTAACAAGCACGGGTTATTCACTTGGTCACAATGCTTTTGGTTCAACTGACTCTAGTAGTATTGCTATATCGTTAGATACAATGCCGCTCATCGGGGTTGCAACGACTTGGCGTTTTCAGGTAAGGTACCAACAAGACGGCACGGCCAACAACCGCTGGCTAACTTTCCTTTCTGCCAATAACACAGATTTACGTACTATTTCCGGTGTTAATGGATATGCAATTGGTTTCAATCAAAGTGTTACAGGTGGTTCAAACGATTCATTGTGCTTATTCAAAGTAACAAATGGTGTAAGCAGTGTATTAATCAATACAGGATTGGACTGGGTTACTGACATTGGCTCAAACGATGCCATCAGCTTCGAAGTATCCTTAGACGAAAACGGTGAATGGTCATTGCTCATTGACCTAAACGGTGGATTTGACAACCTCACAGCCTACGGAACTCCTGCAACAGACTTGGTTTTTCCTTTGATGAATGCTTTTGGAGCAAGAGTGAACTTTACCAACACTGCTTCTGCTAAGTTCAGAATAGACGATGTTTTGATTGAGCAAAAAGGCTGTAAGAAAATCTGGTACAGCCAAGGCACAGGCGGAAATAGCAATGCCGCCATTTGGTGGAGTGCCGTAAGTGGTGGTAGTATCGCAGTTACAGGGAGCCGATACGATCGTTTCCAAATTCAAAGTGGTGATAACGTAACTGCCAATGGACTATGGATTACAGAAGACATTGCGATTGAAAGCGGTGCAACACTTACCGGTCAAGCCAATACAGATCTTAGGCTGTTTGGAGATTGGTTCAACGAAGGCTCTTTTGTAAGGGGCACTTCCAACATCACTTTCCGTGGCACAGAAAACCAAAACATCATAGGTCCTTCTATTACGCAATTCCACAATCTTACCATTGATAATGATGGTGGCGCAGTTACGGCTATAGATTCAGTTATGGTTAGAAATGTGGCGTATGTTAATGAGGGTACGTTTAATGTAAACGGCAAAGTGAATTTGTTCTCCAACTCCACTTGGTCCGGCTCCATTGGCGAGATAAAACAAGGTGGTGCGGTAACGGGAAATTTGACGCTTATGCGATACATCCCCTCCATTCCATATCAATACGGAAACTGGATTAATCTAGGTAACCCGCTAACTGGCCTTACTCTTGCGGCATGGAATAGTAACATTACCACCACAGGCTTTGCAGGGTCGGATTATCCACCACCATACCCATTTGTAAATATCCGTTATTACAATGAGCCGGCAACAGGTGGGGCCAATAATGGATATCAAAATGTAACCAACATAACTAACTCGCTTATGACAGACCGAGGCTACTTTGTTTGGTTGGATGGTGCGGCTCAAAGCGTTAGGCCAAAAGGAGCGATTCAGCAAGGAAGTTTTAATCACAACTTGAGCTACACCAATAATGGTTCTCCTGTTGGCGATGGGTGGAATCTCATGACTAACCCATACCCATCGGAAGTTGATTGGCATCGTGTTTCATCCAATCTAAGTGGCCCACGTGCGTATTATGTGTTCGACTATCAAACCAATGCTTATAAATATTGGTTAGCAACAGGAGATGAGACCGGCTCTGGAACAGCTTCTCGTTATATTCCTCACAGCCAATCATTCATGGTAAAAGTGAATACATCCGGTCAATACCTCACTTATCAAGAGAACTTCAAATCCAATAACGGAACAGCATTTGAAAGAGGTACCGGAGAAAGCGACAATTCTTTCGTAGCGATTCAACTGGAACGCAACGGTATGATGGATGAGAACTTATTGTTCTTCTCCGATGATTCTCATGAGAATTTTGACAGCAAAGACGCCCTTCACTTGGCGAGCATTAACGATAATTCTATTCAGTTGTCTTTTGTTTCCGCAGACAACCAAGCACTTATTCAAGACACACGTCCATTCAATGCTGATATATCCGTTTTAGTCAAAGCTAAAATGCCGGAAGCGGGTACTTACCATTTGCTGATACCTGAAGTAGGGAATTTACCTGCCGGAGCGTGTTTGTTTGTTGAAGACATCATCACCGGACAAACCATGCAAGTGGTGGCCGGCACGGAAATGCAGGTGACAATCAACGCGCCTTTTGAGGGTGTTCGTTTCAGAATTACAGGCAATGCTCCCGCAAAAGTCATTACAACAGATGCGACTTGTTTTGGTGTTGCAGATGGAACCTTGGATGTTACAGTGCCTTCAACCGTATGGTCTGTTAAGCTGAATGATGAAACTCACGATTTTGAATACGTGTCTAATGGTTCTGTTACGCTTGATGGTCTTCGTGCCGGTGTTTATCAATTAGAGGTGATAAATCCTGATGCCTCTTGCCCTGCTGAGATTAAAACATTCACCATTGGTGAACCTGCGGCAATTACATCTGCCATCACCTCTGTTGAACAAGTTTTGTGTAATGAAGGCTTGTCCGGCTCCATATCTTGGATAACTAACAACGCAGATTGGTTCAGTTTTGAAATTAAAGATGAAAACAACAACACTGTTCAGAACGCTGAAGTAGAAGGTAATTCATACATAGCCGAAAACCTTGCTTCAGGCGTATACACCATCAACGTATATACTGAATGTGGCACTCATGCTTTATCTGCCGATTTGCGTGATGACAATGCTCCGCTTATTGCTGTTAATGCTCCACAAACCGTGGCTCTTGGTAATGAAGCGGCTTCTGTTTGGTTAGATGCTACTATCGCTAATGCGCAATCTGTTAGTTGGACTTTGAGCAACGGACAGACAGGTCAAGGAGAAATGTTTGAAGCTGTTCTTGAAAACGAAGGTGTTTACACATACACCGCTACAGCTAAAGGAATGAACTGCGAAACAACTGTAACAGGTTCTTTTGAAGTAAAACGACTTGTGCTTGGCTCTGGCGATAACAGCTCAGCTATTACATTGTTGCAACAACCGGAACAAATGGTTCTCACGTTCGGTGCAGGCCAAGAAGGAAAAGCAACGGTAAGAGTGCTAGACGCCAACGGCAAACTCGTTATCAACCGCGATGTAGCCGCTGAAGAAGGACAAACAACGGTAATGAATACATCTAACTTGAGTATCGGTGTTTATACTATCCAAGTGATAAAAGGCAACGATGTGTTGTTCACACAAAAGGTATTTAGAAAGTAAAATACTTTCTACAGTTAACTATCAAATAAAAGAGGCCGCTCTATATGAGCGGCCTCTTCTTTAGATATAAACTTTTTTGACCGGAATTATTTAATCTTATAATACGTTTCTTCCCCTGCATCGAAGAAGTAACTGTTCTGCATATTTTTAGAAAAAAAATCGCGAAGACTGTTTTGGTTGTCAAAAGTTTCGCGGATATTGGCCGTTACCGCATAGAGTACTATTTTATTATCGCCTTGTTTCTCTACTTTATAAAAGTAATATGATGGGTCACCGCCATACTCACTTACCTCTGCCAAATTGATAAACAGCGTATTATTAACTGTGGTGATATGCCCTGTGTAGTTATCGCTGGTGCCATATTCTCCTGAAGAGGTTTTAGTAATCTCCAACACATTACCGCTTCCTCTTTTCACCTCAACCTTATCTCCACCTTCCTCGCTGCCGGAAAGCTCCCAGGTACCTATAAGATAGTCCGGTGCTTTGGTGTCCGCTTGTGATAGTGGAACTGTACTGCTGTATGGGCAACCCATAAGCATCAACAAACCTGCGCACATAGCGGTGGCTTGGAAAAACTTTGAAATTTTCATTGTATGTATTCGTATAATTTTAAAAGCAAAAGAAAACCTTTTCTCACGAGAGTTTATCCGTAAGAATACGCATTTCCATCATGGGCGAAATCTTCTCATAAAGGATGCGATATACCGCATCGGCAATCGGAAGGTTGGCCTTGAATTTTTTATTGATTTCATGAATACCGCGCGTGGCGTAATAACCTTCTGCCACCATGTTCATTTCAATGGTGGCCCATTTTACGCTGTAGCCCTTGCCCACCATCGTTCCGAAAGTTCGGTTGCGCGAGTATGGTGAATAAGCTGTTACCAATAAATCACCTAAGTAGGCACTGCACTTTACATCGCGATGGGTTTCCGATACGGCATCAAGGAAGTCTTCAATCTCGCGGATGGCAGAACTGATAAGTACTGCTTGGAAATTGTCGCCATAACCCAAACCATGACAAATACCAGCGGCCACAGCATAAACGTTTTTCAAAATAGCGGCAAGCTCGGTTCCGAAGACATCTTCAGTCGTCACAGTTTTGATATAACGACAAGCCAACATAGAGGCCATCACTTCGGCTTTCTTCACGTCATGGCAACCAATGGTGAGGTAAGATAATTTTTCCAAAGCCACCTCTTCCGCATGGCAGGGGCCACATACGATACCGATGTTTTCATAAGGCACATTCAGTTGCTTATGAAAATAGCGCGCAGGGATAGCGTCAAACTCGTTGATGATACCTTTGATAGCCGAGAAAAGCACTTTATTCTCCAAACCCACAGGCTTGTACTCCTCAATGGTTTCATGCAAGAAGGCAGATGGAATAGCCACAATGATATAATCGCTGTTATCAATGACTTCTTGCAGATTGTTTGTCACATTGAGCTTGGTTTTTTCAAACTCTATGCTTTGTATGTAATTGGGATTATGCCCAAAGTTCTTGATGTGTTCAATGGCCTCTTTGCTGCGCATCCACCAATTTACCTTTTCGGAATTATTGCACAGCAATTTCACCTGAGCCGTAGCCCAGGAACCTCCGCCCAAAACACCTACACGTGGTTTTTCCATAAATCTTTTCAAAATGAAGGAAGGGCAAATGTATAAGACTCGCATCTTGAAATTACCTTCGCGCCCGCTATGCAAAATTCGGACGACAAGCTCAAGAAGATTATCGCGCACTGCAAGGAGTACGGCTATGTATTTCCTTCAAGCGAAATCTATGACGGACTCAGCGCTACTTACGACTATGGTCAGTATGGTTCTGAGCTCAAAAACAACATCAAAGAATACTGGTGGAAGGCGATGACGCGCCTGCATGAAAACATTGTGGGCATTGATGCCGCTATCTTCATGCACCCCACAACGTGGAAAGCGAGCGGCCACGTAGATGCCTTCAACGATCCGTTGATTGACAACAAAGACTCCAAAAAGCGCTACCGTGCGGATGTGCTTTTGGAAGATTATATCAAGAAGATTGAAGCGAAAAATGATAAGGAAGTAGAGAAAGCAAAGAAGAAATTTGAAGATGCTTTTGACGAGGAAAAATTCCGCGCTACCAATCCTAACATCTTGCGCAATCAAGAAAAGATAGATGCGGTAGAAGTGCGCATGAAAGCGGCTTTGGAATCATCTGACCTTTCTGCTATCAAGCAATTGATAGAAGACCTAGAGATTGCTGACCCTGAAACGGGCTCACGCAACTGGACAGATGTACGCCAATTCAACTTGATGTTCTCCACCGAGCTTGGTTCTGTGGCGGGCGATGCAGCAACTATCTATTTGCGTCCTGAAACGGCACAAGGAATTTTCGTCAACTTCCTCAACGTGCAAAAGAGCGGACGTATGAAAATACCTTTTGGTATTGCACAGATAGGTAAAGCATTCCGCAACGAAATCATCGCGCGTCAGTTCATCTTCCGTATGCGTGAGTTTGAACAAATGGAGATGCAATTCTTCATCAAACCAGGTACCGATGGCGAATGGTACAGCTACTGGAAAGAAGCGCGTATCAAATGGCACAAGTCACTTGGTATGGGCGATGAAAACTATAAGTTCCATGACCACCTGAAGCTGGCGCACTACGCCAATGCAGCTTGTGACATTGAGTTCAACTTCCCTATGGGCTTTAAAGAATTGGAAGGAATACACTCGCGCACCGATTTTGACTTAGGCAATCATGAGAAATTCTCAGGTAAGAAGCTTCGTTATTTTGAAACAGAAAACAACGAAAGTTATGTGCCTTATGTAATAGAAACTTCTATCGGACTTGATAGAATGTTCCTTGCAACGCTTACCTATGCCTACCAAGAAGAGAAGCTTGAAGATGGCAGCGAGCGTATTGTATTGCGCATTCCACCTGCTTTGGCTCCTGTGAAAGTTGCAGTGTTGCCATTGCTCAACAAAGATGGATTGCCAGAAAAAGCAAGAGAAATAGTGAACAAACTGAAGCTCGATTTCAACTTGCAATACGATGCTAAAGACGCTATCGGCAGACGTTACAGAAGACAAGATGCCATCGGTACGCCTTATTGCATCACTATCGACCATGATACGCTGGGCGACAACATGGTGACCATTCGCGAGCGCGACAGCATGAAGCAAGAGCGCGTAAGCATCGATCAAGTGGCTGAGATTGTAAGAGGAAAAGTGAGCATGAACACATTGCTTGAGAAGCTGGTGTAATTCATTTTACGAAAAATACTAGGGTTTCAAAACCTAGGCACCCTCACTGCAAAGCAGTCGAGGGTGTTTTGTTTTCTGTCCATTACTCCGGGCCGCTCTTGCTTGCGTCTGTTTTTTCGGGCTATGGCCAAAGCATATGCTTTGGGGGCTTCTCAGTTTTGGGCATGCGTAAAAGCACGTGCTTTTATGGTAGCCCAGTTTTGGGCACGGCCAAACAAAAAGGCATTCTTTGGCCCTTTTTAAAACAAGACCACCAATCTGACGCGAAACAAGAAGGGAAGAAAGGCGCTACTAATCGTAACGACCCACATTTTTAAGATGTACCACGTGCGAACGCACTGCCTGAAGCACGGTGCGGTGCTCGTTATAGGTTACCCCAAACTGCGCGCACGTTTCCTTTACAATTTTGTTGAGTGCCGGGTAATGAATATGCGAAATGCGCGGGAAAAGATGGTGCTCCACCTGATGGTTCAGCCCGCCTGTATACCAATGCACAATAGGATTGTGCACCGCAAAATTGCTGGTGGTGTTGATTTGATGCACCGCCCATTCGGTTTCCATTTTGCCCTTGGGCGCATCCGGCACGGGGAAAGAGGTCTCCTCCACCACATGCGCCAGTTGGAAAACGATGGCTATCATCAAGCCGCAGACCACAGTCAGCATAGCATATCCCACAAGAGTGGGAACAACACCCAGTTTAACCATAGGCAATACAAGGAAAAGCAACACATACATCACTTTGGTCAACCAAAAACTGAAGTGGTCCATCGGCTTGTACTTTCTCATTTTGGTTTCGCCTATTTTCATGGAGAAATACTTTTTGAAATCAAAATAGAACACCCACAAGCTATAGTTAATAGCATAGAGGAAAAAGCCATAAATGTGCTGAAAGCGATGCGCCCAATAACGCTTTTGTTCAGAATGCAGGCGCATAAAGGGTTGGATATCGATATCGTCATCAATGCCTTCGATATTGGTAAAACTGTGGTGCACCATGTTGTGCTTCGTTTTCCAAAGATGAACATCTCCGCCCATTACATTGAGGGAGTGCCCCATCACATTGTTCACCCAAGTGCTGTTGGAGAAACTGCCGTGCGCTCCATCATGCATTACATTGAAGCCAATACCGGCAAACACAATACCGAGCACTGCACACAACGTGAGGCTGAGCCCAACGCCCGGAGTGAAAAACACCAACCAGATATAGAGCGCAATAGCCAAGCTAAGAAAGATGCCTGTTTTGAGATAAATCTTCCAATTGCCCCAGCGGTTCAAGCCGTTGTCCTCGAAATAAGCATCTACGCGTTGTTTTAATTGATCAAAGAACGGGTGCTCTTTCGTGTTGAATGTGACAAAGGACATGCAGGTATTTTATTAGAAATTTCAGCAATATACACCCTGTTGGAAAATTGCTAGTCAATGAGATATATCAGCTATCAATTGAGCGGATGCGCCAGCACACAACTCTTCTTATTCTTAGCGATGCTTCCATCGGGTGTAAAGGCTTCGAAGAAGATTATATAAATACCCACAGAGGCTTTTTGTCTTTCGTCTGAAAAACCATCCCAAGAGATGCTGCCTTCAATGCCGAGTAGCTCGCTCTTCATCAGGTGGCGAATATGTCGGCCTTCGCTGTCATAGATTTTGATATTGCCCGTGTAGCCCTCCTTATCCATCTTGTAGGAGAACGTCACTACATCATTATGACCATCATTATCCGGTGAAAAAATTTCTGGGGATATAGTAAAGTCTGCTCCTGATACAATGCCCTCCTGACTTTGCGAATTGAGATAACCGGGTGTGGCAAAGCCCGCAGAACTAGAAGCACTGTGCCAGTTGGTTTTGTCATCTGTAGCACGGTTGAAGGCTATTCTTTCCAACGAAATACCCTTGGTATCATTCAAAAGTGGATAGTGCATATCTGCATCATAAACAAGATGGTCGCTCACCACACTGATATCGCCAAACAACAAGAAGACTTCATCGGCAGAGGAGTAATCGGGCAAATCCACCACGGTCCAAATACGTTTACTCACCGCACCCGGATAGAAGGCGGTAAGCCCACTTGGTCTTCTGGTAAGCGCAAGGTATTCGCCCGGGAAGAGCAGATAATCTTCCGCGGCTATGAGCTTGGGCGTATTCATTGAGCCACTTGTTGCATCGGCTATTTTCCATCCTTTCAGCGAGAGGACCTTGGCGGAGTTGTTATAGATTTCTACAAAATCGCTACCGCCCTCATAAGGATTGCTAAGCACTTCGTTGAGGATAATATCTCCTGCCTCGGGCGTTTCCGGTAATCCAAAACGACCATGCACAATGGCCGCAGTATTGCCCGAGCAGTCGGCCACACCCTCCACCGAGAAACCATAAATCTGTCCTGCTTGCATATTGTTATAGACTAAACGCAATGCATTGTTCTCCGGTCCTTCTATAAGTGCATTGCTCGTGTTTTGTACTGTGCCGTTTACAGTAAAAATGATATTGTCTAAAAACTCTTGGCCCAATGGCTCATTGAAGTAAAAGCGTAAAGTGTCTTCCGCCACCATAACGAAGTAGTTAAACACAGGAGCTATCTCATCCGGGTCTTCACTGTAGATGGAGTTTTCCTTTCCTGCTGTTCCACCCAGTGAACTATTGCTTGCGCGCCAATTGTTGCTGCCGCTGCACACCGCAAACGGATTGATTAACTCCAGCGACCAACCGCCATCTGTCTTTTCGTTATCGCCATACCAAGTGTCTTTGTAATTGACCGCATCATAAATTTCATCATCCGCAGTCTTCAACTCCAGCAACATGCCTGAGTTGGTAAGACCGGGAAAAGAGTTCATGAAGGCCGTGTTGGGAATGGTAAAAAATGACGTGGCATTGTTTACATGCGCCACCACGAGGAAGCTATCTGGTTGTAACAACACCTGTCCCGTGAAAGTGCCGCTGTTGAGTTGTAAAGATGAAATGTCAAGCAATGATGAAGTGTTGTTGCGCAACTCCACATACTCGGCAGCAGGCATACCGATTGCGGGTTCAGGATCGGCCATGATTTCATTGATACTTATATCGCCCGGCTCAGGAATGAAGCCTATTGTAAAACTCATATCAACGGTAACCATCGTATTGCCACTGCAATCACTCAAGCCACCAATGGTAATCTGATAAGTGTTGGGTGGAGAAAGTATTTGCTGAGTAAGAATAGTTACCTCAGTAAGTCCACTATTCCACGCTGCGCCCGCCACACTGTTGAAGGGAATAATGCTCCAATCCGGGATGGAGAAGCCCGTAGTGTCCACTGACTCTGAGAAAGTGATGACAATGGTTTGGTTGGATGTCACCGCAAGATTGATGACTTCAGGAACTGAAATATCAGGTGAAGTATCATAAACAGAATTGATGCTTCCGGGTGTTCCGCCTTGACTGCTTTGCGACTCACGCCAATTGATGGCTGCCTGACATGGATATTCGGGATTGATAAGCTCAAGCGTCCAGCCGCCCTCACGTTTTACACTAGTCTCAAACCAAGCGTCTTGATAGACCACGCGGTCAATGATATCACCGGTGGCGTTTATCAACGTAAGACTATCGCCCGAGTTGGACAGTGCAGTGAAAGATGGAATGCCTATCACTTGTCCGAAGGGAGCAAAGGCAGCGGCATTATTAGCATCGCAAAGAATGACATAGCCACCCGCAGGAAGGCTGAATGCTGGAAGGATTTTTTCAGTAGTGGTATTGACCAATTTCCAGCCTGCAAGGTCAAAGGCATCGTCAGGATGCGCGTTGTAGAGTTCTATGAACTCTGCATCAGGTAGCTGAACAGTTGGCGATGGGTCAGCCAGTATCTCATTGAACACCACATCGCGATAGGATGCCTCACCAAGCTCTACAGACACAAAAGGGACTTGCTGTGTGAGCATCGCATTGCCATTGGCATCTTCTACATTCTGAATCGTCAGCGTATAAGATTGATTGGTGATGAAAGATGCTCCAAAAGAAAGATGCACCAGAGCAAGGTTGGAGGCATCACGTTCAGCAGAGGATGGATTGCTGATGCCACCATTGACGCTATAATTTGATAATACTTCAGCGCTTGCTTCATCTATGTTTTCACTAAATAGAACATCCAACGTATTCTCCGAAGTAACGGTAACAGATGTAACATTGGGAGGTGTTGTATCCAATACCACATCGCCCGCATAGATGTCATCAAACCAAAAGTTATCGGCATTGGAAGAGGTGTAAGTACAAACTATTCCAAAGTGAGCAGAGGTATTGTAAGTGCCTTCAGTGAAGGTCATTTCTTCTGTGTAGTTTTCACCACCACTATTATCTGTGCTGATGGTCCAAGTCCCCGTTGCATCACGCACTACCTTGATGCGAACAGTAAACGAGGAAGCAATTTGCGTGATTCCAGATGCAATAAGTGCAGTGGCTGAACCATCGTCTTTGTAGAACTTTATTACATCAGCCGACCCTGCCTCACCAAGTTTCAGATAATAACCTTGAACACCTGCTGAATTGTTTCCTGAAAAAGAAAAAGTATTGCCACTCGAAGTAAGATAGATACGTGAGTTGTTGTTATCGCTACCCGCAAAAGTTTGATTCACCCATATACGCCATTCTTTGTTGTTCAGAGAAGACATCACATTTGGTGTGGTGAGATAGGACTGGGTAAGAACCGGATCGGTATCGTTCAGCTTCAATTTGCCTGCATCAATTACGAAGTTCTCCGTAGTGCCTGCCCAAGCGGGATTGGCCGTAAAGTCTCCATCGCTGAAGTTATCAGAGAGTTGAGCCTCTAAAGAGAATTGAATACAAAGCGTTAACAACAAAGCACCTAGCACACGCAGCTGTCGAAGGATTATCAGGGCAAGCACATTCATGTTCCAAACATAACCATGGTGAGATAAATAAAACGAATTCTGTGTTAAGGTTCGTTGTGGGTCATCATAGTTTTGCGCCTCCATAATTTATCGTCAATAATGAAAGTAGCCGTTGTGGGTGCCACAGGTCTTGTAGGAACCAAAATGCTTGAAGTGCTTGCAGAGCGCAATTTCCCTGTAACAGAACTCATCCCTGTTGCTTCTCAAAAATCTGTCGGCAAGCAAATCACTTGGAAAGACAGGACTTGGAAAGTTGTTTCTATGCAAACCGCTATTGATCTGAAACCGCAACTTGCCTTGTTCAGCGCAGGCGGCAACACAAGTCTTGAGTGGGCTCCAAAGTTTGCCGAAGCAGGCATTACCGTTATAGATAATTCTTCAGCTTGGAGAATGAACCCCGCCAACAAATTGGTGGTACCTGAAATCAACGGTGACACACTGACTGCTGAGGATAAAATCATCGCCAACCCCAATTGCTCTACCATTCAAATGGTGATGGTATTAAAACCCTTGCACGACAAGTACAAAGCCAAGCGCGTAGTGGTAAGCACATACCAAAGTGTCACAGGAACGGGCAAAGCAGCCGTTGACCAACTCATGAACGAGCGCGTAGGTAAAGAAGGCGAAATGGCCTATCGCTATACCATTGACATGAATCTCATTCCACAGATTGATGTGTTTACCGATAATGGCTACACCAAGGAGGAAATGAAAATGGTGCATGAAACCAAAAAGATAATGGGTGATGATTCCATACTTGTTTCGCCTACTTGTGTACGTGTACCGGTGATGGGTGGCCACAGTGAGTCATGCAACATAGAGTTTGAAAAGAAGCCCGACTTGAACGAAGTAAAACAACTACTCACTTCGTTTGGCGGCATTACGGTGCTTGATAATCCTGCTGCGTTTGAATACCCAATGCCCCTGCTTCATGCGCACAATAACGATGAAGTATTTGTAGGAAGATTGCGTTACGATGAAACCATTCCAAACACCATCAATTGCTGGATAGTGAGCGACAACCTGCGCAAAGGTGCAGCTACCAATGCCGTACAGATTGCGGAGAAATTATTGGAAAAAAACATCCTTACACCATAAAGGACATTTCATCTTTGTCGAAAAAACTGAGATGAAACACAAAGACGTTCCAACAGTAGCTACTTTAAAAGCACAAGGAACAACAGCTCGTAAGAGTCGCGCCAAATTCAAGGAAAAGCTTTCACCCACCAACCGACTTGCGCTTTGGATAACCACGCGCGTTGGAACGATGGGCTTCTTCATGGTCATTTTCTTTTGGACCATCTCTTGGTTAGGTTGGAATACACTTGCGCCACAGCACCTGCGCTTCGATCCTTTTCCCGCATTTGCGCTGTGGCTTTTCATTTCCAATATGATTCAAATCTTCTTGATGCCGCTCATTATGATTGGGCAAAACCTGCAATCGGCACATGCAGAGATGCGCGCAGAAGACGATTTTGAAATCAACAAGAAAGCCGAAAGCGAAATAGAAACTATCCTAATGCATTTAGAAAATCAGAACGAGATGATATTGAAAATACTCGATCGTTTGGATGGTCCGCAAAAGACCAATTAGCGCTGAAGTTTATCTTTTCTTTAAATCAAACAACCCTTGTGCTAGTTGCAAAGTCCAACCTTTAGACCGGCAATAAGTTTCTGTTTTTTTGTATGAATAAGAAACGAATGGCTGCCGTATTTTCGTTTCCGCTGTTTTTACTAAAGTAAAAGACATCCTTTGAAATCGTTTTTACTCTTCATATCCATCTTCTTATTGCTCATCTCCGGGGCTTATGCCACGCATAACCGCGCTGGAGAGATTACTTACGAGCACGTAAGCGGATTGCGCTACAGAGTAAAAATCACCACCTATACTAAAGAGAGCGCAACCGCAGCAGACCGCGCCTACCTAAAGATTCGCTGGGGCGATGAGCCATCGAACGTAAGCGAAAGTCAACTCGACAGTTTGATGCGCTCCAACGGCATTGGGGTGTCCATTGGCTCTGATGTAAAGAAAAATGAATATATTGGTGAGCATACTTACAGCGGGCCGGGAACATTTACCTTGCAGATGGAAGACCCTAACCGCAACGAAGGGGTGCTCAATATTGCTACCGGGCCCGGTGGTGCTTCGGTTTCCGTGATGGCGGTATTTTCTATCAGAACGGTATTGGTTATTCGTCCGGGATCTAGCGGCCATAACAACTCCGTTTATCTCGACCGTATTCCTATTCAAAACGCTTGTATCTATCAACCCTGGATACACAATCCGGTGGCGATTGATACCGATGGTGATGAACTTCGATATAGCCTTGTTCCTTGTAGCGGTGGCGGTGGTATTCCGCTTACCACTTGGATGCTTCCGTCCGATTACACCACCGACCCCAATGACACCTTTGAGATTGACCCTGTAACAGGTGACATATTCTGGAACACTCCGCTGGAGGCAGGTGAATACAACGTGGCTATTAAAGTGGAAGAGTATCGCAACGGGCTCTACATGGGGCATGTGATTCGCGATATGCAGATTACGGTGCAGAACTGCACGAATACCCCCCCCACAATAACGCCCATCGCAGATAAATGCGTGGTGGCCAATGGCTCATTGGCTTTTCAAGTATTTGCCTCTGACCAAGGTTCTACTCCAGGCATTCAAAATCTGCAAGCACAAGGCGCACCCATGACTGCGGTGGCTAATGTGGCAACTTTTACTTCATCCATTTCAGGTACTAGTGCCATTGGAAATTTTAGTTGGCAACCAAAGTGCCAAGAGGTAAGGTTGGAGCCTTATCAGGTTTCTTTTATAGCAACGGATATTGGCAATCCTATTCTCTCAACTTTTGAAACGGTGCGCATACAAGTGGTGGCTCCAGCTGTGGACACGGCTTGGGTCAACGCTACCGGGAATCAATTGGATCTTGGGTGGGATGTAACCCCTTGCGCCAACATCTTCACGGGGCCGGAAGGCGATGATGTGAAGTACCTTATTTATCGAAGAAACAATTTATACGGTTTTGTTCCAGACGAATGCGAACTCGGTGTTCCGGCATACACGGGCTATACGTATCTGGGTGAAACCAATGGAGTCAACTCCAACTCATATACAGATACCGATGTTACTTATGGTGGTGTGTACTGCTACATGGTGGTGACTGTTTGGCCCGATGGCTCGCAGAGCTACGCCAGTGAAGAGTTTTGCGACACCGTGCGCAAAGAAGTTCCGGTGATGACGCGTGTGAGTGTAAACGTAACTGATATTACCTCAGGTGCTGATACCATCCAATGGTCGAAGCCTACGTTGTTGGATACGGAGACTTTCCCCGGACCGTATACCTATCGCTTATATCACACTTCGAGTTTCAACACACCTACGGATCTTATCTATGAGTCTCCTTCCTTCGCTGCATTGGCTGATGGCGACACCATCCATGTGCATGAAAACATCAACACTGCAGATGGGCCGCATAGTTATCGGGTAGAGATTTACTCACAAGCTCTGGAAACGAGTGCAGGGATGTCTTCAAAGGCATCATCGGTCTTCTTAGAAATAACTCCTTTGGACAACAGCGCGTTGTTAAACATGAACCACCAAGTGCCATGGAGCAACTATGAATACCGCATCTACCGCAGAGACCCGGGCGAGACGGAATTCTTGTTTGTAGGCACTTCTACCACTTCTACCTATACCGACACGGGGCTTGAAAACAATGCCACTTACTGTTACAAAATAGAAGCTTTTGGAAGTTACAATGCTGAGGATGTACCTGCGGTGCTCATCAATTGGAGTCAGGAGGAATGCACCATGCCTTATGATCAAACTCCGCCTTGTGCGCCTGTGTTGTCGGTAACGGAAAACTGCGAAGAGCTCGAAGCTACTTTCTTATGGACCCATCCCGGTATTACGTGTGGTGATGACGATGTGATGGAATACCGTGTTTACTATAGCCCAACGGAAGGCGGAGAATTCCAATTGCTGATGACCATACCGGATGCCGATGCACTTGCTCTTATTTGGAGTAATCAGGTAGAGCCTTTCAGCATTGCAGGTTGTTATGCGGTAACGGCATTGGACTCGCTCAATCCTTGGCCCGATGGTGAACTGCACCAAAACGAAAGTGCTTTCTCCAATATCATTTGTATAGATAACTGCCCGGTGTATGAGTTGCCTAACATCTTCACGCCTAATGGTGATGCCGTGAATGACTTATTGATGCCTATCAAAAGCCGCTATATACAAGATGTGGATTTCAAGCTCTACAACCGCTGGGGCAATTTGGTGTTTGAAACAACGGATCCTGAGCTCAACTGGAACGGTGCCAACAAGGACTCTGGCGAGATATGTACCGATGGTACTTACTACTATGTAGTGCGTGTCAACATGATTCGCCTGGCGGGTATCGAAACGCAAACCCTCAAAGGCTACGTCCGTTTGGCTGATGGCCAAAAGGCAGCGGGCAAGAATTAATCGCTCATCTCACTTCTGATTATCTCAAAAAATGTTTGCCGGTATAGTTGAATCCACAGGAAAGATTGTAGCCATCCTGCCTGAGCAATCCAATGTGCATTTTGTAGTGGCTTGTTCGTTTGTGCATGAACTGAAGATAGACCAAAGCATAGCGCACAACGGTGTTTGCCTTACGGTAGTAAAAATTGAAAACGATACCTACACCGTAACGGCCATCGAAGAGACCTTGAAACGCACCAACCTTGGCAAACTAAAAGCTGGTGACCGTGTCAATCTTGAGCGCTGCCTTCGACTCGGTGATAGAATAGACGGCCACATGGTGCAAGGCCACGTAGATACTACTGCCACTTGCACAGCCGTAGAAGACTTGCAAGGCTCATGGAAATTTCACTTTAGCTATGAGGCCAACGAAGAACTAGCCACTGTGCCCAAAGGAAGCATCTGCATCAATGGCGTGAGCCTTACAGTGGTGGACAGCACAGCCAATACCTTCTCGGTGTGCATCATTCCCTATACATTTGAAGAAACCAACTTCCGCACGCTGCAAGCAGGCGACACCGTCAACCTTGAGTTTGATATCATAGGTAAGTATGTGTTGAGGTATATGGGGAGGAAGGCTTAATGCTTTGCGTTAGGTAGTTTTTATTACCTTCGTTTCCTTCACCCATACAAACTTGCACAAGCGATAGCTTCCTTATTTCCCATTAAACTACTATGAGTAATTCCTATGACCCTCGCGAACTGGCGAAGCAAGCCGAAGAACTCTTTTTCAAAAAAAATTATGATGAAATAATTACGCTTCTCAATGATGGGTTGTTGGACTTGCTGAAGGATACTGAACTTTATGGGTGGAGGGCATACGCCCATTACAGGAAAGACGAAGATGAGCTCTTTGAGGAATGGACAAATAAAATAACTAATTGCATCGATTTTTGGGTGTGTTTTCAGATAAAAGGCTTACAACATTTTGATAAAAAAGATTACGACAGCGCAATTGAAAGTTTTGATAAAGTCATTTCGCTAAAACCTGATTATTTTCCAGCTTGGACCAATCGGGGAAATGCATGGTATGATAAAGGCGACTTGGACAAAGCCATCTTTAACTACGATGAAGCCATAAGACTAAACCCGAATGATTTTTTAGCTAGGTATAATAGAGGGAATGTTTGGAGAGATAAAGAGGATTTAGAACAAGCCATCGAAAACTACAATGATGCAATCAAACTTGACCCTGAGTTTTCAGATGCTTGGTGCAATCTGGGAGTTATATGGACAAAAAAAAGTGAATGGCAACAAGCTATAGAAAACCTCGATGAGGCTGTCAGATTGAATCCTGATGATTCTACTGCTTGGGAATATAGGGGATTTGCACTGTACAATAATGGCGACTGGGATGAAGCCATGGAATGCTTTGATAAAACTTTAAAGCTTAACCCTGAAAACTCGGGCACTTGGTACAATTGTGGTGTTATATGGTATAAAAAGGGTGACTTCGACAAGACTATTGAATGCTTTGATAAGGCAGTGAAATATAACCCGGAAAACGTTGATGCCTGGTACGATTGTGGAGTTTTATGGTACAATAAAGGCAACTTAGAAAAAGCGATTGTATGCCTTGATAAGGCTATGGAACATAACCCGGATAACGCTGACGTATGGTACAATTGTGGAACTTTAGGCTACAGCTTAGGCCACTTCGATAAAGCATCCGAATGCCTTTATAAGGCGATGCGCCATAACTCAGAAAACGCTGATGCTTGGTACAACTATGGAACTCTTTGGCATAATATAGACAACCTCCACAAGGCAATCGAGTGCTTAGAAAGGGCTTTGCAACTTAAACCGGGTTATGCCGAAGCTTGGTACGCGTTAGGGCATACATATAAGAAAAAAAGCAGCAATGACAAAGCGGTCGAATGCTTTGAAAAGGCAATAAAGTGTTTTCCCAATTTTGCTTTGGCTTGGCATGATCTAGGCGCTTTAATGGTTAAGAAAGGCGACTCAAGCAAGGCAATAGAATATTTTGAGACCGCACTCAAGGTTGATCCAGACTACGCAGGGGCTTGGAACAATTTAGGCCGTGTATGGTATCTTAAGGGTAGTATAGACAAATCCATTGAGTGCTGCGAAAAAGCTATCAAACTAAATCCTGATTTAACAGAAGCTTTGAACAATCTGGGTATTGCGTTTAATGATAAGGGCAACTTGGACAAGGCAATGGAGTGTTATGACAGCGCAATCAGGATCGACCCTAGTTTAGCGGTGGCTTGGTGTAATTTGGGGGGTCTATGGCATGACATAGGCAACTCTGATAAAGCCATTGAGTATTGTGAAAAGAGCATTGTACTTGAACCTGATTTAGCTATTGCTTGGAGCAACTTGGGTAATGCGCATCGTTCCAAAGGCAACTTTGACATGGCAATCGATTGCTATGAAAAGGCAATCGAACTCAAAGTCGATTTAGCTATTGCTTGGAACAATCTAGGACTTACTTGGTATGAAAGAGGCAATTCTGAAAAAGCTATCGAATACTACGATTATGCTTTGAAACTTGATCCTGATATGTATTTGGCTTGGTACAACATTGGACTTGCATTCTCCGATATGGGCGACTCGGAGCAGGCTAATATCTCTTTCGAAGAGTCTATCCGTCTTAACCGAAATCCACCGGTATCATTCTATGCAAGGGGTAGACTAAAGAAAAAAAATCCTCAATACGGCATTGCTTCGATAGATTTTGTGCGGGCTTCTTATCTATATCTGAACAAAACCCAAATAAATGCACCCGAATTCAAAGTATTAAAACTGCTTATACAAGAAATCCACTATTCCCATCCACTCCTTAGCCAAGAACTAATTGATTCTTTTATCCCTGTTCAATCGCTGTTAGTAGGGGTGAACAATATGTATAGCGAGGTAGAAACGCGCACCAGCCATGTTTCACGCTGGTTAAAAGCCTTGGGCTCGGCTATCGAAGTATCAGACGAATACAGTAGAAGCAAGACGGAAGCCATTATTGCTTACCATACAGGCAATCCGGTAAAGTGCTATGAAATCGCAGACGAATTGGACAATGGCGATACCGATTTACAGCTCCAGTATTATTACTTGGTATCAACAATAGATTGCTTTCCGGAAATACCTTTTAAAGATGAAGTCGAAAGTACAAAACTTGGTGCAATAGACAGAGCCCGAAGGGCGCTTGACCAACCAGACATAGATGAAGAAGACCTCCACTATGCCATGCTCATTCTTTATGAGTGTGGCTGTTATGAAGAGGTGGCGGCATTGGCAGGATTGGTAAGAAGCAAATCTACCAAGTACTTGGCTGTGGCTGCTATAGAGAGACTAAATGGGCGTGCGGTTGCACAAGGTGTCTTTGAAGAAATAAAAAACTCTGAATTGTATCAGGATTATGACTTGCCAACAAAAAAAATGGAGATTAAAGCTCCCAGAATACAAGAAGATGTATCCGAACTGATAAAAGAAAACGAGGAGAATGTGAAAAAGAAATTAGACGTTAAGAAGGAACTCCCCGAGCTGATAAAGGATGATATAGAACGAAACACACTTCAGAGAAAAGAACAACTTACCCGACTAATACGCTACTATGAGATTGAAGCCGCTGTAAATCCTTACCTAGCTAGTGGAGAGGAGGTACTGCGATTTTGTGATGTTATCAAAACGAACAAGCTATGGAATGTAATGCGCTTTAAAGAAAAAATGGATACCGGTGATTCTATCTTGGGAAATGTAGGAACCAAGGCAAGGCATACAATCAAAGGTAGTGCGCTAAGCGATTTTGACTTTCATGACGGTAAAGGTGAGTTAGGCTTAAGCTTGTCCCAATTATTTATTCAATTGAAAAATGCGGATAGCAATGAGCAATTCATGAAATTGTTTGGAGTTATCATCCGCAGCAGGACTTTTGATTTATCTATCCTTCTCAAGTTTATCAAATACTTTTATCTCGATGGAAAATTTGATGAGAAGGAGTTGGTCTATCTCTTTTTCTATGCCATCAACTACCAACCAATTAAATTCACTCTTGTAAGGGATAGTATGAAGGACATCACTAAGTCAGGAGTAAAATCCGGCATTGCTGAACTTCAAGATTTATTGGAATGGACTTCAGAAATAACTACCACTATTGCCTCACCTTTTCTTGCGAAATACATAGAGGGGTTTATTAAGATATCCAACAAAGGCTCGGACAGCGGAGGTCAACTGGACTATAACACCTTTAAAATGAAGTTTGCAGCATACATTGCCAACCAACTCGAAGAGTTTGGTGAGAATTCGCAAGAGTATAAAATCCTCAATCAGTTTGACGGTACCATTGGTAACTAAAAACATTGAACTATTCCAAAAGGTATCTTCAGTCCCCCCATTCACACACCCCCGTTCACAACTCCACCCCTCCTGCCTTACACCTATTATAATACCTCCGATACTTGCTCTACACCTGACGCGCATTTTTAACCCGTAAACAATTAATAGTAATATGAAGCATTACAAAGCCCCGTTAGTACCAACCGCTCACTAAAGCCATCCACCTTAGTTATCCGGTTCTAGCCTTACTCTATTATTTGATTGCCTCCGTGCGATGGCCTTTGGCATAGGTGTATGCCTCCTGCCCATCGGTGAAGAATGTATTTGTAGCTTATACATATATATGTATATATAAGTGTGCATGCTGCACAATGCCTTGTGCTGAACTATACATTCTTCTGCTATTTGCTAGGCTAGTTGGTGAGCAAAACATTTTTGCATGACCCTTTGCAATAATTGCAGAGCCCCTTGCAACAATTGTAGGCACGCTTACAAAACTTGTATGACCCTTTACAACAATTGCATGACCATCTGCAATAATTGCAGTGCCCCTTACAATGTTTGTAGGACGCCTTACAAAGATTGTATGCCCCCTTACAAATATTGTAAGCCCCTTTACAACAATTGCAAACCACCTCCGACCAGCGCTCTTTTTGTTTTTACCAAAAAAATATTCACTCCTGAAACGCGAATACCTCACCATCCGCAAAACCCTGTAAACATTGAAGATAGGGCATAATTAGTGTGTGCTGTACACTATGAGTTTAAACTAGATATTTGTTAAATTTTATATTTTCATGAATCTTTTTTAGGGCAGTTTCGGTATCAGCATCTCGAAAGGATGAACAAACGATTCCTGGTTTCTAACCCCCATTAAATTTTTTGAGGCATGAAAAGAAAGGCCATGAATAATTTAAGAAGAGTTGGCACGGTGGCCTTCATAGGCAGAGCCCGCCAATTACAACAGTCGTTGTCTGCCGGACAATTCAACACTGTTGAGCCGCAGCCAGCCGTGGTACTTGCCCGGTTGGTTGAGCTGGAGACACTCCAAAACGAGTGCAACCAGCGTAACTACAAGTTTGTAGCTACCCGCGATGTCGTACGGGCAGATGTGGATAGCATGATAGACGCGCAATGTGCTTGTGTAAATGCTATTGCCAATGGCAATGTCACTATCATAGCAGAAAGCGGTTTTGAGTTGAACAAAGTGCGCGAGCCACGTCCGTTGCCCGCGACAGGAGTAATGAAAAGTGTCACTCCTCTTTCCGGTGCTCAGGCCATGTTTATTTTCTTAGCTATTCGCTTCCGCGATTTCTATGAGCTGGAGATAACAGGTCCTGAAGGTTTTAACAGAATGATTGCTGGCACTCATCCTAAGATGAAGGTAAGCGATCTGCCTGTAGGTGTAAATCTAAAAGCCCGTGTTCGTGGAGTTAACTCCGCTGGACAAGGCGAATGGAGCGGTTCCTTAAACTTCATGGTTTATGGAAACACTTCAAGCCAAGACAACACCACTGTATAAAACAACCCTACCTTGCCCTATAAGGATATCCCACCCTACGAAACATGTGTGATTGAATTATAAAAAAGTAGATAGTTTTATGTTGAAGAGTTCTTGAAAAACCCTTTGCTGTCCGAAGCGAAGGGTTTTTGTTTTTCCACCCCTTTTCCCGTCTAAACACATACTACTTAGTAAATTCTAACGTTTCGCTAAGGCACAGCCCGCTGGAGAATGTGTACATTCGCCATTCATTTATTAGCGCATTATTTAAGAAATGATATTTGCAGTTCAGCTCCTATTGAGCCTTTCCATACTGATAGTGCTCCACGAAGGAGGGCACTTTCTTCCCGCCAAGCTTTTCAAGATACGTGTAGAGAAATTCTACCTCTTCTTCGATCCTTGGTTCTCTTTGATAAAAAAGAAATTCAAAGGCACCGAGTACGGTATAGGCTGGCTGCCGCTAGGTGGTTATGTCAAAATATCGGGCATGGTGGATGAGAGCATGGACAAGGAGCAAATGGCCAAGCCCCCGGAGCCTTGGGAGTTCCGCTCCAAGCCCGCCTGGCAGCGCCTCATAGTGATGATAGGTGGTGTTACAGTCAATGTAATAGTGGGTATCATTATCTACAGCGTCATCCTCTTCACCCACGGTGAGGATGTATTGCGCACCGAGAATGTGACCTATGGTGTGCATTGCAATCCACTTATGTATAACTATGGCTTCAAAGACGGAGATAAAATATTGGCCCTCGATGGCAACAAGCCCGATGACTTTATGGACGTCAACAAGCGCATGATACTGGACGACCCAAAGCAGATAACCATAGAGCGCTCCGGTCAGTTGATGGATATCCAATTGCCAGAAGGCTTTGGTCAATTGCTGATTGACTCGGGTATCAAGAGTGGTTGTTTCAGCCCACGCATTCCTTTTGTGATAGATACCGTTAGTCCCGGTATGCCCGCTTCTCTTGCAGGTGTGCTCAAGGGCGATACCATTGTAGGTGTCAACAGCTACTACAGCATCTTCTTTCAAGATGTAGCCAGGGAGTTGAAGAAGAAACCGGGCGAAGTAGTGCGCCTTCACGTATTGCGCGATGGTAAAAGCATCACCCTTCCGGTGGGCGTTTCCAAAGAAGGAACCATTGGCGTGGGTCATGCCTCTTTGAGCAAATTCTTTAAGATTGATAATGTATCCTATTCGTTAGCACAAGCTATCCCCGGTGGTTTCCGTGAGGCTTGGGAAACAGTAACAGACTATACAAGCCAGCTTCGCTTCTTGTTCTCCAAGGCGGGTGCTAAGCAAGTGGGCGGTTTTGTGACTTTCGCCAAGCTCTTCCCGCCTGAGTGGGATTGGTTGGTGTTCTGGGAACGCACCGCGCTGATTTCGCTCATTCTGGCTTTCATGAACATATTGCCTATTCCTGCATTGGATGGTGGGCATATTCTCTTCCTGCTTTGGGAAATGATTACAGGCAAAGCCGTAAGTCAGAAAGTGCTGGAGAGTACGCAGGTAGTCGGCATGGTACTGCTTCTCGGTTTGATGCTCTATGGAAACGGAATGGATCTTTTCCGTCTCGCCACCGGAGGTTAGGACGTAACATTTGTTAAGTTTAGGAGTATAGAGTCTCTATAAACATTTGTTAAGTTCGCTCTTAAATGATGAAAGCGTATTTCACCCTTGTGCTTAGCTTTTCTTTGGCATTCAATATCCATGCTCAAGAGGGTCAATTTTCAACTCCGGTAAAAAACAAAGTCAGCACCAATCCTGTCAATATCCTTGGCAAGGACAACACTGGTTTCTTCACTGCCGAGCGACATGATAAAGAGCAAAGTGTCAGTATTACGCGTTACAACCAAAGCAACTTAAAGACGGAATGGACTAAGGCCATTGCTTATGGTGCCGGCAATCCTGATATGCGCTTGGAAGAAGTGGTTTATTTAAACAATCAGTTCTATCTCTATACAAGCACCTTCCATGCAGAGAGTGAACAACTCAGAATCTATTGCACCATACTCAACAATACGGGCACTGCATTAGGCGAGCCTGCTTTGGTGCATTACACGCTTAGCGAAGGCCGCGAGTATGCGCCTGACTTTGGTATAGAGCTATCGCCCGATAAACAAAAGATGCTTGTTTACTTCGACCCTCCTTTCGAACGTAAAACCACCGAAGCACTTTCATTCAAATGCTATGCGAGTGATTTAGATATGCTTTGGGAAAAAGAAATCCTGCTCCCTTATCGTGCTGATGTGATACAAGTGCACCAGTTTGCGCTGGATAACGATGTCAACCTCTACATGATGAGTGGAAGAAAACACAGCGACAGCTTTTCAAAGTTGGACAAAGTAGAATCGGGCAAGTACATCATGTTCTACTACAACGCCAAAGAAAACAAACTCAAGGAATACGATGTTACGTTGAAGGATAAACAAATTGCCTCCGTGGGTTTGCGCTTTGATAACAATATCAATATTGTCATTGCAGGCTACTACAGCCTGGACTATAAGATAAATATCAGTGGCACATTCTTCTACACCTTTGCTTCCAAAGGTGGCGGTGTATTAGCCGCCTCTTTCATGCCATTCAAAAAAGAAACCACTGAGAAGTATGCCGCGGAGAAGCCGGATGTAATTCCCAATCTCTTCCTAAAAGATATCGTGATACTCAAAGATGGCAACACGCTGATCATAGGCGAACAACAATACCGAGCTGAGTTAGTAATAAACGACCCGGTAACCAATGCTGTCCGCACCGAAACACAGTTTCACTTTGGAGATATCCTCGTATCAAAACTGGAAGCAAGCGGTAAGCATATTATGAATACCACCATTGCTAAACATCAGTATTCCACGGACGATCTCAGCGACTGTTCCTTTGCCTTCTATACCGATCGTTCATCATCGCTTTTCTACTACAACGATAAGCCGGAGAACATAGACCCTGCTAAAAATGCCAAGTGGTCAGCAGGCAGCAGTAGCATTACTATGAAGACCATCATCTCTGACAATGGCAACATTATCCGTGATGCCGCCTTCCCTAACAAGGACAAGACGTATGCTTTGAAGCCATCCATGTCCAGAACACAGATAGATATTCCTATTGTGTTGGGATATACTTCATCCGATAGTTATCGCTTTTGTACAGGGAAGTAATCGTCCTTAAATCTGTTGTTAATCATCGTTTTATCACAAGTTATACCCTAACCGGCAAAGTAACTTTTAAGCAAAGCGAGCAGTAACAAGACTTTCTTGAATTGTTATTTTACCCTTAAAATGTTTAATAAATATGTTAAGGTGGACAACAATTCCCATTGATATAGTGTTACCTATGTGTAAACACCGCAGATAACAAATTCAGAAATAACAAAAACCCCTTTGAGTTATGATAACCTATATGCTTCAAACACTGGAAAATTGGTTCAACAAGCGATTCGGTTGGTTCTTTACCAATGGTTTTAAAACCACCCGTAATCAGAAGTAAGGCTTGTTATCCCATAGATTAAAATTCTGACTTTATTATTCACCTGAATGATGAGGTCAGAATTTTTCGCTTTTAATGGGTTGTAAATTCGCTTCATGTATCCTGTTAAGATTCCCGCCATTGTCAAGCCCTTTGCCAAGGATTTACTTTGGGCAGTGGATACACAAGAGAAGATTCTTTACCTCACTTTCGATGATGGCCCTATACCGGGTGTTACCGATAAGGTGCTCGATACTTTAAAAAATTACAATGCCAAAGCAACATTCTTTTGTCTTGGAAAAAATGTAGAGCAACACCGGAGCTTGTTCGAGCGTGTGATAGAAGAAGGGCACACGGTTGGCAATCACTCTTACAACCACCCTGATGGTTGGAAGACTCCACTTATCACTTATGCAAAAAATGCCTTGCAAACGGATAAGATTTTCAAAGCAAAACTCTTCCGTCCACCTTATGGCAGGATAACCTTAGCGCAATCCGCCATGCTCAAGAAGCGCTTTCAAATCGTGATGTGGCATGTTATCAGTGGTGATTTTGATCAAAGTATTTCAAAAGAAAAATGCTTATACAATGTACTCAACAATTCTGAGAAAGGAAGCATTATTGTTTTTCATGACAGCCATAAAGCCGCAACTAATATGCACTACGCACTAGAGGGCACATTGAAACATTTTGACGCATTGGGTTATCGTTTTCATGCGATAAACTAAATAGTGTCGCATCTTCGCACTCAGTATGTCATTCGTAAAACCCAAAAAGGCACTCGGTCAGCATTTCTTAAAGAACGATGAAATCTGTCACCGCATTGCTGATAGCTTGACGCTGCATGGCAACTATAAACAGGTGCTGGAAGTTGGTCCCGGCATGGGCGCGTTGACAAAGTTTCTTCTTGCACGAAAAGAATTTGAAACGTCCGTGGTTGAGATTGACAGAGAAAGCGTTGACTACTTGAATGTTCATTATCCCGAATTACGTGGCCGTATTTATGAAAAGGATTTTCTGCGATTGAAGTTGGATGAGTTCATCAAAGAGCCATTTGCCGTTGCAGGAAATTTTCCTTACAACATCTCTTCTCAAATAGTCTTCGCCATCCTCGATTACAAAGACCATATACCCGAAATGGTGGGTATGTTTCAGAAAGAAGTAGCGGTGCGTTTTGCAAGCGGTCCGGGCAATAAGGATTACGGAATAATCTCTGTGTTAGCACAAGCATATTATGACTTTGAATACTTGTTCACCGTAGATGAAAATGAATTCATCCCACCACCCAAAGTGAAAAGCGGTGTGATAAGAATGAAGCGCAAATTCGGGACAGAGCTTGGTTGTGATGAGAAGCTGTTTAAGAACATTGTCAAAACAGGTTTTAACCAAAGAAGAAAAACCTTGCGCAACTCTCTCAAGAGTCTCACGCAAGGGAATATTGATACTACGTCTAAAGTCTTTGACAAACGCCCTGAGCAATTAAGTGTTCAGGAGTTTGTGGAGTTGACGAGGATGTTTGAATCCAATTAATAGCAACGCTACCAAACAAGGCTAAAGCCTAAGGCAATTCCATTAAGGAAGTAAACTGATAGATTCTTTCTATCAATCTTATCTGTGGTTGTATAATTGTTATACAATATTTGAAGCAGTTGCACATCTATCAATAAGTGTATAATTGGTCGTATTTGAATACCCGCGGATCCGGAGTAACCAAAATATGAGTCTTTACTATCGTCTATATCTGAAAAACTACCAGAAGATTTTGTTTTTACCTCCTCAGTTAATTCATTATAGCTACCATTTAGAATCAATACTAAGTCCATCTTGGTCAAAAGATTTTTTCTGTATCGAACCTCTGGACCAATAGAAAAATTCGATGCTTTCGATTCTATGTCTACTTGAAATGGCTCAAGAAAATCCTCATAGTGTGAAGTTTGTACAACACTGGATATAGAACCCTTAATTCCAAAAGCAAATGATTCCGTGATGTACTTTCCACCAAATAGTGAGAGGTTAATAAAGTTGAGTTTATCATTGCTTGTGATTGCCCGAGAAGGAGTCGTATTGACAGTATAATTATTTTCTGAAGAATTGTGTCCAAAACCAATTTCACCACCCAAATAATTTAAGCGCTTGAATTCTTGAGCTTGTGTATCAAAGGCTATCAAAAAGAGCGACATTAAGCATAAATATTTCATAGTAGAGTATGTGCTCATAATGACGTGCAAATTAGCAAACCAAACATTTATAATACAACACCAACAAAAAGCCACCCAATTGCTCAAGTGGCTTTCTATATCATTTCTTCTGCTTCTTAAGTTTCTTCCATTCCTTCTCGGCAATTTCAGCCTTTACAATGGTTATCCTCGAGTAAATATTTTCCTCTTCGGGATATTCAATTTTCATTCTGGCTGAGGAGATGAATTTGCCAAAACCGGTCCTTGCGCCTCCTCCCAAATATTGCATTGATAGGTATTCATTTTTACCCAAGTCCATCCATTCACGAAACGAATCCTGAATAAGATGTTCTATCAATCGTTTTCCTTCATTGTCATCATAACAATAGATAACAACACTGTCGCAATTGGCTTTCTCTGGAAGGAAGTAGCAATCAATTTTGATTTCGGAATTCTTCCCTAAAATGAATGACATAGTGTCTGCTGGAATAGGTTCCTTCCGTAGTATCGTACTTCCCTCTCCATTCTCCTTTGGATTATAAGCCTTAAGGACATGTTGTCCAAGACAGGCCGTTTGATAACGAAGAACATCAGGCTGTTTAGTTATTTTCTCAACTTCCCGATTAATTTGATCTTTGTAATGCCCAACAAAGTCCTGACAAACCGAAGTGAGAACAAGAAGAAGAAACAGAAATAGAAATGAGGCCAACCTTTTCATTGTGGTAGAGTTTATTTTTTGGTTTAAGACTTAGCAAGAACCAATTTGGTTTCACCCAACAAAAAAGCCACCCAATTGCTTGAGTGGCTTTCGATATCATTATCTCGAACAGAGATTACTCTGCTAGGATGATTACTTTGTTTTTATTCACCTCTGCGGTTCCGCCATTGATGGGGAATTTGTGCTCTTTACCTGCATTGTCCTTCACTCTTACTTCTCCTTTTTTCAGAGAAGCGATAAGCGGAGCGTGGTTATTCAAAATACCCATGCTGCCATCTGTTCCGGGCAAATACACATAAGTAGCTTCTCCAGTGAAGAGCGAAGATTCAGGGGTGATGATTTCTACTTTCATTCTTTTCTAATTACAGCAGAGATTAACGGTTAGCTGCTTCAGCAAGCATTTTCTTACCCGCTTCGATAGCTTCTTCAATAGTTCCTTTCAAGTTGAAAGCCGCCTCCGGATACTCATCGCAGTGACCATCAAGAATCATATTGAATCCTTTGATAGTCTCTTCGATAGGCACAAGTGCACCCGGGATACCCGTGAACTGCTCTGCCACGAAGAACGGCTGAGACAAGAAACGTTGCACTTTACGAGCACGGTAAACCACGTTTTTATCCTCTTCAGAAAGCTCGTCCATACCAAGGATGGCGATGATGTCTTGAAGCTCTTTATAGCGTTGAAGAATCAACTTCACACGTTGAGCGCAACGGTAGTGCTCTTCACCCACCACTTGCGGAGTAAGGATACGAGAGGTAGAATCCAACGGATCTACCGCAGGGTAGATACCAAGCTCAGAAATCTTACGGCTCAATACCGTTGTAGCGTCCAAGTGAGCGAAGGTTGTAGCAGGAGCTGGGTCAGTCAAGTCATCCGCAGGAACGTAAACCGCCTGCACTGATGTGATAGAACCGCGTTTTGTAGAAGTGATACGCTCTTGCATCGCACCCATCTCAGAAGCCAATGTAGGTTGGTAACCCACCGCTGATGGCATACGACCCAAAAGTGCCGATACCTCAGAACCTGCTTGTGTGAAGCGGAAGATATTATCGATGAAGAAAAGGATATCACGACCACCGGATTCGCCATCACCATCACGGAAGTATTCCGCAACCGTAAGACCTGAAAGAGCAACACGAGCACGTGCTCCAGGAGGCTCATTCATTTGTCCGAAAACGAATGTTGCTTGAGATTTCTCCAATTCCTTTTTATCTACTTTGGTAACGTCCCAGTCACCTGCTTCCATTCCGTGTTTGAACTCTTCACCATATTTGATGATACCCGCTTCGATCATCTCACGTAGAAGGTCATTTCCTTCACGTGTTCTTTCACCAACGCCTGCAAATACAGAAAGACCGTTGTGTGCTTTTGCGATGTTATTGATAAGCTCTTGAATCAATACAGTTTTACCAACACCTGCACCACCGAACAATCCGATTTTACCACCTTTTGCGTAAGGCTCAATCAAATCGATTACTTTGATACCGGTGAAAAGAACTTCGGTAGAAGTAGAAAGATCTTCGAACTTAGGTGGTTGACGGTGAATACCTGCACCGTTTGCTCTGTCAACAGTTCCGATACCATCAATAGCATCCCCAGTAACGTTGAAAAGGCGGCCTTTAATCTGCTCTCCCGTTGGCATTTCGATGTTTTTTCCTGTACCGATTACTTCGGCACCGCGCTGAAGACCTTCTGTAGCGTCCATCGCGATGGCACGCACCGTGTCCTCACCGATGTGCTGTTGGCACTCAAGTACCAAGTCGCCACCAGGACGTTTTACCACAAGGGCATCAAGAATATTTGGGAGTTTTTGACCTGCGGGAAACGATACGTCCACTACGGGGCCAATGATTTGTACTACTTTACCGATGTTTTGAGACATGCTCTGTAAGTTATTTTTTCGGGCGCGAAAGTAATACCTCGGACGGGTTGGGAAAAAACTTTTTGCAGTTAGAAAGCTATTTGTGTGAAAATACCTTTTTTGAGGTGTTTTCATGGTAGAAATGTATCATAAAGATTGATTTTAAACAGCTTATAATGTGAGAACACATAAATTCAGGGCGGAACTAAAGATTATCGGTATCAATCCGTATGTGTCGATTCCAGAGGAAATTCTGGAGCAGATTTTCCAGGCATTCGGGAAGGATAAAGGCACTATACCTATTTGTGGAAAAGTGAACAAGGTGGATTACAGACAAACCCTTGTGAAATTCAAGGGCGAATGGCGGCTCTATATCAATACCACTATTCTTAAAAACTCGCCCAAACGAATTGGAGAAATATTAGACGTGACCATCGATTTTGACCACAAAGACCGAAGTATATCCATGCATCCGAAGTTGAAAGCAGCATTAAAAAAAAGCGGCACTGCTCAAAAAGTTTTCGAACAGTTACCGCCTTCCCGGCAAAAGGAAATTATACGCTATATATCTTTTTTGAAAACAGAAACGAGTGTGGACAAGAATGTGCAACGAGCCATCAATTTTCTCTTGGGTAACGAGCGGTTTATCGGAAGGGATAAGCCTTTGTAATAATGTTATACCCAGCCGCTCCATTTATTTTATCTTCGCGCTATGCAAGTACAGGTAGACATACGGTTTGAGCAGCTGCTCAAGATAATTAAATCGCTGTCGCTGCAACAGCGAAAATTGCTGCGAGTTGAGTTGGAGAAAGCATCCGTTGAAGAAAAGCAAGTTTCCGATTTGGAAGAATTACTGCTCAAAGGCCCTGTCGCCACAAAAAAGCAATTGGAAATAATCGAAAAAAACAGAAGCTCCATAAACCAATGGCGGAAGAAGTGATATTGGTTGACACCTCCATCTTGATTGACTTTTACAGAAAAACAAACAAGGAAAAAACCGTTTGGATTTCTTTACTGAGAAAAGGGTATCGTTTTTCTGTTTCCGCAGTAACGAAATATGAAATTTATTCAGGAGCCACAAAAGAGCAGGTAGAATACTGGAACATGATTTTAGAAAATATTTCTGTTTTACCCTTTGACAACGAGGTTGTTGACAGGGCGGTAGAAATAAATGCCGAGCTAAAAAAGAAGCGAAAACAAATAGATTTAGCCGACTTGTTTATTGCCGCCACTGCTGTGTCTAACAGGCAGGCGATTGCTACGCTAAACAAAAATCATTTTGACAGAATAGATGGGCTGCGGTTAATTGAACTATAAGAACCTCTTTTGCGTTCATGTTTCTTAACTCATACTACACCACTCTCACAAACCCTTTATGGTTGATGCTTCCTTTCCAACCTGTGTTGAACCAACCATTGAGCAAAACGGGATTGCATTCCATCGACTCCTTTCTTGCGAGGGCAATGCTTGAACCTTTTACCCAAATAGTTCCTTCTTCATCGTTGCTAAGCTCTTTGGTGTAATCTTCTGAGTCACAAACTTTGAGCGCAACACCGGGTATAGGCTTGCCTATCGAACCGACCCACGAGTTCTCTTGCTCCATCATTTTACCAGCGATGTCTTTGCCTTGATAGTTATGAATGTTCACTGCAAAGACGGATGAAGTTTCTGACATACCTGCGCAGACCATGACTTGAATACCTCGTAATGAAAGAGCCGCGATGGCTTGTTCATCGGGATGAATGTCCGCGGTGAAAATTGTTTTAAGGAAAGGAATATTTTTTACTTGAGCCGTTTCTGCAATCGCATTGAGTTGTGCTGGTGATGCTAAAACCAAGGTTGGTTCAAACGAAAATAGATTCTCGATATAGTCTTCTACATTGTTTTGGGATGTAACAATATCAAGTTTCATATCACAGATAAGCGGCAACAAAAATTCCAACACATATCCATACGAACCTGACAAATCAATATTTGCAAGCAGTCGACTTCCTTTCTCGAAATGATAAACCTGACGAATAGACGTCAGCACCGAAAGCAAATTAGAATGTGTTAGCGTAACACAACGCAACTCCTCTCTGCTCTTTTTTCTAAAAAACAAAACCACTTCATCATCGAGTTTGCTTTGTTTTGAGAAAAGATTATTCCAACCACTTTGCAGTTGATTCATGCGCTCAGTGATGACGCTTACTTTCTTTCCGCTATCAAGCGCCTCTAAAATATCTTCGATATAAACAACACTTTCGGTTGTTGGTGAAAACCGTGTATAGTTTAAATCCTTAGTAGTTATCAGCGTTTTTATTTGCGCCTTGTTATAGACATGAAAACGTTCTTCATTGCTGAATTCTGGGTCAATATTGACCACCGTTTTCTTGTTAAGCAACAACCAAAGGTTTATCATAAATGAGTTGCAAGACTTGGGAAGCAACACCGCAACACGTGTAGAATTCTTACTCACATCTTCCAAAACATGATTGAGTTGAGCAATCTTATCGGGTAATTCGTTGAATACAATGCGCGTGTTGTCATCCATCCATTCGCCTTGTTGCGAATTTGCAATTACCTCTTTCAAGCGATAATCGAGTGTCTTCATATTGCTGATGCGCAAGTTGAAATTCTCTACCTCCATCTCTTTTATTTTTTGACGAAGAACAAAAGCCGATGTCTTGCCATAGAGCGGAGCACCAATATTGACAAGCACTTCACGTCTCATTGTTTTAAAAGAAAATTTCTCGATGCGCTGTCTTCCTCCACGAAAAGTGAAAGGCGTTCCCTGCACATTATCGAAGTGAATAGGAACAATAGGCGCATCACCAATCATCCCTGAAAGATGTTCTACTCCTTTTTTGAACTCAAGCAATTGACCTGTTCGAGTAACTGTTCCTTCAGCAAAAATCATCACCGCATTGCCAGCTTTTACTTGTTCCGTTACAGCTTGATTGAAATCATCAAAGTTGTTGCCACCACCACGTGGTGCAATCGGAATACAATTCAAACCTTCCAGCAACCACTTCAAACCCGGCTTGCGAAAAACATCCGCATTCATCACAAAACGCACATAACGCGGGACGGACGAAACCACCAATACAAAGTCCATATAAGAAGCATGATTAGCAACGATAAGCGCGCCACCTTCCGATGGAATGTTTTCGATACCTCGAACGCGCAAACGAAAAATGGTTCTTCCAACCAAGCGCACAATTCCTCTCAGTATCCAAGCGATTATTTTATATGCGAACTTTTTCATGAGGTCAAATGAAGTCGAATTTACTCCACTTTGAACAATCAAGTTTTGTTCATTACGTACTTTGATTTTGTACCATTTTTACTAAACAACAATAGTGGGTTTTTTAACTACAAAGGCACGGAGTTCACAGAGAATTTGGAAATATTCTGATAGTTCAATGACCAAACACTCAGGATTCAATACCCAAAACCCTTTTCGCTTTTCGCTTAATCGCTCATTCGTGAAACCCCAAAAACCGTACTTTTGAAATATGGATTTTTTAGAGCAGACCATCGCCTTTTTGAGTGAAGAAGAGCGCTCAGACTTCAAAGTTTTCTTGCAAAAACAAAAAGAAGTAAGAAAAGATTTGAAGCTATTTGAGTTGTTTTCATCGGGAAAGAAGATGAAGCCTAGGGAAATTGTTGCCAAGCTTTATTCGCCTATCAACATGAATGCGTATCACAGTTTGCGCAAGCGATTGATGAAGCAACTGCTCGGCTATATCGTACTGCATAGACTTGAAGGCGACATCACGGAAGCCAGCAGTATCATGGGCATGATATCAATGAGCCAGTTTATGATGGAAAAAAATGCGCATGAAGCCGCAGCGTATTTCATCAAGAAAGCCGAGTATGTTGCGGTACGAAACAATAGCCATGATTTGCTGGATAACATTTATAACATTCAAATTGCTCATGCTGACAGCCTCAAAACAGACCTTGATGAAGTAATTCAAAAATGGCAAACGAATACAGAAAAGTATCAAGCGCGACAGAAATTGAACATCGCTTATGCTCTTATTCGCAATCAACTTGCTGAAGCGCGAAAAGCGGGAACTACACTTGACCCCGAAGAAATCATAGAATCTGTTTTTCATGATTTTGACATCTCGGTAAATGAAGCCAACAACCCCGCGTTTATGCACCGTCTGGTTGCAATGACCAGAAGCGCGATTGTTTCAACCAAAGATTATCACCGACTTGAACCGTTCATCGTGCGCATATACAAGCGCATGAAAAAAGTCGATGCTTTTCAGAAAGGCGACCAAGAACATGAGCTTGGTTTTTTGTACATGATTGCTCACGTTTATTACCGTAATCGCAAGTTTACTGAAGCAACTCTCTGGCTTGATAATATGCACGAACTGTTGCCAACAAGAACTTTTAAGCAATCTACTTACTATCCCAAATACATTGCATTGATGGCTGCCGTGGCTAGTTATAGCGGCAACAACAAAGAGGCCATCGACATTATGAAAGATGCTTGGAGCGATAGCAAATTGCGTTTGCCTGTAACAGAAAAACTCAATATGCAGCTCAATCTTGCTGTGTATTATTTCCAATCGGCAGAGTATAAAAAAGCCAACAAAACGATAATTGAAATCAGTCATAGTGATAAATGGCTCGAAGAAAAAATGGGCAAGGAGTGGCGTTTCAAAAAGAACATGATTGAGCTCATTATTCAATATGAATTGGGCAACGATGATATTGCGCTCTCACGCTTGCGAACTATCGAAAAATATTTCACCGGTTTCTTGGCGCATCCTGCCTATCAAAGAGCAAAGTTTTTCATCCGCTTCATCAAAAGGCTCATCAACAATCCTGATGAAGTAGCCACAGAAAAATTTTCGAAAGATGTTGATGAAGCGCACATGGGTTGGCCGGGTTACAAAGAAGATATTCAAGCCATCACATTCTTTTGTTGGCTGAAGAGCAAAATGCTCAAGCGTGATTATTATGAAGTGTTGGTTGAAACGTTGAGATAATGAGCCAATGTGATAATTTGAAAATGATAAAATTAGAATGTGGTTTTTCAACTAAAATACTCCTTCAAGAGGAAGCTCGATATTCTGTAGTGCAACTCATTCAAGAATCTTTCAATCTTCAATTTTCAATAACCCAATATTTCCCACATCTTTGAAAACCGAAAAAAGGAAATGATGAAAAAGAAATACGCCTATTTGATTTTTGTTTTTTGTGCTACAATAATCGTTGCTTGTACCAGTCGCGCAGACCGTGCAGCCAAGTACAACGACAGCATCATCGTTCGTCAACGCACGCTCATTGACTCATTCGAGAAAATGGATTCCGTTTTTCGCGATACTACTGCGTCAAAAGAAAGTGTCGATTTCCATTACGCGGATTTACAGCGTCAGGTAAAACTTTCCATTCTTGCCTTAGACAGTATCGGTCCTTTTCAACAAGACCCATCCTTGCAATTGGCTGCCAAAAATCTCTTCCGCACCTATGAAACAATCGTAGATAAAGATTACAAATCACTTAAAAGCATTAAGCTCTTGACGGCTGATCAAATCTCGCAGGAGATTGCTGATTCAAGTCTTTCCATTCAGTCGCGCGTTCATTTGGTATCTACCCAAGCACAAGAAAAATTCCTGACCACACAGATGGAGTTTGGTAAGAAGTTTAATTTGGAGTTTGAGTAGATAGAAAATATTAATCATAGAAAAGGGAAGTCAAAATGACTTCCCTTTTCTATTTCTATCAAATAACTATTTCATCGCAATAGCTTTCCCCGCACTCACTACTTCCACCCATTGACCAGCCGTTCGGGCACTTATGGTGTTGTCATACATCGCTTCAACCGCTGTTGCGGGTAAATAGAATTTACCCAAGTAAGAGGCATTGAGTTTGATGCGGAATGTTTTGGAAGTGTTCGGTTGCAAATCGAAATACGAATACACTCTGTCATCGCGCACATCTTGGTAATCGGGTTGTGAAGCATTCATAACCGCAGCAGAAGCGTCCATTCTGTTGTTGATGATTTCCCAGCCACTTGGGAATATTTGCGTCAATGCAAGTTCGTCATAACGCCCACGCACTCCAGGATGATGCACGGTTAACTCAGCAAGAAAGTCTTTACCCTGTTCTATCTGCGATACATTAATGTAGTTTCCGACCATATCAGTGTAGCGTACATCAATACTAATATTATTGTTTGCAGGCGTTTCATTACCAGCTTTGGGTTGGCCGGTAGTGATAACGCGCACATACAACATGTTGCCACCGGAGTTTTTTACTTCAATCTTGTTTCCTTTCAATTGCAATAATTGAAGCGTCTCTTTTGCAAAAGATTTGTTGGTGTTTTTACTAACTGATTTTCCATTGAACGAATAGGTGTATGAAATGCTCTTTCCTGTTTCACCTAACGAAAATGCAGAAATAGCAATCAAAGCATAGGCAGTAGTTTGTGTGCTATACCAATTTTCAGAACTGAGTTGAACGGCCAATTCTTTCACTAACGGAGCGGCCTTGGCCTTGTCTTTAAGCAATGTTAGTGTTTCAATTATCATGGCTTCATCGCGCGTATCGCTGCCATAGGAATAACTCAGCGATTGATAAGGAGCAATAAAAGTCGTTTCTTTATTGATAAGTGATTTGGCGGTTTCCGTCTGGCCGGCCAATGCATAAGCCGCAGCCAATCGCCATTTAGCTGCAACGGAAAGCGAGCTGCGTTCTTTCATTCTATTCATCGCACCCATTTCTGCTTTGCCTGCTAATGCAAGCGTGTATAGACGATAGGCCTGTGCCAAATCGTTTTCGCTCCAATAATAATTTCCGCTTCGCGCATCTTGTGGTGCCCATCGCTGTGCTTGTTGTTTTTGATAATTTACCCAAGCGCTTTCCCAACCATTGGGCAGAGTGTAACCTTTTTTCTTTGCTTCTAACATAAAGTGTCCGGCATAAGAAGTGCCCCAATCGTCTTCCTGCATATTGCCCGGCCAATAGCTCATTCCTCCACTTCGCAATTGAAAGGTGCCGAGGCGATTGATACCTGCTTTGATGTTTTCTATTGTCTTTTGTTTTTCCGCATCGCTCAACTCCATCACGTCCGATAGATAAAGCTGCGGGAATACGCTCGAAGTAGTTTGCTCAATACAACCATGCGGATAGCTCATCAGGTATTTTAATCGTTTGCCAAAATCTACAGGCGGCATGGAAGTAATTTCAATCATAGCGGTATTCGTTCCCTGCATTCCTGCCAAGTCAAAAACATTGCTCCAAGATTTTCCGGCTTCTACTATTCCATCTAAAACATTCGTGACATAAGGATTTGGATTGCGCACATCTATTTCGGTTTCATATTGTGCTTTAAAGCTGCCGCTTGTAAGGGTCACTTTTATTTTTCCGATTCCAATTTTGTCGGAAATTCGCACAGGGAAATTGACCACATCATCGCCTGGCTCGCTGAATTTTACATTCTTACTTCCGCCTTCTAATAATTGGAAAAAATCATTGGCTTCCACTTTCACCGAAACATCCTTGATATTTTTATCCATAGCAAAAACAGTAACCGGCAATTTTATCTCTTCACCCGGACCAAGCACGCGAGGCAAAGAAGCCAACACCATCAGCGGCTTTTTTACCGGAACACTTTTCTCTGCATTTCCATAAGCCATGTCTTTTCCTGCCACAACCATCACACGAACAGAGCCGACATAGTTCGGCATTTTGAATTTGTGCGTTGCGGTTTTTCCTTTCTCAATAGTAAATGGACCAGCGTGCATCACCACCGGGGTGAAGCGATTAGCGCGGTTCTTACCCTTGTTGTTGATTTCATCGGAACCACCAAGACTCAACAGTTTTTCGAGCTTAGAACCAAATGCCCCAATGACTTGATCGTATAAATCAAATGTGTTTACGCCCAACGCTTCGCGTGCATAAAAATGATTCCAAGGATCGGGTGTTTTGAAACGCGTTAAGTCAAGCAAGCCCTCATCCACAATAGCCAAGGTATAGGTCATGGCCTTGCCTTCTTTCTCGCTCACTTTTACTTCAAAGGTTTTCTCCGGCTCCAATTCATTGTCCATTGAGATAACAGGATTCAGGTGTGAGCCCGGATTCTCAACGAACAAAGGCATGACTCCATAAAGTCGAATCGGCAAGTCGTTGATGGTTTGGTTATGCGGCTGTATCAGCGTTACGTTGATATACGCATTGGGTGTCATGCGCTCGTTTGTTTTAAAACTGTACTTCGTTTCGCCTTGTTTTGTTTCTACCCATTTAGCTTCAATTACTCCGTTACTGTTCTCTATAGAAACCAATGCACGGCCTTGATTGTTACTTGGAATGGTAATCGTGCACTCATCGCCTACAATGTATTTTTCTTTATCCAGAGAAAAAGAAAGCACCGTAGCACCATCCGGATTCTCTCTTCCTGCGCGGCTTACCGAAGAAGGCCAGTCGATATAAACCGTTTGACCAGTAGCATGACCACCGTTAGGATCTTCTATTCGCACCAAGTAATTTCCCCATTCGGGATGGTTGACTTTGATGTTGAAAGAGCCTTTGCCATTGCCATCAGTGTTGACAGTTCCTTCAGACACAGGAGTGGTACTTTCCGAACCAACGTAGTTAGACAAGTCTCCGCTGCTGCGCTCCCACCACCAGTTCCAGCGCACTTTATACAACTTCCATTGCAAGCCTTGAACCGCAGCGGGTTTGCCTTGCGCATCCACCGTGGCGACACTTACCTTATGATCTTTATCTGTATCAAGTGAATAGCCATATTTGTTTTCAGGCTCAGGAACTTTTATACCTACAAAGTTTGGGTAGGGCGCATAAGGCATGGTGAATCTATCGACCGAAAAATCGCCACCCTCTTCAAATACTTTCACACTAAAACTTGCATTGAGCAGACCGGGCGCGCTTCCATCCAGCTCAGCGTTCATGTTGAAATTGGCATTGCCCTCAGCGTCTGTTGTTCCATCAAAAATGACTTGTTCTTGTGTTGAAAATGTTCTAACAGGATCAGTAAATACATAATCCTTGAACTTATCAAACGCGGTAGAAGAAGATGTAAACGTTGCGCTGATATTCGCTTTCAGATTTCGCGCTGTTGCTCCATGCAGCCATTTTACACGAAGTGTTCCATTGACATCGCCACTTAAAGCGGACAGGTTTTGATTGTCGAAATCCAGTCCTATTTTCAAACGATTAGGCTTTACGGTTTCCACTTTTAAGGTCTTTGAAAATACTGCTCCACCAACGCGCACAGTTGCTTGATAATTTCCTGTTGGTGCATCAGGAGTGGTTTGACAGGTGAAACTAAAGAAGCCGTTTTCACTTTTGCTGCGCACCATTTTTTGCACGACTTGGCCTCGCGGGTTGGTCAATTCAAACGTAACAGGATGCACAGCGGGCAAGGTTTTCTTTTCATCTTCCAAGATGAAAGAAAGGAACAGCGTATCACCCGGACGCCATACTCCGCGCTCGCCATAGATAAGTCCTTTCAATCCTTTTTGCGATTGCTGGCCGCTGATGTCAAATGTGCTTAAGTTAAGCGCATGGCTTCCGTCCACTTTGAGATAGCCACGCTGTTTGCTTTGCTTAGCAACCAATAAAAACGGAACACCATCGACCTTATCCAACTTCGCATAACCGTTTCCATCTGTTTTTGTCTTTGCAATGATTTGCTGTTGGTAGTTGAGAATCTCAAGGTCCACATCCTTCATCGGCTTGGTGGTTTTAATATCACTTGCCGCGAAGAACATGGAATTGTCACTTCCCAACTTTGCAATAAGACCGATGTCAGATGCCAATATATTTTTTCCTACAGGTTCTTTGCCACTGTAATAAGCTTGATTGCACGGATTGTTCCGCTGGCTGTAATCATAGTCTTCATAGTAGTAATCATCATAGTAATAATCTTCTTCGTAGTAATCATACTCACTGTTATAAGCAGGCGCGTCTTCACCAGCATCCGGCTCTTCCACGGCAATTTCACGCATGTGCGCATCATCTTCACCATCATGTCCTTCACAGTGATAAAGACTATACGCTTTTCTAAAACTCAGCTCAACTCTATAAACTGCGCCCGGTTCTGTTTTGATGATTTCATCCAGATTCAAATAGAAGGTATTCCAAACGGCCAAATCGGTATCACCCTTTTCATTAAGATTCACCGTTGTTCTTTTTACCGTGCGACCAACTCTGCGCATTTGATTGCTTCCGTCAAGATCGTTTACCTGTAAAAATTGAGGTACGTTGCTTTCAAAAATCCGCATCACTCTGACATCGACCGCAGATAAGCTCACTGCTTGGAATGGAAAAACCAACCCATCTGTGCTTGGAAGTATTACTCGTTGCTGATCCTCAATTTTTACTTCGGGTTTTATTTCTTCAAACTCCAAGTCATAAGTAACATCAACCGAGTTGCTAAACCCAGAAATGTTCTTTACACCGGCATTGACATACAATTTGTGCGAACCACTCAAGCGATAAGATGGATAAATGCGGATTTCGTTCGACTCTATCGCAAAGCGCTCGTTGTAGGACGAAGGCAGGTCAATGATTCCGGTAAAGTTTTGATTAGGTAGCAACGGGTCGGAGAAAAGCAGTTGAATGTATTGTTCAGGTTGTTGAACAATCGTATAGCGCATAACTTTGAAGTTGCTAAGCGATGGGATTTCCTGTTCAAACTCTCCGGTTTGTTTTGAATCAAGCGCTTTCGCATCCCACTTTACAAACACCTTTTCATCTTTATCACCTCGCGCGATGCTGTCCACGTTGAAGTAATGAATGTGGGGGTCTTTATCGGAAGTCCAGTTAACAGCGAGCTGAATGCCTCCTTCCGTAGCCGTAATCACTTTGGGCAATCCACTTACATCACAAACATCGAGTGTAGTGAGTTTTCCCGAAAGTTGCATCCAGCGCAGGCTATCGTTGTTGTATGCACGAATATTGTCAATAGAAACATCAACGTGTTGTTGCATGACCACAAAGTCGAAGCGGAACTTTTCCATTTCGCTTGGCACTTTGGTAATCTTATCCAAGCGCAACGTGGCTTCATAAACTTCACCCCGAGGAAGCCATTCTTTTGGACGAAACTCCAAGGTCTGATTGTCTATCCAAAACAATTCCCCATCAATTTTCGGAGAGAAGGACAAGAGCTTTTCCTGAACCGCTTCTTTCGTATTTACATCACCCGCAAATGCGTCCGTAAGTCGGATGCGGATATTGCTTGCCACCGAAATACTTCCACTGGTATAAGCAGAGATGTAAGTGGCAAACGCAGGGTCAAACGGAATTCGGCCTTTCTTTTTACAAGAAGAAACCGGAAGAAACACAACAAAAAGAATGAAGCCGAAAAAGATGGCCCTTTGTAGAACTGGCAGTGGTTTCATGTTTGATTGGATGAGACGTGAATGTTTTTATCCGTGCGAAGTAACGCAAGACTTTAATCTATGATATGTGCGGTAGAAAATTTATTTTTTTGTTGATGGATTTAGCCAAATAGCCACATAGGATAGGGGGAAAAATCTTAAAGCATTCTTGAACTAAACGAAATGATTGCTGCGATGCCACTTCTTATGCACATTTGCCGCAGATGTCGAGGGATTTAAAAATCACCTATTACGAACCGTGGATGAAGCCGCAGGTCTTGTCCATGTTTCGGGAGGAGTATGGAATTGAAGAAGCGGCTTTTGAGCGGTTCATTTCGCAATTGTATGAGCATCCTTTTCAGCGCGAGAAGTGCATACGGCTTGTAGCGCTGGACGGAGAAAAGGTGGCGGGCTTTCAGTCATTCTTCTATTGGCCATACACTATGGGTGGCAATACATATGAATCCTTTCAATCGGGCAACACGCTTGTCGGGAAGGACTATCGCGGCCAAGGTTTGTTTCAAAAACTTATCAATCATGTTTTTGAAAATGAAGAAAACATCAAAGCCGATTTTATGATGGGCTTTCCGGTGGAAGCATCCTTCAAAGGTTTTGTCAAAAACAAATGGCAAAACATATTAAATCTGAAATGGTATGTGCGCATCATGAATCCTGCGGCTGTATTGTTTCCAATTGGGATGAATAAAAAATTCACGGAAAACTATTTGCCGGATGGAAACGAAGCCGACAGATTAAAGTTGAGTGAAGCAACAACCTTTGTAGAGTGGAAAAACGGACTGAAGAGCCAGGCCAACAAGTACTATTACTTCACCGCAGAGGTTGCAGGAAATAAAAAAGTCACCTTTGAACTTCGATTACAAACTAGAAAGAAGGTCATCAAAGAATTGATTATCGGGAAAATATTTTTTGACCAGGGCTCCGAAGACCACTTGGCACAAGCCATTAAAAAACTGCTCAGAAGCGTGCGCAAATCGCTTTCTGTTTCCATGATTTCAATAGCAGTTAATGATGCGTGTAAAAACCCGAACTATTCGCAGATACTCGTGCAAAACGGGTTTAGAAAAATAGAAAAAGAAATTCACTTTATTGTTCGTCCATTAAGAGCGAGGGGTGAAAACCTTACCAATGCCTCGCTTTGGGATATAGGCAGGGCAGATATAGATACTTGGTAATGCGATACGACAAAAGAATTCATCCAATATCGCATCTTGCAAAAGCCTTCCTTGGAAATTTTGCCGCCCCTTTTTCTTCCAAAGAAAAGAACCAACTGATGGTCCTCAATTATCACGGTACGCAGAAGAAATTCCTGCCAAATTTTGTAGCGCAGCTTGATTACTATTCAAAACGCTTCGATATTATTTCTCCCGAAGAATTTGAAAAATATGCGCTTGGTCATTTGGAGCTTAAAGGACAAAAACTGTTGCTCACGTTTGACGATGGTATCAAGAACAATCTTTATGCAATAGAAGAATTGAACAAGAGAAATATCAAAGCCTACTTCTTTGTGGTTCCGGGATTTGTGGATTGCAAAAAGGAAGAACAAAAGAATTTTTTCATCAAGAATATTCGCCCGGTCATCAATCCGAATATTGATTCCGAGGAAGAGGATTTTCAATCAATGTCATGGGCAGACATCAACCACATCTCTGCAAAGCACACTATTGGTTGTCATACTTATTCGCACACCTTGACTTCTAACGAAAACAGTAAAGACCTGTTAAGGCAAGAAGTTGTAGAGGCGAAGACAGTCATTGAAAAAAATACGGGTAAAAGAATAAGCGCCTTTTGCAGTATCAACAACACGTTGCTTTCAGTGAATACGGAAGCAAAACAGCTGATTGAAAAGAATTATGATTTTCATTTCACCACTTTTGGTGGCGTAAATCAACCAATCAATTCTAAATGCATAGAGCGTATCAATGTAGAATCACATTGGTTGCTTGGTGCTGTAAAATTTGCATTGAGTAGTTTGGAAACGAAACGCTGGAAAGAGAAAATTGAAGCATACAATCGCTATTAAGTCATCAAAGAATTGAAGTTTATCATTCTATATCAAGAACTGGCGTTTTATACACTTCGCTGTATTGAAGCATTAGCAAGTGAGTTTAATGTTGAAGTACACATTGTTTCAAAACCGGTCAACAAAGAAGCCCCGTTCGAATTTGAAACGAATGACAAGAACATTCATTTTTATAATCGAGAACAAACAAGCCTTGAGCAACTTCAATCATTGGTTGATAGCCTAAATCCCAATCTGATTTTTTGCGCTGGATGGATTGATAAAGATTATGTGACACTTGCCAAGAATAACATGAACAGGTACGCCACGCTGCTGGGATTCGACAACCAATGGCGCGGTACACCAAAACAATATTTATCCATCATTTATGGCAGATTGTTTTTGAAACCAAAATTTGATTACGCATTTGTTCCTGGAAAAAAGCAACAAGCCTTTGCGTTGAAATTAGGTTTTGCTAATGACAAGATTATTACAGGCGCATACTCTGCGGATATTGAAACCTTCAATGGTTATTATCAACCATCGAAACCACGCAACAAAGCATTTCTTTATGTCGGGCGCTACGTTCAGCAAAAAAATATTGAAATGCTTTGGCAAGCGTTTATTGAAGTGCTTCCTGAAATTGGACGCGATTGGAAATTGATATGCGCAGGAACCGGAGACATTGCTCCAATGCAACATGTCAACATTATTCATAAAGGATTTGTGCAACCAAAAGATTTTCAAAGCATCCTTAACGAATCCGATATCTACATTTTACCAAGCACTTTTGAACCTTGGGGCGTGAGTGTGCATGAAATGGCTTGTGCAGGTTTCCCGATGATACTTAGCAAAGAAGTTGGCGCATCGGAAGTGTTTTTGGAAGAAGGGAAAAACGGTTTTCTATTCAACCCGAATGACAAAGAAGCGCTCAAACAAAAGATGAAACAGATGGCTGCTTTGAACGATGCTACATTACAACTTATGCGAGAACAGAGCCATTCGTTTGGGCAAATAATTACACCAAGCACTTGGGCGGAGCAGTTGATGCGGGCTATAGGACAACACTAAAATGAGTACTCCAAACTGATTTTTCCTCCTAACTGCAAAAGATTGCTCTCCTGTATAAATGGATAATTAGGAGAAGTATCACCATTGATTCCGATACCTGTGCGATAATTGACAAACGGAGTGAGATAAACTTCAAAATGGTCACTTAATTTTCTCGAAACCGAGAAACCACCTATTAGAGTAAAACCTTGCTGTACGGCTGAACCAGAGGAGGTTGTTTGATTCTTTGCAGGGTCATCAAAGACTGTTGTCGCTTCATGGCGTAAGGGTTTATTAAATAACACTCCCGCAACTAAGGAAAACCTATACTTTTCGTTAGAATAAAGAGTGGGCTGAAGTATTAAAGGAAAGCTGAGATATTCCATTCGATACTCCTTCCGGATTGGCTGACCGGACAAGTTGCTCTCAGAGAAGTTTTCTGCATAAGCAAATACAGAATAATTGACCCCCACGCTAATTTTAAGCTTGGAAACGTACTTAGAAAGCAATAGAGAATATCCGTGATTAAATTTTCCTATATACACTCCTTTCAAACCACGATAATAGCAGAAATCTCCTTCAATCGAAAAATTACGATTTTCTTGAGCCGATAATTTCCCGATAGTAAAAACTAAAACAGCTATTAGGCAACAACGCTTCATTGAATTATAATTCTATGTGTAATTATCGATTCTTGTTTTTTGTCAATTAAATACAGTACATAAGTTCCTGCTGGTTGTTCCTTCAAATCCACCAAATAATTATTAGACTTAACTCGAACATCCGAGTATACAATCTGACCTTGAGAATTCACTACCGCTAGCTGAAAGTCATTGAAATCATAAGTGCCAAAATTTAAAACGAAGCTACCGCTGTTCGGATTTGGGAAAATGCTTATTCCCCCTTCCGGACTCTTGTTTCCTATATCTAACGATATAGTATCAGGCAAACTATATATTTGAGTGTCTTCCGTTTGTAGAGCCGAAATAATCTCATCTTGATTAGAAAGTACCATACCTCCTCCCAGATTACAAACCGTGGGCTCAATTCTAGCAACAAAATATGCCTGATTGCCGGTTGTGAATCCAGGGCCAATATTTATTGAGGTTCCACCAATAACTTCTAATTGGTTGACATTATAATCACAATTAATAGCGATGTTCTCACCAACAATTGCATTATAAACTGTTGAACTTAGCGGGTTTTGCGATGCGTGAGTAATATTAACATTAGTATTACAAGGAGTTCTTTTATAATATCGAACCCAATCGACCTCCATTTGATTTGGGAGAGTCGTTGAGCCATCAGGCGCGCCACCTCCTGCATATATGGCAAGGTTCAAAATCATGTGCATAGGATTCAAAGGATAGATTCTATTCATCAGATATGGTTGCCAATCATTAATAATACAGCCTGTTCCTTGACCTAAGGTTGTGTAATATCGAAAATCTGTTCTTTTGAGATTGCCATCAACAAAAAACTGGATTTTATCCTTTTCCCAAGTCATCGTGAAAATATGAAAATCCTGGGAAAAATCTACTTCATTAGAATTTGTTGAGCAGCCATCATCATTCCCATCATTGTTATAATCATAATGCGTATTCAAATTAAGTCTTTTAGCCGATAATTCAACATCATAATTTCCCCAAATATCATTAGTATTCATAAACTCAAAAATGTCAATCTCTCCCCAAGGTTCCCCATCAAAAGTCCAAAATGCCGACCAAAATCCTTTTCCCTTTGGAATCTTAATTCTTCCTTCAAAAGCTCCGTGATCAAATTTTACGCGAGTCCAAAGGTTAGATGAAGTATAATTATAGGTTCTTAGGTTTTGATAGCCGTCATCCACTATGTCGGTGGAATTCATCCATGAAACGGCTTTGCGCTGAACTGTTTCATTTTTCGCAACAATTTTTAATGTTCCGTTAGAAACAACAGCATTTTCGAAAGAATTATACTCTTGAGTACCGCAACACAAAGCCCCCTCCGCCCAAGGGCGAATAACCCATTTAAAAGTATCAAGTTTATTTGTTTCAAAATCATCTTCAAAAACAAGCGCCCAAGGGTGACCATTACATTGATTAAACTCAACTAACGGAACGACTCTTAACTACTTACAGATACTTTGAGAGTATATGTTGCTAACCAAAGTTAGAATTGGAACGGCCACTACGAATTTCAATTTATTCATCAGAGTATTGTTTTTTGTATTATCTCTTCCTCAACCCCTCATTCTCTTTCTTCAGCGCATCCAACTCCGCTTTCATCTGAATCATATAAAGCGTAAGTTCTTCAACTTTTTCAAGCAACTTGTTGTCCATATCACCAACATTATAGCCGCATTCAGCAAACTCAGCAGCGGAAGGAACACCAGGCAAATGCTTATGCTCTTTTACGAAAGCTTCAATTTCTGATAATGGACGTAAATAATAACCATCTGCGAAAACATAATCGGCTGAAGGCACATCGGCAATTACCTTGACGCCTTCGGTAAGAATTTTACCGTTGACAACGAGTAGATGACCCTGTGTGTCGTAGAGAGTATTGTCATATCTTTCAGGTATGCCTATTAAAACGTTTCCGCTATTCTGAGCGACATTGTTTTGAAGAGTTAGAAGTGCTCCTGCGTTTACATCGAGCCAATAACTCTCCTAAAATGCAAATGGCTTTTAAACTCAATGGTACTGAAGTTATATGTTGAGTTACCGCCTACTATGCTCAAGGCGGAAACATCTGTTATTGGTTGACCCCAAACCAAACGGGCAGCCGTGCTGAAATATGCATTTCCTTGTCCACGAATATGACCAGCAACAAGCAGTTTCTCTGTGGCAGATGGTGCTACGCCCATCCCGATATTTCCCGTTGAGGAGGAGAGTGTCATTTGTGTAGTCGTCCCTGTTTTTAAAATAAGATTTCCAGAATTTGAGCCAATAGTTCCGGTGCCAAGCCTTATATCTTGGTCGAACACAAAGTAAGACGCGTTTGTCCCAATAATAGCAGACGTTCCAACAGGACCAAGATAAATTTTACCCGCACCTGTCCCATAAGTGGTAGCAGTTCCGGAGTTCATATTAAACTCATGTCTATACTGGGCTGATACCATTGTTGAGAGCAATGCAAACAATGTAAGAGAAATTGAATAGCTGGTTCTTTTCATGTTGTGACTTAATTACGGTTAAACTTGAATCAAACGTAATCGAAAAATTCACATCGCTAAAAAGTTTATTGTCAATTCAAAAATTGATTACATAAGTTAATCGAAAACCAACTCATTAGCCTTAAACAAATAATAAAGCGTAAACGGCATTCCGAGCATAAAGTATCCAACATCAGCATAGCTGTCAAATAGAGCACCGTACAGACCGTGGTCAATGGATTGATAAGCAAAGTGCGCAATGATGGTTAGGAATAGGGCTAATCCGCTATAGAAAAACACATCAAGATTCTTTTTGCAGAATAGGAAAAGGCCTGCGGAAACAAGAATGCAAGTGAACGACCAAGAAAAAGGAATGAGCACCGATGATTGAATAAGGAAGGGGTTCATCAACAAAAAGTCATCCCAAAAGCCAACGACAAATGGAACGAAAGTGACAGCGAAAACAAACAACGCAATCGCACCGATAGAAAGAGCTTGTGCAAAATTGAAAATCTTTGCTTTCAGCGCATAGAGGAAAAGAATGACGAAAGGAATAACAAACACATTGCGCGTTGACATCACCAAGCCGATAAGCACTCCAACCACCAGCTTCGTTTTAAGAGACTCAAAACTTTTTTGTTGTAAAAAATAAATAATCACAGCAAGTACAAGTGCTGCATTGACCAAAATATTGGACCTTGAGAAAACCTCCCACAAATAGAAACAACCCAGCATGATGAAGAGCAAGAAGACGGTCATTTCCGCAGGTTTCATTTTCTGCCATTTCATTATCCAAAACATTACAACCACACCCAACAAGGAGAAATAACCAAGCTCGCCTAAAAGCATAAAAGGAAGCGCAATTACAAAGTAAAATGGCATCGGCCCGGGATACCAACCCGCAAAAGACTTGGCGTAATAGACGTATTCACCTTTAAAATAATTATCCCAAAAAGCAGTGATGATGCTCCAACGGTCAACTTTAAGATTATGAATATCAATCTTAGTAAAGATGAATGCGCTTAAAGAAACGAAGCCTATAAGCAAAACATAATTCACCACATTGAAATTGATTTTCATTCGGGCATAAGCATTTCTAAAATGCCACAAAGAATAGTAAAATGCCACCGCAGCAATACTTATCGGAAGATTGTGCTCTGTTACTCTACCAAGATACTTAATCAAGAAAACAAAATTGACAAACAGCAAAATGAAAAGGCAGACATACTGCTTCAGCTTCGCGTTGTTATGGGTTTCAATCATAGAACAATTTTGATTTTTTGATTTTGTTCTTACTCAAAAAGTACAGCCAAGAAACACCCAGCACGCCAAGCCCATACTTGACACTTCTTTTAAAATTTATGGAAGAGGCCTCTTCGAAATACTTGGTTGGGCATGTTATTTCAGCAATGTCATAACCTTTGAAAAATATCTGCGCGATAAACTGATTGTCAAAAATGAAATCGTCTGAGTTCTGCTGGAAAGAAATGCTTCGAACAACATCTGCAGAGTAAGCGCGATAACCGGTATGATATTCCGACAACTTTTGATTCATCAAAAGGTTTTGAGAAAACGTAAGAATGCGATTGGCTACATATTTATAATAAGGCATTCCACCTTTCAACGCACCTTTACCCAAAATGCGTGAACCAATCACAACAGGATAAACATCGTGTGCAATCAAATACGCCATGGAGTGTATCAATTTTGGTGTGTACTGATAGTCAGGATGAAGCATGACAACAATGTCTGCGCCCAACTCCAAAGCTTTGTTGTAGCACGTTTTCTGATTTCCACCATAACCCAAATTTATCTCGTGCTTAATAACATATTGAATGCCCAATTTTTGAGCGACAGCATAAGTTTCATCTTTGCTGTTGTCATCCACAAGAATGACTTCATCCACAATATCAAAAGGAATTTCCGCATAAGTCTGCTCAAGTGTCTTGCCCGCATTATAAGCAGGAAGAACAACGACTATCTTTCTTCCGTTTATCATAAACTATTAGCGATACTTTTTGTAAATCAACGCTGGTCGTTGAGTTATCTCATGGTAGCAGATATGGTTCTCGTTGAAGTAATGAAACACCATGCTCTTACGTGTTTTCTCCTTGTTTATATGAGGCTCGCCACCATGCAATAGGTTGGCATGCCAAATCAACAAGTCCCCCTTTTTTGCCGTAAAAACTTGCTTGGTCAGTTGCTTTTCTTTCAACTTCTCATCCAACATTTCTTCATAAGCCGAGTAATCTTTATCTCCAATCATAAACCGAGTACCCTCATTATCATAATCGGAATTTAAATAATATGGAAGCTTATGGCTGCCTGGGTAATAATGCAAAGGACCTTGTTCAGGGCCAATATCTTCAAGGGCAATCCAAACACCAAGCAATCCACCCAGCGGAAACGTAGTCATATGAATACTGTCTGAATGCGTATGTTGTTCACTTCCTGTAAAGAAGTTGATGCTTTGAAAAAGCACAGCATTGCCCTTTATCATAGAAGAAAGTAACTCTAACAATTCGGGTTTAATCCCAATCTTAGTAAGCAATTCCGATTGATGTATAGCAAACATGATTTTGTTGCCATACCTGAATTTGATTTTGCCGGCTTTTAGCAACTCATCAATCTCTTTGTTGGCCGCATCCACTTGCTCCGAGGTAAGGAAGCCTTTAAGTATAGCATAGCCAACGTCATCAAAGCTCTTTATGCTTTGACGTGTTGCTTCTTCAGCATGCTTATAGAAAACGGTTTGCTCTACCGGCATTGCTGGTATTTCAAAGAACTGCTTTTCATCAATACCATTAAAATCTTTGCTCGAAACAGGTGAGAAATACTTCTTCTTCAACCCAATCTTTTTGTAGACAGGAATGTTGTGCGCCAATTTTTCGCGATTAAAAAAATTGTAGAGCGCATAAGAAAATTTTAGTCTTCTGATTTGACGTATGATGGACATCAGTTCTTTATTTAATCCATTAATGTTTGTAGGCAAATGTAAACGCTGGGAGAGATTCAAAAATTCAAGGTTCAAAGATTCAAAATCAGATCCTGGGTGACAGTCTAATCTCTTGAATCTTTGAATTTTTGAACCTTGAATGCGCAGCCTCTATCTTCGACCTTTCAATATTTCACACCACTCCATGAGAAGAATTGTATTCACTGTCTGTCTGTTTTTATCTGCCACATTTATTCAAGCACAAGAAAAAAAGAAATGGGATGTTGCCCATCCTGAAGGCAATTGGAATTTCAAAGAAATAAAATTCACTACCGATGAAGGCACTTGGATGAATCTTGACATAAGTCCTGACGGCAAGCAAATCGCGTTTGATATGGCAGGTGATATATATATCATACCCATCGCAGGCGGAAAAGCGAAAACATTAAGAACAGGTTTGCCTTTTGAAATACAACCACGATTCAGCCCTGATGGAAAGAAGATTTCTTTTACAAGTGATGCAGGTGGAGGGGATAATATCTGGACGATGAACTTGGATGGAAGCGATGCGAAACAAATTACAACAGAAGATTTTCGTTTGTGCAACAATGCCGTTTGGAGCAATGACGGTAATTACTTAATCGCACGCAAACACTTTACTTCGGGTCGTTCATTGGGCGCGGGCGAAATGTGGATGTATCACATCACAGGTGGCGGTGGTTTGCAATTGACCAAAAGAAAGAACGATCAACAAGACGTGAACGAACCTTGCATCTCACCCGATGGAAAATATTTATACTACAGCGAAGATGTATATCCGGGCGGATTTTTTCAATACAACAAAGACCCGAACAGTCAGATATACGCTATCTATCGCTATGATTTTGCAACGGGAAAGACCGAGCAAATAACGGGCGGGCCGGGCGGAGCAGCACGTCCGCAAATATCGCGCGATGGTAAGTTACTGGCGTTTGTAAAGCGTGTCAGAACACAAACTGTTCTTTACATACACAACCTTGAAACAGGCGAGGAATGGCCGGTTTATGATAAACTCAACAAAGACCAACAAGAGGCGTGGGCCATCTTTGGTGTGTATCCCAACTTCAACTGGATGCCCGATAACAAGAACATCGTTTTCTGGTCAGGAGGAAAAATACACAGCGTAAACATTGAATCGCTGGAGGTAAAAAACATTCCTTTCAGTGTAGATGCAGAAATCAAAATTGCTGAGGCATTGCGCTTTGAGGAGTCCGCTTCTCCGAAGGAATTCACTTCGAAAATGATTCGTCATGCAGTGACTTCGCCCGATGGAAAAACACTTGTATTTAGTGCCGTGGGTTATCTATGGAAAAAATCGTTGCCCGATGGAAAACCTTCTCGTTTAACCAACGGAACTGACTTCGAGTTTGAGCCTTCCTTCTCTCCGAATGGAAAAGAGATTGCTTATGTAACATGGAACGATGAAAACCTAGGCAGCATTATGAAGATTGCTGCAACAGGTGGAAAGGCAACAAAGCTCAATAAAGACAAAGGCATTTATCGTACACCATCCTTTTCACGTGATGGCAATACGATTGTTGTTCAAAAAGAAAGTGGCAATAACGATCAAGGTCATTCCTTCTCTGTTCGGCCGGGCATTTATACCTTGCCTTCAATAGGCGGTGATATGAAGCTTATTGCTGACGGTGGCGATTATCCTTCCTTCAGCAACGATGGCAAGCGCATCTATTACCAAACAGGCGGAACCTTTTTCGGAAGTCTTACCAAGGAGTTGAAGAGCATTGACATCAATGGACAAGATGAACAGACGCATATTCAATCCAAATATGCTAACCGCCTTGTGCCAAGTCCCGACAATCTATGGGTGGTGTTCATTCATTTGCACAAAGTTTATTTAGCACCGTTGCCAAAGACAGGCCATGCGCTCGACTTGGATGTGCAAACAAAATCTTTTCCTATAAGTCAACTGTCACGCGATGCGGGGGTGAATTTGCATTGGTCAGCCGACAGTAAGAAAGTGCATTGGACTTTGGGTGAAGAATACTTCAGTGCAGATATCGAAAAACGATTTACTTATTTACCCAACTCACCTGACTCCATCGCACCTCCTGATTCAAGCGGAATTAAAATCAACTTGGTGATTCCAACCGACAAGCCATCGGGTAGAATTGCTTTTACCAATGTGCGCATCATTACTATGAAAGGTGATGAAGTCATTGAAAATGGAATTTTGGTAGTGAATGAAAACAGAATTGAGTCCATCGGAAAAATGCAAGACGTTAAACCTCCTAAGGATGCAAAAGTGTATGACTTAAACGGACATACCATTATGCCCGGAATGGTGGATGTTCATGCGCATGTCAATGCATTCCGTGCGGGATTGAGTACACAAAAACACTGGGCAGGCTATGCCAATCTTGCCTTTGGTGTTACCACTTCACACGATCCGTCTGCTAATAGTGAAACTGTTTTTGCGATGAGCGAATTGCAAAAATCAGGTGCGACCATTGGTCCGCGTTTGTATAGTACAGGATTTATTCTGTACGGTGCCGATGGTGATTTCAAAGCTGTCATCAACAACTTGGATGATGCGCGTTCGGCTATCAGAAGAACCAAAGCTTTTGGTGCACGTTCGGTAAAAAGCTACAACCAGCCGCGCAGAGACCAACGTCAACAAGTGATTCAAGCCGCGCGCGAGCAAGGGATTTTAGTAGTTCCAGAAGGAGGTTCTACTTTTTATCACAACATGACCATGATTATGGATGGACATTCTGGCATTGAACACAACATTCCGGTTGCGCCTGTTTACAAAGACATTCAACAACTGTGGAGCAATAGCAAAACAGGTTATACTCCTACTTTGATTGTCAACTATGGTGGCCTTAACTCCGAAGTGTATTGGTATCAAAAAACAGATGTATGGGCAAATGAAAAATTGTTGAAATACGTTCCTCGTTCCATCATTGATTCACGTTCTCGTCATCGCACTATCGCGCCTGATGAAGAGTATGAGAACGGCCACATTCTTGTTTCCAAGACCTGCAAATACTTGACCGATGCAGGCGTGAAAGTAAACCTTGGTGCGCACGGACAATTGCAAGGATTGGGTGCTCATTGGGAGTTGTGGAGTCTTGCTCAAGGTGGAATGACCAATCACGAAGCACTTCGCGCTGCGACACTGAACGGTGCTGAATACATTGGTTTGTCGAAGGACATTGGTTCGTTAGAAGAAGGCAAGTTGGCGGATTTAATCATCATGGAGAAAAATCCATTGGACGACATTCAAAACTCCAACACTATTGTTTACACCATGATAAACGGTCGTTTGTATGACACCAATACCATGAACGAAGTGGGCAATCATCCAAAGGAGCGAGGCAAATTCTTTTGGGAAAGTCCCAAATACAATCAAGCTTTCAAATGGCATGAAGGCTCAAGAAGTTTTGGTGAAGGGGGTTGTGTTTGTAGAAGCCAAAATTGATTGATTAGCTTTGTGTAAATTCTGAAAAGCATGAAACAGTTTATTGGAATATTGGCATTGTTGCTTGTCTTTATAACAATTGATGCGCAACACTGCCTTGACGGCCGCTATGGTGAAGTCGCTTTGTTCGATAGCTCGCAGATTGTCATTGAACAAAACATTGAGTACGGAGTTGCGCAACATTATTTCACCAATCAAAACGTCAGCCTTTTAATGGATGTCTATTATCCTAATCAAGATATAGATCTGTTGGAAGAGCGCCCGTTTATTTTAATGATACACGGTGGTGGATTTGCAGGAGGTAATAAAAATGAAGTAGCATACGAATGCATGGAATTTGCGCGCAGAGGTTTTGTAGCAGCAACTATTAGCTATCGTCTAGGATGGAATTGTGACAATGTCATTTGCTTCAATTGCTTTGGAAGCAATCTTCAAAAAGCCGTGTATTGTGCAGTTCAAGATGCACGAGCTGCGTTGCGTTTTGCGGTAAGTCAAAGTGGAGCTTGGGGCATTGATGCTAACTGGATATTTACAGGTGGTGAAAGTGCGGGTTCCATTACCTCGTTGTTATGTTCTACTTGGAGTCAGGCAGAAGCGGACAGTTGGGTTCCCGCAGGTTTAAGCAATGAAATTGGTAGCTTAGATGCGTCAGGAAATGAGTTGCCAAACAACTATGAAATACAAGGCATCATTAATCACTGCGGTGCGGTGATGAACGTCAATCATTTGAGTGATAACGAAAACATGCCTATCATTTCTTTTCACGACAGCAATGACTGCGTTGTGCCTTATGGCAGCGGAAATGTCATTGCCTGTTTTTGCTCCGGTTACCTTGGTGTTTCCGGCTCATCATCCATTCATAGCTACAGCATCAATAACGGACATTGTTCCGAGTTGAATACCGTTCCTCAAATCTTACCTAATCATTGCACTTATCCTGTTCCCAATTTGGTAAGGCTTGCAAGTTGCTTTATGAAGAGAACCATGTGTGGATTTTGTATGAGTTCACAAACACAAGACACTAATGCACAAGCTATTTGTAGCACTGTTACCACCACCAATTGTGAGGACAATCTTTTGGGCTGTACTTATTCCAATGCTTCCAACTACAATCCTTCAGCCACACAGGATGATGGCAGTTGCTTATTCCTACCTTCTTGTCCAGAGGACTTAAACCTTGATGGCGTTGTGGGTGTGAATGATCTGTTGCAAATGATTGGTGCTTATGGCAGCGATTGCGATTAGAGTTCGCAGCATAAAAAAAACCGGCAAAATCAATCACCGGTTCTCTTTCTACAAAAGGAAACATTACATCTCCAATATTTTAAATTCTGTTCTTCTGTTTACCTCGTGTTCTTTCTCTTCACATTCTACATCGTTCTTGCAATGATTGAGCAGTTGTGTTTCTCCATACCCTTTACCTACCAATCGGCTCGCGTCAATTCCTTTTGAAATGACATAAGCAACTGCTGACTTAGCGCGATTGTCGGATAGTTTTAAATTGTAAGAATCCTTTCCGCGTGCATCCGTGTGCGAACGAATCTCAATCTTCATACCCGGGTTTTGATTCATTATTTCTACCACCTTATCCAGCTCCACAGCCGCATCCGGGCGAATATCTGCTTTGTTATAGTCATAATAGATATTCTCTATTTCTATAACGGCACCTTTACACAATAAGGCGAGTTCGAAGGTTAGTAGCTTTTCACCAACAACATTCTTTGTATTGAACTTTTGTTTGGCTTCTCCACAGTCTTGAAAAGAAGTGCTTACCTCATAGTCATTATTTAAGGCCAAATTTTCAAACTTGTAATTTCCACCATTATCCGTATTCGCAATAAACTCTTCTTTGGTATTTCGGTTAACAAGCTTCACCGGAATATTCACCTTTGGTTCTTTCGTGTCGGTATTAAACACCTTACCTGAAACATGAACTATGTTCTTTTTGAGCACTACATCAACTTGTTTGTTCCCGCTCTTAGCGGCCTCTGTCATCTCAGTATTTGTAATCGTAGCCTTGCTTTCAGTATAGTCTGTTTTCTTGACGATGAACTCATAGCTACGCAAAGGGTTTAGACAAGCAGAAAGTTTTGCCAAAGAATCGGTAGTCAACTTTTGTTTTTCCGTTCCGTTTTCCATGATGGTAACTTCCGTAAAAGGCAATGATTGTCCGGTGGTTTCATCCTTCACCAATACTTCCACATTCACACACTTCTTGGAAAAATGGTATATGTCATCGTTGGTGAAAGCCGCCTTTCTATTACTAGTGAAATAGCCTGTTTCATTTGTGCTTCCAAGTGAGATTCCGAAATCATCACCAGCACTATTCATCGGAATGCCCATGTTCTCCGGCTTGCCACCCTTAGTATTGTCCACATAATACAAGTCCAACCCCCCTATTCCCGCCAAACCATCAGACGACAGATATAATGTACCATCAGCGGCTATGTATGGGAATACTTCATTGCCCTTTGTGTTTATGTTGCTTCCGAGATTAATAGGTGCCGCCCATGATGTGCCATTCCACTCGCATTTCCATAAGTCCATTGCTCCTTGTCCACCAGGCATATCACTCGAGAAGTAAAGTGTTTTTCCATCTTGACTCAAAGAAGGATGTGCGCAAGAGTATGCGTCACTATTGTAAGGAAAAGGTATTTCTATACCCCAATCACCATCAGAGAAATTGCTTTGAAATATTTTTAATCGAGTCACTTCTTTTTCATCCTTTCTCACTTTGCCTTCTTCAATATTGTTTCTGGTAAAGAAAATTTGCGTGCCTGCCTTGCTAAAAGTAACAGGCCCATCATGAAGTTTTGTCCTTAGAGTAGGAGCAAACTCATTGACTCTTTGAAATGTGGTTTCTTGTCCTTTTGCATGATACAAGCGGTAGAATTGTTTTCCTGTCCACGCATGTGTTGTTTTCACCCAACTTGGAATTGGTCGGTTGGAAGCAAATACTAGACCTCCATTATAAACAACCGGACTAAAATCCGATTCTCCTGAGTTCAAGTTTACCTTGGTAATCTTATATACGCCTTCCATCTCTTTATATGTCGGTAAGGCATCAATTCCCGCAATGAGATTAGGCGCCCTTAGGTCGCTAGGTCGGCCATTCTTATATTTTTCTAACCACGACTTTGCATCAGCATACTTTTCGTTTTGCATTAGCGCCTGCGCATAATAGACATATAATTCCGGCTGAACCGGCCCGTTTATAACGCGCGCATAAGCTCTTTCCGCATTTGTATAATCACCAATGAGACGATAAGAATCTCCGAGCTTAGACCAAGCTTCAACACTCGCATCATTCTTCTTGACTGCGCGTTCATATTTTTTAATAGCAGCTGCATAGGCCATTCTATCAAACTTCTTGTTCCCTGCTTTCAACTGTCCATTAGCTGAGAACGCAACACAAAGCATGATTATAGGAAGAAGTACAAAATTTTTCATGTTCATGATTCGATGTAATTAAAAGTGTCGGGGCGTATTAATTTTTTCCTTGTCGTAGTTGAAATCATAGCCCAACATCAACTCGTGAGAACCTGTGTTAAAATCTTGCAATGCGGATAATGTATAGTCATAAGCATATCCGAAGCGCAGTTGTTTGGTAAAGTATGCTCCAACAAAAATTGAAGCCGCATCACCTGTGCGATAAGCAAGCCCAGCCCAAATGAAATCGTTAAAAAGGAGATTTGCACTCAAGTCCAGTTGCACAGGCGCACCACTTACCGCTTTTACCATCACATTGGGACGAAGCGTTACTGACGAACCAAGCGCATGAATACTTCCTGCCGTCAGGAAGTAATGAAAATCTGTAGGGTTGAAATTGTTTTCAACCGTTGCGCCTCCGGATGAAGTACTAAGATGATTTTGAATCATTCGTGGGATAGATAATCCAAGGTACCATTTCGGAGCATTGTAGTAAGCACCAAACCCCAAATTGGGAGCCATTTTTCTTCCGGTATTCAACATAAACTGATTATCAGTTTGAAGATTCAGTTTGGCCAAATCTTCACTTACACTCACCACTCCAAGTTGCAGACCAAACGAAAGCCAGCTTCGATCCATCTTGATTCTATAAGAACCGTTGAGGTTTACTCCTGTTCTTTTACTCACACCAATTCCTTCGTTGAGTAGAGAAAGACCGATGCCCATTTTTTGATTAAATACCGGAGCATGAATACTCAATGTTTGTGTGGATGGTGCACCGTCCAGACCTATCCATTGTTCGCGAGCTAGGCCGGTAACAGAGAGACATTCTCTTGAGCCTGCATAAGCCGGATTGATGAAGAGTTCATTGAACATATATTGTGTAAACATTGGATCAAATTGAGCCGTGGCTTTCAACATTGGCAAACAACCTACCATTGCTATTAAACACCATTGTAAGAATTTCTTTTTCATATTTTGATGATTCTTGATTGGTTAATGATGTGATTATTTGCTTTCATATTTTACAACGATGTAACCACTTTTCTTTTCGGCCTTGCCTCCATTGAGTGTAGATGGGCCGGTGTCCAATACGTAGAAGTATGTCCCTTCGGGAACCATAGAGCCAAAAGACACGCCTCCTGAATCCGTGGTTCCATCCCATTCAGTGGCTGCGGTATATGGAGCCTTTTCATAAACAATATTTCCCCATCTATTGAATATGGAAAGTTTGTTGTTTGGGTACGAATCAATATTGGTAATACTAAACTTGTCATTGGTACCATCGCCATTAGGTGAGAATCCTAATGGAATTTCAAGTACATCATCCGGCTGCGGAACGATGATAATATTTACAGTAGCGTTGTAGCAAGTACCTATCATGTCACAAGCCTGATAGACAAATTCATCAAAACCGTTGAAGTCCTGATTGGGCATATAAGTAAACGTACCATCTTCATTCATGATCACGGTTCCGTTGCTAGGTTCGCTCAAAACAGAGTAGATGTATCCATCGAGATTGATATCATTGATACTAACATCTCCGCTTAAAGCCTCGTCTTCGTTGGTAGTAAATTGATCTAACACAGCCACCGGTTGTGGCTCTTCCACAGGCAGCACCTCAATAGTGACAGTGGCTGCATCACACAATCCCCCGGTATCACAAACGGTATAGGTGAATGAATCGGTGCCAGAAAAATCGGGATTTGGATTATAGGTGAATGTACCGTCAGGGTTCATCACAACCATTCCATTATCCGGATTATCCGAAACAGTGAACACAAGATTCACTCCATCAATATCGACATCATTAATTCCGACAGAACCTGAGACGCTTTGGTTTTCGAAGGTCGTGTACAAATCATCCACTGCTCCAGGAGTATCATTAATAGGAGTCACTGTAATAATTACAATCGCCATGTCGCAATTACCATCATCATCGCAAACAGTATAGACGAAAGTGTCAGTGCCGAAGAAATTAGGGTTGGGAGTATAGGTAAATGTGCCGTCCGCATTCAACACCAATGTGCCAAAGGCGACATCAATCTCCAGAGTGAATATTAAATCGTCTCCATCGGCATCACTGTCATTAACAACTACACTTCCTAATAAGAAACCATCTTCGGTTACAGTCAAGGTATCATTAACCGCAATAGGCAAAGTATGAAGTTCGTTGACCTGTATAGTCACAATTGCCTCATCGCAATTATTGTTTTCATTACAAACACTATACTCAAAAACATCCGTACCAAAGAAGCCCGTATTAGGATTATAGGTGAACGAACCGTCTTCGTTCAAAACAAGTACCCCGTTGTTTACACCATCAGATACAGTATAAGTGACATCTCCAACATCTGTCAAACCATCATTATCACTTACATTTCCTGAAATACCTGTACCTTCATCTGTACTGTAGGTATCATCTATCGCAATTGGATTAGCGAAAGCCTGATCTATTACAATACTCACGACAGCAGTATCACACAACTCAGCATCACAAGCTTCGTATTCGAAGGTGTCGTTACCAAAGAAATCTACATTCGGATTATACGTGAAAGAACCATCACTATTGAATGTCAGGGTGCCATTAGCAACGTCCGAAACCAAGCTATACGTAAGCACATCTCCATCGACATCATAATCATTAGCACTCACATTATTGGTCAATATATCATTTTGCTCTCCAACAACTTCGTCATCCAAAGCGTTTGGAGCATCATTTACCGGAACTATGGTTATCACTACCATGCCAAGAACACAATGGTCAGTAGGGTCGCATACTGAGTAAATAACTGTATCCTGACCAGCATAGTTTGTTATTGGTACATAGGTAAAAGAACCTTCTGAATCCAAGGTGAAGGTGCCGTTGTTCGCGTCAATCACAACACTAAAAGTTAATTCCTCTCCTTCAGGGTCGCTGTCATTGTCACCCACGTTGCCAGTCAATTCTGTATCCTCGTCAATGGTGTAGTCATCATCAACAGCAATCGGCATTTCTTCTGCATTGATGATTATCAAACTCACCATCGCTCCCGCGCATTCATTTTCAGAATCGCAAACAGTATAGGTAAACGAATCCTGACCCTCAAAATCAGCATCAGGCGTGTAAGTAAATGATCCATCTGTATTGAAGACAAGGCCCCCGTTTTGAGTGCTTTCATCCAATGTGTAGACAAGCTCATCGCCATCTGGATCGAAGTCATTCTCTGCGACCGAAGCAGTAAGTGAACCATTGAAATCAGCTTCAAACAAATCATCGCCAGCTATAGGGCTGTCGTTTATCTCATTAACCAAAATGGTTACAATCGCTTCATCGCATTCGTTCAGTAAATTACAAACGGTATACGTAAAAACATCCGTGCCAAAGAAATTTTCATTGGGCGTATAAGTGAAGGTACCATCAGCGTTAAGTGTCAAAATGCCGTTGCCGACATCGGTTGATACGGTATAAGTGAAATCCGGGTCAATACCACCGTTATCAGACACGTCTGCTGTCAGTTCTGTGTCTTCATCAGTGGTAAAAGAGTCGTCCTCGGCCACCGGAATAATATCGCCAAGCGATAAGTTCTTGGCCTTATTAAAACAGAATGCGACAGATTCATGTTCATCAAACGCACTGGCTACAACCTGTGTGCACATGAAGACAAGTACAATAAAAGAGCAGAGTTTATTCATAATTCAGGGATAAACAGACCACAGTATTTTGCATACTATCATCTCATGCGAAAAAACTGCGCTATTAATCAATATGAACAGGCATCTTCTTATTTGCTTAACAAACGCGTGTTGATTGAAGTCATAACCCAAAAACTGTTTATTGCCTCGCTGGTTAATCGTTCTAAATTCGCTGCATAATTCCAATACTATTTATGTACGGTTCTCTAAAAGATCATTTGCAAAAAGAACTTGCTTCAATTGAAGAAGCGGGCTTGTATAAACGTGAACGCATCATTACCACGCCTCAAGATGCAGCTATAAAAACAACTGATGGCAAAGAAGTGCTCAACTTCTGTGCGAACAATTATCTCGGGTTATCATCGCATCCGGTTGTGACTGAAGCCGCCAAAAAAGCCATTGACACTCATGGCTTCGGGATGAGCAGTGTACGCTTTATATGCGGAACCCAAGATATTCATAAGACGCTCGAACAAAAAATTGCAGAGTTTCTGCATACGGAAGATACCATATTGTATGCGGCCGCATTTGATGCCAATGGCGGTGTGTTCGAACCCTTGTTCAACGAAATGGACGCCATCATCAGCGATGAGTTGAACCACGCGAGCATCATTGATGGAGTTAGATTATGCAAAGCACAACGCTACCGATATAAAAACAACAACATGGAAGACCTCGAAGCGCAGTTGCAGGCTGCTGACGCTGCGGGTGCCCGTTTCAAAATCATCGTGACAGATGGAGTCTTCTCTATGGACGGCTACGTTGCTCAGTTAGATAAAATATGCGACCTCTCGGATAAGTACGATGCGCTAGTAATGGTAGATGAATGTCATGCTTCCGGTTTTATTGGCAAAACAGGAAGAGGAACTATTGAGTTAAAAAATGTATTGGGTCGTGTGGACATCATCACCGGTACACTGGGCAAAGCCCTTGGCGGTGCTATGGGTGGTTTTACTTCAGGAAGAAAAGAAATCATTGATATCCTTCGACAACGTTCACGTCCATACTTGTTTTCCAACTCTCTTGCACCAAGCATCGTGGGAGCAAGCATCGCAGTGTTTGATCTGTTGAGCAAAACAACTGACTTGCGCGATAAGCTTGAAAGCAATGTCAAACAATTCAAGACAGGAATAAAGGCAGCTGGTTTTGATATCAAGGATGGTGAATCGGCTATTGTGCCCGTAATGCTTTACGATGCCAAGCTTTCACAAGTATTTGCCGATAAACTTTTGCAAGAAGGCATATACGTGATTGGGTTCTTCTTTCCCGTGGTAGCAAAAGGACAAGCGCGCATACGCGTTCAGCTTTCTGCTGCACATGAACCGCAACACATCGAAAAAGCCATTGCTGCTTTTACCAAGGTTGGTAAAGAATTAGGCGTTCTGAAATAAGTTCGATTGTCTCTCATAGATAAAAAAATATACATCATTGGCCAAGGCATTGCGGGAAGTGTCTTGGCCTTTTTGCTGGACAGAAAAGGATATACTGTTCAAGTGATAGATGACGGACACGCAACTTCCTCAAGCATGGTAGCTGCCGGAATGTGGAATCCCGTTTCTTTTGTCCGTATGTCACCAAGTTGGTATGTGGACAAGCTGATGCCCTTGGCCGAGGAAGTCTATATTGAGATGGAAAAAGTGCTTGGTGTTTCTTTTTTTCATCCAATGGACTTGGTAAAAATTTTTCCTGACAACAAGACAGCGAACAAATGGGATGAGCACAGCACGCATCCTGATATGAAAGATTACCTCAGCGCTGTGCAAGATGAAAGTATCCGCCAGCAGTTTAAACAGTCCTTTGGTCATGGTGTGGTAAAGCATTCCGGCTGGTTAGATATTCCTGCGATGCTCATAGCGCTTAAAAAATATTTCGAAGACAAAGGCATGCATACCATTTCATCTTTCACCAAGGAAGATGAAGCAGGTATTTTGCCTTTAGAGAAAAATGCACTTGTTATCTATTGCACCGGCTGGAAGAACACAGAGCTATTCGCGCAAGAGGTGAAGGTGATTCCAAACAAAGGTGAGGTGCTTACTATTGAAAGTGAGGCATTGCAACTAACCCGGATGGTCAACTTCGGCAAGTTTCTTATTCCGATGGGCAATGGAAAATTTAGACTTGGCTCTACGTATTTGCGCGATGAACCAAATTCGCAACCAACTGAAGATGGTAAGAGTGAAATTCTATCCTATCTCAAAAATCATTATTCGAAAGATGCACAAGTAAGCGAGCATGTTTCGGGATACAGACCTACTACCATTGACAGAAAACCGATTATTGGATTGCACCCCAAAAACCAACAGCTTGGCTTTTTCAATGGTTTTGGTTCAAAAGGTGTGATGCTGATTCCTTATTTCGCTCAGCATTTTATAGAGCATCTTCATGGCAATCAGCAATTAATGAAGGAGGTCAGCGTTGAGAGGTATTTTTGATGAGGATGGTTTAAGGAAATTTAGACCGCTTCTTAGAACATGTTGCCTTTAAGTCATTTTACCTTTGGCTTGTCAAATAAAAACATAAGACCATGTTGAACAAAAAAGTAGAAAAAGCACTAAACGATCAGATAAGAATAGAAGCCGAAAGCAGCCAGGTTTATTTGGCCATGGCTTCGTGGGCCGAGATAAACGGCTATCCCGGTACAAGCGCATTTCTATATCGCCACAGCGATGAGGAACGCATGCACATGTTGAAACTCGTGAAGTTTGTAAACGACCGTGGTGGACAGGCCATCATTCCTGCGCTTCCCGCTCCGGAAGCAGATTGCAAGAATCTCCAAAACATTTTTACCACCCTCTTAGACCATGAAACCATGGTAACGGGCGAAATCAATGGTGTTGTAGAGGTTTGTTTGAAAGAGAAAGATTACACTACCCACAACTTCATGCAGTGGTATGTAAGCGAGCAAATAGAGGAAGAAACACTTGCGCGCAATGTGCTGGACAAGCTCAAGCTAGCAGGCAACGACAAAGGCGCATTATACATGTTTGACCGCGATGTGCAAACCATGACAGGCGCTCAACCTGGCTAAAAAAGTCACCCTCGTCTTTATTGGAATAGCATATAAACCACTCAGCAATGGGTGGTTTTAATTTTTCAAATCAAGCTTTCAACAACCTTCCGTTTAGAATCTCCCAAAAACAGCCCAATAGCCTAAACGTTCGCACATAGTTTTGTTACAAGCCACTATGGCTTGTGTTCTAAAGGAAATTATGCTAGGACGGTTTACTTTGTTTGCTTCACTGTTATTGGTAGTGGCTTCTTTTTCCTGGAATCCGGAACAGGGGATAAAAGAGGACAATACCATCGCGATGATTCGTGCCAACTACCTGTACCAGTTTGCTAATAATAATAACTGGCCCAACGAAACCAAGAAAGGTAAGTTTGTGGTGGGTGTTCTAGGCGACAAAGATGTGTTTGAAATCATGGCCGAGAAATATGGCACCAAGCCAATAGGCAGCCAGACTTTGGACGTGATAAGCTGTACCGAGGTTTCTGCCTCGAAATACATGCATGTTGTCTTCATTGACAAATCCAAAAAAGGAGAGTTGGCTAAATGTGCCAAAGAACTTAAAGACAAAAGCACCCTGATTGTGACCAACTGGGAAGGTGCTTTGGCACAAGGTTCACATATCAATTTCAAAAATATAGATGGCACCATTCGCTTCGAGTTGAACAAAAAAGCGATGGAAGAAAAGAAAATTACTCCTGGAGTTAAAATCATACAATGGGCATTACCATGAAGAAGCAATCACTTATACTACTTCTTGCGATGAGCTTCATCAGCTCATTCGTCTTTGCACAAGAGTTGCCATTGACTAATAAGGCCGCCCAACTTTGCCAAGACAAAAACCTTGACGCAGCCGTTGAAAAAATCAACGAAGCTATCAAATCCGTTGAGGCTAATCAACCTTATGCTTGGTATGTAAAAGGTTTTATTTATAAAGAAGTATATAAACAAAATGAACTCAACAATCGCAACAGCAAGAACAGAGAAGTAGCCGTAGAGAGCTTTTTGAAAGCTCTTGAAATGGATAAGAAGCGCGAACACTCGGAAATGACAAAAGCCGGTATCAAGTACCTCGCAACGACTTATTACAATGATGCCTTGCTGCGAACCCGTGATTTTGATTTGACAACCGCGGCTGAAGCCGAAACACTGTTCAACGACTTCAGGAGATTAATGCGAACAGTTGATCCCGTATTTGCAATGAAAACCTACGAAAAAGAATTTTCGAAAAGCATGGCACAACGCTACTTCATGCTTTGGCAACTGGATTATGACAATGACGAAGTTTCAGAAAAAGCCCTTGCTCAATATGGCAATGCCTTGCGCGCTGACTCATTAGACGGTGACACGCACTACAATATAGCAGCCATTTACTACAACCGTGCGGTGTTTAAGTACCGACAACTAAATGCCGATACAGACATTTTTGACTTAGTCAATATCCAACAAGAATGTGCCAATCTGATAAAAAACAGAGCTTTGGTGCATATGAATAAGGCCTATGAAATTATTCCTGAGAGAGGTGACGTAGTAAGAGGTCTTATGTTCATTCATCGCGCATTGGAGCATGAAAATGATGTGGAATACTTTAAGTCAGAAATAGAACGACTCATAAGCGAAGGAAAGATAACTGCTCCATCGAACACGGAATAAAACAGGCTACGCCTATGAATATCCTTTTGCTCTTTATGAAAACCATTTGTTCACCGTTAGTGTTTTCAGTGGTGATTTGGTGGGCTCTTCCGCTCAAAGTTTATTCATTAGATAATGATACAGTGCCTGTTAAATATGCGGTACAAGCGGCTCAGTACTGCCAGGAAGCACAATATGACAAAGCGTTAGAAGCCATAGACAAGGCTATTGCCTCAGACGTTGAAAAAAATGCGCTATATACTTGGTACGTAAAAGGATTTGTACATAAAGAAATCTACAAAAACAAAGAAGCAACAAAACATAACAGCCTTCAGCGCGAATTAGCCGTACAGGCCTTTTTGAAATCAAAATCTCTTGCTGAAGGACAGGCTGATGTTTACAACAACAACTCCGTACTAAAGTATCTCTGCTCCACTTATTTCAACGATGCGCTGATTGTAGCAGGCACATTTGATTTGCAAAACGAATTGGAGGCTGACAGCATAATGGCAAAATATGATGCTCTCTGTAATGCCATCAATGATGAAAGCAACGACAAAGCAAATTTCTTTAAGCAAAAGGCTTTGCGATACTTTGATTTATGGCAAAAGGATATTTGCGATATCAGCCTGAATGAAAAATCATTTGCCTGTTATGAATTAGCGTTAGACAAACATCCCAACGATTGCGATACCTATTACAACGCTGGAATCGTACGCTATTCTTTAGCTCAAAAAATAATCACGGGTACCGCATGCTATGTCAATCATGACCTTGCATCGATTCTGGAAAGTGCCTTGAAAGTGCTAACTACCGGTGAACATTCATGCCCAACACATTCGGGAATTTTGCAAGCCCTATACAATTTATACATCGCTCTTGGTGACAAAGAAAAAGCCGAGCATTACCAAGCACTAATCAATCCTTGAAATTTCGTTTCTCCATATCGCGTAGAATCGGGTTTGGATTCGGAATCTTCATCCTTGTCGTTGGTATTGTATTTTATCTCACCAACAAAACCATTACCGAGAGTTACGAAATCAATAAGCGGATAAACGATGTATATGCGCCTTCAATAAAGGTGTTAGAGGAACTAGACAATCAATTGGTTCGTTCACAACAATTGATGAAACACTGGGCATACGTGCAGCGCAGAGAAGATGATCGCGAGCGAATCGAAGCTACCGAATTGTGTGAAACAGTCATTCCTGACCAACTCAAAAAAATAAAAGCCTACTCCAATTTGTGGCAACAAGATCAACTTGAAATGTTGAACGCAACGACCACTGAAGTAGAGTTGCTTCTTGTCGCTTATGCTGATATAAGATCCATTCTTCCCAATTGGGACAGCTATTATGACCCAGTCAATAGCATGCTAGTCGACACGTACTTTCTTGAGGGTGGTACTATTCCTAAACCCTACGAACAAGCACGGGACAAACTAAAATCATTGAATGAGGGCCAGCGTAACAATATGTCAGAACAAATCGAACGCATGAACGAGTCGTTCGATACACTAAAAATCTACCTCGTATATATAGCCATTGTTGTAATATTAGCAGGTATAGTCATTGGATTTTTCACTACGCGCTCTATTGTAAAACCAGTAAATGCCCTTCGCACACAAATAGTGGACCTTTCAAAAGGAATCTATGCAAGCACCAACATTAGAACCGGTAATGATGAAGTTGGAGATATGGCCAATGCTCTGTCAAAATTGGTCACCAACCTCGATAAGACAAAAGAGTTTTCAATAAATGTTGGTGCGGGCAACTTTGATATGCCATTCACACCCTTGTCTGAACACGATGGACTGGGAAAAGCACTTTTGCGAATGAGAGACGATCTTGCATCCTACCGCAATGAAATGGAAGAGAAAGTTGCCAGCCAGACTATCGAAATTACAAAGCAAAAGGAGGAAGTAGAAGCTCAAAAGGAACGCGTTTTGGATTTATATCAGGACTTGCAATCAAGCATTGATTATGCGCAACGTTTGCAAGAAACCATCCTTCCCGATGATAATTTCATTCGTGAAATGTTTCCGGATTCATTCGTGTTCTTTCGTCCAAAGGCAACAGTCAGTGGCGACTTTTATTGGTTTGCAAAGCGCGGAAACAAAAAACTGTTTGCAGCTGCGGACTGCACCGGGCATGGAGTTCCCGGAGCATTTATGAGTTTGGTTGGTCACAATGTATTAAATCAAGCTACCAAGGTTTACAGCAAACCCTC